>Ga0134126_10008547_pt1 | contig 12877 bp, 19 predicted proteins | sample KB31752_FD_96881 | JGI IMG/M metagenome (GOLD analysis project Ga0134126, IMG submission 96881) | Terrestrial soil microbial communities with excess Nitrogen fertilizer from Kellogg Biological Station, Michigan, USA - KB3-175-2 | ecosystem: Environmental > Terrestrial > Soil > Unclassified ...
CTTTAGCCTTTCTTTTGCCGGAAGGCTGCTTCAGCCGGGCGGCCGGTTGTTTTTTGGGACTCTTGGTTTTCATAGAAACAATGCTATTGTGGTTTATCCGTGATCAATTTCATCATGGGGCCGTATTCCCAAAATTCCAGTTCGCTCTTCAGCTCAGCGGTCAGGTCACTGCCGTAGGTCTGCCGATAGACGGCGGCGACCTGCTGGTAAGCCGTTTGGGTGGGTATCTCCAGGAAGACCGCTTTGATCGCATCCTCGTCTGTACCGGGAAAAATGCCGTAATGGATATTGAAAGCAGCGTGCAGCCGCTCGGCCCAGGCGAAGTACTGCGCACTGCCAACCCCTTGCGTGGCCCCGGTCTTATCCGGCTTGGCGGCGAGGATCGCCAGTACCTCATCATATTCTGTAGACTTCAGTTCGTCCTGCATATCCCGCATCAGGGAGCGGTTGTAGAGCCGGTTATAGGAGTTCATGACGTTCACAAACTCCTGCTTGCTGGGAATATCCCTAAGCGTCTGCCGGAGCGCCTTGTCATCGGTTCCCCACCAACCGTCATTTTCAAAGGCCATCTTGATCTGCTTGGCAAAAGCCGCCGAGCTACCGCTTTCGAAGGTCTTTAGCTCTTCATTGTTGGCCTTCGAGCGGAGGATGAGCTTGCGTCCGATCAGGTAGGCCCCACCCAGGACGACGATCCCGAGTAGCCCGTACTGAATCTTTTCCCGCATGGTCAGCGTGCTTTGTTGTTCCATATCGATGAAGGTGCCTTTGGGTGAGAAAAAGAAATTGCTTACACGCCCAGGTATTTCTTAGCCAGGGCGGTCTTGATGGGATCGTTCTTGACGATATGCGCCAGCTTGGTTAGCTCCCTGGCACTGAGTTGAGCGGCGAGAATGGTCAATGCTTCCATCTTTGCCGTGGCATCTTTTTCCAGCAGGGCCGTTATGCGCATGTTGTAGTTGTAGTCTTTCATGGGTAATGATAAAAAGTTGAATAATGATTTTATGCCGCATCAGAAGATGGAGCGGTCTGGAGACCTAATTGGGCGAGCACCGGATCGATCTTATCCGGAGCAGCGGCCAGACAGTCAAGGATCGAAAAGACGGCGATCATCTGCTGCTCATTGAATCGCTCCTGCATCTGCTCGATCAGGGATAGCCGGTTGCGGGTCAGTTCATCAACAGTTTCCGATGCCGGTTGCTTCTCGAAACTGGCGGAGCTTTCGGGAGCCGGGAGTGTAGGAGGCGTTTCTTCGGGCATATCTGCTCCAAGCAGGCCGGCGAGGGCCTGACCGCCCGGGATGCGGGTAGCATGCTGCTTGACCAGGGTTTTCAGGACCACACTGGCGACCTCGCCGATGGACACTGCCTGCACATAGCGTTTTTCCTCCATCTCCTTGATCCGCTTCTGGAGGCTTTCGGCATATTCCTCTGATTCCGTTAACTGTGCTTTGGTGGCGGTTAACTGTTCCCGCAACCGGGAAAGCTCATGTTCCCGCTCCCGCTCTTCCAACTTTTGGGCGATCACCTGATCGATCTCGCCCAATCCGTTCACGGCCTGGCTGGGCCGGCCAGCCGGTTCGCCTTGGAGGGTGAACGAGTAACGGGTATTGCGGTTGGTGCCGGGACCGTCGAAGATCAGGATGCTGAGATTGCGGGTGCTGGTCTTGATCTCGGTCTCGTAGTCCTCAAATTCCTCTACATTCTCGGTCCGGGAGACGACCTTGAAACCGTCCACGATGATCTCAAAGTCTTTAGGCCGGTTTTTCTCGGTCTCCCGTTGAAGATAGCGTTTCAGGCTGTCGATCTTGTGCTGGTCAAATCTTTCTTCTATCAGGGGCATGGTCGTTGGTTTTAATGATCACTTGAATAAATTGGGCATGCTGCAAATACGGCGCATAGTTCTCTACTTCGATCTTGCCGAGGTGTTCGTATTGCAGCTCGTTGACGTTGTCTACCGTCAGGTCGTATATTCCGAAGGCGCTTTGCACCCGGATCATCACCGGCGGCTGGACCAGGAGGAACACCTGGATATCGGCATCGATGGTGATCAGCTCCATTGGCTGCAGTACATAGTGCCGGAGGCGCAGGTAATAGTTGCCTTCGTAGCCCAGCTCTGCCAGCCGCCCGTGTAGGTATTCCTGTGCCAGCGCAATGGTCATAGCTTCTTTTTTTTAGTCCACAGCGTAATCGTGATCCGGTACTGTACGTCACGTGCCAACTCCTTACCCAGGATGTCTTTATAGTTACCATAAAAACAGTTACAGGGCGGCAGATCGATGGTTTCCGGGCTGGATAAGCCCCGCTGCGAAAGGCCGTTGAGCAAAAGCGCGTTGGGTTGGGTGAACCCGGCTTGATAGGCCGTCAGGCTCAGGTCGGTCTTCAGGGCGTGGATCGGTTCCAGCTTCACGATACTGTTATAACAACCGTTCGCCCGGCCTGTGGCCTGCAACTGCAGGAAACCCACCTGTCCCGTCCCGCTTACCAGCGGTGCATCCATCAGCTGAACACCAGTACTGATACCGTGGATCTGCGTCACATCGCGCGGGATGTTGACCTGGAAATACTGTTGTTCTCCTGCCCGGTGAATCCAAAGGATATGGATGAGAATATCGCCGTTCATAACTCGTTTTGTTCACAGTCCAAGTAAAGGCTGATCCGATAAGGTTCGAAGGCCAGCCGCGTGTCGTTGCGATCCTTGTATTCCACTTTGACGATACCGTTGCCGACCGGCAGTCCCCCCGTATTGTAGTACCGGCTGTTCGGGGAGACATTGATGCCGGTCATGAGCAGCTTGCTCTCGTAATCTTCCGGGAATACTTCCTGCTTGTTCACCTCGATCTTTTGGGACCCCCGGTAATAGAGCAGGTCTTCCTTGTCCGCCGTCAGCAGGATGCCTTTGATGGCGGTGATGTTCTTGTCCAGCTCGAACAATTGAGAGAAAATTTTATCTCCCGAGGTGATGGCGATATCAAAACGTTTCTTAACGATGGTAGACATGGGTCAGGATTTTGGGATAAATGCAGCAGGTGGACACCTGCCGCCGTGGTTTTGCCGAATGTTGCCATTCAGGATATAGGAGTCACTATGATTGACGCTACGGGGTGGTGATTGTTCCGTGCAAGCCGGCATAGATGAACGTATTGCCCGGTACGCCGTCCGTGCTGCCGAGTTCGATGGTCAGCTCGATCAGCACATCATCCACGATCAACCGGGGATTGGACAGCTTGTAATAGCCCAAGGGAACATAGTTATAGTTCTGCGTCCGAAACACGTAGTTGGAGGTTTCCGGGACGATCTGCTTTTTGTTGTACTTCAGGTTCCACTCCCCATTGAGCAGGGCCGGGAAATTTTCCAGTCCCTTGTAATCCGCCGCCAGTAGCTTGTCCTTGGAGCCGTCCGCCGCTGTCGCCGCCAGTAGAACTATCCCGGAAACCAGGAGGGCCTGGTTCTTGGGCAACTTCGCATTGGAGATATTGCGCAGCCCGACTTCCCGGTCGTCTTGCGTCTCCCACATCTTGATGGTCTTGCTGTTCACCGGCTTGATCGAATAGATCATCGTATCGGCCAGCCGAAGCTCCCCTTTGACCAGCGCTTCTTTGATGGTGGGCGGCAACTCCCCGAAGAATTTCTCCATTTCCGCCCGGGAGCCGCGGCTGGTGGACCCGGTATTGGCTAATTTGTTGATGGTTCGTTGGCGCTTCACCGGGTTCATCCGGCGCAGTTCCCCAACCAGCTCGTCGCCGTCTGCTCCATCGAGGCCCAGGAGCGCCCCCTGGTTGTTGTATTCCTCGATGGCGGCCAGTCCGTCTAATCCTAACATAGTGGTACGTTTATAAAGGTTTTCAAATGGGTTTACAGGTTGTAGTCGGAGACATCGGCGAGCACGCCATCCATCGCAGGGAGGGCCGTTTCGCCGACCGTGTCAGGATCACCGGCTGGAAGTCGGGCCATCGCGCTGCCCGCGATCTGGTCCTCGATGCTGTTCAGGGCGGCAAGGCCGGCGACCTCATTGGCGTAGTTGAAATATTGCAGGTCACCACCCAAACCTGCCACAGGCGTGTCCGTTTTCTTTTTCAAGAATTTGTCCAGGTAGAGCTTTTCGGAAAAAGTATCCTTGAAAGCAAAAACGCGGTCTTTGATGCCGTCGATGGCGGTATCATCCGGGCCGTTGACCGTCTTGGTCTGGAAGCCATTGGCGGCCATCATGCCGATGCCGGCCAGGGCCAGCAGCCGGCTGCCCATGTAATGGCCTGCACCGGTAACCCCGATCCCAATGAGTAAGGAGGGTTTGCCGATGGCGGATCCAAGGAGGCCGCCGCCGATCACGCCGATCACGAGGTCCTTGCCTGTCTCGATAAGGGTGTTCTTGACACTGCCTTTCGTGTCGAGATGGCTGGTCAAGGCTTTGAAGTGCTCCTTTTCCGCCTTTTTTGCGTAGCTGTTCTGTTTAGCCATAGGGTGTGTGATTTTTGTTTTTATGGATACCGCAGGCTTTACAGGAGCGCAACGGCGGTTTTCTTTTCCTTCTTTTTATTGTGGTTATGATGTGGATGTTTGCGACGGGGAAGCCCTTCCATTCCGCCGCTGGGTGGATGTTTCTTCGATTTCATCATTTTCATTCCGATGACGATCACGGCAATGCCGCCGACTCCAATGACAGCCGGTACCAGCCATTTTTTATTTTTCTGCCAAAACCCTTGCAGACCGGGTTCGGATGGGCTGTCGTCACCGGCATTGACGGCAGCGGCGGAAGTGCTGGTAGATAGCGTGGTGATGCCCGGATTGCTGGGTGTTTCTTCCGCGCCGCCTCCGTCGGAATTGCTGGACGAGCCGCCTGCTGAAGGAACGGAAGGGGTGTATTCCTCGGCCGAAATACTTGCCGATGAAATAGATGCTTTGCTGGCCGCTGGTGTCTGGCTGATTTCCTTATCTGCCGCTGCCGTTTCGCTTTCGGAGAAATCTTCCGATCCTTTTTCCTTTCCACCGAAAATATTGCCGATGCTACTTAATATTTTCGCGATAGCCGCGACAGCAGCGGAGGCAGCGGCGACAGCCGGAGCAGCCCCCAGCTCCCCTAAATTCCCCAACCCTTCGAACCCTTCCATCCCTTCGACGTTTTCCGAATGAAAGATATCCGGGCCTAACAACATTGCCAGCGGCGTATTGCTATTCATATCCAGGACCGAGCGGTCGGCGTCCTGGAAGCCGATGCCATTCAGGGCGACTTCCTTGTTTTTATTTCCTTTGCCTTTCAGGATGGCCTTCTTGAGATTGGTAGGATTGCCCCCTGCCGTCTCAAAGATGCTTTCCAGTTTTTCCTTGACCTTGACCAGCTTTTGGTATTTATCCGGTATAATGCCCCGCTTAGTAGCTTCTTCCGGTGAAAGATAGGCGTACTTGATCCGGCTGGCCACCTTAAATAAGTTCAGCTTCATAGCAGCAAGAAAGCCATTGCGAAGGATGACCGTGGCCGGGTTGATCTTGTTTACCTTGCTGATCACTTTTTTGAAAAAGCTCTTCTTTTTTTTCTTTGGGGCCGGAGAACCAGGAGTGGAAGAAGCCGGTTTCTTTTTCCTGCCATTTAAAGTTCCCATCTCGTCGTCATAGCCTTCGAATACGATGTCGTCACCTCGCGACCCTTGCAAGCCGTCTAAATATTGTAAATCCATATCGATATCTTTTTTTTCAGAATAGGGTACTTCATAGTCAAATTGATCGGTCACGCAATCCAGTATGATCGTCCTATCGCCATCCGGCACGATGGGGTAGATGTGCTGGAAATGATCCTGCCGGTATTTGGTGATCCGCAGTTTATGCGGAATATGCAGGTTGGTCAGGATACTGCTGATAAAGGTGCTATAGCAATCGCAATCGACCCCGGTTTTCCGGTCCCGCCATGTTCGCCGGGGGCTGCGGATCTGCTCCAGGCCATCGGCATCTTTCCTGTAAGCTACGTTCCGGTACACGAATTGCCAGATATTGCGACAGGTCTCATACACAGTAGGGGCGGCCAGGGTCCGGGCAATCTTTTCCGTTTGGTCGAGCGTCTTGCCGACAACCTTATGGATAAAGGCAATCGTATCCTCGAGGGTGGCGTTCTCCAGGACGGTCTTGTCCTTGTTCATCGCCGATGGGAACAGGTAGTCATATTCTCGTCCCGAACCGATATATCGCTTAGTGGCCGCCTGCATGCGTTTATTTTTTCAGGTTGATCTCTTTTTTCATTTCGTACGGCAGCTTGGACCAGCCCAGGTCAATGGTCGTGATGATCTGGACGGTGAGGGCTATCGTCTCGTTATTGTTCAAGGCTTTGATCATGTCATACACCACCGAAAAGAAGCTGATCGTATTGATCTCGATCATCATATCCTGGATCACCACCTGACCGTATGCGGGAACTTGTATGTCCTTGTTCACCACTTGGCTGCTGCCCAGAGTCGTGTCCTTATGGCTGACGCGGATGTAAGGGAATTTGACCCAAAAGCTGGCGGCGGTCGGATTCTTGAGGATAGCATCTACCCGTATCTTTAAACCTGTCCAGGAGATCGAATGGATGTTGGCCGTGGGGATGACTTCCAGGTGGGCCGACGCCCGGCGCATGTTTACCAGATACCGGATCAGCGCGATCACACCTGCACCGATGGCCGTACCCATGATTATTTTATTGATCGAGGCCATTGGCATTGGATTTACCCGATGATTTGGAATTTGATTTACTGTCTTTACCCGCATTATTGGCTTTCCGCTGTTCCAGCTTATCGGCGGCAATCTTATAAGCCAGCCAAATGGCACCTCCGGCTGCGGCTTTCAATATATATTCCAGTAAGCCCGTCACATCGATGTTGGCCAGTAGAATGGTGCCAGGGAGCAGAAGGTTATTGATGACACCGTGGTAGGTCTGTGTTTCCGTTCGCATAGGTGGGGGTGTTTTTGTGATACAAAGTTCCGACGCTGGCGGCGGGCGCCTTCCCGTCTAGGTGGTCTTGGGCCGGGTAGGGCCCGGTTTGTCCAAATTCGGCGCAAACAGGTCCGGCTCCGAAAGCATGTCGGGAAAACCCAGCTTCTGCAGGATGATCCTGACTTGATTGACGTTATAATAGCGTCCATGCCGCTCGCCAATTTCCGCAGCGAAAGGCTTGATCCAGGTCCGGAACGATTTCTCACTGATCTGATATAACCTAGCCAGCTCAGCCAGGGAATAACCACGCAGCTGAATCGGTTGCTCGTTGGGGGTATTCATAAAAAATATTTAATGGGATTGGTGGAGCATGATGACATTGTTCCAAAGTTGGAGAAGCCCATATTCTTTCAGGTGTAAAAGCCTTCTTCGGCAGGCTCTAAGCAGCGAAGGCCCTGGCCTGTTGATAAAAGCCCAATAAGCCTCTGCGAAAACCGAGATCCCCCGGTGATAATCGGGCATTGATTGCCGCTTTACGACGACTTTATTATAAACTTCCAACGTTCCTGCAAAACCTTCGGCGTGATCCGGGTAAAACCAAATGGAAGGCGTGTCTATCCATTGAGCGGGATCGACCTGCAAAAGCCGGTTGGCGATCAGGACTCGTTCGCAGTACTGTATAAAGGCTGCCTTCAGGCGGCTGCGATCAGTTAAAGCCTGCTGAATGGCCTGTTTCGCGGACGCGATCTCGTGCTTAGGGAGATTATCGTGTTGCCAAAGTGCGGTATAGACCAGCAACCAACCTGCTTCAACGCGTTGGGAAGCGTGTGTGTCCTTGGGCTGATGTTTGGAAAAGGAAATGATTTTTGCCATGTGTTTCGAGATTGAAACACAAAGTTTGGCTGACGCCGGAGAAGGGTTTCCTGTTTTGGGCCGTTTGGGGCTTATTAGGCCGGATATTGCCGGAATTTTCCACTTTGTTCTCATTGAGCGCGTAACGCGCATTTCGTGGTTGGTGTTAAGGTAACGGAAATAGAAAACCCACCGTTTCCGGTGGGTGCGCTAATACATTGCCATAGCTATTAAACCAAATGAATCCGATTTGAAATACAGTTCGATTCTAATTGTCAACGGGTAGGAATAGTTTCAAAATGATTAAAAAAGGATCGGCGGCTTTTGGCATTGGCTTCCGCGGTTTGGCCAATCTCATTCGTCAAAAACTTCCGGAATACCCAGCACTTCCAATATAATCTTGACCTGGGTGACAGAGTAGTAACGTCCATTTTTTTTGCCTATCTGGATCGAAAAAGGCAGGAGCCATTTTTTAAACGTCTTATGAGAGACGCCATAATAATCGGACAGTTCTTTGTGTGTGTACGGTTTAACTTCTCGGATAGTGGGTTTCATGAGGTTAGGGTGTTTGAATTAAAATCCTATTAAAGTTAACGAGCAAATAACAAAAAAAGCAGTCCCTACGCCCCATTGGTACCCACTATGTCATTTATGGACAGGTACTTATAAAAAAAGATTTATCAAATTAATTCTACACCTCTCTCATTATCTCCATTATCCTTAACAGGGTCTTCTTTAAATGAAGGTAGGCTGACGGGGGTACTTTATTGTATTTACCCTTAAGGCTTTCCGGGGAAATGCTATCGGCTTTCAGGGTGGCGAAATTATCGGAAATGCCTCTGAATACCTCGGATTTATTGTCGTTGACGATGATGCCGGCCTTGATGAGAATTTTCACGAACAACGCCAGTACAGGAACGGATATCGCCAACTTAATTTTGGCATCCTTCGGCTTTTCCCTTTCGCCGATTTGTTGTACCACAGAATGATCGCTATGTTGATATTCGGTTAGCAGATACCGATAGGTGTTTCTGATCGATGTGACCAATTGTTCTGTGATGGACGGTAGCTCAGGGATCAAGACAATGCCGGGTTTAAACCTGACCTGTTCAATGGTATTTATATACCAGGATAATTTATCGAGGCGTTGAGCACGATCAGGTATCTCGCCTAGTTTGGAATCAAGCCAATAATTGAAATGGAGGACATAACGAGGGTAGTTGAAATTCAGCTGGATCAATGTGAGGTGCAATTCATAGGTGATATCGCCCTCGAAATCCAATAGCCTCCTCAGCCCGGTCGCCAGTTCCTGCAGATAGGCGAGTTCCCGATAGCTGATTCTCTTATTATCTTCAATGTACTCGCGAAAGGGCCAGAATGTCATTCGAAGGAGTGCCCTATCCATTGCTCCATTTTGTTTGATAGGGTCCAGCATTTCTAATTGCCGACGTAATTCTTGCCTGGATAGTTCCGCCTTGGTATGAGTGATTGGCAGATCAGGATTAAAAAATTCGGGAAAATGGAAGGTTAATAAGCTGATGATCTCCTCGATGATTTGACAAACCTTAATGTAAAAGGATATCAATTCAGGGGTTAGCTCGGAACCGCTTATCTGCACGTAAGCATAGGCATTGGCGATAAGGGATGTTAAACCTACCTGATGGGCTTGAATAAGTTTTGAAATGACGGCTGAAGAATCTTCTTCAATGGCTTTGGCTCTAAAATAGTCGCAAATTCGATCTTTTTCACTCTTTGCAAAATCCAGGTATCCCTTTATCTCTGAATCCGTAAGAGTTCCGATTAGGTTTTCGGGTGCAATGTCGGTGTTTATCCATTTTTCGAGCTTGCCGAGCTGATAGATCATTGGTTAGCAAAGATGTTTGGGTGGCTTCTAGGTCATTTTGGTTAGCCGCCAAAAATATTCTAACCTCGTTAAGGAACAGAAAGTTAAAAAGTAAAAAATTTGCTAATTTTTATCGGGTATGTGGAAGGGTGAGTAAGAGTATTCACTTAATGCTGCCATTATCCATTTTTCTTTCCAAGTAAGTCACGGTAAAACGCTATTTCTTTATCCTTGTCTGCTATGATTTTATCTTTTTCGGCAATTAATTTCTCATAAAGTGCCTTCTCGTCTTCTGCTCGGTGGTTAATGGTTATAGAGCTGCCGTTATATCCAACATCATTATTCTTGATTTCATGGATATAGACAGCATCGTCTACGTTAATCAAATCTTCCACAGTCGTGCCTAAAATTTCGGCAATCTGTCTTAGCCGATCAATATCCAACCTAGTGATGCCATTCTCGATTTTCTGCCATGTCTTGAGATGCATATTCATCTTCTCCGCCATTTCAGGCTGGGTTAGCCCGCTCTGTTCGCGCAATTTTTTGATCTTGGTATGAATTGCTCCCATTTAATAGTATTTGGTAGTGGAAAAGTATCTCCTAATAGACAAAACGGATACTAAAAGTGGGTTTTTTAGTTTATCCCTTCTAGTTATTTTTGTTTTGTTAGCAGCCAAGGTAATAAAAAAATCAGATTAATTGAAAAGTTTTGGTACTGAGGCTGTTGCGAGTGAATTAAAAAATTTAATTTTGAAGTCCTTCAGTTCCTTTTGAAGGTCTTCGCTATAAAGTCTCACGCTGAAAACCGCGAATTTTCAAGGTAGATGAGATGATAGCGACAGCCCGCTCTATACCATATAGGGTGGGCCCCTATCAGCTTATCATCTACGGGCTCTTCGCGGTGCCTCAGCGTGGTAAGACGGGGCCCGCCCTTTATGTTTTTCCCGGCAACCCCACTTACGAGAGACTTACATTTTTTAATCTGAATGTAAGCAATCATGCGTGATCCTTTCAATTCATTAGTTCCTTTTCAGGAATGTTATTCCAGTCGTAGCCGGTCAGTTGGTCAGCTCATTGGCCACAACTTCAGAACATTGCGGTGTTTAAAGAAAATGTCCATCCAGGAAGTTGCAGGTTGCATTCGGATTTCCACCCAAAAGCTAAAGAAGCTTGAAGCAGGTACATTACGTATTACGCCCTCGATCTTGGTATCAATTTGCGACTACTTCAACGTGAAGGTGGATTGCATCGTGTATCAAGATTTGTCTCTTTACCAATAATCGATTCACATGAATGAACATATTCAAAAAGAGAAGCGAGCGGTAGATTTCCTGCCAAACCAGCCATATCATGCACTGGAAAAAATATGGGAAGAAAGAGATTTGATCGATGTGACATGCGAGCTCGATCTGTGGTTGTATATGGCGCTAAGTCATGACAAAACAAAATACCTTGAAGTGAATCAACGAGCGAGCTTTTTGCAGTTCTATTATGACTTTTACTATTTGATCGAAACGAGTTATTTTTTGAATCTGCGGCAAATAGCAATTAGAGATATGCCGGAGAATGAAATTGAGCCCTTTTTAAGCAAAGAATACCTTTCAACGGATACGCACAGACTACAGCCATATCACGTGGAGGATCCTTTCCCCGTGATTCAAGATTTCATTCGAAAATATAGCCTGGAATATATTAGGATCGAATTATGGGATTTCTTTGATGCTGTTCAATTGTACGATGGTCCGCTTGCTACGCCTGGATTTCGAAAATACACCCATACCTTTTGGCAATTTCTAACGTGCATTTCAGATTGTACTATCGTCATAACCAGTCTTGATCACGAAGACCTGACGGGTTCCAAATTTTTTGTAAAGGATCGAGCTTAGGAATTGCTGTTTGTCTATGCCTAACCTGTCCCTATTGCCAGCACCTAGTAATGCCTTATTTAAAACACTAACCAATGAACACTAAACCTACCTTAAAAACATCCAACCTTCAAGACTGGATGGAACTATTCGAAAACCTTGGAGCTTTTACAGACAATCTATCTGATGCCTTGTCAACAGCTTTAAATGACGAATACTCGGACGATTTTAGAATGAGCGCCGTCGAAGAGTTTACCAAGGGGACCAGCCTAACGGCCATTTTTCATTTCAAAAAGTTTAGCCAGGACTCAACCCTTTATCGGTTGTGTAAGTATGAGGCCATATTGACCGATTACACTTTTGCCAATTCCAAGATAAGGCAAACCTTCTATAATCTACATGACAGTGTTGTTACGTTAAAAGAAGCATTTAATCTGTTGCAAGGTAGATATGTTCGGACGGACCTTTACACGGAATCTGGAATTTCCTATAATGCATGGATCAAATTAAATCTAAAAGAAAAGGACGGGCGAGGCGACTATAAGGTGGAAACATATCGTACCGGCACATCCTTTGACCTGCTGAGATTATTTTCTCTTTATCCCATTATTGAGCTTGGTGAGCCGGGATTCGCCGCCGCATTGGTTAAATCGTTGGAGCAAGGCAATTCTGAGATTGTGACATTTCAGTTGAGGAACAAGGTGGAAAAAATGGCTATTTCAGTTAATCCACGTAATCAAACATTAAGTATCTATCCCTTAAAATCCCTTTTAAACAGGTACACTCATTAAAGCTGGCATTAGGAAACCCATAAATGCATTCAGTGAATACGGAAATGATGTATCCATCCGGTACAAAAGTGGCGCAAGTCGAACTTATTTATAAAAGTACAGTACGCCCATCGGAAAGGCCTTTTGTAAAAGGTTCTCTTTCGGCTTCCGAAATATTTTTTAATTATTGGAATAAAGACAAGATTGAATTATTGGAGGAGGTCAAGGCTATGTATTTAAATAGAGCTGGTCGGGTCTTGGCGATTGCTGATATTTCTATGGGTGGAATTAGTTCGACAACTGTAGACATTAGGCATATAATGGCTATTGGTTTAATGTTGAATGCAGTTTCTCTTCTTGTTTGCCATAACCACCCAGGGGGCTCTATGGTCCCAAGTAAGGAGGACGATGTCTTAACCTCGGATTTGGCAGGATGCTCCAGCGCAATGCGAATTAAATTACTAGACCATATCATAATCACCAGAGAAGGTTATTATTCATATGCCGACAAAGGGCGACTTAATGTTCATGGGAATAGCTTGTACGTTAAATGATTTCGCGGGGCCTTGTTTTGCCAAAGCAAATGCTGGGAATACCAAATGATGAAAAGATTAATTATATTAAAACATGTTTTGTATGAATAATTTTTC
>Ga0134126_10008549_pt1 | contig 12876 bp, 9 predicted proteins | sample KB31752_FD_96881 | JGI IMG/M metagenome (GOLD analysis project Ga0134126, IMG submission 96881) | Terrestrial soil microbial communities with excess Nitrogen fertilizer from Kellogg Biological Station, Michigan, USA - KB3-175-2 | ecosystem: Environmental > Terrestrial > Soil > Unclassified ...
CAGACGCCGAAGCTGACCTGTGACACCGGGAGCTGGTCCGGCGCGCCGAACGAATTCTCCTTCCAGTGGCTACGCAACGGTGTGCCGATCCCAGGCGCCGAAGAATCGACCTACAGGGAGACCGGGGCCGACGCCAGCTCCGTCCTGCAGTGTCAGGTCGAAGCTCGCAACGGCGCTTCCGGCCCGGGGTTGTCCGTAAGCCCGGGTGTCCTCGCCAGGCCGATCCCCAAACCGGCGCCGACGTTGCCCGGGTCAGAAGAAGCGGTAGTCGTCTCCGGCTCGGTCGACGCCTCGGGCGGGACCCTGACCTGCAGGCCCGGCGGCTGGTTCAACAGCACCGAACCTTATGCGGCATTCGCGTTCCGCTGGTTCAAGAACGGTGTCGAAACGCCTGAAGATCCCGAAACCCAGGAAGAAATCGAAGAAAGAGAAAACCTGGCACAAGGCAAGCTCAGAAGCAGCCTCACGGTCGCTGCCGGCGAAGCGCCGCTGAGCGTTCGGTGCGAGATCCTCGGCAACAAGAGCGGCGACACCGCGGTCGCCTTCAGCGAAACGGTCGAAAGTGAACCGGGACTCGAACCGCCGTTGCCCAGTCCGCTTGTATCGCCCGCGGTGAGGATGCCGGAAACCGGACCGGATCTGGCGACCGCCGACCTGCGCGACGCGGTGGTCAAGCTGCCGCCCGGGCTGACCGTCAACCCGTCCTCGGCGGCGGGCCTGACGGGCTGCACGCCGCAGCAGTTCGGCCTGACGACGGCGGTGGGCACGAGCCCGATCCACGCGACGAACGCCCCGGCGCAGTGCCCGGACGCGTCGATAATCGGCAGCGTCGAAGTGGACACGCCGCTGGTCGACCACCCGCTGCCTGGTTCGGTCTACCTGGCCAAGCCGTTTGAAAACCCGTTCGACTCGCTGCTGGCGATCTACGTCGGCGTCGCCGACCCCGTGACCGGCGTCGTCATCAAGCTCGCCGGTCACGTCGAACTGGGCCCGGAAGGCCAGCTGACGACGACGTTCGAAGAAAACCCGCGGCTGCCCTTCGAAGACTTCAAGCTCGACTTCTTCAACGGGCCGCGGGCGGCGCTGAAGACGCCGCCGGTCTGCGGGCAATACGAATCGACCGCGACCATGACGCCTTGGTCGGCGCCGGAAACGGGCCCGCCGGCGACGCCGCGCGACGCCTACGAAGTCAGCCAGGAGCCGGGCGGCGGCAGTTGCCCGACGAGCCAGGGCGGCCGGCCCAACGCGCCGAGCTTCTCGGCCGGGACCGAATCGCCGCTGGCGGGGGCCTACAGCCCCTTCGTCCTCAACCTGCGCCGCGAAGACGGATCGCAGAACTTCGCCGCGCTGACGGTGGCGCCGCCGCCGGGCCTGCTCGGCCGGCTCGCCGGGATCCCCTACTGCTCCGACTCCGCCCTGGCGGCGGCGGCCGGCAAGAGCGGTGCCGAAGAGCAGGCGAGCCCGTCCTGCCCGTCGGCCTCTGAAGTCGGCAGCGTCGATGTCGGCGCCGGTGCCGGACCGGCACCGTTCCACGTCGGCGGCCACGCCTACCTGGCCGGCCCATATAAGGGGGCGCCACTCAGCCTGGCGATCATCACCCCGGCGGTGGCGGGGCCGTTCGACCTCGGCACGGTCGTGGTGCGCTCGGCGCTCGAGGTGAACCCGGAAACGACGCAGATCACGGTCAAGTCGGACCCGATCCCGACCGAACTGGAGGGCATCCCGCTCGACGTGCGTTCGATCGCGGTGAAGATCGACCGCTCCCGGTTCACCCTCAACCCGACCAGTTGCGAAGCGAGCAACGTCACCGGCAGCCTCACCTCCTCGACCGGCAACACCGCCGCGCTCGTCAACCGCTTCCAGGTCGGCGAATGCCGGCGGCTGAAGTTCGAACCGAAGCTCAGCCTCAACCTCAAGGGTGCTACCCGACGAGCCGGTCACCCGGCGCTGAAAGCAGTGGTCACCTACCCGAAGAAGGGGGCCTACGCGAACATCGCCCGGGCCCAGGTGAACCTGCCCCATTCCGAGTTCCTCGACCAGGGCAGCCTCAACAAGACCTGCACCCGCCCGGTGCTGAACGCCCGTGCCTGCCCGAAGTCCGCCGTCTACGGGAAGGCGAAAGCCTGGTCGCCGCTGCTCGACAAACCGCTCGAAGGCCCGGTCTATCTGGTCGGCGGGTACGGCTTCAAGCTGCCCGCCCTGGTCGCCGAACTGGACGGCCAGATCCGGGTGCTCCTGGTCGGCAAAATCGACACCGGCCCGAACGGTGGCATCCGCAACACCTTCGAGGCGGTGCCCGACGCGCCGGTCGAAAAATTCGTCCTCGAACTGAAGGGCGGCCCGAAATACGGCCTGCTCGAAAACTCGGAAAACCTGTGCAAGAAACCGCAGCGCCTGTCCGCGGTCTTCACCGCGCAGAACGGTCTCGTCGACCCGCTGCACCCGCTGATCGCGAACAGCTGCAAGACGAAGGCGAAGCCGAAGAAGGGCCACAAGAAGAGCAAGAAGGCCGCTCACAAACGATGAGGCCGCTGGCGGCAGCAGCTCGCCGGGCGCTCCACTGCGGGGTGGCGACGGTGGTCGGCGCGCTCGTCCTCGCGGCGGGCGCGCACCCGGCGCTCGCGGCGGGCGTGCCGACCGTCGGCGCCGCCGCCTGGAGTGGCGAAGTGGTCGCCACCTCGGCCCGCCTGCACGCGGAAGTGAACCCCCAGGCATCGCCGACGACCTACCACTTCCAGTACATCACCCAGGCCTCTTTCGACGCCAACCAGAGTGCCGGCCGCGATGGATTCGCCGGCGCATCGCAGGTGCCGGCGGGGGCCGGAGCGGCGGCCGGGGCGGGCTCGAGCTTCGTGCCGGTAGTCCAGACCGTCTCGGGTCTTTCGCCTTCGACGGGTTACCTCTACCGCGTGGTGGCGCAGAACGCCCTCGGCTCCGGCACCGGGGGAGCACACTTCTTCACCAGCCAGGCCCTGGCGGGCGCCAGTCCGTTGCTCGACGGTCGCGGCTGGGAGATGGTCTCGCCGGCGGACAAGAACGGTGCCCAGGTGGGGGCGCCGGAATCGATCTTCGCCGGTGGGGACCTGCAGGCGGCGGCCGCCGGCGGCGCCTTCACCTTCAGCTCGCTCGGCTCCTTCGCCGGGGGTGCGGGCGCGCCACCGGCGAGCCAGTACCTCGCCACCCGCACCGGCTCCGGCTGGGTGACCCGCAACATCAGCCCGGCGACTCTCTCGGGGTCCTACGGCGACGAACCCGACGGCGTCCCCTACCGGCTCTTCGCCGGCGACCTGTCCAGTGCCGTGATGTTCGATGGAACCCGTTGTGAAGGGCCGACTTGCCCGCGCTCTTACTCGCTGCGCAGCGGCGAAGGCGCCGGCCTCCTCGGCACGCCGGCGGTGGCGGGCCTCGAACTGGCGGCGGCGACGCCCGACCTCACCCACGTCGTCTTCTCCTCGGCGACCGGCCTCTTCGAGTGGAGCGGTGGTGCCCTGGTGTCGCTCGGTACCGGGGCCGGCGCGGCGCCCGCGGCCTCGAGCGGCGCGATCTCCGCCGACGGCCGGCGTGTCTACTGGGTGGACGCCGCGGGTGGCCTCCACCTCGACGAAGCCGGAGTCGAACGGTCGATCGACGAATCGGGCCAGGCCGAATTCCAGGTCGCCTCCGCCGACGGCTCGGTCGCCTTCTATCTGAAGGAAGGCACGCTCTTCCGCTACGCCGCCGACTCCGGGACGAGCCAGCCGATCGCGACCGAAGTGAGCGGCGTGCTCGGTGCCTCCGCCGACGGCTCGGTCGTCTTCCTCCAGACGACGAGCGGCCTCGAGCGCTGGCGTTCAGGGACGGCGAGCACGCTGGCGAGCGGCGCGGGCGCCTCGCTGGCGAGCGACGGGCCCCCGGCGAGCGGAACCTCTCGGGTCAGCGCCGACGGCTCGGCACTCCTCTTCCTCTCGAACGCGCGCCTCACCGGCTACGACAACACCGACCAGGGCAGCGGCCAGCCCGACGCCGAGCTCTTCCTCTGGAAGGAAGCAGGCGGAATCGCCTGCATCTCCTGCAACCCGACCAACGAGCGCCCGAGCGGGCCGAGTTCGATCCCCGGCGCGATCGCCAACGGCACCAACCGCATCTACAAGCCGCGGGTGTTGGTCGCCGGCGGCGGGCGGATCTTCTTCGACTCCGACGACTCCCTCGTCCTCTCCGACACCAACGGGATCTCCGATGCCTATGAGTGGGAGGCGCCCGGCATCGGCAGCTGCGCCGGCCCTGGTGCCTGCCTCGGCCTCGTCTCCTCGGGGCGCTCGGAAACCGGCGACGTCTTCCTCGACGCGTCCGAATCCGGTGCCGACGCCTACTTCCTCACCAGCCGCTCGCTGGTCGGCGCGGACTCGGGCGCGACCGACGTCTACGACGCCCGCGAAGGCGGCGGCTTCCCCGAAGCGTCGGCGCCGCTCGCCTGTGAAGGGGACGCCTGCCAGTCGCTGCCCTCCGAACCCGAAGACCCCGCGCCCGGGACGCTGCAGACGGGACCCGGCAACCCGCAGCCCGGCAAGCCGGTGGCGGCCTGCCCGAAGGGCAAGCGGCGGGTCAAGCGCAAGGGCAGGTCGGTCTGCGTGTCCAGCCACAAGGCCAAGCCCAAGAAGAAGGGCAAGGGCCACAAGGCGACCGGCAAGAAGCCCGGGAGCGGCAACGTGAAAAGGGGCAAGCGATGAGCCGGCGCGGTCTCGCGGCTGCGCTCGCGGCGGCGGCGCTGGGGCTGGCCTTCGCTCTCCCGGCGAGCGCCGGGGCGTTCGCGATCTCCTCCTTCCAGATGCAGGCGATCGCCGAAGGCGGCGCGCCGGACACGCTCTCCGGCTCCCACCCCTACGAGATGACGGCGAACATCGGGCTGCGCACCGCGGGCTCCGGACCCTTCACCGAAGGCGACCTGCGAAACCTGAAGATCGAACTGCCGCCAGGGCTGATCGAAAACCCGGACGCGGTGCCGAAGTGTGGCGCGGCGGACTTTCATACCGACCGCGGCACGACCTTCGAAGACAGCCGCTCGGGCGAGAACTGCCCCGCCTCCTCGCAGATCGGCACCGCCACCGTGCGGACCTCCCAGGGTGGCGGCAGCGTGCGCACTTTCGGGGTCTTCAACCTGGCGCCTTCGCCCGGCGTGCCGGCGCAGATCGGCTTCGCGCCGTACGGCGTGCCGATCATCTTCACCGAGCAACTGCGGGGCACCGCCGGCGAATACGGGATCAATCTCGAAACCAGCAACTTCACCCAGGCCTTCGACCTCTCCGAACTGCGGCTGACCATCTGGGGCGCTCCGTGGGGCGTCTCCCACAACGGCGAACGTGGCAACTGCCTGAACGAGGTCGAACCGTCATTCCCCTGGGCCAAGTGCTCGGCCGGGGCGCCGGCCAGTAATCCCCCGCAGGCCTATCTGACCCTGCCAACTTCCTGCGGGGGCCCGCTCTCGTTCGTCGTCTCGGCGACCTCCTGGGATGGCGCATCGGACCACGCCGCCTCGGCCGCGCCCAGCCTCCAGGGATGCGAACTGCTCACCTTCGACCCCCACCCGGCGGGCCAGCTCACCGACCCGCGCACGACCTCGCCCTCGGGCTACGAATTCGACCTCGACGTCGACAACTCGACTCTGGTCGAACCGTCGCGCCGGATCCCGTCGCAGGTGCGCCAGGCGGTCGTCGCGCTACCTGAAGGCGTGACCATCAACCCCTCGGTGGGGGCCGGCCTCGGTGCCTGCACGCCGGGCCAGTACGAAGCCGAGACGGCCACCTCACCGCCCGGCGCGGGCTGCCCCAACTCCTCGAAGATCGGTGTCTTCACCGTCACGACGCCGCTCTTCGAAGAACGGCTGCAGGGCTCGGTCTACCTCGCCAGCCCGCACGACAACCCCTACGGCAGCCTGGTCGCGATCTATCTCGTCGCCAAGGCCCCGCAGCGCGGCGTGCTGGTCGAGGTCGCCGGGAAGATCGACACCGACCCGAGCTCCGGCGCGCTCACCGCCACCTTCGAAAACCTTCCCCAGCTCCCTTACAGCGAACTCGCCGTGCAGTTCCGCGAAGGCCAGCGGGCGCCGCTGGTCAGCCCGCCCACCTGCGGGGCGGCGACGACCCGGATCGCTCTCACCCCGTGGCTGGGTTCGCTCGGGACGGCGGTGCGCGAAACCGCCACCCAGGTCCAGGCCGGGATCGGCGGCGGGCCCTGCCCGACCGGGACGCCGCCGTTCAACCCGCAGGCGAGCGGCGGTTCGCTCAATTCCGCCGCCGGGCGCTACTCGCCCTTTTACCTGCACCTGACCCGGACCGACGGGGAAGCGGAGATCACTTCCTACTCGGCCACCTTCCCGCCTGGGCTGACCGGAAAGATCGCCGACATCCCCTACTGCACCGACGCGCAGATCGCCGCGGCCGCGACCCGTTCGGGGACCGAAGAGCTGAACAACCCGAGTTGCCCGGCGGCCTCGCAGATCGGCCACACGGTCACCGGCTACGGAGTCGGGTCGGCGCTCACCTACGCGCCCGGCGGCCTCTACCTCGCCGGTCCCTACCACGGCTCGGGGTTCTCGGTGGTGGCGATCGATTCCGCTCTGGTCGGCCCCTTCGACCTCGGCGTGATCGTGGTGCGCTCGGCGATCCGGGTCGACCCGATCTCCGCCCAGGTCTCGATCGACTCGGCGGGCTCTGACCCGATTCCCCACATCCTCGACGGCATCCCTCTGCACCTGCGAGATATCCGCATCTACATCTCGCGAAACGAAACGACGCTCAACCCGACCTCCTGTGAACCGTCGACGCTCTCCTCGGCGCTGAGCGGTTCGAGCGCTCCCTTCACCAACCCGTTCGGCACCGCGGCGACGGCGACCGTGCACTACCAAGCGTTCGCCTGCGGCTCGCTCGGCTTCGCACCCAAACTCAGCCTCCGCCTGCTGGGAACCACCCGCCGGGGCGGTCACCCGCGGCTGCGGGCAGAAGTGGTCGAGCGTGCCGGCGACGCCAATATCCGCTCCGCCGTCGTCGCCCTGCCCTCGACCGAGTTCCTCGCCCAGAACCACCTGCGCGGGATCTGCGCCGCCGCGCAGCTGGCCCGCGGCGCCTGCCCGGCGCGCTCGGTCTACGGCCAGGCGACGGCGACCACGCCGCTCCTCGCCAGTCCGCTGAGCGGGCCGGTCTACCTGGTCTCATCGAAGAACAAGCTGCCAGACATGGTCGTGCCGCTGAAAGGCGACGGGATCGCGATCGAACTGCGCGGGAAGATCGACTCGAGCGCGTCGGGCGGCATGCGGGCGACCTTCGAAGGCCTCCCCGACGCGCCCGCGACGAAGTTCGTGATGACCCTCAAGGGCGGCGGCAGAGGGCTGCTCGAAAACTCCGTCGGGGTCTGCAAGCGGCGCACCTTCGCGACCGCGAACTTCAGCGGCCACGCCGGCCGCGCCGAGGCGCTGCGCGTCCCGCTCCTCGCCCAGTGCGGCAAGCAGGGCGGCAAGCACAAGACGAAGGGCAAGGGCAAGCACAAAGGCAAGGGCCAGATTCACGGTAAGCACAGGAGGAAGCGATGATCCGACGCCTGACGGTGGCGGCGCTCTGCGTGGCAGCGCTCGCCCTTCTCATCCCGATCGGGGCCTCGGCCGCGCGCCCGCTGCGCTTCTCGATCAGTGAATTCGAACCGGCGAAATCGGTGCACGAGACGCTCGAAGGGCCGTGCGGCGCCGCCGTGAACTCCGAGGGCGATCTCTTCGTGTCCGACTACTACCGCAGCAAGATCGTGGTCTTCGACCCTTCCGGTGAATTCCTCACTCAGATCGCGGGGGTCAGTCCGGTCGACGCCCCATGCGGGCTCGCCATCGACGCCGCCGGAGTGATCTACGCCAACCTCTACCACGGCGGGATCGCCGTGCTCGAACCATCCGGGAGCACGTACACGAACCGTGGCGTGGAGCTCACCACCCACGCGACCGGGGTGGCGATCGATCCGGTGACCGGCAACCTGCTGGTCGACGAACGGACCGCGATCGGTGAATACGAACTTCCGCTCACGGCGGGCGAGGCGCCTCTGCGCACGATCGGCAGCCTCGGGGACGGCTACGGACTCGCCGTCTCGGACTTCGCGGGCACCGAAGGGTGGGTCTACGCCGCCGACGCCGCCGACGCGACCGTCAAGGCCTTCGACCCGGCGACGAGCCTCACCGCCCCGGTCGAAGAAATCGACGGCAGCGGCACGCCGCTCGGGCGCTTCAACGATCTGACCGACGCGGCGCTGTCGCTCGACAACACCGACGGGCACCTCCTCGTCGCCGACAACCTCGACGGGCAGCTGTTCGAACAACCGCGTGCGGCGGTGGAGGAGTTCGACCCGGCCGGGGCCTTCCTCGAAAATCTCGAACCGCAGGTGATCGACGGGGAGCCGATAGGGCTCACGGTCGATGACAGTGGCAACGTCTACGTCACCAGCGGTAACAGTGAAAAAGCGACCGTGTTCGTCTACGGACCGTTCCCCCCGCCACCCCCCGCACGATTCGCCGCATCGGCCGTAGGGTCGACCACCACCGCGACCACCGACGCCGCGACGCACGATTCGGCGCCCACCCCGACCGTCTATGCGTCACCCGGTGGAAAGGCCCAGGTTGCCACCGCGTCGACGATCACCCAGAAGGGCACGCTGCGCGTCTCGGTAAAGGGCGGAATGAGCCCCAAGAGGCTCCCGCGCCAGGGCAGCGCCCCGGTCGCTGTCTCGGTCTCGGGGCACCTCACGACCACTGACGGCAGCGCTCCGCCGCAGCTGCGAGTCCTGACGATCGACATCAACCGCGAGGGGACGTTCGATGTCGCCGGGCTGCCGGTCTGCCCCCTGAGCCGGATCCAGCCCGCCTCCACCGCCCGCGCTCTCTCGGCATGCAGGCCGGCGTTGGTCGGCCAGGGGCGTTTCTCGGGTGAAACGTCGCTTTCCGGCGTCCCCTACGAAACCCAGGGCCGCCTGCTCCTCTTCAACGGCCTCCAGCACGGCAGCCCGGTGATCTACGGCCAGATCTATTCGACCCGGCCGTTCACGTCCTCCTACGTCGTCCCCTTCTCGGTCCGTTTCCTGCGGCACGGCACCTTCGGCACCGAGCTGCGCGCCAACCTCGCCGCCGCGCTCGGCCAGCGGGAGCGTCTCACCGGGATCGAAATGGTGCTCTCGCGGCGCTACACGTCCGGCGGCGAACACCGCAGCGTGGTCAGTGCGGGCTGCCCGGCTCCGAAGGGCTTCCCCGGCGCCGTCTTCCCGCTGCTGCGGGCGAGCTTCTCCTTCGACGGCCCCTCCGTCAGCTCGACCCTCACCGGAAACTGCCAGGCGCGTTGACGCGTCAAGAAGGAAGAAGAATGAACAAACTCCGTCCGATCGCGATCGCCACCGTCCTCCTGTTGCTCGCGCTCGCCGCCACCGCCTTCGCTGCCGAAACGACCCGCGGCGAATACACGGAATCGGTCGAACCGATCTGTAAGAAGAACACCCAGGCCAACGAACGGATCCTCGCCGGCGTCAAAGCGGAAGTGCGGGCGGGGAAGCTGAAGACGGCGGCCGCCAAGTTCACCAAAGCCTCGGTCGAACTGAAGAGGACGGTGGGTGAACTCGAAAAGGTCCCCGGCCCGGCCGCCGATCAGGCGCGCCTGCGCAAGTGGTTGGGCCTGGTCGAGATCGAGGCCGAACTCTTCGCGACCGCCGGCAAGAAGCTGGCGGCGGGGGACAAACCCGGCGCCGAGCACATCGTCAACAAGCTGACCCAGAACGCCGGCAAGGCGAACCTGGAAGCGTTGCCGTTCGGCTTTCGCTTCTGCCGGCTCGAACCCGGCAAGTTCACCTGAGCCCGGTGGCGGGGAAGACCCCCGAGGAGGTCCTCGAAGCCCTCGGTACCGCCCTGCGGGCCGGTGACGCCGAGGGTGCCACGGCGCTCTTCTCCCGTGAGGCCTGCTTCCTCACGCCGGACTCCACCGTGATCCAGGGCAGGACCCGGATCCGTGACTTCCTCCGCCAGCTGGTCGAGCTGGCCGAGGAGCTGCGGATCGAGCAGCGGACGATCTTCATCGCGGGTGACGTGGCGGTTGGCCAAGAGTCCTGGAACCTGCTCGTGGGTACGGGGGAGAGCGCGGTGCGCCGCACCTCGCGCTCGACCATCGTGCTCGGCCGGATCGAAGAAGTGTGGCGGATCGCCGTGGTCGATCCCTGGCGGATCTGAGCCGCTCCGCTCCGACCGGAATGATCCCCGGATCGCTGTGATGTTCGACGTCTCGTCGATACCGTTCATGCCATGGCGCGTCGATCCACTGCCGTGACGTCGGGCTCGGACGATCGCGGGGGTCTCGTGGAGGCCCTGAGCCATCCGGTGAGATCGAAAGTGATCATCGCGCTCGCAGAGCGTCCCAACGCGACGATTCGCCAGGTAGCCGAACGCCTCCGAGAGTCACCCCGGCGTATCCGCCATCACATCGACGCCCTCGTGGCAGCCGGGTTCGTGGAGGTCACCGACGAGAAGCGCCGGAGAGGTGTGATCGAGCGTCGATACGCGACGCGGCTGAACCTGACCATCGGGCCAGGCGACGCGTCGTGGCCCGCGGTCCGCCGGCAATTCTCACGGGACATCGTCAGATTGCTGCTGGCCGATGTCGGCGTCGCGGCAACCACCGGCATCTTCGGCGCCGACCCCGATGAGTACGAGATGCGCTTCTACGGTGAGGTCGACGACGAGTGCCTCGCGGAGCTGGCCCAGATCTACGGGCGCGTTCACGTCGAAATCGCCGAGTCGATCACCGCGGGCCGGGAGCGGGTCTGGGAGAGCGGCGAACCAGGGACCGAGATCGTCGCCGCGCTCCTCTTCTTCAAAGCCGCGCTGTGGGGAAGCGTCAAAGAGGATTGACGGCGAGTCTGCGCCGGTAAAACACGAAAGCCCCGCGGATGCGGGGCTTTCGTTACAGCTCAGAGGCCCCGTAGAGGGGCTTCCGTTACGGCTCAGATCGTCTGGACGTTGACCGCTTTCGGGCCTTTGTCGCCGGGCTCAGAGTCGTAGGAGACCTTGGCGCCTTCTTCAAGGGACTTGAAGCCCTCGCCGCTGATGTCACTGTGATGGACGAAGAGGTCCTTGCCTGCGTCGTCGGGAGTGACGAAGCCGTAGCCCTTGTCGTCGTTGAACCACTTGACGGTTCCAGTTGCCATTTTGATGTACCTCCGGTTTGTGCGTGCAGCGAACGCGGAGGATGCCGTTGAGCAACGACCTACGGGCGCGGGCACAGCTATTTCGGCCGAGATTCCGACCTGTTCTTGATTGAGGCTAACAGCACACCACGGTTCGGACCACACCGACCCGGCCGGCGACAAGGTTCCGAGCGAGGTTCACGGTCATCTCGGCGAAGCGCGGGCCCATCGCCACGGCGAGGCCGGCAGGGGCGCCGCTGGGCCGTGGGGGACCCTCGGCGAGCGGCGCGATCCACCCGAGGGTCGCCTCGGTCCGGTCTTCGAAGGACACCTCCTCGAACCCCGCGTCGGCGAGGAGCGCCCGCATCTCGGCGGCGCCGACCAGGTGGCTGGTCGATGGCTCCGTCGCCCAGGGGACGGGGAAGGTGAGCGCCTCGCCGTCGCCCTCGACGACGTCGTACATGGCGAACCGGCCGCCGGGCTTCAGCACCCGTCTGGCCTCCCGGTAGAAGGCCCGACGATCGGCGACGTTCATCGCCACGTGGATCGTCCAGGCGTGGTCGAAGGTCCCGTCGTCGAAGGGGACCGCGGTGACGTCGCCGCGCACGCAGTGGACCCGGTCGCCCATGCCCGCGAGCTCGCTCAACGCGTTGGCCGAGTCGACGAACTCGCCGCTCAGGTCGATCCCGGTGACCCGGCAGCCATGACGCGCGGCCAGCAGCCGGGCCGGGCCGCCGAGGCCGCTGCCGAGGTCGACCACGTGGTCGTCGGCCGCGGGCGCCAGCGCGTCCGCCAGTTCCGCGGTCGCCGGGAGGCCGCCGAGGTGGAACTGGTCCCACGCCGCGAGCTGCTCCGGCGTCGCCTTGGGCCCGATCCCGGCGGCGGCGACCGCCTCCAGGAGCCGCTCCTTCAGCGGCTCGGGCTCGTAGTGGCGCAGTACCTCGCTCGCCTCGTGGGCGCGTCGCTCGCTCATCGGCGCAGCTTCGCACGGCGAACCCCTGAGGGCATACCGGCGGCCCGCACCTCGCGCCTTCTGCGGGGAGCCTTGACAAATCTAAGACGAGCGGTCATATTCATCGACCCATGCCGCAGCGGAACCTGAAAGAGCAACTGGTCGAAGGAGCCTCTCGGGCCTTCCTCGAGAAGGGGTACCACGCGGCCAGCGTCGCCGACATCGTCGCCGCCGCGGGGATCCCGAAGGGCTCGGTCTACAACCACTTCGGCAGCAAGGACGACCTGGCGCTCGAGGTGGTGCGTCGCTATGCGAACCGCAACCCGCTCCAGGATCTGATCGACGGCGAGGGCCCGCCGCTGGCGCGCCTGCGCTCCTACTTCGCCGCGCTGATCGAGGACCGGGTCGACGCGGGCGTCGAGCTCGGCTGCCTGCTCGGCAACTTTTCGACCGAGCTGGTCGGCCACAGCGAGCCGATCCGCGAGTACGTCGCCGAAGCCCTCGACCAGTGGAGCAGCGCCGTCACCACTGTCCTCGAGCAGGCCCGCGACGCCGGAGAACTGCGCGACGGCGCCGACCCGGAGGCACTCGGCTCGGCGCTGGTGAACGCCTACGAGGGCGACATCGCTCGCGCCAAGGTCAGCGGCGACCGGGCCCAGCTGGACGGGTTCCTGGTGACCTTCGACGCCTTGGTCGAACGCTGACCCATTTTTTTTTCGCTCCGTTAAGACGACCAGTCACTTTCATAGAAAGAG
>Ga0134126_10008550_pt1 | contig 12875 bp, 9 predicted proteins | sample KB31752_FD_96881 | JGI IMG/M metagenome (GOLD analysis project Ga0134126, IMG submission 96881) | Terrestrial soil microbial communities with excess Nitrogen fertilizer from Kellogg Biological Station, Michigan, USA - KB3-175-2 | ecosystem: Environmental > Terrestrial > Soil > Unclassified ...
CACTTTTATTAATCCCCACCCCGTCAGGCATAGCCTGCCACCCCTCCAGAGGGGAATTATAAGCTTAGGTTTATTGCTATTTGTTCAGCAGGCCACGCCTGCGGAGATTAACTCGCAATGACGCGCGCTTTACTCGTAATGACGTGAATGAGTGATTATTTATTGAACTTAGCATAACATGTTAGCGTGGTATAATACAGGCATCTGTAAAAAAACTATTTACACCACGCTCATTACTAACTAATACTTATTTAATAATCATTCTTATCGGGAGATATAATATAATGATTCATGAGAATATATTAAGCACAATTGGTAATACACCACTCGTTCGTCTAAACAAAATCAAACAAAAATATAATTTGCCTGGCAATATCGTGGCAAAACTTGAATTCTTTAATCCAATGGGTTCAGTAAAAGATAGAATCGCTCTTAGTATGATAGAAGATGCAGAACAAAAAAAGCTAATCACACCAGGTAAAACCACACTTATCGAACCAACTTCAGGTAATACTGGGATCGGTCTTGCCTTTGTTGCCGCCTATAAAGGCTATGACTTGATCTTAACTATGCCTGAGAGTATGTCGCTGGAAAGACGCAAAATGATGCGTTTTCTAGGTGCCAAAATTGTACTTACTCCAACTGAAAAAGGCATGAAAGGCGCAATAGAGAAATCTAAAGAACTTCAAGAGCAAACACCCAATTCTTACGTTTTACGCCAATTTGATAATCTGGCTAATCCAGAAATTCATCGAAAGACTACAGCGGTAGAGATCTGGCATGATACTGATGGTCAAATAGATATTCTGGTTTCTGGTATTGGTACTGGAGGTACCATTACTGGTGTCGGACAGGTAATTAAAAAATTAAAGCCTAGCTTTGAGGCTATTGCTGTCGAGCCATCTGCAAGCCCAGTGTTATCTGGTGGTAGCCCATCGCCGCATAAAATTCAGGGAATTGGTGCCGGATTTGTACCTTCAATTCTGGATACTTCTATTTATGATGAAATTATCCAAATAACTAATGATGAAGCATTTGCCTATTCAAAAGAATTAGCCACTCTTGAAGGGATACCAACTGGCATTTCATCTGGAGCGGCATTAGGCGCAGCAATAAAAGTAGCCACCCGTCCAGAAAATAAAGATAAACTAATTGTTGTAATTATTCCTGATTTTGCCGAACGCTATTTATCTACCCTATTATTCGAAGGGTTAGAATAACAATGCTAAAGCACATACAATATATCCGCGATCAAGACCCGGTAAACCCTACATTCCTTGAAGTAATTCTGGCATATCCAGGTTTTCATGCTGTATGCCACCATAGGATTAGTCATTGGTTATGGAAATGTAAACTTAAGCTTATTGCCAGACTTACATCCCATATATCAAGATTTTTAACTGGGATTGAGATTCACCCTGGTGCCGTAATTGGTAAAAATTTATTTATTGATCATGGTATGGGTGTAGTTATAGGAGAAACAGCAATTATTGGAGATAATGTAACTATCTATCAGGGAGCAACGCTTGGAAGTACTGGCGACCCATCATCTAAAGGGCAAAAACGCCACCCAACACTAAAAAATAATGTAATTATTGGAGCCGGGGCTAAACTAATTGGTAATATAACCATCGGGGACAATTCTCTTGTTGGTGCAAACTCAGTAGCAACACATGACGTAGCTGCCAACCAGACTGTAGTTGGTATCCCCGCACGTGAAATAGCTGGCAGATAATGATAAAATTATTTTTTCCTAATTTGGCCTACGTACCTAAATTGGCGAGTATCTCGCCAATTTTTACTATATCATTTACGCCATTGATATTTTGCATAAATTCAAAATAATTAGCAGCAACGCCGCTAAATATTATATCTTCTTTAATTTTATCTAACTCATGATTTTCATAATCAGCAATATATTTTGCCCGGCTACCATCAAAACATGCTTGGTATGGTTTATTCATTTTAGATAATTTGACATACTCCTGTATGGCACCCTTATGAATAAGCACGGGGTTAGATAAACTTCTGACGTAATATCTAAGCACTCGATTTAAGACAGACTCTACGTCAGCCACTTGCAGGGTAAAATCCTGACTTTCGCCAGTTATGGTAATCTGGCGTATAACTACTTTTTCAATAGTCTCGTTGGAATGACGAGATGAATAGGGATGAAGCAATGCGCCTCCAAAGCAGAGTAAATATGTCAATAAACCCCTAATTTTTAATCCAAAGGGTAAGTCATCCAGTTTACCGGCTAGCTCCTCGGAAGATATATTGGCAAAACTATCTGTAACAACAACAGTTGCTCCATCTAGGTATACCTCATCATCTAGTGTTAAAGTTATACTCTCGTTTATTTTATAGCTAAAAGTAAGCCGGGCCTTCTCTTTGCCTTGCAAAGCGATATACTTACTATATAACTCATGATAATAATTAAATTGCATATGACCTATATGCTCATACGACAAAACACCGCTGGCAATTAAGTACTCTTCCAGTCGTTTGGTATTATTTTTAGCATCAGATACAGGATATTTTTTAAAATATTTTTCGACCCCGACTGCCAATGCCCTATCAGCCAGATTAATATTTTCTGTATCACTTAACTCTAATTCTTGATTAAATCGATTAATCCCTAAAACATGATATAAATTAGTATTACTATATAAAAACACTTTAACAATATTTTCTATTTTAGGCGTGTAAAATCCGGTCAGATCAACATTAATCGGAGAGATTTGAGTAAAATCCCAGGTATTAGCGAAAAACTCTGCCTGGTTTGCTGCTAACTCAAACCATAATGTTGAATAATTTGGCTGCTTATTATTATAGAATGGATGTAGCGACTGTTGTACAAATAAATTTTTAAAGTCATATTTTATTGCAGCAATTTCAGCAATGTCAGTGCTCTTTGCTGGCACCGTAAAATTGGTAAAACTTTGGCCTAGCGTATTGATTAATAAACCCAGTAATGGTGATGGTTTTATCTCACTATTATCCGTCTCCCGCCTACCGATATAACTCAAATACAACTGTTTTGTACATCCCAATAGAATATCTAAAAAAGTCTGCTTATCTTCAACGTTATAATTTCTATCGGCCAGGTACCAATCGTGTGCTAATAAACTCAGTTGATTTGGTGTATAGCTACCAGGATATTCACCGAAATTTAAACCTAATACATAAATATGTTTAAATGGGATATTCCGCATATAACGCATTGAGGCACAAGTAATACTGCCATTAAACATAAAGCTGCTTTTAAAATCTTCGATATATTCATCCAGCATCAGATTTAGAATCGGTAAAGTAATAATCAAATCTTCTGGTATGGCTAATAATTCACCTAAAAATCGCTGGAAAATATTAACTGGGTTTTTATCTTGTAAACAATTCTCATTTAATTTAGTTAAAACTGTATGAATTTCACTAATAGTTAATTCGTTATAGTCAGTCGCATCAGCGTAAAATTTATCCCTCAACTCTTCCAACTGATTAATCAGTACAATCAATTTATTACATAACTTAACTTGATTGTTATCCAGATTATCGTATGGAATGTATGTATCTGTATCACCTGTAGTGGATTCCAGCTTTTGCGGGAATGACACATTGAGATCCCCGCCTTCGCGGGGATGACAGGAAGATGCATTGTAAAGTGGCATATCTCCATTCCAGACATTTTCACTTATACACGCACCCAGCACAATATTATTTATAAACTGCTTAAAGCTATGTATCTGATAATTGGCGTAACCTAAAGCCGCATAATCACGTTCATCATAACCAAAATGTGTATTATTATCATATAACCACTTTCGAACTAGCTCTACATCAGAGCTACTTATATCCAAATTTTCCTGAATTTCAGATTGAATCAGAACTTCGATAAGATAATTTGCGGTTAATACATATGGTGTGTTTAATAATATTTTAAGGGTTTCTAATACTTTATAATTTTTATATTTGCGATTACCAGTGATGTTATATAGTAGCTTTTCCTGACCAACCATTTCATTATTAAAAACTGCTTCAATATATGGCGCATAATCATCAATGTCGGGAGCAGTTATTAAAATATCACTTAACTTAGTACCTGCATTCTTATTAAGCACACCCAATAGTTCATTAAACATAACCTGAACCTCGCGCATATGGTTATGGCAGGAATTGATTTTTATACTAGTTTGCTCATTAGGTAAATCATGGATTGAATTATTACTGTCATTTGAAAGCGTTATCGGGTCAGCATAGATCTCCGAATTACTACCAAATCTATAATCTGCCTCTATTCTATACTTAATGTTCCGAATGTCTTCCTGAATTTGTTGTAAAATCGTATTAACATTTCCAGTATTAGGTTGGTCAAACATATACACATCAATATCATTTGCAATTAATAGCTCGGTAAATTCACGCGATTGCTGGGCCAGATTTGCCAAAAGCGGATTACCCTCTTGCAGATATAAATCTTCTAAATTTAAATCTGGCTTCTTAAGTAATTTTTGTTCTAACCTGCTTTTAGCTTTATCACTTAATAAATCACCGTAATATTGATATGAAGAAGTTTGATAGTACCAGTAGATATTTGTTTTAGTGGATAAGCGCCCTAATAATTGTAATTGCGATGGATAGATGCTTGTCAAACCAAAGGCCATAAGATTTGCGGGTAATTTAATTGTATCTAAATTAGTCGTCATGAAATATTTATATACATCAATAAATGTTTTAGAGTCGCCAATATGTGCAAATAAATGTTTTATTATCTCCTTTTGCCATGGTTTAATTGCCGACTTATCCAGATTGATTAAATCTTCAGTACGTAAATAAATATATTCATGAAAAATCTTTTGCAGCTGTGATGCCAGCTGATAGGCTCTTAATTTATCTAGACTACCATTTACATATATATAACTATTCAATTCATGATTCTCGGTTGATTCAGATTGATTTAAAGATGACCATATATTGCATAAATAATCATAGATTATGTACTTAGCCTCAGAAAAATCAAATGGTTTAAACTCTGGATTATTGGCATAATAAATATTGTCTAAAACTGGTCCGGGTAAGACCACACAATCCAAATTAGCACAAATTCCATGTTTAATAGCTATTTGATCTTTTAACCACGACGCTATAGCCAAGCTTGGCACAATAATTTGCTGCTGTTCAAATATCTTTAGCTCTAACCCATCCAAATGCGTTAAAAGCATTTCAAATAGACCGGAATTATTATTAGCTCCACCAATGGAGGTGCTTTGAAAAAATAAAATATTATTTTGCATAAATTATTGCATTGCTGTTAGTGATGCTGGAGTGCGAATAGCAACATCCAATGAGTCATGAGTTCCACTTAAATCTTTATGACCGACCAATGTGCCTAATTTACTCATAGCACTTCTGGTTTCCCCATTATCAAAACTACCGATTAACTCATTATAATTATTAACACTGGCTCTTAAACTATTACCTAATTTTGCCATATTATCTAATGTAGTTCTGAGTTTAGCTGCCAGTTCATTGGCTAATTTTATAATCTGCAATGCGCGCTCATCAGTTTCTGCAGTTCGCCACATCTTATCAATCAATGCTACTAGCATTAATACTGTTGAAGGACCAGCCAGAATAATTTTGTGTTTATATGCCCTATCAATCAAATTATTTGTAGTTTGATATTCTTGTTGTAAAATTTGATTGAACAGACCTTCATTGGGAATAAATAAAACCATATATTCAAAAACTTGTTTACCCAGTTTATGCTCAATCGCTGCAATATACTGTTTACCCGATAAATCCCCAATTGCCCGCTCTAATGCTTTATGCACATTGATTGATCCATCTTCACCACTAACAATACTTTCATAACTGGCGCCTATGATGTTTTTACTATCAATAATTAATGCCCGATTATCCGGTAAATTAACCACCATATCCGGAATATGCCGATCTCCATCATATTTAACATGTTCCTGCTCAATGTAGGATATCTTATCCTGTAATCCAACACTCTCCAAAATGTTAGCCAAAATCAATTCCCCAAAATTTCCTTTTTTCTTATTATCTTTGGTTAATGCTTCTGCCAGATTTTGTGCCGTCAGATTTAATTCAGTCCCTGATTTATTCATAGCCTTTGTTTCAGTTTGCAAAGCTATAATATCATTTTGCAATTGCTTAAGCGTTTTATCTAATGGTGCAATTAGCTCATCTTTGCCAATTGTACGTAAGGATGCTCCTGCTTCTATCTTCAAATCATTAACTGCCTGATTTTTAAGTGCAGTAAATTCATTATTTAAATCCTGACGTAGCTTAACTAATACCTGCTCCAACTGAGTATAGGCATGTTTTAAACTGTGATTTTCAACATTTAGCCGCTCAATTTGAATTAAGAGCGAATTTCGCTCCTGAGTAATGTGCTGGGTTGCGGCTGTGAGCTCCACATTTTTAGCTGTACAAATTTCAAGTAAATTATTCAAGTCTGATTTTTCTTTTAATGTATGCTCAGCCTCAACTGTGTAGCGGGTTAACTGATTATTTAATTCGGCTATTTTTTCATGACCTGGATGTGACTTATTTTTAAGTAATATGATAGTGATAAAAACTACATTTAAAACAAGAATAATACTTAAAATTATTAGATTGATGTTGTACACTTAATCTGTTCCTTTTCTGTGTTATGCTGGATTCTGAGTGGGATTACCGCCTACGCGGGAATGACATTATCCTACCAAGAATAATATTATACTACCAATGATTGATAACATTAATGATTAAATTAATCCATATACTAAATTAATTTGTTTATCTAAAGAGCTTAATATTGATTTAATATTAGCTGGCTCTACAGCTCTGGTATAATCTAGCAAAATAGTCGTGGTAAACCCCAGGCGTACTGCGTCCTCTGCGGTATATCTGACGCAATAGTCAAGGGCCAATCCAACTACATCAATCGCTCGTATATTTTCTTTTAATAAAAGATCTTCTAAGCCAGTTTTATTTACCGTGTCATTGTCATAAAACCCGCTATAAGAATCTATATTCGGATTTTCGCCTTTTTTAATTACAGCGTTTATTTTACTTAGATCTAGTTTGGTGTGAAATTCTGCACCTTTGGTATTTTGTACGCAGTGTACAGGCCAAATCCCCCCAGTCGGATTATTTTCTTTAAAAGATACATGGCTGGCTGGATGCCAGTCCTGTGTTGCCACTACTAATGAGTAGCTAGCAGATTGAATTAACTTATTAATCGGCTCTATAATCTCATTCGCACCAGGTACAGCCAAAGATCCTGATTCACAGAAATCATTTTGAACATCAACTATTATTAATGCTTTTCTCATTTTGTGTTATGTTACCTTATAGTTAAGTATCGAGACTATTCCAACCATATTTTGTATCAATACCAAAAATGGCCCGCGTATCATCTTCAATATCTTGGATATTGCATGACCCTAGTAGTACAAATGCTGCTGTATCAATCAAAGATATATTTTCCATATCTTTAATAATATGACATTCTGGAACTAGCTGTATAACTTCGACCACAGTTCGGTATTTTTTTAAATGCTCTTCCAAGTTATGTAGAGATTTACCACTCATATTGTACAAATGCAAACAGCGATAATGTTTATTATCACCCTTGAATAATTTATAGCCAAAAATATAATGCATCAATAAACTAACTACTCCCTTACCGCTATTTAAAAAAGCTATTTTATCTATAATCCCCAAAGCACCAGATATTCTTGGGTTTATTTCTATTAGTTTAATATCGCCATTATTTAATAAAAAAAATTCTGTATGAGCAAACCCATTTTTATATCCAGTAACATCCAAAACTTGATTAATAATCTTAGTAATTTTTTGTTTGATTTCTTCGTCACGTTCTAGCTCACAATAACGATATACTGGTCTTCCATTATAATATTCTTTATAATAACGTTGAATTGTTGAAATATGGTGCTGCCCTGCCATAGAAAATGTATCAACAAACAGCTCTACTCCGTTTATATATTCAGAAATCAAAACCTTTCCTCTAGATTCATCTGTTTGTACAAAATTATTGTGTTTAGCAGCATCTTTAAAATATGCATGAAGCTCATGCTGATTCTCTATCTTATTTGCCCCAAAAGATGCGGCTCCATATAAAGGTTTAACAAAAACTGGATATTCAAGCCCATAGTCTTTAATTTCACGTAACCGATCAATTTTTGTATCAAAGATATTTTGCTGTATGTGTGGCATCCCACTCTTTTTAAGTGCATTATGCATCTTATATTTGTCACATCGCAATTTGTAGGTATCTGGGTTATTTGCATATTGTGGAGTATAATATTGCGCTAATTGATCACTTAGCTTAACGGATGTCTCAAACCCATTTATGATATAGTCAAATTTAGCATTTCCAAGAGAATCAATTATTCGTTTTGCATCGTTAGATAAGTCTGTAATCTGCTGATCAAATAGAGTTTTATGGAGTGCCACGTAGTTAGGTATTTCTTCTAAGTTCAAAGTATACAAGGCAGTAGAATGCACATCGTATTCTTTAAGTCTGCTTGATAGATAGGCAGCAGAGGAAAAAGGATTAACCAATAAAATTTTTTTCATTATTGCATTTTAAATTACTGATGGTTTAATTGCTATGATCAAAGAATAATCCTGATGAGTTTTGTGTTCAATGCATTTATGAAACCCAGCTTCCTCTAAAAGCAAAAATAATTCACTTCTAGTAAACTGCTGTGCTTTATAATTAGTATACATAAATAAATTGAAAGCAGCTGCATTTAAAGGTCCGTTTTTTTCTTCATTCAATAACATTTCATGAACAAATATGCGTCCACCACACGGAAGAGTTTTATAAGCTTTATCAATTAAAATTTTGACCTTTTGAATTGACCAATCATGCAAAATATTGCTAAATAATACTGCATCAACACCATAAGGAAACTCATCTTTAAAAAAATCCCCTTTTTGCAGCTTAACTTGATTTAAGGTCCCCAATTCTTTTAAGTAACGCTTTGTTATATTGGATACCCGGGATATTTCGAAAATAGTTGCCTTTTTATTAGCGTATTTTTTAATAAATAAACTAGCAAAACCCCCAGAGCCACCACCTACGTCAAGCAAATGTATCACATCCTTAAATAAGTTACTTTGTATCGCCTTCATTGCAGGCACAAAAATTGTGCTATTCATTACATTTATAAATTTTTTAGCCGAACTTAACTCAAAATCACCATTACTCCACATATCTGCAAAGCTACTACCATTTTCCGACATTTGAGTTGATTGCTTAACTGCACGGTTATGTATGGCATTAATAACAACCCTATACTCTAGGGTATCCCGGGTATGAGACAATACCTCACCCCAATAAATAAACGAATTTTTTAATAAAAACTTTTTTGATGTCTCTGTTAAACTGACCATACTAGCATTTTTATTTAATAATTTTAAACTAGCCAATAAACAGGTTAGGGCTTCAACTCCATTTTGTTCTAACTTGAGCAAAGGTGCAAGCTGCTCTACAGTACCACAACCTTTTGAAACTGCCTCAAAGATGCCAACGGTATCACCCACAGCAACCGCAGCTAAATGGTATCTACTTAGCCCAAGATCCATTAAGTATTTGTCAGTAAAATCGTCTTGTAAAATTTCATCAATTATCATTTTCGTATAATCCCAATATTAAGTGAAGCATTATCGTATGGTTTTCCAATACGGTCTATTGTTATTAGATAGGAGTAAAGTTTAACACAATTTAGCTTAAATGTAAACTACCTGTTGTTACACAATAGCAATTTTCCAGAATTAACTGTTAAAACCATAATAAAGCACATTACTATTCGTAACCAAACATATGGGGTAAGGTAAAATATTGATTAAGGTTAATCCATATTCTATACAGCTTTCTATAGTTATTATCCTTTGTTCCAAATGGTTTTCTGCTATGAAATACTAAATTGTTATTGACTAATAAAAAATCTCCGCGTCTTAGTTTAATAACTTTTGTATTTTGTGACGCAACCTGTAAAATTGTTTCCTCTAGCAAATGATACGCTTCTAATTGACGCGGTGTTAGTGGTGGCAAATCAGGATACTTAGTATATGCTTCATAATTATATATGCCAGCCCAAAACGTTTGCAATTGATTATTATAATGAGCAAAAACTGGTAATTCTGCATATGGAAGCATACCATTGAACTGCTCCCCTCTTCGATCAATGTAAAAGTTGTGATATAATACTTTTAATATTTCAAAGTTTGAGTTATAAATACGATTATGCACCAAACCTGCACTAATAATTTCATTTTCACCCCCGGTGTGGGATGGTGTATCACAGAGTAACCCAGCTAAGGTACATGTATCAGTATGGAATGGTAACGCCATTCCAGTATTACCATATCTGGTATTGCCAACTAAACTCTTGTTTGATGGAATTTGTTCTGAAATTAACGGCCATATATATTTTCGATCTAAATTATTATACATGGGCCTACCAATATAAATACCCAGTATAAATAAGGCGATATCAGTATCTTCGTAAATAGGCATATTTTTTATTAAAATATAACCAGAATAATTACATAAAGTATCCACAACCATCTTGGCTAAACTCTCAAGCATATTGTTCTTTTGAGATAAAATATACATAGTTAGTTCATGTGTAGAGTAAAGTGTTTCCGCTCTATTTAACGATTGGAATTTGTTTTTAAATTTAACAACACAATCAAGTAAAATTTGTACTAATTGCTGGTCTAATTCAACTATTGTCTTATCAGAATCATATTCATTTGTTAAATTTAAGGATGGGTGTCTTATTTTAGTAATCATATTCTTAGTCTCTCTTATTACATCCAGTGTATTACACTCCGCAAATCTTTGCTTCAGCTCGACCAATAATGCTTGCACTTCAGCCTCCGTTTTACAATGGCAAATGCGCTCACATCTAGGTATGCGCCACCAATCTTATTATACGCTAACATAAAAGAAAAGGCAATACGGAATTTCCGTAGAATCGCTCATTTAAGCATGAAATGCAAAGAATTGGTGGGCACTCTCTGGTATGAAATGCGATTTCGGACCAATTTGACTAAGCTGCGACAGCAAACCCTTTATCATTTGGGGCAGGCTGTTTGCAATATGTATGGTCTAATTTATGAAAATTTAAAATTAGGTCTAGGAATGTAGGTTATACACTTAATTTTCTTGGCTCTTTCGAGTTTCGTGTGGGTAACCTAAAAACTTAGCCTACCCATAACTAAATAAATTAGAGACTTAAAATTTGTTAATGTTCTAAATCCTTTGGCTCTTCTTTTTAAGTTTTGAATGCCACAATTTAGTGCCTTAAGCTTGCCATTGCTAAGCTTATTATTAAACCAACTTAAAATGCCATCCCAATGTCGTTTTATTGATTTTGCCAATTTTTTCATTTGTGGTATTTTACTATTTTGAACAGATAAAATCCAGTCAGTTAAATATAGTTCTGCTTCATGGCGCGAAGGTAATTTAAACAAATCTTGAAACTTCAATTTAAGTTTATAAGCTTCGCCTGATTGGGTATATTCAGCTAATATACTTTCTAGTTTAATTTTTTGATTAGCCGTTAAATTTTCTGGATTCTTAAGTAAACTATACTTACTTTTAAGTATCAACTCATTAGATATGGACTCTTTAGCCCTCACTTCATCAACAGCTTTATTTACTATTTTTACTACATGAAATTTGTCAAATGTACGATTGGCGTTTGGGAAGTTGTTCCTTATTCCTAAAATAAATGCAGGTGACAAATCTGAACATATATTTTGAATTTGGTTTGCTTCCATGCCTCTCTTTTTAAGCTCTTCTGCAAAACTATTTACCGTAGCTGCATCTTTGCCAACAGTTACATAAATAACTGTATTTGTATCTAAATCAGTTACGGTTGTAATATAGTTATGACCTTTTTTACGCGATGTTTCATCAATACCAATATTTTTAACCATGCTCCAATCTGTAGCTTTTACAGCTTGTGGCACATAATGATGAATGACTGTCCATACTCTATCATCACTAATATTAAATAATTTAGCAACCTCATTAACTGGCATAATTTTGGCTAATTGAAGCATCATACATTCCAATAGCAAACTAAATCCGCTGCCTTCACGTGCAAAGGGAGTTTCAACTTGAGTTGTCTTTCCACAGTTGGTACAACTCACTCTCGGAATTCGTGCACTTAAATAACAACAATAATTAAAAAAATTTAAATGTTGCCAACGCTTTTCTCGTGTATCATGAACCGAGCATTCAGCATTATAGCCAGGACAATTAAATTTAGCACCAACTGTAAAATTAATTTTAATTTCTAGATTATTGCTAGATTTATCTAAATGTACATTCTCAATATACCACGGATTATTTATACCTAATGCAACTTGAAATAATTGGTTTAATTCCACTGAATACTCACTATAAAATATATCAGCCAATATTCTAAATTAACTAGATATATTTTGTAGTTAAATTTTATCTACCCACACGAAACTCCAAAGAGCCATTTTCTTTCTTTTCTGTGTTATGCTGTATATTTAAATTAATTCGCTTATCTAGAGAGTTTAACATAGTTTGAACATTAGCATGGTATACGACTCTGGTATAATCTAGCAAAATAGTCGTGGTAAACCCCAGGCGTACTGCGTCCTCTGCGGTATATCTGACGCAATAGTCAAGGGCCAATCCAACTACATCAATAGCTCGTATATTTTCTTTTAATAACTGATGTTACGCAGCATTGGCTAATTTTTCAAATTTTGCGTGCTGCAATTTTATTTGTTCAAGTTCCTTAAACGCTGCTTTTGCAGCATTAAGGTACAATTTGCTTTTCAAAGCA
>Ga0134126_10008551_pt1 | contig 12874 bp, 13 predicted proteins | sample KB31752_FD_96881 | JGI IMG/M metagenome (GOLD analysis project Ga0134126, IMG submission 96881) | Terrestrial soil microbial communities with excess Nitrogen fertilizer from Kellogg Biological Station, Michigan, USA - KB3-175-2 | ecosystem: Environmental > Terrestrial > Soil > Unclassified ...
CCACGGACATCGGAGTGCCCGTGCAGTGGTGGCGCTCGGCGGGACATTCACACACTGCCTTCGCCACGGAGTGCATGATCGACGAGCTGGCCATCGCAGCCGGCGTCGATCCCTATCGATTCCGCCGAGCGCTGCTCGCCTCGCGCCCCCGGCAGCGCGCGGTGCTGGATCTGGCCGCCACCCGCGCCAATTGGAGCAGTGCGCTGCCGGCGCGTGCCCCTGGAGAACGGCGCGGCCGCGGCATCGCTCTGCATGAGAGTTTCGGTACCTGCGTTGCACAGGTCGCCGAGGTGTCCGTGGAGAAGGATGGTACGTTGCGGGTGGATCGCGTGGTCTGTGCCGTGGATTGCGGTCTGCCGATCAATCCCAACGTCATCACCGCGCAAATGCAGGGCGGTATCGGCTTCGGGTTATCGGCCGCACTCTACGGTGCGATCACCCTCAAGGACGGCGTCGTGCAGCAGGCGAACTTCGATGCGTACCGGTGTCTGCGCCCCAGCGAGATGCCGCAGGTCGAGGTGTACATCGTCCGGTCGAAGGAGCCACCGAGCGGCGTGGGCGATCCGGGCACCCCGCCCATCGCCCCCGCGATCGTCAATGCAGTGTTTCAGGCGACCGGCCAGCGACTGCGGCGTCTGCCGCTCGCAGCTCAGATCGCCGCAGTCTCCGACTGAGCCGCACATACACCATGTACGCAATGCCAGTCGCGTTGTGTCGGGCGCTGGTGCTCGCTGGGTTGTCGCTGCTGGCGACCTATCCTGTCATGGCAGCCGATAGCGACACGCGCGGGATGCTCGCGCGCGCCGCCCGGCAAATCGTCGGCGTGGGTCAGGGAGTGTATGTCGAGGCCGCTGACGGACGCGTGCTGCTGGCGCAGGCTGCCGCACAGCCCGTGCATCCGGCCTCGGTTTCGAAAGTGCCGACCACACTGGCCCTGTTGCGCATGCTGGGGCCGGACTACCGCTTCGTCACCACCTTCACTCTCAGCGGACACCTGACCGACCACCGCCTCGACGGCCAGCTCTTGGTGCAGGCGGGCGCCAATCCGGATCCTGCGCTGGTCGACGAAGACGCCCTGTTGGTCGCACAGCGACTCAATGGTCTGGGCATCGACTCGATCCGCGGTCCGCTGCTGGTGCGCGGAGCATTGATCTTCGACTGGCAGAACGATCCTCAGGGCATGCGACTCGCGCACGCGTTGTCCGGGCAGACTCCTGAAGCTGCCTGGAGAGCGCTGCTTGCGCTGCAGTCGGGTGCCACCGCGCCGGGCATCACCGCGCCGCCGTCGGTGCACTGGCTGCCCGCCGCCGCAACAGTCGCCGGGGCCAACGATGCGGCCGGCGGCGCGACGGGCGGGACCGACTCAGCGTCGAGCAGCGCCCGCAGCGCCAGCGCCGTGCCCGTGCTCGCCATCCCGAGCATCGACGACGTGCTGACCGTGCGCTCCGAACCGCTGCTGCCATTGCTCAAATCACTGGACGATTACTCGAACAACATCGTTGCGCCACTGGCGCAGGCGGCCGGCGGGGCCGCGGCCGTACAGCGCCTGGCGCGCGCCAGCGTGCCGGCGGCGATGCGCGGGGAAATCATCCTTGGCGATGGCGCGGGCATCGACTCTCGCAACCGCCTCAGTCCGCGCGCGGCCGTGAAGCTACTGCGAGCACTCGAGCAGCAGCTCGCCACCAACGGCCACACGCTGCCCGATGTGCTGCCCGTCTCGGGCATAGATGCCGGCACGCTGCATGCTCGTCTGAACGGCCGCAATGCGGCCGGCCGGGTGGTCGGCAAGACTGGTACCTATGGCGACTACGGCGCGAGCGCGCTGATCGGCGCCATCCGCACGCGCGACCAGGGCGAGGTCTACTTTGCCATCCTGAATCACGGTGTGCCCGTACCTGAAGCCCGACGTCGCCAGGATGCCTTCGTGCGTGTGCTGCTGGCGCATCTGCACTCCGTGCCATGGGCCCACGTGGCAGACTCGGAGCCGGCGATCGCGCGCGTGCAACTCACCTCTGCGCCGTAGCGCGTCTCAGCCGCCCTCGACCGAGGATGGTGAACTACTCCACGGTAACCGACTTGGCGAGATTTCTCGGCTGATCGATCTCCGTGCCGCAGGCGCGCGCCACGTGGTAGGCGAGTAGCTGCAGCGGAATCGTCATCAGGATCGGATCCAGTTCGGGCTCGGAAGCGGGCACTTGCATGACGCCCTGCACGCCGGGTGGCAACGCTCCGGGCTGCGTGACGACGAAGGTGGGACCACGGCGCGCATGGATCTCCTCGATGCTGGAGAGATTCTTGGCGTATAGCTCATCGCGCGGCAGTACCACGACGGTGGGCGTACGCTGGTCGATGAGCGCCAGCGGACCATGCTTGAGCTCGGAGGCCGGATAGGCTTCGGCGTGCCGATAGCTGACTTCCTTGAGCTTGAGAGCTCCCTCCATCGCCACGGCATGCCCGGCGGCGCGGCCGATGAAGAAGATGTTCTGAGCGGCGGCCATGCGACGCGCGATCGCCTCGATGGGCCCCTCATCCTCGAGGACGAGGGCGATCTGAGCGGGCAGCGCTTCGAGTGCGGCAACGAGCCGCGCGCCGCGCGCGCTGGATAAATCGCGCAAGCGCCCGAGGTGGATGGCGAGCAGCGCCAGTGCCGTGGCGGTACAGGTGAAGGTCTTGGTGGCCACCACCGAGATCTCCGGCCCGGCATGCAAATAGATTCCCCGGCCACAGGCACGCGCGATGGTGCTGCCGACGGCATTGACGACGCCGAGCACGCGCCCGCCCTTGCGCGTGACCTCCTGCACGGCCGCCAGCGTATCGAAGGTTTCCCCGGACTGGCTGACCGCCACGTAGAGCGTGTCAGCTTCGATCACGGGATTGCGGTAACGAAATTCGGACGCGGGCTCCGCCTGCGCGGGCACGCGCGCCAGTTGTTCGATCAGGTGCGCACCAAGGCAGCCGGCCAGATGCGCCGAGCCGCAGCCCAGGATCTTCACACGGCGGATCTCGAGCAGTTCGCGCGCAGCCATCTCCACGCCACCCAGATGCGTCGTCTGAAAGCGTCGTTCAAGCCGGCCGCTCAGCGTGCGCCCGATAGCCTCGGGCTGCTCGCGGATCTCCTTGTGCATGTAGTGTGCATGCTCGCCCTTGCCGAGCGTGTCCTCCTCCCAATCAAGCGCCAGTGGCACCTTCACGGTTGTGCCACCTTCCAACGTGGAGGTTTCGTAGCGATCCGCACGCAGCACCGCGATCTCCCCGTCATCCAGATGCACGACGCTGCGTGTATGGCGCACCAGCGCCGCCGTATCGGAGGCCACGAACATTTCGCGCTCGCCGATTCCCAGGATCACCGGGCTGCCGTGGCGCGCGACTACCAGCGTCTCAGGGCGCTGCGCATCCAGGACGGCGATGCCATAGGCGCCGCTGATCAGGCGCAGCGCGCCGCGCACCGCATCGGCCAGCGTCTCCGTGTCCATCATTGCGATCAGATGAGCCAGCACCTCCGAGTCGGTGTCCGAGCGAAACTGCACGCCCTTGGCCACCAGCTGGGCACGCAATGCCGCTGCATTCTCGATGATGCCGTTATGGACGATGGCGATGCAATTGGCGGCGTCGGTGTGCGGGTGCGCATTACGCTCGCTCGGCTCGCCATGCGTCGCCCAGCGCGTATGGGCGACTCCCGGGCTGCCCTTGAGCGAATCGGGCAGCTGCTGCTCGAGTTCGCGCACCTTGCCCTGGCTCTTGAAGACCCGCAGCGACCCTCCGCGCACCACGGCGAGCCCGGCCGAGTCGTAGCCGCGATACTCAAGCCGATGCAGCCCCTGCATTAGAATTGGTGCGGCGTCTTGTCGACCGATGTAGCCCACGATTCCACACATGGGTTCTCTCCTGCGAGCGCCGCGGCGGACTAACCGTAGATCATGCGGCGTATCTGCCGCTGTGTGAGTTCGGGGGCGCGGAAGCGCCAGGTCGAAAGCTCCGCGGCCAGCCGCTCATAAATCGTCGCATTGGCGAGCCCGGCTGCCTGCAACGCGCGGTGCCGGCGGCGCACGTACGCATCGGGGGTCTCCTGCAGGTAGCCGATGACTTCCAGCACGACCCGGTGGGCCTCCTCGGGCTCAAGGCGTGTAGTGCGCGACAGATGATCGGCCAGCTCTTGGGATTCGCTGTGATCCGGCATGGGCGGAGTGTGCGGTGCGCAGGGGCAGATCAGTATGATTCTGCCCGAGGTCGGGCAGAATCGGTAGACTTATTTCACTTCAAGCCAGCTTTTGCCAGCGCCCAGGGCAAAATTGGTCTTGAGGTTTATCTCGCGCCGGCTTACGGACGGCACGGTCAGTCCGCCTGCGCCTCCGCGCCGGCAGCCACCCAGGCCAGATCGGCCTTGGATACCGACTCCAAATTGAACTTGCGCACGGCAGCGGTCATGCGCGTCAACGCCTGCGACAGCGGCATCGGCGGGGCCGTGGCGCCTTTCTTGGCCTTGTGGAAGCGCACGGGATTGATGCGCGCGACGACGTAGTTGCGCAGATACGGAGACTTGAAGCCGCGCGCCTGCAGCGCGGCCACCAATTAGGTGACCCGCGCATCGATGTCACGCAGGCGGGCCGCGAATCCCTCACGCTCGCGCAAACTCGCCAGCAGCGTGCGTTCGCTGAAGCGGTCGACCTTCTTCAGGAAGGCGCCGTAGGCGCCACCGGCAAAGCGCGCCGCCTGCTCGTAGACGATGCCGAGCGTCAGCAGATCGGGCGATTCGAACTGCGCGGCGAACTGCACCTCGCGGGTCTGTCCCTGCCGCTTCGCGAGGCTGCGTGCCATGCGGATCGCCTCGAGGCTGCGATCGCGCAGGTTGTGTGCCTTCTCGGTATTGAGAGCGAGGATACGAAAGGCCAGCGTGTCATCCGGAGAGATCAGCGCGGTGATCTGCCGCAGACCGAGCACTTTTGCGGCAGCCAGTCGATGACGTCCATTGGGCGTCCAGAATCCCCCGTCGTGTCCACGCACCACGATGAGCGGATCGAGAAAGGCGGCCGCCTCGTCGATCTTCGCGGCGAGTCGTTTGGTGTGCGTCGGCGACAGATCGCGCTGAAACGGTGTGGGCTGCACGGCACCGATCGGCAGACACGCGAGCAGCAGAGGCCGCCCTCCTAAGGGCTCATGATAGGCACCGATCGGGGCGCCGCCAGCCTGGCGCACGAAGCCGGCCAGCTCGGCGAGCTCCGCACTGTCCAGGCCCATGACGACCTCGGCAGCCGCCAGTCCGCGCTTCTGCTCACGTGGTGCCAGCTTGCCACGCCGCGAGACAGCGGCACGAGACGATGCGCGAGATGACGGGGCGCGCCGCGCCACAGTTCGACTGGCCATGCTGTGAGGGTCACCAATGTCGGACGCGAGGCAGCGCCGCTTGCGGTGTCGATTGTAGCGCCGTGGTGAAGCGACGCCGATAGCGTGCGCTCAGATCGAGCGCGTGCCGACGAACAGACAGATGAGGGCGGCGGTCGACAGCAGGGCGGCATTGCGACGGTAGCGCTGCGAAAGCGCGTGTACGCTGCCGGGTCCGAAGAGAAAGGGTCGATGATCAGGCGGCCGCACCAGCATGCTGATGCCGGGTTGCTGCGCCTCTTCACGGTGCTCGGCCAGAATCTCGGCACGCGCCGCCGCGCGCGCCTGCTCCCACTCCTGTGCAGAGATAGTGCCGTCGTGATTGACGTCGAAGCGGGCCATGCGGCGGGGATCCTGCTTCCAGCGGTGCAGCAGATCAGCCATCTCCGCATCGAGCGACGGCGGATCGTCGCCGGCGCGGCGCGTCTGAAACAGGCCCACGGCGGAGAGTGGCTGGCCGTCGAGGATGATTCTCTCGCTGTAGCGATAATGCGCGCCGAAGCCGGACAGCCAGGAGCGCAGCGCCGGCGGCTGCTCGTTCTCCTCGTTGCCGTACCACACCGTACGCGGCACGTCGGACACTGCAGCGCCGGCCGGATCGATGACCACACGTCCGGTGTCGTCATCCAGCGCAAAGATGGCATCGCTGGTGCCCTCGTCGATCGTACGCCAGCCGCTGCGTTGGGTCGTGGTGCGCTCCTGCACGCGATACTGGAACCAGCAACAGGGGCGGCGGCTGAGCGGAGAGACAATGGGTGCGCCGGGCAGCGCGCGCGCGTGACCGCTGAGTTCGACGTAGCCCTGCGCCGCCGAGCGCACCTTGGAGGTCGGCGTGTCCTCGAACGCACGTGCGCGGCGCCACTGCAGCACTCCGCCGCCCGCCATCAGCGCGGCGCCGCCGAATGCCCACATCGCCACGGTCGGATCAGGCGTCACGGAAACGACCGCCCGTCAGGTGCCGAACAATGCCTTGACCGACGGATCCTGTTGCTCCTCCGGGGAGAATTCCAGCAGATGCGCGGGATGGAAGTCCCCACAGCCGGCGACGATCGAGTCGGGGAAGATTGCCTGGCGCGCGTTGTAGAGATTCACCGCAGCGTTGTAGAGCTCACGGCGATCGGCGATCTGCTCTTCCAGGCCGGTGATGCGCGCCTGCAGCTGCAGAAAGTTGTCGTTCGCCTTCAAGTTCGGATATTGCTCGGCGACGGCATAGAGACGCCCAAGGCCGCTGCGCAGACCGCTCTCGGCACTCGCCAGGTCGCGCATATTGCCGCTGCTCTCGGCGGCAGAGACGGCGGCACGAGCCTTGAGCACGCGCTCGAGCGTCTCCTGTTCGTAGGTCATGTACTGACGGCAGGTCTCTACCAGCTTGGGTATCTCATCATGGCGCTGCTTGAGCAGCACGCCGATGTTGGACCACGCCTGTTTCACTGCCTCGCGCAGTCGCACCAGACCGTTGTACAGCGAAATGAAGTAGATGGCCGCCAGTACGAGGACGGCTAGGATCGCGATGAGTGCGCCCATGAGGGCTCCTGCCAGGCTTTGACCGAGCTGCAACATAGCGTAGCGGTCCAGGCCGCATAGCGATGTGCTTCACACCGGTGAGCGCATCGACAATATGTCAAGCGCCAGCATGAAAAGAGTGGCGGTGGTTCGCCAACTGCGGCGCCTGACGGCGCAATTCGGCCAGAAATGCCGCCTTGTCGCGCGGCGAAACGAGCATGCGGCCATCGTCGGCGAAGCGGATCTCGAGCCTATCCATCGACATGGCCGGCGCCGAACGCACACTGTCGGTCTCTTGTACGGCGAAAATCTGCTCCAGGGGAATGCGCCATCGGCAAGGTCCGCAGCGCACGAGCAACGTGCCACCCTGGAAGCTATAAGAGGTTGAGTTGAGTACCCAAACAAACCCCGCCGTCGCCGCCAATAGCGGTAGCAGCGGCCAGTAGCGCGCTGCGTCATCCAGCACGCCGTTGGCAATGAGTACCAGCCCCAGAGAGATCGGCGCGCCGACGCCAATCAGCACGAACTCAGCGTCGATTCGCGAGCGAAAGCGTGGCGTCATACAAACATCTTCCTGATGACTGAGCCCATATCGTCCTGTAGACCGGCAGCCCCGTCCGCGTTGACTGGCAGCGGCTCTGAAGCCGCAGCACGGCCGCAATTCGCGGTGGCCTACAGATCGTAGTGCCCAAATGCGGGGAAATTCGCTGTCATGGAGCACAACTTGGCACCTGCCGGGCGTTATTTGGCGACCGTGGTACTGGGAAGTCTGTGCCTGTGGGCGATGGCGACCGCCCATCCCTTGCCGCAGAGCAGTGGCGCCGCAGCCCATGGCGCTGGCGCACATCACACGGGCTCACATGGCGCGGGGGTGCCGGTTATGCGGCCCCGCCGCGGGGCCCGCGTGGCCCGCGTGGCGTCGGCTGCAGCGCTGGCGGCGCCGGTGTCGCGCAGCTCGCGCATCTCCCCCAAAGCCCCGTTGAAGATCGATCGCACCGGTCGTGCCCGTACCGGCATCGCTTCCTTTTACGCGAGCTACTTCGCGGGCCGAAAAATGGCCGATGGCGCGCGCATGGACCCCCACGGCAGCAATGCGGCCAGTCGCACTCTGCCATTGGGCACAGTCGCCAAAGTGACCAATCTAACCAACCATCGCAGTGCCGTTGTCACCATCGAGGATCGCGGCCCGTATGTCCGCGGTCGGATCGTCGATCTATCGCCCGCCACGGCGCGTAGCATCGGCATCACGCAACGTGCCGGGATCGCCAAGGTACGCGTTACGCCACTGACCGTCCCGGTGCAGCCCCTGCGCATCGCCTCTGCGGCCGGCAACGTGCGGACGCTGTCTGCCTCGGGGGCGCGCTAGCGGCGAGCTCCCTGCCGTGGCAGGGGCAGGATTTCAAGTACGGTTTCCGCGGGTCTGCACAGCCTGACGCCCAGAGAAGTGACGACGATCGGCCGATTGATCAGCATCGGATGAGCCAGCATCTGCTCGATGAGTTGCTCGTCCGTCCAGTGTGGCTCGTCCAATCGGAGCTCGGCATAGGGCGTACCCTTTTCGCGCAGCAGCTCACGCGGCCGCAGGCGCATGCGCTCCAGCAGATCGAGCAGCGTCGCTCGATCCGGCGGCGTCTTGAGGTATTCGATGATGCGCGGCTCGATGCCGGCGTTTCGAATCAGTCCCAGCGTGTTGCGCGAAGTCCCGCAGTTCGGGTTGTGATAGATCGTGACGGGGACCGAAGGAGCGCTCATGGCTCGATTCTACTGCAGAGCAACCTTGAAGAAGATACCGTGATTGCCAGTGCCACCTGAAAAGGCGGTGCCGTAGAGACTGCCGTCGCTCTCCTGGATCAGGTTCGCCTCGGGCTTCGCGCCATCGCCGGTACCGCCCGCAAAGGTGTGCAGGATCGTTTCAACACCAGCGGCAGTCAGCTCGAAGATCGTGCCGTCGGCGCTCGCGCCGCCCGCGGCGGTTGACCCGTAGAAGTTGCCGTCACTACCTTGGATCACGCCAGCTTCGGGATTGGCGCCGTCAGTGCTGCCGCCCGCGAAGGAATACAGCACGGTTTCGGTGCCGTCCGGGGTGACCTTGTAGACGGTGCCGAAGCCGTGCGCGCCACCATTGTAGGTGGTGCCGTAGAAGTTGCCGTCGCTGCCCTGGATGATGCCTGCATAGGGATTGGCGCCGTCGGTGGTGCCACCCGCAAAGGAGTACACGATCGTCTCGGTTCCACTTGGGGTCACCTCGAAGAGGGTGCCGAAGCCATTGGCGCCGCCCCCATAAGTCGTGCCATAGAAGTTGCCATCGGCACCCTGGATCAGGCCGGCGTACGGTACCTGACCATCCGTACCGGTCTTCGCGAACGTATGCAGTACGGTCTGGGTGCCACCGGGGGTCAGTTTGAAGACAGTGCCGTCGTCGGTCGCGCCATTGGCCCCGGTGGTGCCGTAGAAGTTGCCGTCGCTGGCCTCGATGACACCCGTGTAGGGAATACTGGCGCGCGCGGGAAAGGAAAACAGCACCGTTTGCGCGCCGCCCGCGGAGCTGACTTCAAAGACCGTGCCGTGGCCGTTGGTGCCGCCGCTTGCGCTCGTCCCGTAGAGGTTGCCGTCGCTGCCCTGAATGATCTGGGAATAGGGCGTGGTAAGGAAGGAGTAGAACAGGCTCTCCGATCCGCTCGGCGTGATGTCGAAAATGATGCCGCCGTTGTGGGCGCCACCCGTCAGCGTCGTGCCGTAGAAGCTGCCATCGCTGGCCTTGATCAAACTATGATAGGGGTTGATGCCATCGCCGCTACCGCCGGCGAACGAATACAGCAGCGCGAAATTGGGCAAGCACCCGACGCTGATGCCCGTGACGGCAGCGGGCCCCATGATGCCCGTGCCATTGCTCACCGAGCAGACGAGTCCCGGCGGGGCCACCTGCACCGTCACGGCGTACGTGCTCCCGTAGGCGATCGCCGTCGGCATGGTGAACTGGACTGCGTTGGCGCTCACGTTCAGCGTATCACCGCCGTTATCGAGCAGTACCAGGCCGTCCGCGGTCAGTCCGCTGATCGAGCCGCCCACCGAATAGGCCTCATCCGAGCAGCTCACGGCAATGCTACTCACATTTGCCGCCTGGACCGTGCCCGTTCCGCCCGTGACCGCGCACGTCTCACCGGCGGGTTCCGCCTGGATCGTCACGGAGTAGCTGCTGCCCGGCGGCAGGGAGCTCGCAAGCAGCTGCGTGGTGGTCCCGGCCGGGACACTGACGCTCGACGCATTGACCCCCAGCACGAGGCCGGAGGAGTTCAACCCGCTGATTGCGGCAGACAGCGAATAGGACTGTGCGGGCGCGCTGCTGGCCAGATTGGCAAAGGCGTCAAACGGATTGAGGCCGTCCGCCGAGCACCCGCTCAACGCGGCCAACGCGCACAGCAGCAGCGCATCGGCGAAGTATCGCCGGACGCTGCGCTGGAGCGCCGATGGCTGCCTTGGGGTCGAGATGCCCATTTGGCGCCATTTAGGCCACAACCCGCGCGAGCGACCGTGTGTGCGATCGCAATTATCGGTGGCCAAACAGCCCGCGGCGCGCTACTCGCCGCGGGCCGTGAAACACGTCACGAGCCGACGGGTGCCCGCACCCGGCGGCACGTAGCCTTGCCCTGACCTCCGCCATGTACTGCGCCACCTGGGCCCGGGTTCGTAGTGCCTGTACCCGGGCGAGAATTGCGGGTCTGTTCTGTGGCGGCGCGGGCGCGGGGTCGTGACGCATGGCTACCTGCAGGAACACCAAAGTATTGCCCACGACGTCGCGAACCCCGCAGCGCTTTCGCATCGCGACTGGGCGGTGCATGCTTGCCCGCATGCTCCTGCACGACTGGCTGGCTCGCGCACGCTCCCTCGGTGCAAGCGATCTGCATCTGGAGAGCGAAACGACCGCCGTGGTACGCGTGCGAGGCGAGCTGCAGCCGCTGGGCGCCGTCATGCCGGCTGACCACGTGCTGCAGGCTGCCCAGGATGCGCTGGGCGCGGAAGGGTGGAGCCAGTTCCTGCAGCGTGGCTCGGCTGATCTGGCGCTGTCGCTGGGTGCGTTGCGCTGCCGCGCGAGCTTCTACCGTACCTTGCGCGGCGTCGGCATTGCCGTGCGCCTGCTGACGCCCTCGGTGCGGGACTTGCGCGCCTGCAATCTGCACGCGGACTTTCGCCGCCTGTTCGAGGCGCCCAGCGGCCTGGTCATCATCTCCGGGCCTACGGGAGCCGGAAAATCCACGACGCTGGCGGCGCTCATCGAGGAGATCAATGGCGCGCGCGCGCGCCATATCATCACGCTCGAAAGCCCGCTCGAATACCTGTTCACGAACCGGCGTGCGCTCATCCGGCAGCGCGAGGTGCCCACGCACACGCCGAGTTTCGAGCAGGGCATCGTCGATGCCCTGCGTGAGAACCCGGATGTGCTCGTCATCGGCGAGATGCGCACGCCCGAGGTCATGCGCCTCACGCTCACCGCCGCAGAGACCGGTCATCTGGTACTCGCCACGATGCATGCAGCGACCTGTGCGGAAGCCCTGCAACGCCTGTGTCTGTCCTTCCCAGCGGATCTGCAGGCCAGCGTGCGCGCGCAGCTGGCCGATTGTCTGGTCGGCGCCAGCTGCCAGCGGCTCGAGTTTCTCGCGGGACCCCAGTTGCGTGTGCCACGCTGCGAGCTGCTGCTGGCCACCAGCGGCGCACGCGGCACCATCCGTGCCGGAAATTTCAGTCAGCTGGCGAATGTGCTGCAATCCGGCGGCGAGGAAGGGCTGTGGTCGTCCACACGCTATCAGCGCTGGATGCAACAGCAGCACGACTGGGTGCGAACCGATCAGGCCGGCCCCATGCCCGACGCGACGGCCGCCCCGCGTCCTTCCGAGGTGCCGTCCGAAGACATCGGCCCTGAAGAGCTCGCCGAACTGGCACGACAGCTCAGCAGTCGCAAACCCTAACGCGCCGCTCCGGATGAGCCGAAATTGATGCTCGGCACGCCGAATTTCCCCTGCAATTGCGCAAGCTTCGCCAGATCGATCTCGCCCACGATGTTGACGATCGTCAACTCTTTCGGCTCCGCGCTGATGATGGCCATCCCGTCGGTCCGCTGCCCGTTGCGTCGCACGTAGATATCCACATCATCCTGGCGGTCATGTGTCGATACCAGCGACACCCAGCCCGGCGCGGTGAGCTGCGCGCGCACTGCCTCCACGTCGGCCCGGGAATAGGCTCCCGCCCGCTCGAAGGTGTAGCTGCGTACGTAGATCCCCTGCAGGCCACTGATCAGACTCTTAACGTCGCTGTCACTGGATCGCGGATCGGCGTTCAGAAAAGCGCCCGCGAGCCCGAGCATCGAGGGATCCAGCGAGATGTTCACGGACTGGCTGGCTTTCCTGGCCAGATCCGAGAAGTCCGGCAGTACCAGGCGGCCTGACTGCGCCTGTGCGAGCAGCGGCAGCAACAGCAGCGTGGGCATGATGAGGACGAAACGGAATCTCATGGTGATCTCCTGCAACTGTCCGGTGACGACGGTCCGTTCATGACGCTCATTCGAGTTGGCCCTCATCGCGCAGTATCGCAGCCCGGGCATCGCTGACCTGCGCACTGGCGATGCTCAGCGCCTGCAGCAGCTGCGCGCGCGCTTCGACGCCGCGCTCGCGCGCCGCCGTCTCATTCCTCCAATGCACCAGCCCGATCGCAGCCAGCGCACACGCAGCCAATGCCGCCGGAAGCGACCAGCGATAGAGCCTTCGGCGCGCCGCGGTCTGGATGGCTGGCGGAACGCGACTGGAGCACCGCTCCGCGTCAAGACGGGCCATAACGCTGTCGGCGAAGTCTGCGCCAGGATCCCTCGGCCTCAGCGCGCCTCGCAGGGCCTGCTCGAGTTCTTTGTCAGTCATGGATATCCAATCCCGCCGCCTGCGCACAGCGACTGCGGATGAGCGTCAGTGATCGGCGCAGATGGCTTTTCACGGTATTGAGCGGC
>Ga0134126_10008552_pt1 | contig 12874 bp, 11 predicted proteins | sample KB31752_FD_96881 | JGI IMG/M metagenome (GOLD analysis project Ga0134126, IMG submission 96881) | Terrestrial soil microbial communities with excess Nitrogen fertilizer from Kellogg Biological Station, Michigan, USA - KB3-175-2 | ecosystem: Environmental > Terrestrial > Soil > Unclassified ...
AAACCTTCGATCCTGATCATGCTATTGCTTGACAGCCAACACAGTCGCCGGCTTGCGCCGGGGTGACGGCTATCGTTTGTAGATGGCCGGGCTTGCGCCCGGCCATCGCGCGATTGAAGCCGTCAATCCCCGCCCTTCACCGCTTCGGCGGCGATCTTCACCACCTCGGGCGAGGATCGATAGAGCTCGGCGACGAGGTCTTGCACCTCTTGGCCTGAGACCGGCTCCACCTCGAGCTTGGTCTTTTCAGCCTCGGCCAGGAAGGCCGGATCCTTCATCGTATCGTCGAACGCCTTGCGCAAAGCGGCGACGCGATCTGCCGGCACACCGGGCGCCGTCGCATAGGGCCGCGCCACGCTCTGGCGCCCGAAGATCAGCTTCAGGGCGGCAAGCTCCTTCGGGTCTTTCGTCTCCTCCGTGACGAGCGGCACATCCGGCAGATCGGGGTGTTTCTTCAGCGCGAGCTGCACCGGAATGAAGATTTCCTTCTTTTGATAGAGATCGTACTTCGTGCTCTTGACGCTCGACCACGACCAGCCGCAGCGCCCGTCGACCTCGCTGCGCTCCATCGCGAGGATCACGTCGCTGCCGCCGGGATAGCCGGTGACGAGCTTGATCTTCATATGGAACATGTGGCGCAGCACGTCGGGGAAGACGTCGGTATCGGAACCAGAGCCCGTGCCGCCGACCGTATAGGACTTCGTCAGCATGTCCTGCCAGGTCTTGATGCCCGTATCGCTGCGGAAGGCGCAGACGCTGACCTCGTTGGTGATGCTGCCGATCCAGTTGAGCTTCTGCGCATCGAATTCGATGCCGGTCTTGTCGAACAGCGGCTGCATCGCCATGCCGCGCGCAAAGGTGGCAATGACCGTCCCATCCTTGGGTGCGACGTTGGCAAGGTAATTCACGACCTTGAGGCTGCCGGCGCCGGGCATGTTCTGCGGCACGACGCTTGGCTTGCCTGGGATGTGATCGCCAAGATGGCGAGCCAGCACGCGCGCGTACAAATCATATCCGCCGCCCGTGCTATAGCCGATGTCGATCGTGACGGTGCGGCCTTTGTAGAAGCTCGCAACATCGGCGGCGAATGCGTGTGGCGCAGCGAGCAGAAGCGCTCCCGCGGCGGCGGCTATTTTAAACATCCCCATCACTTCCTCCTAAAAAAACCGGGTTAAAACCCCGGTGCGTGTTCGACTTGATCGAGCCAATCAAAACCCATTTCGCGCACGATGCGATTGCTGATGACGATCAGCCGGGCTTCGCTTTTCGCATCGGTGTTGAAATGCTGGTGCATCGTGAAGGGCGGCACGTAAAGGAAATCGCCGCGTGTCCATTCGATCTTCTTCGGTTCCTCTTCCCAGGACCATTCGAATTTGTCGAGACAATCGAATTTCAAATCCCAGTGAAGATCGTATCCCGAGCCTTCGGCGACGAAGGCGACTTCTTCCCACATGTGGCGATGCTTGCCGGAGTGGCCGCCGCCGGGAAGGAATTGCATATAGGCCTCGATGCAGCATTCGCGCGTGTTGAGCTTCTCATGGACGAGATGCTTCAAGAGCCCGTCGGGCGAATTCTCGAACGGCATCTCATCGGCATGAACGACGTTACGCAGATTCTCATAGAACGTGCGGAACTGGGCGGATTGTGCGATCGCATCGGTGCGGAAGCTGCAGCTTTCGCCGCCGGTATGGGCGACGTCGCGTTCGTCAGGTGCTTTGGCCATGGTGCTTGTCCTTAAAGATCGGTCGGCGGCTGCCAGTCTTCGTGTCCCTTGATCGGCTCGTTCGGCGGATAGGACACGATTTTCTGAAACAGCAGATGCATGAAGAGGAAGAGCGGCTTCGCCTTCATCACGAGAAGGATTGCCTCGTTCTCGGGATCGTCGTTGAAATGCTGATGGACGCAGCCATTCTCGACGATCATCACATCGCCCGCCTTCCACGGGATGTGGCGGCCGTCATGGATGTCATGGCCATAGCCTTTCAGCACATAGAACACGGCGCTGTTCATATGGCCGTGCTTCTGGCCGAAAGCGCCGGGGCCATAGGCCTCGATATGCGTCTCGATCGATTGCGCGACCATCGCCGCTTGCGGGTTGATGATCTGCTTGCCGTATTGCTGCGGCCCGCCTTTCCAGGGCAGCTTCTTCGACGAATAGACCCGCGGCTGGTCGAGGAGCTGCTTATAAAGATGCGAATAGGTGCCGGCGAGCTCGCGTACGAAGACGCGCCGCTTGGTCCAGCGCTCCCATTTCACCTCGTTCTCGTCTTCCGGCTGATTGTGGCCAAGCCCCGGCGGCTTGCGCTCGTAGAGATCCGTCATCGTTTCCTCGCTTCCGTCCTTCGGGAAGGATAACGAGGCGACTCCCGCGAGACAATTAGGGTGCGCGCTCTTGCCCGCCCTCGCCCTCTTGCCCGACAACGCGTAAATCATGGTATCGTCGTGATGGGAGGTACGCCTATGCCAAAACCGTCGATGCGCTCTTATGTTGCTGCGCAGCAAGATTTCCGCGCCGGCAAAGACAGCCCGAGCGCCTTTCTCGAGCGTTGCCTTGCGACGCTGACCGAGACCGAGCCGCAGGTCCTTGCCTTCGTGCATTATGATGCTGCGGCGGCGCGCGAGGCTGCCGCGCGGTCAACCGCGCGCTGGAAAGAGGGCAAGCCGCTCTCGCCGATCGACGGTATGCCGGTCGGCGTCAAAGACATCATCGAGACACGCGATTTCCCGACCGAGAATGGCTCGGCCTTCTTCAAAGGCTGGCGCACCAATCGCGATGCCGCCTCGGTGACGGCGCTCCGTGAGGCGGGCGCGGTCATCCTCGGCAAGACGGTGACCACCGAATTCGCCACTGCCCCGCCGGGACCGACCCGCAACCCCTGGGACACGCGGCGCACGCCGGGCGGCTCTTCCTCCGGCTCGGCCGCGGCGACCGGCAGCGGCATGATCGCGGCGGGTCTCGGTACGCAGGTGCTCGGCTCGATCCTCCGCCCGGCGAGCTTCTGCGGCTGTGTGGGCTTCAAGCCGAGCCTCGGCGCGATCAATCGCAGCGGCAGCCATGACGGGCTGTCGCAAAGCGTTCATGGTGCGCTCGCGGCGAGCATCGAGGACGCCTGGGTGATCCTGCGCGAGATCGCCGACCGTGCCGGCGGAGATCCCGATTATCCTGGCCTCTTCGGCCCGGCCGCGCCGCCGCCGGCGCAAAAGCCGCTGCGCCTTGCCGTCCTCGAAGGGCCGGGCTGGAGCAAGGCCGCGCCGGAAGCGCTTGCGACGTTCGATGCGGCCCTGTCGAAGCTCGGCGCGGCTGGCGTGACGCTCGTTCGGCGCAAAGAAAGCGCTGCGCTCGAAGCGACGGAAGTCGCGCTGAACCGCGCGATGCCGGTGTCGCAGCTCATCAATGCCTTCGAATCCCGCTGGGCGATCAAATCCTATCGTGCGAGCGACGCGTCAAAGCTCACGCAATTCGCGCGCGACCGGCTCGTCGACGCGGAGCGCATCACCCTCGATCAATATCGCGCCCGCCGCGCCGAACGCACCGCGATCCGCACGATCTATGCGTCGCTCGCCGGCGAGGTCGATGGCGTGATCACGATCTCGGCGACCGGGCCTGCGCCGATTGGGCTCGAGAGCACCGGCGATTCGATCTTCGTCGTCGCGGGCTCCTGCCTCGGCGTGCCCGCGATCTCGTTGCCGCTGCTGACGGTCGAGGATCTGCCGCTCGGACTTCAGCTCCTGGGCTTCCTCGATCGCGATGCCGAGCTGATCGGGACGGCGCGCTGGGTGCGGGACACGCTCACCGCCAAGGGCTGAGCAGATAAAGAAGCGGGAGAGGGCATGCATTTCCGGCTGTCGAACGGCCTTGCGCTTGCTTATCACGTCCATGGCGCGGGTCGGCCGGTCATGTTCCTCCATCCCATCGGCACCTGCGGCGCATTCTGGGATCCGCTGGTGGAGGGTATCCAGGATCGCTGCCGCTGTATCACCGTCGATCTGCGCGGCCATGGCGACAGCGATGTGCCGGGCGAGCGTTTCACGCTGAACGATCTCGCCGACGATGTGATCGAGCTGCTCCGCATCGAGAGCAAGAACGATGCCGTCCTCGTCGGCTGCTCGCTTGGCGGCATGGTCGCACAAGCCGTGGCGCTGAAGGCGCCGGAGCTGCTGTCAGGCCTGGTCCTGGCCGATACCGGCCATCGCCAGACCAACGAATCGCGCAAAGCCGTGTTGCAGCGTGCCGAGGATTCGCTGAAAGGCATGCCGGCGATGCTGCCTTCGACTCTGGCGCGCTGGTTCCCGGCACCGTTCCTTGCGCTCAAAGGACCTGAGGTCGACGCGTGCCGCAAATGGCTGCTCGATGACGATCCGGTGGTGTTCTCCTGGGGCTGGCAGGCGATCAGCGAGCTCGATTTCGGCGATCGCATCGCCAATATCAAAACCCCGACACTGGTCGTCCGCGGCTCGGTCGATGCGTCGAGCTCGCGCGAGACGATGCAGGCGATGGCGACGCTCCTGCCGCAGGCGCGCTATGCCGAGATCGAAGGCGCTGGCCATGTCGCGCCGCTGGAGCGGCCACATGATTTCGCCAACTTGCTGCTCGATTTCTTCGAGAAGGATTTGCCCGCCTAGCGCCCAGAGAAAGCTTAGGACGAAAAACATAGGGGCGGCACCGGCTCGCGCCGGAATGCCGCCCCTATCCCCTCGATCCCCTTTTAATCCCCTGGGCCGCTTCTCAGGCCAGCTCGCTCTCGTTGACGCAGAGCGAATGCGAGCGCGGATAGAACACCGTGATGCCGTCGCCAAAGCGGCAATAGGCAAAGCCCGAGACGTCGTGCCCGGCGCGGGTGATGTGATCCCGCTCGATGCCGCGATCGGTGACCGGATCGTCGGTCAACACGGTGACATCGGTGCCGGTCTGATCCTCGATCACGACCTCGCCACCATCATCCGGCAGCAGCTCCTTGAGCGAGAAGGTCAGGCCATTGTTCTGTCGCGTGGCGCGGAGCCCGGTCACGAGCGTGAAGATTCGCGTAGTCATGTGCTGTCCCCTGTCTTCGTGCTCAGCTGACATGCACATGGCCGGCAGTGGCGATGGCGTTCTGGACATAGACGTGAACGGTATTGCCGTTCGCGGCCGTGCCGCTGAACTCCGTGAAGCCAACCATCTGCGTCGGGCTGGTCGGTGCGGTCGTCACGGTTGCGCCGCTCACATCGACGCCACTTGGCACCGCCGGTGAGGATCCCGGCAAGACACCGGGGATCGGATCTTGCATGCCGCTGGTGACCGCGCCGCTGATCATCGGGTTGGGATTGCTGCCCGAGACGAAGCCGGTGAGATTCACCGTATCGCTGGCATCGCCCAGAACCCACATCGCCTGGATCGGCTGGCCGTTCGCGCCCGCGCCGCTGAAGCTCGTGACCGTGCTGCTCTCGTTATGCGTGAGCTGCAACACGCTATCCGGTGTCAGGGTCAGCGCGCTGTTGCCGGCACCCGCGGCCGTGTTGCCCATATCGATCGTCTCGATATTCGCGAGATGAGAGAGCGTCGCCGCATTGCTGGTGTCGATTGTCTGGTTTGCGGCCTCGACCCGCAGCGTGTCGAGTCCGACATTGCCCTGAAGGCTTTCCGAAGCTGCGGTGCCGAAGACCGCCGGCGTCGTGAACTCGGTATATTGCGTTTCGCCGAAGGAAAGCGTGCCCGGTGTCTCATGCATCTGGAAGCTCGTGCCGCCGCCGTACACGGCCGATAACCCAAGACCGGTAAGATTGCCGTCGGCATTGATCGCGGCGACCAGCGCTTGCGTCATCTGCGCCGTCGTCTCGCCCGCGGTCACCGTGACGGCGATGGTTTCGACATGCCCGGGTGTCCCGAGATTCGGGTTGGTGAAGGTCATATGCAGCTGGTCGCCCGCGGTCGCGGTGCCTTGGACCACGGCGCCGGCGGTACCGTTGTAATAGGTCTCGGCGCCGCCCGCATTCCAGACAAGCGTGTCGGAGCCGAGACCGCCTTGCTCGACGCCGGTGCCCGCGGCGAAGGAGCCGAGATTAAGCACCACGCCGCCCGGGTGCTGCGGATCGGTCCCGACATCGGCGGCCGAGCCGGCAGCGACGTTGAGCGTCACCGCATGGCCGTCGGCGTAGAGATATTGGCCGAGCTGCGTCGCTGTACCGCCGCCTGGGACATTCGTCCAAGCATTCGGGCCGTCGAGCACGGTATAGGTCGTGCCCGCGGTTATCTGCGGATCGATCATCGCGGTGATCGCGTGATGAGTGCCGTCCAGCGTCTCGTTCGGCACGGTGATCGTGCCGCCGCCGACCTCGATGCTGGTGATGGTGGTCGGGCCGCCGCTCACCAGCGCTACGCTGACCAGCGCCGGATCGCCGGGCTGGATCGGAATGTCGGTGTTGAGCAAATTGGCGCCGTTATTGACGGTGATCAACTCCGAGAAGGAATGCGCCGGATCGTAGAGATCGGTGTAGGTCAGCAATAACGTTGACGGTGCGGTGCCCGTTACCGCGGTCGTCGTCTGGGTGACGTTGGCGCCTTCGACGTAGAGCGCGAGCAGCTCCTGTGTCGTCTGCGTGCCGTTGGTCACGGTGACGACGAACTCGTCCTCGAGCGGCGCAAGGTACGGTGCCGCGCCCGAGTATTGCTGATTGAGCGCCTCGGAGATGCGATCGGAGCCGAGCTGGTTCACCGCCGCCTGGCCGGCGACATCGACCGTGTAAGTGTAGTTGCCGCTCGTATCGACCGAGAGCGTGCCAAACTCCCCGGTCGCCGTGCCGGTGTTGACCGACACCGGGTTCGAGAAGGTGAGGGTCGGTCCGCCGTTGACGCCGTGGACGCCGCCGCTACGGGCGAAATCGGTGACGAAGTTGCCGCTGATCGTCAGGGTCGACGGGTTGGTGTCGCCGAGATGTGGCACGACGCCGTGGTTGGAGTCTTCGATCGCCACCAGGAAGGGGGTCGAAGGCGGCGTATTGGGCGGTGTGTTGGGCGGTGTGTTCGGCGGTGAGCCGGGAGGTCCCGGCGGGAAGCCACCATTGCCCGGCGGCGGGAAGTTGAACGTGCTGTTGAAGCCTTCCGCGCCCAGTGGACCGAGTGGGGTGAGGCCCTCGCCGAGCCCCGGCACTTCGAACGGCGTCGTCACCGGCGGCGCGCCGGCCTCCGGGTTGGGCTGATCGGGGCCGGCCTCCGGATTGGGTAGCGGAATCTTTTCTTCCGGAATCTTGCCCGCGGTCGGGTTGGGCTGCTCTTCCGGCAGAGCCTGCAGCAGCTCGCAGGGATTGATGATCGTGCCGTCGGGAAGCTGCAGCGCGGTCGGCAGCGGATTGCCGTCCTGCGCGATGTGGTGCAGGACGAGAACGCCGCCATCGGCGAAGGTCAGCGTCAGATCATCGCCATGCCGCACCGCCTGCGCATCGAGCGGATTGAAGTCGAAGATCAGCGCCTGGTTCGGCGTGACGGTGAGGTCGACATGCTGGCCGGGCTTCGGCTCATGGATCTCGACCGATGAGCTGCCGACGCTGGCCGGCGCCGGTGCGCAGACCGCGGGAGCCTGCTGTGGCGGGTGCGCGGGAGCACGCGGCGCGGCTGCTGCCGCGACGTGTAGCGAGGTCATGCTGGCGGTCGGACCGGCGGTCGGATTGATCTCGAAGAACGGGCCGCGGAAATCGGCGTCCGGCGCGTCAGCAATTTGGGTGGGCATCGGATTTGCGTTCGCCATGATGGCTACCTTGATGAAAGCGGTTGCGTTGAAGCGATGGTCAGGCTTGCTGCGGCTTCAGCCGTGCGGCGGCGCGACGGCGCTGCCGCAGTCGGAAGCGGTAAAGCGCGAGGCCGAGAAGACCCGTGCCGAGCACCGCGAAAGAACCAGGCTCCGGAACCGGGACAGGGCTGACCTGTGCGGCGAGGATGTCCTGCAGCGTGCCGAAGATCGCGCTCTGCCCCGGCAGCAGATTGCCGGTGAAGATCACGTCGCCGGTGTTGCCGGGCGAGCCGTTTGCCGCGCCGATGCTGGTGAAAAAGACGAGCTGGCCGGCGCTGGTGATGCCTTCGTCCCCGGTTCCTCCTGCTGCGCAAGAGAGTTGCGGTCTGAGTGTCGTCGCGCACAAGAGTTCGGCCGCGTTCGCCGCTTGGGCCGGCGAGCTGAAATTCAGGATGCCGGGGCTGCTGGCGTTGAAGCCGGTGATGAAGAGATCGAAGACCGCGCTGCCGCTGTTGTTGATGACGCCGATCAGCGCGTTGCCGCTATTCGTATAGGGCGTGTTGTTGTGCGCGATCGTTATGCTGCCGCCGGGACCAATGACGATGTCGGTCGTGCATTGGTTGATCGTCACGCCGTTGACGATGCCGGGGAAGGTGATGCCGCTGAGGAAGGGCGTGCAGATGTCGGCCTTCGCCGGGGTCGGCGAGCCGGCGACAAACGCCAGGGCGACAAGCGGGATTGCGATACTCGATAGGCGCAGCGCGCCCCGAGCAAGGAACTTGAGCATAAACAAAGCCTCCTTCGGGCCACCGAGGAGCGTTCTGCTCGTTAACCATGACTGGGTTCTGGGTTAACCATATACGCGCGGTGTTGCACGAAGTAAAGGCAAAATTAACCATAAAAATCAGAATTATAAAATTAACCTATATTAATAACCGTCACTTGTTTTTACAGAATAATATTCGACCGTATGGCAAATTTTACAGTTGTCGATTTTTAGAAATACTTAGAACCGTGGCGTGAAGACGCGCGTTAAGGGCGCCGGGACGGTCAGCGCTTGGCGTTGTGGATGAGGTAGCTCGCGAAATCCGCCGGCTTCAGCTTGATGGCGATGCGCTCGGCGCCGCCTTCAAGGGCGCGGCCGACGATGATGTGGCTCTCGACATGGACGGGATTGACCTTGAAGAGACCGCGCGTGTCGCGAATGCGCGGATAGTATTTCGGATCGACAACTGTCTCGCGCTTGCCGAGCCGCTCGAGCGCGGCGTCTTCGGTGAGGTCGCCGGCTTCCTCTTTCTTGACGAGGGTCCAGTCTGTCACGCCGGCCCAGCCCTCGGCGGCGATCAGGTCTTTGATCGGCTCTTCGGCGATGCCGACCTTGAAGATGTTCTTCGACAAGCCGACATCCGACGCCCATTTGCTGAGCGCGGCACTACGCGCGACATAGATCACAGCCATCCGGCCTGCCTCCCTACTTTGCTCCAGTGATTACTTTTAGCCAGTTTTTGCCAAAACGGTTGACACCGCAAGCCGCCCGCCAAACTCTCCGCCTCGTGCGAATGAGGCTGGGAAGAAGAATGATTGCGACGCGTCTTGTTGCAGTAAGCACGGCGCTGCTGCTTTGTATGGCTGCTGCATCAGCGAAGACGCTGCGCTGGTCAAACGACGAGGATGTGTTCTCGCTGGATCCTTATGCGCGGCAGGAGATCTTCCTGCTGTCTTTCGATTCCAACATCTACGAGCCGCTGGTGCGCCGCGGCCGCGATTTGCGTGTGGAGCCGGCGCTGGCGGTAAGCTGGCATCAGGAGGCGCCGGATCGCTGGCGCTTCGCGTTGCGTCGCGGCGTGCAATTCCAGGACGGCACGCCTTTCACCGCCGCCGACGTCGTCTTCTCTTTCACCCGCGCCCGCTCGCCGACATCGCAGATCTCCAACGCGCTGGCCTCGATCCGCAGCGTCGATCGCATCGATGATTACACGATCGACATCACGACCAATCTGCCTGATCCGATCCTGCCCGAAGAGCTGCCGTTCTGGGGCATCATGAGCGCGAAATGGTGCGCCGAACATGACTCGGCCGAGCCAGCCAAGGCGCATGCGAGCGAGGAAAGCTACGCGAGCGAGCATGCCAACGGCACCGGCCCGTTCATGATCGAACAGCGCCAGCCCGACAAGCTGACGGTACTGGTGCCGAATCCGCGTTGGTGGGACCAGCCGCAGCACAATCTCGACCGCGTCGAATTCCGCCCGATGACGGGCACGGCCGGCGTGACAGCGCTGCTCGGCGGCAAGCTCGACATGCTCTATTCCGTGCCGCCGCAATCGACCGATCGCATCGCGCGCGGTAAAGGCGTGCATATCGTGCAGGGGCCGGAGCTGCGCACGATCGTGCTCGGCTTCGACTACCGCCATGACCAACTCGCCGATAGCGACGTGAAGGGTGCCAATCCGTTCCGCGATCGCCGCGTTCGGCAAGCCTTTTATCAAGCGATCGATGAGACGACGATCAAGGACAAGGTGATGCGCGGCTTCGCGACGCCGACTGGGCTGCTGGTCGGGCCCGGCATCAACGGCTTCGATCCGGCGCTCAATCAGCGCCTCCCATACGATCCCGCCGCGGCCAAGGCGCTGCTGGCGCAAGCCGGCTATCCGCGCGGCTTCTCCGTCGGGATGGATTGTCCGAACGATCGCTATCTCAACGATGAGGCGATCTGCGATTCGGTCGTGGCCATGCTGGCGAAGATCGGCGTGAAGGTTCGTCTCAACGCGCAGACGCGCGGCAAATTCTTCGCCAAGCTGATGAGCGGATCGCAGGGGTCGAGCTTCTATTTGCTCGGCTGGCAGCCGGATACCTATGACGCGCTCGATGCGCTGGTGAATCTCGTGGCGACGCGCGACAAGCAGGCGCATCGCGGCGATGCGAATTTCGGCGGCTTTTCCGATCCGGCGCTCGATCGCCTGATCGCGGACATCTCACACGAAACCGACAGCGGCAAGCGGCTCGATCTGCTGCGCAAAGCGTTAGCGCAGGTGAAGCAGGACATTGCCTATATCCCGCTGCATCAGCAGGATATGGTCTGGGCGGTGCGCGATAAGGTCGAGCTGGTGCAGCAGGGGGACGGTTTGTTCCCTCTACGCTATGTCCAGCTCAAATAAGCCTCACGCGCCCTCTTAGAATTCCCATTGCTCGATGATCATCGGCTCGTTGCGCGCGCCGGTGAGCCATTCCTGATAGGCGGGCCAGGCGGTGATGGCGCGTGCATAGGCCTCGACCTCGCCATCGAGCGGCACTTTGAAGGTGCGGAAGCGGCTGACCACCGGCGCGAACATCGCATCGGCGATGCCGAACGAGCCGAAGAGGAAATCGCCGCCCTTACCGAAACGCTGGCGACAGTCGCGCCACAGCGAGGCGATGCGATCGATATCGCCCTGCGCCTCGGGAATGATCGCGCGGTCGAAGACCGAGCGCATATTCATCGGGAAGTGCCGGCGCAGTGGCAGGAAGCCGGCATGCATCTCGTTGCTGATCGCGCGGGCATGGGCGCGCGCCGCCGGGTCTTTCGGCCAGAGGCCGGCCTGCGGGAAGAGCTCGGCGAGATATTCGCCGATCGCCAGCGATTCCCAGACCGTGACCGGGCTGCCGGATTTCCGGTTATGCACCAGGGTCGGCACCTTGCCCGAGGGGGTGTAGCGCAGGATCTCGGCGCGGCTTTGCGGCTCGTAAAGCGGGATCACGACCTCGTCGAAGGCGACGCCGGTCGCTTTCAGCATCAGCCAGCCGCGCAGCGACCAGGACGAATAGTTCTTATTCCCAAGGTAGATGGTGAACTCTGCCATCGCTATGCTCAGTCGGGTTGGCCTGGTTTGTTTTGTTTCTGGCCGGTCACTCTGACGGCAGTGCGGCGGCGCTGCAACCCCGGTTATTTTTGCGAGGGAAAGCGATAGTGCTCGATCATCTGATTACCGACCACAGCGGTGCGGTGCCGATCCTGCCCGTCAGCGAGGAAAGCCTGCCTTCCGCGCTCGCGCGGCTCGACGAGATCGAGCGGCGCTGGGTCGAATCGACGCATTACCTCGGCGCGCCGGGTAAATCCGCACTGCTGCCGGACGCGGCCGGCCGGCTGAAGCGCGTGCTGATCGGGGTGCGCGCCGGCGACGAGCTTTGGGGCCTGGCTGCGTTGCCCGACGCGCTGCCGCCCGGCACCTATGCGCTCGAAGGCGAGCATGCGGCCGAAGCGGCAACGCGCTTCGCGCTCGGGTGGGCGCTCGGCTGTTACGCTTTCACACGCTATCGCGCGCGCGACAAGGCCTGGGCCGATCTGGTCTGGCCGGCGAATGCCGATCGCGGCCGGGTCGAGCGCTTGGCGCGCGGCATGGGGCTGGCGCGCGATCTCATCAACACGCCGGCTGAGGATATGGGCCCGCCCGAACTGGCCGAGGCGGCGCAGACGCTGGCGGCGCGGCATGGCGCGCGCTATCGCGTCATCGTCGGCGACGAACTGCTCGAGCTGAATTACCCGGCGATCCACATGGTCGGGCGTGCTGCGGAGAAAGCGCCGCGGCTGATCGATTTCGTCTGGGGCAATGAGAATGCGCCGAAACTGACTCTTGTCGGCAAAGGCGTGTGCTTCGATACCGGCGGGCTCGATCTCAAGCCCTCGGGCGGCATGCGCATGATGAAGAAGGATATGGGCGGCGCCGCGACGCTGCTCGGTCTCGCTTCGGCGATCATGGAGGCGAAGCTGCCGGTGCGGCTGCGCGTCATGGTGCCGGCCGTCGAAAACGCCGTCGCCGGCAATGCCTTCCGCCCGCTCGACATCATCAAGACGCGTAAGGGCATGACGGTCGAGGTCGGCAATACCGATGCCGAAGGGCGATTGGTGCTGGCCGATGCGCTCACCGAGGCCGAGGCCTGGCATCCGGACCTGCTGATCGACATGGCGACGCTCACCGGCGCGGCGCGCACCGCGCTCGGGCCGGATCTGCCGGCGCTGTTCAGCAACGATGAGGGGCTGGCGCGCGAATTGACCGAGCTCGCGCGCGACTGTGCCGATCCGGTCTGGCCGTTGCCGCTGTGGGGCGGCTATGACGACGAGCTCAGCAGCCGCGTCGCGGATCTCAACAACGTCTCGGCCTCTCCGTTCGCCGGCGCCATCATCGCGGCGCTGTTCC
>Ga0134126_10008554_pt1 | contig 12872 bp, 10 predicted proteins | sample KB31752_FD_96881 | JGI IMG/M metagenome (GOLD analysis project Ga0134126, IMG submission 96881) | Terrestrial soil microbial communities with excess Nitrogen fertilizer from Kellogg Biological Station, Michigan, USA - KB3-175-2 | ecosystem: Environmental > Terrestrial > Soil > Unclassified ...
CAGCACCTGCTCGACGATCACCGCGCGCGGCGCGGCCAGCGTGCGGCTCGCGCCGGGGTCGGCCTGCACGACGCCGAACACCGTGGTGACGTCCTCCAGAACGCCGCTGTGGACCGGCGCGGTGGTGATGGTCGCGGTGGCCGTGGGCTCGCCCTGGTCGCTGTCGTCCCCGCCGCCGCGGTGCGTGAGGACGAGCGCGCCTGCGCCGACGATGACGATGAGGATCGCGGCCGCCGCGATCAGCTGGTTGCGGCTCATGTGGCGCCCGGCGCGGGCGGCGCGAAGAGGGCGGTCTCGAGCTGGATCTCGGCCATGCGGGCGGCAAGCTCGCGGTCCTCCAGGTCGGCGCGCTTGGAGACCACCGTCTGCACCAGCGCCAGGTAGGCGGCGCTGTCGATGTCGCCGCGCCGCAGGGCGGCCGGCGCCGGCTTCAGCATCGCCTCCAGCCGCGGCAGGTCGGCGCGCAGCACGGCGGCCTCGGCGCTCGCGCTGGCGAGCTCGGCCTCGGCGTTGCGGACGTCGGCGGCGGTCTGGTCGAGCCGCGCCTGGTATTCGGCCTTCAGCTGCGCCCGGGTCGCCTCGGCCACTTTCACGTCGCCGCGATGGCCGTTGAAGATCGGCGCCGCCAGCACCGCCGAGAGCCCCAGCGTCGTGGTGGGGGTGGGGTCGCGGGCGTAGGCGAAGGCGATCTGCGCCAGCGGGAACTGCGAGAGGATCGCCTTGCGCAGGTTCTGGTCCTGCGCCGAGTAGCCGGCCTGCAGGGCCAGCAGGTCGGGCCGGCGCTCGGGCAGGCTGGCGAGGTCGCGTTGGACGGTCTCGGGATCGACGGCGGACGGCGACGCGGGTTCGACGAGCGGCAGCTGCACGTCGGCGCGCAGGCCCAGGAGCGCGTTGAGGTCTCGCCGCGCCTTGGCCGCATCGTGCTCGGCGGTGGCGAGCTGGGTCTGCACGTCGAGCCTGGCGGCGAGGTCGGTAACGGCGGTCTGCGCGGTGACGTCGCCGCGCCGCTCGGCCTCGGCCGATCGATCCGCGCGATCCGCGGCGGCGCTGAGGATGTCACGCAGGAAGCCGGCGCGCGCCTCGTCGGTCAGCGCCGTCTCGGCCAGCTGCCGGGCCTGCTGAGCGGTCGTCCACTCGGCCCACAGCACGTCGAGCCGGGCTTGCCTGGCGGTGAACTCGGCGGCGCGCTTGTTGGTGGCGGCCTGCAATAGCCCGGCGAGGTCGTAGCTCGGCGAGACGTTGAAGGCGGTGTGGGTGTCCGGTCCGGCGATCGGCTGGTCGAAGCCGACGGCGACCTGCGGGTCGGGCAGGAGGCCGGCGGCGAACACCTCGGCCGACCGGACGCCGAGCGCGGTGCGCTTGGCCTTCAGATCCGGATTGTTGAGCACCGCCAGCACCGCGACCTGCAGCGGCGTGAAGCCCTTCCTGGGATCGATGGCGATGGATTGCAGCGGCGCCAGGCGCAGCCGCTCGACGTCGGTCTTCAGGAAGCCGATGTCGCCGCCGATGTAGGGCCCGCTCGGCAGCGGATCGGGGTGGTCGGTCTTGCACGCCGCGAGCGCCACGAGCGACGCCAGCGCCAGCGCGCCTGCGACGCGACGGCCCCTCGCAATGCGTCCCCGTCCCGCCAACGCGCCTCTCGACCCTTGCGCCCGCCGATCGGCGAACTGGCGCTTGTTAGGCCATTCGAGCTGACGAGGCGCTGTCCGCTACATTGAGAAATCCCAATGTTGCGCCGCGCACGAGGCTGGCGAACGCCACCCGCACGTCGAGGCCGGGCGCGGCGTCGGCCAGGGTGACGGTCGCGCCATGCAGGCGGGCGACGGCCGCCACCAGCGCCAGCCCGAGGCCGCTGCCGGGCGTCGAACGGCTGCGCTCCAGCCGATAGAAGCGGTCGAACACCCGCTCGCGCTCGGCAGGCGGCACGCCGGGTCCGTCGTCGGCGACGGCGACCACCGCGCCACCGCCTTCCGCGGCCACGCGCACCGTCACCCGCGCCCGGTCGCCCGCATGGCGCAGGGCGTTCTCGACGAGATTGACCAGCATCTGGGTCAGCAACTCGGGATCGCCGTCGACGGCGAGCGGCTCGCCGGCCTCCAACGTCAGCCGCTGTCCGGCGTCCTCGGCGGACGGGGCGAAGTCGCCGACCACGGCGCGGGCCAGCGCGGTCAGGTCGACCGGCCGGAACGCGGTGCGCCGTGCGCCGCCCTCGATCTGCGAGATCCTGAGCAGCGCGGCGAAGGTGTCGAGGATGGCGTCGACGTCCTCCAGCGCGCCGGAGATCGCGGCCATGCGCTCGGGCGCGGTCCGCGCCGTGCGGCTCGCCTCCAGCCGCTGGCGCAGGCGGGTCAGGGGGGTCCGCAGGTCATGCGCCACGTCGTTGGAGACCTGCCGGAGGCTCTCCATCAGCAGCGCGATGCGGTCGAGCATGCGGTTGAAGGTGGCGGCCAGCCGGTCGAGGTCGTCGCCTCCGCCGCGCCCAGACCCGCTCGTTGGGCCGCGCACCGGGATGCGGCGCGAGAAGTCGCCGTTGATGATCGCCTCGGCGGCGGCGCTCATCGCATTGAGCCGCCGGTGCACGCCGTAGCTGAGCCCGAGACCGCCCAGGATGCCCAGCACCACGACGCCGGCGAACGCCCACCCGAAGCCGGCCACCACGGTCTGCTCCAGCGCGTCGTTGCGCGCATCGTCGTCGCCGATCCGCAGCGCATAACCGCCTGGCAGCGTGGTTGTCAGTACACGGATCGCCTCCGGTCCATGTGCGGTGGAGAGGCGCAGGGTCGACCAGCCGGGCGCCGCGCGCGAGCCGGCGAGCCGCCCGGCGATCGCCGCGCCGTCGGGGCCATCCAAGCCGTAGTCGAGCGCGCCCGGCGTGCGGTCGCGCTCGCCCACCGCCTGCACGACGCCGGACAGCCCTTCGGTGCGAAACTCCTGCGCCAGCGCCGCGGCCTCGGAGTCGATGCGCGCGTCGAACTGCTGTTTCAGCGTCGCGCGGGTGGTCAGCAGGGTGATGGCGCCCAGCACCACCACCGAGAGCGCGAAGGCGGCGGTGTAGAAGGCCGCGAGCCGCAGGGAGGTGGAGCGGAACATCGGCGTTCAGGCGCCCTCGCGCAGACAGTAGCCCGCGCCGCGCACGGTGTGGATCAACTCCTGGGCGCGGCCGCGGTCGATCTTGGCGCGCAGCCGGCTCATGTGGGTCTCGACGATGTTGGTCTTGGGGTCGAAGTGATAGTCCCAGACGCTCTCCAGCAGCATCGTGCGGGTGACCACCCGGCCGGCGTGCCGCATCAGGTATTCGAGCAGCTGGAATTCGCGTGGCTGCAGCTCGATGCGGTCGCCGGCGCGGGTGACGGTGCGCGCGAGCCGGTCGAGCTTCAGGTCGGCGACCTGCAGTGCGGTGGGGGCGTACTGGGTGGGCGGGCGGCGAGCCAGCGCGTTCACCCGCGCCACCAGCTCGGCGATCGCGAACGGCTTGACCAGGTAGTCGTCGCCGCCGGCCTCCAGCCCCTCGACCCGGTCGTCGATGCCGCCGAGCGCCGTCAGCAGCAGCACCGGCGTCTTCACGCCGGAAGCGCGAATGGTGCGGACGATGGCGAGACCGTCCATCTTCGGCAGCATGCGGTCGAGCACGATCACGTCGTAGCTCTCGGCCGCCGCCAGGAGCAGCCCTTCGCGCCCGTCGGCCACGTGGTCGACCGTGTGGCCGGCCTGATTGAGGGCGCGCTTCAGGTAGGCGCCCGCCTCCTTGTCGTCCTCCACGACCAGCAACTTCATGGTCCGCAAGTCTGCCCGAGCCGGTGAGCCGGGGCCAGTCCGCGCGCGGCTACGTCGTCGGCCGGCTGAGCGCCGCCTCGGCGCGCACGGCGGTGCGCGACAGGCTGACCAGCGCGGCCAGCGCCGCGAACGCGCTGGCGACGCCGAGCCCGATCACCTCGCCGTTGTCGCCGAACGCGTGCAGGAAGATCGCCGTCATCACCGCGCCGATGGTCTGGCCGGTGAGCCGGGCGGTGCCCAGCATGCCGCCGGCCGCGCCGGCCCGCTCGCGCGGGGCTGACGCGAGCATCATCCGGTTGTTGGGGGCCTGGAAGAGGCCGAAGCCGACGCCGCACAGCGCCATCCGCCAGCTGATGTCGATCACCGTCGGCCCGGCCGGCAGCGTCGCCAGCCCCGCGAGTCCGCCGCAGAAGATGGCGAGCCCGATCGCGCAGAGCACCGCGGTCGACATGCGGTCGGCGAGGTGGCCGGCGATCGGCGCCAGGATCCCCACCGCCAGCGGCCAGGGGGTCAGCAGCAGGCCGGTCTGCACCTGGCTGAAGCGCAGCGTGTTCTCGAAATGGAAGGGCAGGGCGACGAAGGCCAGCATCTGCGCCGCGAACGAGACCACCGAGGTCGCCACCGAGAGCGCGAACAGGCGGTCGCGCAAGAGGTCGAGCGGCACCAGCGGCCGCGGGCGGCTGATCTCGCGCAGCACCAGCAGCGTGCCCACCGCGACGCCGGCCAGCGTCTCCAGCGCGCCGAGCAGCCGGGCGCGGGTGCGGGTCAAGACGTCGACGCCGCTGATCACCAGGCCGAAGGTCAGCGCGTTCAGCACCGCCGAGATCCAGTCGAAGCCGCGCTCGGAAAGCGGATTGGCCGGCAGCGTCTTCCAGCAGATCGCCAGCGCCAAGAGTCCGATCGGGATGTTGATCGCGAAGAGCCAGGGCCAGGGTCCGACCGCCAGGATGCCGGCGGCGACGGTCGGTCCGACCGCCGCCGAGGCCGAGACCACCATGGCGTTGAAGCCGATCCCCTGGCCGAGCTTGGAGTGCGGATAGATGTAGCGCACCAGCGCGCCGTTGACGCTCATCACGCCGGCCGCGCCGAAGCCCTGGATGGTGCGCGCCACGGTCAGCATCGCCATCGTGTGCGAGAGCGAGCAGAGCAGCGAGGCCAGCGTGAACAGGATCAGGCCGCCGCGGTAGATGCGCCGGTAGCCGACGATCTCGCCCAGCGAGGCGAGCGGCAGCAGCGTCGTCACGATGGCGAGCTGGTAGGCGTTGACGATCCAGATCGATTCCGACGGCGCGGCGCCGAAATCGCGGGCGATGGTCGGCAGGGCGACGTTGGCGATGGCGCTGTCGAGCACCGTCATGGCGATCGCCAGCCACACCGAGATCGCCGCGTACCAGCGCGCCGGCGAGGGCAGGCCGTCCTCGATCACCAGGCTCGGTCGCGCGCCCGCGCCTTCCGTCTCGGCCGTCATCGTGGACGCGCTTTCCATCGCCGCCTTGGAACGCGCATGTGCGCCGGCGGTCAACGCCTCGCGTGGCGATGAAGGTCGCGCCTGCCCTTCGGCTTGGGCGGCGCAGCTCCGGCCGCCGGCGCGGCGGGCTTGGCCAGCGCCGGATTGAAGCCGCCCAGCGTCGCGACCAGGTCGTTGGCTTTCTGCGCGCCAAGCTTGAGCGCCATGCCGCGCATGCGGTTCATCGCGAAGAACACGCCGATCCGTCGCTCGGGATCGAGCACCACGTAGGTCATGAAGCCATAACCGCCGCCGGTCTTCTCGATCAGTCGCGGATGGCCGCCGTCCGGCGCCAGCTCGATCCAGGCCAGGCCAATGCCGTTGGCGGGCCCGGCGACGTCGACGCCGCTCGCGTAGGAGAGCTGGTCGCGCCGCACGTAGATCTTCTGGCTGATCTGGCGCGCGGCGTCTGGCGCGCCTGACGCCATCTGGCTCGCCATCCAGCGCGACATGTCGGAGGCGGTCGAATAGAGCCCGCCGCTCGAGGCCATGTACGAGGTGTCGACGCAGGGCGGCGGGTTCCAGCCGGGATCGCCGGCCATCATCCGCGCACAGGCGTCCGGCGAGGGAACGGCGCCGGTGTCGGCCATGCCGAGCGGGGCGGTCACCCAGTCGCGCAGCGCGTCGTCGTAGCTGGCGCCGGCTCCGGCCGCGTCGGCGTCGCCGAGGAAATCGAAGCCGAGGTTGGAGTAGTGCGCGCCCTTGCCGGCGTCGCGTGCGTCGCGGCGCTGGCCGAGCCAGGCCCAGCGCTCGGTTTTCGCCTGGTCCGCCGTCGGCGGCGAGGTCGGCACGCCGAGCGGATAGACCCGCGGCAGGCCGCTGGTGTGGGTGGCCAGCTCGACGAGGGTGATCGGCGGCGGGTCCTTGGCCGCGGCCGCCCAGCCCGCCGGCGCGAACCGGGTCAGCGGGTCGGTCAGCGCCAGCTTGTGCGCGGCGACCAGCTTGGCGAGCAGCTGCGAGGCGAACAGCTTGGAGATCGAATCGAGCCGCACCAGCGTCGCGCCGTCCGGGACGCGCTTGTCGGTCGGGGAGAGCCGCCCGAAGCCGCGCACCGCCGCCGCGTCGCCATGCACGATGGCGATCACCATGCCTGGGGCCTGGCTCTCGGCGAAGAGCTGGGCGACCGCCTTCTCCGTGTCGGGCGACAGGGCCAGCGTTGGCGGGGGTGGCGGGGGCGGAGGCGCGGGCGGTTTCTTCTGCGCCGTATGCGGATGACAAGCCATGAGGCCGAACCCCAGCGCGAGGGCGGCCAGACGACACCAGTTACGCGACACTCTTCGAACGCTCCTTACCGCCAGGGCGCCTTCGGCGGAAAACCTGCTATAGGCGCGCCGAGGAAGGGAGACACCAGCTAAAGCTCATGGCACCCGCGCCCGGCATCGCCATCCGCGGTCCCCGCAGCCTGCTTCGCCAGATCCGCGAGGCCATGGCCGGCGCTCAGCCGGCGCAGGCCAAGCTGGACATGGTGGTGCGGATCATCGCCGTGTCCATGGTGGCGGAAGTTTGTTCGCTCTACCTGGCCCGCCGCGGCGGCGAGATGGAGCTGTTCGCCACCGAGGGCCTCGACCCCGCCGCCGTCCACGTCACCCGGATGAAACCGGGCGAGGGCCTGGTCGGCGAGATCATGCGCCATGGCCGGCCGCTGAACCTGTCGGACGCGCCCGGCCACCCGGCCTTCTCCTACCGACCGGAGACCGGCGAGGACCCGTTCCACGCGTTCTTGGGGGTGCCGCTGCTGCGCGGCGCGCGGCCGATCGGCGTGCTGGTGGTGCAGAACCGCACGGCGCGGGTCTACGGCGAGGACGAGCTCGAGGACCTGCAGATCATCGCCATGGTGCTGGCCGAGATGGTCTCGGCCGGCGAGCTGATCGACCCCACCCAGCTCAAGGACGTCGAGATCGCGCCGCAGCGCCCCGAGCGGCTGCGCGGCGTCAAGCTGGCCGACGGGCTCGCGCTCGGCGTGGCGGTGCTGCACGAGGCGCCGGTGGCGGCCAGCAAGCTGCTCAGCGACGACCCGGCCGCCGAGGAAGTGCGCATGCAGCACGCCATCGCCGAGCTGCAGGCCCAGATCGACGAGATGCTGGAGGGCCACCAGACGGTGCTCGGGCCGTCGTACGACCTGCTCGAGACCTACAAGATGCTGGCCTACAGCCGCAGCTGGAACCACGCGCTGATCGAGGCGGTGCGCGACGGGGTGACGGCGGAAGTGGCGGTCGAGCGGGTGCGCAACGAGCATCGCGCCAGCCTCGGCCAGGCCCGCGACCCATACCTGCGCGAGCGGGTGCACGACCTGGAAGACTTGAACGACCGGCTGCTGCGGCACCTGGCTGGCGACGGCGGCAAGGCGCGCGTGCTGCCCGAAAACGCCATCCTGATCGCCCGCAGCCTCGGCCCGGCCGACCTCTTGGAATACGACCGCACCAAGCTGCGCGGCCTGCTGCTGGAGGAAGGCTCGCCGGCCAGCCACGCGGCGATCGTCGCCCGCGCGCTCGACATCCCCTGCGTCGGACGCCTGCCCGGCCTGCGCGACCGGGTCAGCGAAGGCGACTCGGTGATGGTCGACGCCGAGGTCGGCGAGGCCTACCTGCGGCCGCGCCAGGACGTGGTCGAGGCGCTGAAGATGCGCCTTGCCGTGCGCAACGAGCGGCGCGGCGAGTTCGCCCGGCTGCGCGACACGCCCGCCTTCACCCGCGATGGGGCGAAGATCACGCTCCTGATGAACGCTGGCCTCGCCGTCGACCTCGACATGCTGCCCGAGACCGGCGCGGAAGGCATCGGCCTCTTCCGCACCGAGTTCCAGTTCATGGTGTCCGAGGACCTGCCAAAGATCATGGCGCAGGCGGCGCTCTACGCCCGCGTGCTGGACGCCGCCGGAGACAAGCCGGTCACCTTCCGCACCCTCGACATCGGCGGCGACAAGGTGCTGCCCTACCTGAAGGCCGAGCACGAGGACAACCCGGCGCTCGGCTGGCGCGCGATCCGCATGGGCCTCGACCGTCCGGGGTTCCTGAAGATGCAGCTGCGGGCGCTGATCGGGGCCGCGCGCGGCCGGCGGCTCAGGATCATGTTCCCGCTGGTCGCCAGCGTCGACGAGTTCCGCGCCGCGCGGGCGGTGGTGGACAAGGAAGTGGCCTGGGCGCAGCGCCGCGGCCGCCCGCCGCCTTCGCGCCTCGACGTCGGCGCGATGATCGAAGCGCCGGCGCTGATCTGGCACCTCGACGCGCTGTTGCCGATGACCGATTTCGTCTCGGTCGGCACCAACGACCTCGTCCAGTACCTGTTCGCCGCCGACCGCGGCAATCCGCGCGTCGCCGACCGCTACGACACCCTCTCGCCGCCGGTGCTCAGGGTGTTGAAACGGATTCAGGAGGCGTGCGTTGAGACAGGAACACCGGTTTCGGTCTGCGGCGAGATGGCTGGTCGCCCGCTCGAAGCCTTCGCCCTGGTGGCGCTGGGCTTCGAGCGGCTTTCCATGCCACCCGCCGGAATCGGGCCGGTCAAGCAGATGGTCCTGTCGTGCGACCGGGAGGCCGCGCGCCGGGGCGTCGATGCGCTTCTGAAGTCGACACAAGGCTCGGTGCGTGGCGAACTCGAAACACTTGCGCGAAAGCTTTATGTCGCAGTGTGATTTCTGCCCTACGACGTTGGATTCACGCGCCTTAATTGATAATCAGAAGAAAGCGTTAACCCCCGTCGCCATAGCGTGCGATCGTCCGGCGCGGGGTTTCGTTGGACGGGGTTTGAGTCGGGGACGTTAGGCGCAATGCCGCTCGATACCGGCGCCTTTGCTGACAAGGCCGATGCCGGCCACGGCGCCCCTGCGGCGCGTCCCAAGATCGTGCTCGACCCGAACATGCCGATCGGCGCAGCGCTCCGGACTGCGCGCCAGACGCTCGGCCTCTCGTTGCTCGAGATTTCCGAATCCACCCGGGTGCGCGAACGGCACCTGACCGCCATCGAGGCCGGCCAGATCGACCAGCTGCCGTCGCGCCCGTTCACGATCGGCTATGTGCGCGCCTACGCCAAGACGCTCGGCCTCGACGCCGACGCCACCGCGGCCCGCTATCGCGCCGAGTTCCCCTCGCCGGATGACGAGCTGCACACGCCGGTCGGCGTGCAGCACAACAAGCCCGCCCGCAGCAAGCTGTGGATGGCGCTGGGCGGCGTGGCGGTCATCGCGATCGTCGGCTGGAACGTCGCGGTGCATGTGATGGACCGCCCCGCGCCGCCGGCGCTGGCGGTGGCCAGCGCGCACGCGATGGCGGTCGCCCACGCCAACTCCGTCCAGAACAACGGTCCGTTCACCGTCGACACGCCGCTGCCGGCGCCGCCGGAAGCCACCGCGCCAGCGCCCTACGTGACGCCGACCGCCAACACCGCCGGCGCGGCGGCGACCGTCAGTACGAACGCCAGCGAGCCGCCGAGGCCGTTCGTCGCGCAGGGCACGATCTACGGCGCGACCGCCGGCGCCGCTTCGCCGCTGATCATCCAGGCCGAGAAGTCGATCTCGCTGGAAATCCGGGGACCGGGCGGCGTCGTCTACTTCGCCCGGCAACTCGCCGCCGGCGAGGCCTACCGCGTGCCGGCGCTGCCCGGCCTGACGGCGCAGGTTTCCAACCCCGCCGACGCCGAGCTCTACGTCGGCGGCCTCTCCAAGGGTCCCTTCACCCAGGACCAGATGCCGCTGAACATCGGCGGCTGAGGCCCGTTCCTTATCGGGGCGCCCTCTGGCGAGCGGCGTCCAGCTCGCCTATCCTAGGTTCGTCATGACCGCTCAAGATCACACCCACCTCCGCCCCTGGCGGGCGATCGAACGCCGCAAGAGCCGGCAGATCCATGTCGGGCCCGTCGCGGTCGGCGGCGATGCGCCGATCTCCGTCCAGTCGATGACCAACACGGTCACGGCCGACGCGGCGGCGACCATCGAGCAGGTGCGCGAGCTGGCCGAGGCCGGCGCCGACATCGTGCGGGTCTCCTGCCCCGACGAAGCCTCGACCGCCGCGATGCCGGCGATCGTCAAGGCCTCCAGCGTGCCGATCGTGGCCGACATCCACTTCCACTACAAACGCGGCATCGAGGCGGCCAAGGCCGGCGCGGCCTGTCTGCGCATCAACCCGGGCAACATCGGCTCGGCGGCGCGGGTCAAGGAAGTGGTCGACGCAGCCAAGGACCACGGCTGTTCGATGCGGATTGGGGTCAACGCCGGCTCGCTGGAGCCGCATCTCCTCGAGCAGTACGGCGAGCCCTGCCCGGAGGCGATGGTGCAGAGCGCGCTCGACCACGCCAAGATCCTGCAAGATCTCGATTTCCACGAGTTCAAGATCAGCGTGAAGGCCTCGGACCTGTTCCTGGCCGTCGCCGCTTACCAGCAGCTGGCCGAGGCCATCGACTGCCCGCTGCACGTCGGCATCACCGAGGCAGGACCGACCCGTTCGGGCACCATCAAGTCGTCGATCGGCATGGGCTCGCTGCTCTGGGCCGGGATCGGCGACACCATCCGCGTCTCGCTGGCCGCCGACCCGGTCGAGGAGGTGAAGGCCGGCTTCGATATCCTGAAGTCGCTCGGCCTGCGCCACCGCGGCGTCAACATCATCGCCTGCCCGTCGTGCGCCCGGCAGGGCTTCAACGTCATCGAGACGGTCGGCAAGCTGGAAGAGCGGCTGGCGCACATCTCGACCCCGATGAGCCTGTCGATCATCGGCTGCGTGGTGAACGGCCCCGGCGAGGCGCTGCTGACCGACGTCGGCTTCACCGGCGGCGGCAAGGGCGCTGGCATGGTCTATCTGGCCGGCAAGCCGGACCACAAGATGGACAACGACCACATGGTCGAGCACATCGTCGAGTTGGTCGAAGCCAGGGCCAGGGAGCTCGAGGCGGCCAGCGCCGACACGTTGCAGGCGGCCGAGTAGTCCACCTTCAACGGAATTTCGAATGTTGACGCCTGCGTCACTCTTGCGCAGTCTGCGCTTGCCTGATTAGGTCGCCGCTCCGCGAAAGGGAGCGAACCTATGTCGGCCGACGGAACCTGGAAGACTACGATCAATTCGCCGATGGGCGTGCAGCAAGGCACGCTGACCATCAAGACCGACGGCGGCTCGTTCTCGGGCAGCATGGCCAGCGCGCAGGGCACGCAGGACATCTCCGGCAAGGTCGACGGCAACACCCTGACCTGGGGCTCGAAGCTGACCCAGCCGTTCCCGATCGACCTGGAATTCACCGTCACGGTCGACGGCGACGCCATGACCGGCTCGGTGAAGGCCGGCGCGTTCGGCTCCTCGCCGCTGAAAGGCGAGCGGGCGTAAGCCCATCGCGACGCTCCTCTCCGCGTGGAAAGCCGCCTCGGCGCGGCTGGAAGCGGCCGGAGTGGAGAGCCCGACCATCGATGCGCGGCTGCTGCTCGAAGCGGCCGCGCCGGTGAGCCGCGCCGAGATCCTCGCCGATCCGCATCGCGCGCTGGATCCCGGCGCGGAGGCGCGTCTGGACGGGTATGTCGAGCGGCGGGCGAGGCGCGAGCCGGTCAGCCTGATCCTCGGCCGCAAGGGCTTCTGGACGCTGATGCTGGGGGTGGCGCCTGGCGTGCTGACGCCCCGGCCCGAGACGGAATCCATCCTCGACGTCGTGCTGCCGCACTTCGCGCCCGAGCAGGCGTTCCGGGTGCTGGACCTCGGAGTCGGCTCCGGCGCGATCGCGCTGGCGATCCTGGCCGAGCGGCCCAGGGCCATCGCGCTCGGGGTCGACGTCTCCGAAGACGCGCTTGCGGTGGCCCGCGACAACGCGGCGCAGCTCGGGCTGGCGGGGCGCCTCGCGCTGCTGCGCGGCGACTGGACCGCGGAGCTGGAGGCGGACGGTTTCGATCTCGTCGTCTCCAATCCGCCCTACATCGCCACCGCCGAGATCGAGACCCTGGCGCCGGAGGTGCGCGACCACGATCCGCGCCTGGCGCTGGACGGCGGGCCCGACGGCCTTCGCGCCTACCGCGCCCTCGCGCCGGAGATCCTGCGCGTGCTGAAGCCCGGCGGGCGCTTTGCGGTGGAGATCGGCGCCACCCAATCTGCGGCGGTCGAGGCGCTGTTCAGGGGGGCGGGCGGCGCCGGCGTGGCGACCCACAAGGACCTGGCAGGGCGCGACCGCGTGGTCGCCGGCGCCAAGAAACCCCTTGGAAACGTCGAATCGAATCGCTAAATCTCAAACCGTCTCCTCCTAGAACCGCCGGAGTAGGGGTCGAGGCGATGGCCGAGCGGGCCGTCGCGTCAGGCGCTCCGGCAGGCGGCGCAAAGCGCGCCGGGCGCTCGCTGGAGACAGGGAACCTTAAGCGTTTTCGGACACTCAATCGGGCAGGATCGCCCGCTTCTTAGATGGAAACCGCAGGGCAGCCGCGGGCGATTGTCAGCCCCGCCGCCGAGCGATCCGCAACAGGTCGACCAGACATGAGAGATTTCAAGGGGATGAAGCGTCAGCGCAACCGCGGTCGCGGTGGCGGCGGCGGCGGCGGCAAGCCCCAGCACAACGCCAACCGCGCGTTCGATTCGAACGGTCCGGACGGCGTGAAGGTGCGCGGCGCCGCCCAGCACATCTATGAAAAGTACCAGCA
>Ga0134126_10008555_pt1 | contig 12871 bp, 11 predicted proteins | sample KB31752_FD_96881 | JGI IMG/M metagenome (GOLD analysis project Ga0134126, IMG submission 96881) | Terrestrial soil microbial communities with excess Nitrogen fertilizer from Kellogg Biological Station, Michigan, USA - KB3-175-2 | ecosystem: Environmental > Terrestrial > Soil > Unclassified ...
GGTCTCGATCCAGCGATATTCGCGATCGAGCTGTTCGCATAACTGGCGCAGCTTGTGACAGTTGCCGGAAACGGAATTGCCGTAGATGGTGATCATGCGCGGGTCCCGCGATTCGCGAACCACTCTTCGCGCGTTTGTCCCCACATGTCGATGGGGTCTTGATCATGCGGCGCGGGCATTTTCGCCGGCCCGCGCTTGCGTGAACCGAGCCGGGCAGCCACGGCTTGGGATGGGTGGTTGGCGGGTGCGATGCAATGAATTATTTCCGACCAGCCCAGGTTTTCAAAAGCCCAATCGGTTGCGGCGATCGCCGCTTCGACCGCGTAACCGTGCCCCCATGCAGGCCGCACCAGCGTCCAGCCGATTTCGGTGCCGGGCCAGTCAACCGGATGCAGTGGCCCGACGCGCCCGATCCACTGCCCGCTCGCTTTCTCGATCACCGAAAAACAGTAGAAGCCTTGCACGTGCCACGCGCCCACCGCGGCCAGGAATTGCTTCCACGCGGTGAAGCGCGATTGCACGCCGCCCAGATGCAGCATCACTTCGGCATCAGTGGCTATGGCCGCCCACGGAGCGAAATCCTCCACGCGCGGCACGCGCAGGATCAACCGCGCGGTTTCCAGCACGGGTCCGAACGTGGGTGCGGGTTCGGCGACGGCGGCGCTCACGCGTTATTGCTTCGCAGGTTGATTCGCTGGCTGATATACGCACGCCGGCGCGATCTTGGTGATTTCCGGAATGTTCGGACTGACGCAGGCGAACTGCACCGCTTTCTTGCCCTTCTGCTTGCCCTCTACCAATTTGGGAATGTATTGCACCACGCCATGATCGGTACCGGTGACGGGCGCCAAGTACACGTTGAGTACGCCATTGTTGACCACGATCCCGCTGATCTCGGTGGTAGTCATGCTGGAAGGCGCGCCCAGATGCGCCTCGGCATTGGTGGCCGGCGGCTTGCCGTGATTGGTGCGCATCGCGTTCACCACCGACATCTTGCTGCTGGCGACCAGCAGCGAATCCAGCGCCAGGTGCACCGCATCCGGGTTCGCCGCCGCGAACGCGGCAGTGCTGGCAAGCAGCGTGGAAGCGGCGATGGCCAGTGCCGTCGTTTTGATGGAGGACATGTTTTTTCTCCTGGAGAAAATCCGTGCGCGATTTTGCCGCCGGGATGCTGAATCGTAAGCGCTCTGGAAGTGCGCAAGTGGAGCTGCCATCCATGGCCGAGAGCTCCGTGGCCAAGCGCGAGCTTCCAGGCCGCCTGCATCAGAACGCGTTGATCCCTGTCACTTCGCGCCCAACCACAAGCTGATGCACCGTCTCGGTGCCTTCATAAGTGATGACCGATTCCAGATTCAACGCATGCCGGATCGGGCAATGCTCGGTGGTGATGCCGGCGCCGCCCAGGATGTCGCGCGCCTCGCGCGCAATATCCAGCGCCATGCGCACGTTGTTCCATTTTGCCAGCGACACCTGGGTCGGGTGCAGTTTTCCGGCATCTTTCAACCGGCCCAACTGCAGGGAGAGCAGTTGCCCGGAAGTGATGCGGCGCGCCATGTCGGCCAGTTTCAGTTGCACCGCCTGCGTCCCGGCGACCGGCTTGCCGAACAGCATGCGCTCCTTGGAATATTCCAGCGCTTCCCGGAAACACGCGATCGCCGCGCCGATCGGCCCCCAGGTGATGCCGTAGCGCGCCTGGCTGAGGCACGACAGCGGGCCCTTCAGGCCCTTCACCTTCGGCAACAGGTTGGCGTCGGGCACGCGCACATTGTCGAAGAACAACGCGGAAGTGACCGACGCGCGCAGGCTCATCTTGTGCTTGATTTCCTGCGCGCTGAAGCCGGGCATGTCCTTTTCGATGAGGAAACCGCGGATGCCGTCATCGGTTTGCGCCCACACGATCGCGACATCGGCGAGATTGCCGTTGGTGATCCACATCTTGCCGCCGTTGATCACCCAGTCGCCGCCATCTTTTCTGGCATTGGTTTTCATGTTGGCGGGATCCGAACCGCCTTGCGGCTCGGTCAGGCCGAAGCAGCCGATCGCCTCGCCCCTGGCCATCGCCGGCAACCAGCGCTTTTTCTGCTCGTCGGTGCCGAACGCAAAAATGGGATACATGCACAACGAGGTCTGCACCGATACGAAACTGCGCACGCCCGAATCGCCGCGCTCCAGCTCCTGGCAGATCAGGCCGTAGCTGACGCCATTCATCGCCGCGCAACCGTACTCTTCCGGAAAATAACTGCCGAGCAGGCCGAGATTCGCCAGCTCGCCGATCAACTCCTTCGGGAACACGCCTTTGTCGAAACATTCACCGATGATCGGCAACACCTTTTCATCGGTGAACCGCGCGACGGTATCCTGCACCATGCGCTCCTCGTCGGAGAGCAGCGAGCGTACGTCATACAGGTCGAAGGGATCGAGGGCGGCGGCCATGGGGTTCCCGGCGGGCAAGACGAAGCCGACTATTGTAGCGGAGCAGCCACGGTCGACGGTGCTCGCCTAGCGGATCGGGCAATCCTCGGCAATCGGCCAAACCCAGGCCGGCATCTTGCCGCGACCGCCGGATTGCATCGGCCGAGCCGGAGGAGCTCCTGCATTCAGTTTGCAGGCGAATTTCGCCAGCAATCGGCCATCGGCGACGCGGCGCAGCACGTAAAGCGTGGAGGTCGCAGAATGTGCCGTGCCTTGGCTATACGCAACCGCGTTGCCGCCATCGGCGAAAGCCCAGGATGAGATCACCAGGCCGTCGCCGAAGCGGCGCACGATCCTGCCGTTGCGGAACAGCACCAGCGATGTCGGCAGCGGATAAGATTCGCAACAGGCGCGCTCGAGCGCAAGCCAGCCCGCCATGCGCCCATCAGGCGACAGCCGCGGTGCGTCGAAGCCTTGCTGATCCCCCACTCGCGGCGCACGCACATCCCCTGTGGCGCTGTGCAACACGAGCGTGGAATGGTCGGGCGCCAACTCAAAGCCGTTGTATTCGGCGGCCATCAGGGGCGCCGCGAACAACAGCAGCATTGCCCAAAACACCACACGCATGTCGCCCCCTATATCTCAGCCCCGGTTGCTGACCCCATGCGGCACATGCCCGGTTGCGACGTGCCGGCGAGCGGACTCCACATTGAGCGGCGAGTCATCGAAAAAAATGTCGGCCCCGAACGCCTCCAGGAACGGACCCTTGTCGCGGCCGCCCAGGAACAGCGCTTCGTCGATGCGCACGCCCCAGCGGCGCAGGGTCAGGATCACGCGCTTGTGCGCGGGCGCCGAACGCGCGGTGACCAGTGCCGTGCGGATCGGCGAATCCTGCGCCGGGAAAGCCGCCTGCAAACGGTGCAGTGCCGCCAGGAACCCGCGGAACGGGCCACCCGAGAGCGGCTCGTTCCAGTGCTCGGTTTCGTTGTGGTGGAACGCATCCAGCCCTTGTTCCTGCGAGATGCGTTCGGATTCATCGCCGAAGATCACCGCGTCGCCATCGAAGGCGATGCGCAACTGCTTTGAATCCGTGCGCTGCGCTTGCGACGGCAGGATCGTCGCAGCCGCAACCCCGGCTTTGAGCGCACGCGCCACATCATCGGCATTGGCGGAAAGAAACAGGTCGGCCGCGAACGGCGCGATGTAGTCGGAGGTCGACTCTCCGGAGGTGAATGCCGCGCGCGTGATGCCAAGCCCGTGGTGCTGGATCGAATTGAAAATGCGCAGGCCAGTATCGCCGGAATTGCGCGAGAGCAGGATGACTTCCACCCGCGGTACCTGCGGCGCCGGATCATTGAGCGCGAGCAGCTTGCGCGCCAGCGGAAACGCCACGCCCGGCTCGAGCGCCTCGTTCTCGTGCGCGATCTGGAAGGCGCGATACGCTTCCAGGCCTTCGCGTTCGAACAGCGCGTGGGATTCGGCAAGATCAAACAACGCGCGCGAGGAAATCGCCACGACCAGGCGATTGTCGCGAATGGATTCGGGTGTGTGGGCGCCAGTATCGGTCACCGCGACAGTTTAGCGGCAGGAGCCTGCTTGCAGGCGACCGGCACTTGGTCGCAAGCAAACTCGCACCTGCAGCCGCCTCGGCGCAATGCTCAACGAAGCCCCGTCTCGTTACGTGCGATCACGAGTCGCTGGATCTCCGAGGTGCCTTCATAAATCTCGGTGATCTTGGCATCGCGGAGAGCGCTCCAGTGAGCATTGCCATTGGCAATGCGCTGGGGCGCAATGCTCAACGGAGCCCCGTCTCGTTACGTGCGATCACGAGTCGCTGGATCTCCGAGGTGCCTTCATAAATCTCGGTGATCTTGGCATCGCGGAAATAGCGTTCCAGCGGCATCTCTTTCGAGTAACCCATGCCGGCATGTATCTGCACCGCCTGATGGGTGATCCACATCGCAGCTTCCGAGGCGGTGAGCTTGGCAACCGCCGCTTCGGTGGAAAACCGGCCACCGGCTTTTGCGGCTTGCTGTTTGACCCAGGCCGCGCGCAGGGTCAGCCAGTACGCCGCTTCCAGCTTGCATTTCATGTCGGCGATCTTGGCCTGGATCATCTGGAACGAGCCGATCGGTTGTCCGAACGCCTTGCGCTCGCGCGCGTACTGGAGGCTCGCTTCGTACGCCGCGCGCGCCAAGCCAACCGCTTGCGAGGCGATGCCGATGCGACCGGCATCCAATACCCCCATCGCGATCTTGAAGCCGTGCCCTTCCTCGCCGATCACTTCATCCGGCGTTGCGCGGTAATCGGCGAACTCGATTTCGCAGGTCGCCGACGCGCGGATGCCCAGCTTGGGTTCGGTCTTGCCGCAACGGAATCCTTGGCGCGCGGTGTCCACCATGAATGCGGTGACGCCTCGCGCACGCGCCTCCGGGTCAGTCATCGCAAACAATAAAATGTATTTCGCCACCGGCCCGGAGGTAATCCAGCTCTTTTTGCCGTTGATGACGAAGCTGCCGTCGGCTTGCTTCACCGCGCGGCAACGCATCGCCGTGGCATCGGAACCGGACTGCGGCTCGGTCAGCGCGAACGCGCCGATCGCTTCGCCGCTCGCGATCGGAGTGACGTACCGGTGCTTCTGCGCCTCGTTGCCGAATTTCAGCAGACCGTTGCAGTACAGCGTATTGTTGACCGACATGATGGTCGAGTGCGCGCAGTCGGCGGCGGCGATCTCGATCATGGCGAGCACGTAGGCGATCGCATCCATGCCCGCCCCGCCGTATTCTGCAGGCACCTCGATGCCCATCAAGCCGAGCGCACCCATCTCGCGGATGTTGTCCAGCGGGAATTGACCGGATTTATCGAACTCCGCCGCAACCGGCGCAATACGCCTCGCGGCGAATTCGCGCGCGATGGACTGGATCTGCAACTGCTCTTCGCTGAAGTGGAAATCCATGCGGCGTTCTCCCTCAATGCATGCGCCGGGGTGACTCGGCAAACTTCAGGATTTTAGCATCGTGTTGAAAAAGTCCGCTTACCTTCACGGGAACCTCGGAAGAAAACATCGCCAGCGAAGGCAGGCTGCGCGCCTGAGCGCTGGGCGAAACCTTTGCACTTGTGCGATGCCTGGTAATGGCGTCGCACGCAAAGGCTGAGGGTGAGGCAGGATGCCGACCGCAGGAACCCAGGATGGTTGCTTGTGCAAACTGCACTGCCGGCGCGCAGCATACTGATTGAATCAGGCCGAGCGCCGCGGCGTGTTCGGAGGTTCCCTAGTTTGGCGCCGCGGCCGGACAGGTTTTGTCGGCATGACCGCGCCGCTGCGCCAGCATCCAGTCGAGCAATCCGGGCGTGGCATAGGCACGCGGCCAGATCACGTGCGGATCTGGATCCACCGGGCCGTGCAGGTATTCGGTGTAGCACGGATGCCCGCCCGCCTCGCGCAACGCGCGCACCACCGCGCGCGAACCGACCATCGCGCCACCCGCGCCGGTTTCGACATCGGTGTCGTCGTCATCGGCCGCATGGAACACCCATTCGGGCACCCGCGCGATGGAAGCGAGCCCCGCGCGCTCGGTCATGCCCGACATGGGCACCAGCGCGGCGAAGCGATCCGGCCATGTCTTCGCGACATCCCACACGCCGGTGCCGCCGCTGGAAAGGCCGGTCAGCACTATCGCCGCGCGATTCACCGGCCAGTGCCGCTCGATATCGGCGATCACCGCCATCACTTGCGCGGGCACCCAGTAATCCTGCGGCGATTGCGGCGCGGCGAACAGGACAGGTTTGCCTTCCGCGCGCGAGGTATCCAGCAACTGCATGGCGCCATTGGCGCCGTCGGCGATCTGGTCCTCGTTGTTGTCGCCGTTCTGCCCCGAACCATGCAGGAACACGATCAGCGGCAGCTTCTCGTGCGGACCGATCCGCGCAGGCACGTACAGGCGATAGGGCAACCCGCCGGTCGGCGCTGCCCGATACAGGAACAATTTCGCGTCGGCCTGCCAATGTGACTCGGCGCGCACCGGCGTTACCGCTGACACGCCCAGCCACAGCCCCAACAATACGCACCGCCAATGCATCGGCCGATTCCCGCACAACAAAATCCCAGCATACCGTCGCGCCCCGCAAAGCGCGCGCGAACGCCCGCCGGTCTTGATTTATCTTTCCATCCTGATATAAAGATACGATGTTCGACCTTGCTGAAGCCACCTCCCTGCTGAGGCTGCTTTCCGACCCGACCCGGGTGCGGCTGCTGGCATTGCTGCGCCGCGAGGAGCTGACCGTCGCGGAATTGTCGTCGGTGCTGGGGCTGGCGCAGCCACGCGTCTCCACCCACCTGGCCAAGCTGAAAGACGCAGGCCTGGTGCGTGACCGTCGCGCCGGCGTCTCGGCGTATTACCGCTGCAACGACAGCGATGCCAACAGCGCGGCTGAACTGCTGAACGCATTGGAAGGTGGTATCGACGACGCGCTTCTCGCAAGCGACGCGCAACGCCTACCCACGGTGCTGGCGCGGCGCGCGCGCGAACGCGGCTGGGCCGACACCGTGGCCGGCGACATGGAGCGCCACTACTCGCCGGGCCGTACCTGGGAAACGCTGGCGCGCACCCTGCTGCAATTGCTGGAAACCGGCGATGTGCTGGATATTGCATCCGGCGATGGCGTGCTCGCGGAATTGCTGGCGCCGCACGCACACTCGATTGTGTGCGTGGACTCCAGCGAACGCGTGGCGGCCGCCGCGCGCGAACGGTTGAAATCTTTCCGCAATGTGGAAGTACTGCAAGGCGACATGCACGCGCTGGGTGATGTGTTCGAGTCCAGCAAGCGGAGCAAGCGCCGCTTCGATCTGGTGTTGATGATGCACGCGCTCACCTACAGCGCGCATCCCGCGCAGGCCATCGCCGAAGCCGCGCGCGTGCTGAAGCCCGGCGGGCGCCTGCTGGCCGCAACGCTCGCAAAACACGCGCACCGCGCCGCGGTCGCGCCATTCGATCATCGCAACCTCGGCTTCAGGCGCGAGGAGCTTGCCGAGTTCGCGCGCAAGGCCGGGCTTGAAGTCGTGCATTGCACCAGCGTCTCGCGCGAAGCGCGGTCGCCGCATTTCGAGGTGTTGAGTTTGCTTGCACGCAAACCATGATCTCGATGCCGGGCAACTCTCTTCCTTCCGCAAGCGGAAGGAGACAAGCAGGAGCAAATCGAAGATGACTTCCATTCCCTGGCTGTACCCCGATCGCGTTGCGAAGCTGCATGCGTCATTGGCGCAGCGCATTCTCGTGCTCGATGGCGCGATGGGAACCATGCTGCAAGCGCATGCGCTGGACGAGCACGGCTATCGCGGCGAACGTTTCGGCGCGGGCTGTGATGCGCGACACGATCACGAGCATGGCGGCGAGCACGCGGATGCACACGGCTGCGCGCGCGACCTGCGCGGCAACAACGACTTGCTGAGCCTGACGCAACCGCACCTGATCCGCGACATTCATCTGGCGTATCTGCGTGCCGGCGCGGACATGGTGGAAACCAATACATTCAATTCCACCTCGATCAGCCTAGCCGACTATGGTTTGCAGCATGTGGTGCGCGAGTTGAACCGCGAAGGCGCGAAACTGGCGCGCGCCGCGTGCGAGGAAGTGGAACGCGAAGCACCGGATCGGCCACGCTTTGCGATCGGCGTACTGGGGCCGACCAGCCGCACCGCCTCGTTGTCGCCGGACGTCAACAATCCCGGTTTCCGCAACGTGGATTTCGACGAACTGGAAAATGCCTATGTCGAAGCCGCGCACGGCTTGATCGAGGGCGGCGCGGATGCGTTGATGGTCGAAACCATTTTCGACACCTTGAACGCGAAGGCTGCACTGTTCGGCATCGCACGCGTGTTCGATGAACTGGGCGGGCGTTTGCCGATCATGATTTCCGGCACCATCACCGACCGTTCCGGGCGCACGTTGTCGGGCCAGACCGCGGAAGCGTTCTGGTATTCGGTGGCGCATGCCAAGCCGCTCAGCGTCGGTTTGAATTGCGCGTTGGGCGCGAAGGACCTGCGCGAACACGTCGAGACCCTGGCGCGCGTGGCGAACTGCCATGTCAGCGCCCATCCGAACGCTGGCCTGCCGAACGCATTCGGCGCCTACGACGAAACACCGGAAGAGATGGCGAAGATGCTGGGCGAATTCGCTCGCTCCGGGTTGCTCAATCTCGTCGGTGGCTGTTGCGGCACCACGCCGGAACATATCGCGGCAATCGCGGAGGCCGTGCGCGATGCGCCGCCGCGCGCATTGCCGAAACCGGAGCTGATCGCGGCGTGAGCACCCGCCATACCCGCCTCAGCGGCCTTGAACCGCTGGTGATCACGCCGGAGTTGAATTTCATCAACATCGGCGAGCGCACCAATGTCACCGGCTCGGCGCAATTCCGCAAACTGATCAAGGACGATCGTTACGACGAGGCGGTGGAAGTTGCGCGTCAGCAGGTCGCCAATGGCGCGCAGATCCTCGACGTCAACATGGACGAGGGATTGCTCGATTCGGAAGCCGCGATGGTGAAATTCCTGCGCCTGATCGCGGCCGAACCGGACATCGCGCGCATTCCGGTGATGGTGGATTCATCCAAGTGGAGCGTGATCGAAGCCGGCTTGAAATGCCTGCAGGGCAAGGGCGTGGTCAATTCGATTTCGCTGAAGGAAGGCGAAGCGCCGTTCCTGGAGCAGGCGCGCAAGGTGCTGCGCTACGGCGCGGCGGTGGTGGTCATGGCCTTCGACGAGCAGGGCCAGGCCGACACCCTGCAGCGCAAGGTGGAAATCTCCGCGCGTTCCTACAGGCTGCTGACCGAAGTCGTCGGCTTTGCGCCCGAGGACATCATCTTCGATCCGAATATATTCGCCATCGCCACCGGCATCGAGGAACACAACAATTACGCGGTGGATTTCATCAATGCCGCGCGCGAATTGAAAAAGCGCTTTCCCGATTCGCACATTTCCGGTGGTGTCTCCAACGTGTCGTTCTCATTCCGCGGCAACAACGCGGTGCGCGAGGCGATCCACTGCGTGTTTCTGTACCACGCCATCAAGGCCGGCATGGATATGGGCATCGTCAATGCCGGCGCGCTGGCGATCTATGACGACCTCGATCCGGAATTGCGCGAACGCGTGGAAGACGTGGTGCTGAATCGCCGCCCGGACTCGACCGAGCGGTTGATGGAAATCGCGGAGCGATACAAGAAAGGGACGAGGGACCAGGGGCCGGCAACCGGCAACACGCTCGCATGGCGGGAGTTGCCCGTTGCAAAACGCCTGGCCTACGCGCTGGTGCATGGCATCGATCAATATGTGGTCGAGGATACGGAGGAAGCGCGACAGACATCAACGCGGCCGCTGGACGTGATCGAAGGCCCGCTGATGGACGGCATGAATGTGGTCGGTGACCTGTTCGGCGCGGGCAAGATGTTCCTGCCGCAAGTGGTGAAATCCGCGCGGGTGATGAAAAAGGCGGTCGCGCACCTGCTGCCGTACATCGAGGCCGAGAAGGCGCGCACCGGCGACAGCGGCAGGAGCAACGGCAAGATCGTGATGGCGACCGTGAAAGGCGACGTGCACGACATCGGCAAGAACATCGTCGGCGTGGTGCTCCGCTGCAACAACTTCGATGTGATCGATCTCGGCGTAATGGTGCCGGCGCAGAAAATCCTCGACACCGCGATCGCGGAAAATGCCGACATGATCGGCCTGTCCGGTCTGATCACGCCCTCCCTGGAAGAGATGGGCCACGTCGCCCGCGAGATGCAGCGACGGAATTTCCAGGTGCCGCTGCTGATCGGCGGCGCCACCACTTCGCGCGCGCACACCGCCTTGAAAATCGAACCGCACTACAAATCGCCGACGGTATGGGTGAAGGATGCCTCGCGCGCTGTCGGTGTGGCGCAATCGCTGGTCAGCAAGGAACTGGTGACCGATTTTCTGGCGAAGATCCGGGCCGAATACGCCGAGATCCGCGAGCGCCACAAGGATCGCGGGCCGGGCAAGAGACTGGTCTCACTCGAGCACGCGCGCGCGCAGAAGTTCGACGGCGACTGGGCGAACTACCTGCCACCCGCACCGCGCAAACCAGGCATCACCGTGTTCGATGATTATCCATTGTCCGAGTTGCGCGACTACATTGACTGGACGCCGTTCTTTTCCGCGTGGGAATTGTCCGGGCACTACCCCGCAATCTTCGACGACGCAATCGTCGGCGCGCAGGCACGCGAATTGTTCAACGATGCGCAGGCCATGCTCGACAAATTGATCGCGGGAAAGTGGCTGACCGCGCGCGCGGTGATCGGGTTATGGCCAGCCAATTCGGTGGGCGATGACGTGGAGATCTATCGAGAGCAAAGCCCAAGCGAAGATTCCAATCCGTCTGCGGCCGGCAGGGAAACACCCGTCGCGATCGTGCATCATCTTCGTCAGCAAGCCGACAAGCCGCCGGAGCGGCCCGACTTCTGTCTCGCCGACTTCATCGCTCCGAAAAATTGCGGCGTGCGCGACTGGGTCGGCGGCTTTGCGGTCACTGCCGGGCTGGGTATCGAGGCGCACATCGAGCGCTTCCAGCGCGAACATGATGACTATTCCGCGATTCTGCTGAAAGCCCTGGCCGATCGTCTCGCGGAAAGCTTCGCCGAGTGCCTGCACGCGCGCGTGCGTCGCGAGTTCTGGGGCTATGCGGGCGACGAAGCGCTCGACAACAACGCGCTGATCGCGGAAAAATATCGCGGCATCCGCCCGGCACCGGGCTACCCCGCCTGCCCCGACCATACCGAAAAGCGCACGCTGTTCGCGCTTCTCGATGCCACCAACAACGCGGGCATCGAACTCACCGAGGGCATGGCGATGTATCCCGCCGCCGCGGTCTCCGGCTGGTACTTCTCGCACCCGCGCAGCCAGTATTTCGTGGTCGGGCGATTGAGCAAGGAGCAAGTCGCCGATTATGCCAAGCGCAAGGGCTGGAGCCTCCCGGAGGCGGAGCGCTGGCTGGCCTCGAATCTGGATTACGATCCCGAGTGAATCGATTCGTGCGATGACGCACGCATGCGCGTTGCTCCCATAAGTACGCACCTCGGCTCGACGATGGTTCTGTTTCGGTTGCCAACCTCATCCCCTGCCGGCCTCGCCAGGCGGCGGCACCTCGGTACTGCCTTCCGCCGTCGTCTGTGCGATGCATTATTTTGTATCGCGTCAGTGCGCAGGCTCAGCCTTGTGCCGCAAGTGCACACTCACGTTGTAGAGCGACACGAACAGCGGGAAAAAATTGGAGACAATGCCGACCGAGTCGTTCTTGCCGAAAATGAAGTAGGCCAGCAGCAACACGCTGCCGCATACCGACAACCACCAGAACGCCATCGGCATCACCACCCGCTTGTGCTTCTTGGTGGCGTACAACTGAACGAACCAGCGCGCGGTGAAGGTGAAAGTGCCGACGAATCCGACCACCTTCCACGGCGTGATCTGGAAGTCGCGCAACGCGTGCAGGATGTGTTCCATGGTGGCGCTCCGTGGCGCGGCAAAGAGGCGCGATTGTAATGGGTATGCGTGGGCCGCAGGTTTCGCGGCCACCCGTGCATTGACCCGGGAGGCGGCCGCCCCTAGAATTTCGCGGCTAAGCTGGGGCGCGTAGCTCAGCGGTAGAGCACTGCCTTCACACGGCAGGTGTCACAGGTTCGATCCCTGTCGCGCCCACCATCTTGTCAATTCCTCGCATATGCGCAGCGTGCGCATAGCAGCGAACCTTCACACGGCAGGTGTCACAGGTTCGATCCCTGTCGCGCCCACCATCTTGTCAATTCCTCGCATGTGCGGGGACTGTATCAGTTTGAAATCTGAAGCTCGCGCTTCTTGTAAGGGCCGCGAGCTTTCGGAACCTGCGCCGCATCCACACGCGCCAGAACGTCCTCAAAGCTCATGAAGGTCTGGGCGATACCGGCAGCCATTGCCGGAGTCATGCGAACCGATCCGTGATTGCGGATGAAGTTATAGAACAATGTGTAGAGCGCGACCATGTGCGTGTGATTCGCCACCTTCTTGCTATGGCCGTTCGTAAGGCGCGTGAAGCGACGCATGTGCATCTGGATAGTTTTGTTGTGCGCTTCAACGTAGGACGTGCTGACGTGGCGGCGATCAGGCTCACCCGTGATTTTGACCTTCTTGATCCCTCTGCACTCAGCGGGGCTGTACCGGCCCGGCGGGCTGGGCGTAGGGCCATAGACCTTGATGAGTTGCGCATAGTCCACGTCGCCGCCGAAAGCGCCTTCCACCGCATCCAAATAGGCGCTATGGCCGTCTGACGTCAATTGCACACGATTGACTAGACGGCCGCGCAGATCGTCCATCAACCCAATCGCGCTTTCGCCGGAGCGATCCCCGACTAAGTAGCTCACGATCAGCTTTGAGTCCGCGTCAATGGCCGTCCACGTCCAAATATCGCCCGCA
>Ga0134126_10008557_pt1 | contig 12870 bp, 13 predicted proteins | sample KB31752_FD_96881 | JGI IMG/M metagenome (GOLD analysis project Ga0134126, IMG submission 96881) | Terrestrial soil microbial communities with excess Nitrogen fertilizer from Kellogg Biological Station, Michigan, USA - KB3-175-2 | ecosystem: Environmental > Terrestrial > Soil > Unclassified ...
GCCGTTGCTGATGAACGTCTTCGCCCCGTTGAGCAGGTAGTGGTCGCCCTGGTCGACCGCCGTCGTACGGATGCCCTGCAGGTCGCTGCCGGCGCCGGGCTCGGTCAGGGCGATGCCGGTGCGCCGGGCGCCGGTGGCCAGCTCGGGCAGGTAGGCGGACTTCTGCTCGTCGGTGCCGTAGCGGGCGATCATCCAGCAGGACAGCGAATGGCTGCCGATGATGCCGGCCACGCCCATCCAGCCGCGGGAGATCTCCTCGAACACGATGGCCAGGGACACCATGTCGGCGGCCATGCCGCCGTACTCCTCGGGGACGGTGAGCCCGAACAGGCCCATCTCGGCCATGCCCGCGGCGATCTCGTCGGGGTAGCGGCCCGACGCCTCCCACTCCCGCGCCACGGGCCGGATCTTGTCGTCCACGAAGTCGCGCAGGGTGTCGCGGAGCAGCCGCTGCTCGGCGGAGAGGTCAAAGTCCATGCCGTCTCCTCGCTGGGGTCCCGTTCGGGTTGGCCCGATTCCTGCGTTATACCAGGGCCGGTCCTTCCCACAGCGCGGTCACGTCCTCCAGGGCGGCTTGGCAGGGCGGGCCGTCGGCGACGCGCAGGCGGGGCGGACCGGCTTCAGGGACGGTGACGACCAGCGCGGAGCGGGTCCCGTACTCCTCGGCGTGCACGCAGGCGGCGGTGAGCGCGGGCGGCCGGACCCAGCCTCCTGGCTGGGCCGGGGGCTGGGGCGCCTGGACGGCGGGCTGGTGGTCGCGCAGGACGGCGGCCAGGGCGTCGGCGGCGACGGCCGCGGCCGGATGGGCAGCGGGGTGGGCGGCGAGCTCGCGGGTCACCATCGCGGTGACCTTGTCGACCTTGGCCGACGGGGCCCGCAGCGGCAGGTTCTCCAGGACGTGCACCCCGGGCGGCAGCCGCTCGACCTCCGGGCGCGAACCGCCGGTCAGGCCGACGGAGAACAGTCCGTTCCTGTCGCCGACCAGCAGCCAGCACGGGTTGTAGGCGGCCGGGTCGAGGGTGGCGGCGACCTGGGTCACGGCCTCCTGCGCGGTGGCGTAGGCGGCGAACGCCAGCGGCAGCTCGCCGCGCGACCGCTTGGTCAGGTCACGGCCGCCGGGGGCGGGCTGGTTGGTGAGCCCGGCCACGACGCCGTGCTCGTTGACGGCCAGCCAGGTACCGCCCGCCAATTCGTCCCGGCCCCCGAGGATGCGCGGGCCGGCGTCGCGCAGGGTGGTCATGGTGACGGCCGGGCGGCGGTAGAACTCGTCCCGGTTGGCCGCCACGATCAGCGGCGCGCCTGGGACCACCCCGGACAGCGCGATGAGAAGGCACACGCTGAGACGGTACCGCCCGGCTGTCCGGGGCTCGGTCCGGGTGGCGGTCCTGACGGGGTGGCTGTGCTGGCCCGGCGTTGGGGGCGGGGTCTGGCCGGCCCACTGCGGGCCGGGAGCCGGTCGGGGCCGCCGGCAGGGACCGAGGGCCGTTAATCGAGAGGGTTGGGCTTGCTGGGGCTCTGGTCCGGGGCAGCCTCGAAGTCAGAAAGTCTCCGGGCCACGGCGTCGTCCAGGCGGCCCTCGAGGGTGCTTATGACGGCCCGGCAATTGGCCAGGTCGTCCTCGGCCACGTCGCCGAGCAGGTCACGGGCTAGGGCCTGGTAGGAGGCCTGGAGCCGGACCAGGGTGGCTTCGGCGGTGTCGGTGAGCGAGATGATCGTGGCCCGCCGGTCGACGGGATGCGGGCTGCGGGTCACCCAGCCGTCGGCTTCGAGCGCGTCGATGAGGCCGGTGACGGTGCGCGGCGAGATGCCGAGCCACTGGCTAAGACGCGGGCAGCGGCCTGGCCGACCGGTTCCGCTCGCTGCCGATGTCCCGGTCGGCCGTGCTCATCGGACGGCTGGCCGCCGACGCGGTGGTGTTTGCGGCCCAGGCCATGCTGCTGCTGGCGGTGGCCGCGCTGCTGGGGTTCCGGGTCCACAGCGGGCTGCCGGGCCTGGTGGTGATCGTGGCGGTGGCGGTGGGATTCGGCCTGTCGCTGGCGGTGATCTCGGCCTGGTTCGCGCTGCTGATCTCCGATGCCGAGGCGGCCGAGCGGGTGCTGTACTTTCCGGCTATCGCGCTGGCCTTCGTGAGCTCGGCCTTCGCGCCGGCGGGTGACCTGGCCGGGTGGATGCAGCCGATCGCCAAGGCCAGCCCGGTGACGGCGGCGGCGGAGGTGATCAGGTCGGTGGCGGGCACCGGCCCGTAGCCAGCCCGTTGATCCATCTGGTCCTGTGGGTGCTGGCGCTGGCGGTGGTGCCCGGCATCCTGGCCGTCCGCCGCTGGCAGTCCTCCCGCTAGGGTCGGTGTGGATGTCCCGTTGGGTACCTCAGCGGGTACTCAACGGGACATCCACAGTGGATCATGGTGCCGCTGCGCGGCTGATGAGGTTGCGGGGCGGTCGGGGGTTGGTGGGTCAGGACGGGTTGACGGGGCGCTGGAGGAGGAGGGTGTCGACCCAGCGGCCGTGTTTGTGGCCGACCTCGGACAGGCGGCCGACCTCGGTGAAGCCGCAGCGGTAGTGCAGCGCAGCCGAGGCCGGGTCGCCGGTGTCGGCGATGACCGCGATGACCTGGCGCAGGCCCGCCGCCGCGCAGGCCTCGAGCAGCGCGTCAAGCAGGAGACGGCCCAGGCCCCGGCCGCGGCTGTGCGGGGCCAGGTAGACGGTGTCCTCGACGGTGTGGCGGTAGGCGGGCTTGGGCCGCCACGGGCTGGCATAGGCGAAGCCGGCGACGGCGCCGTCCAGCTCGGCGACCAGCACGGGCAGGCCGGAGGCGGCCAGCTCGGCCAGGCGGGCCCGCCACTGATCGGCTGTGGGCGGGGTCTCCTCGAACGTGGCGACGCTGCTGGTGACGTAGTGGGCGAAGATGGCGGCGATGGCCTCGGCGTCGGCCGGGGTGGCGGTCCGCAACAGCGCCCCCTCAGCCGACATGAGGTCCAGGGTAGCGGGGGCGATTTGATCGGCTGGGCGCGGCGGGCTTGGATGGGGGTAGTGCCGCGTGCCGGTGGCGGATCGCGCCAGGCATGGAGGCACCGTAGGGGAAGGTTCCCATTCCTGTTGGCTACGTCTGACCGCGTAGCGGCGCTGAGTGAGCAGCTGATTCAGGTACACCGGGATCTGCGCGAGCGGCTGGTCTGGCTGCGCAGTACCCTGGCGGACGGCACTGCCCTGCCGGACGGCCAGGGGCGGATGACCCTTGACTCCGCCATTCCTGACGACCTGCTCAGCCACTGTCTCGGCTTCTGCGCCGCCATTCACGCCCATCACACCGGCGAGGACGAACGGCTGCTGCCCCGGCTCCTGGCCGCCGCCCCCGAGCTGGCCCCGGTGATCGACAACCTGATCCAGGATCACGCCCTGGTCGCGGGCCTCCTGAGGCGGATCCGCGAGCTGCTGATCCCAGGCTCGTCCCCGGCCGAGCCAGCAACCCTCGTCCGCGAGCTGGACGGCCTCACGGCGATCCTCGAGTCACACTTCGGCTATGAGGAACGCCGCCTGAGCCGGGCCCTGGACGAGCTCGATCCCGGGACGTCGATCCCGGACGTGTTCACCCGGCCCGGCGCTCTGGACGGCTAGACCGTGTCCCGTACCAGTCGTAACATGCCGCCCGGCAGCCCCTGTCACCCCAGGTGCCCCGGAATGCGCCGACCGGATTCCGGTTTGTGACGTGGCCGGAAATCAGGCCAGCGACGTGGCTGTTACAGCCACGTCGCTAGAACGACGTGAGAGCAACAACCACGTCGTTCGGCGGCCCCCACCAAGATCATGACGAGGAAGCCGCCGCGCGGGCTGGCAAGCGGCCAGGCGGGCTCGTGCTCGCGTGCAGGTGCTGGTGGGATCGTGACAGTGGCTGGCCGGCCAGCCGGGCGGTGACGCCGGCGTTGAAGTTGGGGCACTGGGTGATGTCCTCGTGGGGGCAGCTCAGCCCGTGCCTTATGGCCTCGCGGGCGGCCTGCGCCGTGGCGATCTGCTCGTCCAGCTCGGCCAGCTTGCGCCGGGCCAGGCGGTCCCACTCCCCGGGCTCGCCCGTGCGCGAGGCCATGAGGGCCTTCTGCTCGGACAGGGTGAACCCGGCGTCGCGGTAGAGCAGGATCGCGCCCACCGCCCGGGCCGCCGACTCCGGGTAGCGGCGCTGCCCAGAGACCCTGGCCGCCGGGGGCAGCAGGCCGAGTTCCTCGTAGTAGCGCAGGGCCGTGGCGGTGACCCCGGCGCGGCGGGCCAGTTCGCCGATGGTGAGCAAGTCGCCGGCCGTGTTGACTTCAGGTGCACCCGAAGTCGTTGACTGCCGGCCATGGGAACACGACATGAGGGAAGCATGGCACGGGCCGCGCGGCGGGCCGTGACCGCGGCCGCGGAGTACGGGGTCGCGCGGGCCGGGATCGCCGCCGTGCGGGCCCTGGACCGCGACGTCATCGGCCAGGCCCACCATCCCCGCGGCGCGGCCGGGCGCGTGGCCGCGTGGGAGATGGCCTGCCGCCCGTCCAACCGGCAGCGCAGCGTCTGGGTGGCCTCGCTGCTCGCCGTGCGGCCCGCCGACCGGGTCCTGGAGATCGGCTACGGTCCCGGCGTGGCGGTCGCGGCCCTGGCCCGGGCCGGCGCCGGCCACGTGTACGGCGTCGACCATTCCGGCGTGATGCTCCGTCGGGCGTCCCGGCGCAACGCGGCCGCTATCCGGGCCGGCCGGGTCACCCTGATCGAGGCTCCGGTCGATCAGCTCCCGCCCGCCTTCGACGGCCCCTTCGACGCCATTTTCGCCATCAACTCGCTCGCGTTCTGGCCCGCGCCGGTTCAGCGGCTGGGTGAGCTGCGCCAGCGGCTCGCGCCGGGCGGGCGCCTGGCGATTGCGTCCCAGCCACGTTGCCCTGGGGCTACGGCGGACACCTCTCGCGGCGCCGCCCGTGAAATCGAGAAACTACTCACCGAGGCCGGCTTCACGCAGCTGAGCACCCACACCCTCCCCCTCAGCCCGCCTGTCGCCTGCGTGATCGCCACCAGCCCTACCGGCTGACTACGGCGATCCAGTTGCCGTCGGGGTCGCTGACGTAGGCCCGGCGATGCCCGGCCTGGTGGCGGGAGGGCTCGACCAGGACCGGGACCCCGGCCGCCCGCAGCGCCGCCACCGCGTCGTCGGCCGAATCGCACCCCAGCACCAGCTCCAGCGGATGACCGGCGGTTGGGGCCGGCAGGCCCTGCTTGGGCACCTCTTCGCGGCCGCTGATCGCGATGGTGAAGTCGCCGAACCGCACTTCCACATGCACCGGCGTTCCCTCGGCCGGGGTGCGGAAGGTCTGCGTGCCGCCGAGCAGGTCGCGGTAGAAGGCGACGGCCCGTTCGACGTCGGCCGAGTAGAGGTTGGGCATGACCGAGGTGAACGTCATGGCTTGCTCCTTTCTCAGGGGGCTGGGTTTGTCAGGGGGCTGGGGTCCGCGGGGCGAGGTGCCGGGCGAACGCGGTCAGGGGCCCGCCGCCCTTGGCGTCGAGGATGCGGCGCATCCGCTCGGCCTCGGGGCCGTAGCGCTCCAGGTGCCGGTGGGTGAAGTCGACCCTGGTCACGTCGGGCCCCTCGGGGGTGAACGTGACCTCGATCTGCGAGCCGCGCTCCGGGTCTTCCTCGTAGGTCCAGCTCGGGCTCACCTGCCAGGTCAGCAGCAGCCGGTACGGCGGCTGCCAGGCCAGCACGGTGCCCCAGTCGGTCTCGGTGCCGTCGGCGGCGCGCTCGTACCACCGGCCGCCGACGTAGGGCTCCAGCACCACCTCGCGGCCGTGCGGGTGGGCCAGGTGATGGGTGTCGACCGGCCACCATTCCTGGTCGGCGAAGACCTCGAACGCCACCGCCAGGGGGGCGTTCACCCGGACCGTCTTGGCCACCACGATCTCGGGCTCGGTCATCATCGGCTGTCCTCCCGGCTCCTCCTGTGCGGCCAGTTGTCGCGCGGCGCGTTCCGCGGCGCGCTGGTAGGCCGTGAGCGACCGCTCCCAGTACCAGTCGAGGTGATCCCGCACCTGACGCAGCGCCTCGGGCTCCAGGTGGTAGACCCGGCGGTTGCCCGCCGCCTGGTCGTCCACCAGCCCGGCCGCCTTGAGCACCCGCAGGTGCATCGACACCGCCGTCCGGCCGATCGGCATGCCCGCGGCCAGCGCGCCGACCTCGAGCGGCCCGGCGGCCAGGCGGCCGATGATCCGGCGCCGCATTGGATCCCCGAGGGCATCCAGTGCCGAATCTATGTCAATATTCATTGACCGTCAATCTAAAACGACGCTGCCATGACGTCAACCGCGATGGCAAAATCGGGGGCTATGCCCGTCAGCCTCATTCGCAGTGCCAAGCTGTTTCCCGGTGCCCCGTACGCCTACGCGGCCCAGGCTCACCCGGCCGGCCTGGTCCTCACCGCGGGCGCCTGCCCGCTCAACGACCAGGGCGAGGTCACCGCGCCGGGTGACGTCGCCGCGCAGATGCGCCAGGCGCTCGCCAACCTGGCCGTCGCGCTGGAGGAGTCGGGCGTCACGATCGGGGACGTGCTCAAGACCACCGTCTACGTGGCCAGCAGCGACCGCCAGGATCTGCTGGCGGCCTGGAACGAGGTAGCGGCCGTGTTCGGCGAGCACGACGCGCCGAGCACGCTGCTGGGCGTTACCGTGCTGGGCTACCCCGGCCAGCTGGTCGAGATCGAGGCCATCGCCGCCTCGTCTGCTGGCGGCTGACCCCAGGGCGGCTAGTTGCTGGCCAGGACCGCGGGCACGGCCACGCCCTTGTGCACCCAGGGCCGGGTGAAGCCAATCGGGTCGCGGCCGGTGTAGGTGGCGATGCGGATCGGGAACCCGGTGGCGTAGGCCTCGATCATCTTGCCGCCGCCGATCACTAGCCCAACGTGGCCCGGCGAGGTCTGCGTGCCATCGGCGCCGACGAAGAACACCAGGTCGCCTGGCTCCACCTGGCTGGCGCTGATCCGCGGCCCCCACGACCACTGCTCCTGCGAGGTGCGCGGGATGTCGATGCCCGCCGCCCGGTAGGACATCATGACCAGCCCCGAGCAGTCGTAGCCGTCCGGGCCGATGCCGCCCCAGATGTAGGGCTTGCCGATCTGCTGCTCGGCGTAGGCGATGACCGCGGAGGCGACGGCGTTGGGCGTCTTGTGCACCCCGGTCAGGCAGCCGGGCGCGGCGTCCAGGGTGACCGGGCTGACCGAGAATCCGCCGCGCGCGTAGGTCCCGGCGTAGGTCAGCACTGCCTGGACGTAGGAATCCAGGTGGTTGTAGGCGAAGATCGCCTGCTTGACGTTGTCGAGCACGCCGTGCTCGAGCAGGTACTTGGCCGATCCGGCGATCGCGTCGGCCGGATCGTAGACGCTGACGTACTTCTTCCCGTCGGCGTCGGTGGCGACCCCGTTAACCTTCTCGGTGGCCAGGTGGATCGGGGCACCGCCCCAGGTGTTCCCAGCCGCGCCGGTGACGCCGATCTGCATCGGGCCGGCCGCGCCGAAGGCGTTCCACCCGCTGTGCACGCCGGGCAGCTTGCTGCGGCCGTCGTCGCTCTCGACCTCGCCGATGCCGGCCAGGATGACCCAGGGCACGCCGTACTTGGCCCCGGTGGACTTGAACAGCCTGAGGTAGTTGGCCGGAATCGAGTTCTTGGCGTCGGAGCTGGGCGGAGGCTGCTGGCCGTGGCCGTGGGCGGCGCTGCAGGCGTTGCCCGACTCGAACGAGAAGCTCCCGCTGGCGAAGATCATCATCGGCGCGACCAGCAGCGTCGCGACCATCAGGCCGGCCGCGGCGATGATGGCCAGGACGGCGCCCCGGCTGAGCCCATTGCCGGAACGCCAGTTCATGACTGGCCCTGCGACTGATACTCGATGCCGCTGACCTGCCAGTTCGTGCCGCCACCGGTGACGGTGACGGCGTAGCTGGTGGTGCTCGGGCCGCCGTCCTTGGTCGCCGTCAGCTTCTCGGTGATCGAGACGACGAACGTGATGCTGCTGGGCCCGAACGCCCGCATCGAGGTGATGTTCGCCGATCCGGTCGAGACCTGCTTGCGGCTGGTGCGCAAGCGGGCCACGCCGGGCGCGGAGTAGGCCGCCGCGATCTGCCCGGACAGGGTAGGGCTGATCAGCCCGTGCATGCTGGCGATATAGGTGGAGGTCTTCTCGGTGTAGGAGAAGGTCGCGTAGGCCACGCCGAACCTGGTCGTCACCGACGCCGCGCTAGCCAGGGCCGCCTTGCTGAACGGCAGCCACTGGTAGATGTCCGGGGTCTGGCTCGGCCCGGCGGACGGTGACCCGGCGGGCGGGCTGGTGTCCGACGTGGTCGGCGACGGGCTGGCCGGGGTCGTGCTCGGATGAGGGTGGTGTGACGGCGGCCGCGTCGGCCCGGTGCTGGCCTGGCTGGGCCCGCTCTCGGCCGAGTCCAGCAGGTAGACGCCAAGCCCGGCCAGAATGAACACGATGACGGCGAAGACGAGCTTCCGCTGCGTGGCGTTGAGCTCCATGGCGGCCTACCGGCGACGCCGCAGAGGCCTCAGCCAGAACGGCCCGGATGCTTCGCCCTCGGGCGGTCCGGACAGCGGCCCCTGCGCCGTCTGGTCCGGCTCGCCGCCGGATGAGCCGTAGTCCGCCGACTGGCGGGGCGCCGGGGCCGACCGGCCATTGCGGCTCGGAGCCGGGCCGGATCCCCGCGCCGGACGGCCGCTCGACCGGGGTGCGGGTCCCTGGCGCGGCGCGGACGCCTGCCGGGGCGGGGCCGGACGCGGGGCCGGTGCCTGCCGCGGAGCGGGTGCCTGCCTGGGAGCGGGTGCCTGGTGCGGAGCGGGTGCCTGGTGCGGAGCGGGTGCCTGGCGCGGCGGTGCCGACGAGCGGGCCGGAGCAGCGGGAGCGGCCGGGGCCGACGAGGACGGCGGCGGCGCCGAGGGCGGCGGCGCGGCCGGACCCGAGGGCCACCGCGAGCCGCCCGCCCCGGTCCGCCGCGGCGCCGCCGCTGGTGGCCGGGCCGGAGCCGACGAAGCCGCGGGCGCCGACGAGGCCGCGGGCGCCGAGGGCGCTGACCCCGTGGACTGACGGGTGGCGGGCCGGCTGGGCCAGACCCCGCCGCCGGACGGCGCGGCACCATTCCCCGCCGACCCGGCTCCAGCGCCGTGCTCGGTCCGGACCGGTGCCGCCGGGGACGCCGCCGCCGCCGCGGTCGCTGCGGTCGTTGATGAAGGCGTCGCGGCGCCGTTGCGGGACGGCAGGTTGAGCGGTGGCGGTGCCTGGCGGCCCGTGGCCTCCTCGGCGCCGGCCGACGGCCAGGCCCTGGCCCGCGCGGTCGCCCCGACGCGGCCCGGAGCGCCGCCCTCGGCCGCGGCCGCCGCGGCCGCCGCGGCCGGGTCCTCGGGCAGCGGGTAGGCCTCGGCCGATTCGCCGTCGGCCCCGTTCGCGGCCATGGCGGCCGACCTCGCCCCGGCGCCCACGCCCGCGGCCGTCGCCGCGCTGGTGGCCAGGGCCGCCGCCTGGGCCGGGTTCTGCCGGGCCCAGCGCGCCGCCCGGTAGGCGGCGAAGCCCGGTACGGCCAGGGTGGCGGCCGAGCGCGTGTTGTTGCGGAACGTGCTGCCCGCGCGAACCAGGTCCGCGTCGGCCCGGTCGCGCGAGCCGATCACGCCGTAGCCCACGGCCGAGAACAGGTGCGTGAACGGCTTGCGGTAGATGAACGCGGCCACCGTGACCAAGGCGATCATCAGGATCTTGAGCGCCCAGGGCAGGACCTGGTCACTGGTGCCCATGATCAGCGCGTAGCAGTACAGCAGGACGCTCAGCACCAGCGCGACCGCCGCCTGCTTGAGCAGCACGCCGATGAGCATCTCCACCCAGCGCAGCGCCACCACCCGGCCGAATCCCGGATGTGTCCCGATGAGCAGGAAGAACGGGCCCACCACGAGCAGCAGCAGGAAGCTCAGCTTGAGCAGGATCAGCGTCACCGAGATGAGCAGGATGAGCAAGCCCGCCACCACCGCCGCGAACAGTGCCGCGAACGCGATCTCCATCCGGCTCGTCCACTGCTTGCCCTGGAACAGCGGGTACACCGACGGGTACTTGTGCTGAATGCTGGTGGCGATGCCGGCGTAGGTGGCCTGCTTGGCCGAGATCAGGCTGGACGTCGGTTTCTCGTTGACCGCGACGGCCTGGGCCCACAGCAGCTGCCGGGCGTAGGCGTTCACCACCGTCGGCTTGGCGCCCGGCGCCGAGTAGTTGGCCGTGCCCAGCTCGCCGTCCAGCCAGGGCTTGCAGACCAGCACGGTCCACAGCTCGTTGGCGTTCTGGTCCACCACCGAGCTGCCCGAGGTATAGGCGAAGTTGGTCGGCGTCGACTGCGGGTCGCCCTTGCGGATCGGCACGCAGCTGGACGGCCCGGGGCTCGGCAGCTTGGCGAACGCCACGTTGAGCGCCTGGCTAATGCCGTCCGACACCCCCCGGCCCACGCCCGTCACCTCGGCCGGCTCGCCGATCAGGAAGATCGCCGCGGCGGCCGCCACCACCATCCAGATGGTGCCCTCGATGGTCCGGGTGGCGCGCTTGCGGATCAGGCCCTGCCAGGCCAGCCAGATCGCGCCGATGATCACGACCACGGCCAGGTACGGGAAGTAGATGGCCTTGCCCAGGCCGGAGATCAGCTTGTCGGTGACGTTGCTCAGCCAGCTCAGGATGCCCTCGCCCGCGGCCGACTGGTAGACCGTGATCGTGACCCGGTCGAGCGACTTGGCCACGTCGAAGACCATGCCCGCGACGTTGTTGCCGATCAGCGACGTCATGTCCGAGCAGCCCAGGTTGGTCGCGGCCCAGTAGTCGCCGGCCACGCCGTCCTCGTCGTACAGCGTCTTGGGCTGCTTGCCGCTGGCCGGCGGCGCGACCATCGCGTCGATGCCCGAGTTGGCCGGCTCCGGCTCCGGCAGCGACGGCGAGCAGATGTTGTTCAGCGGGCTGAGGATGTTCTCCCCGCTGGAGCAGAACCCCAGCAGCCCCGCGATCGCGTTGATCCCCGGAACCGAGCAGGGCCCGAACAAATGGGTGTCGCCTGACGCGGCTGTTACATCCGCGGTCGTCGAGGCTTTCGTCGCCGTGGTGCTGGTGCCGTGGGCAGCAGCCGGCGTTGCGGGGGCGGCCGTGCTGGCCGCTGCGCTGGCCGGGACCGCGAGCGCGGCAGCCAGCACGGCCAGGACAAGCGCGACCTTGCGGGGGACGCGGAACAGTCGTGGCATTTTAGGGGGCTCCTGGAGTTAGGTCGTTACTGCCGCGGCTAGCCAGCACCCGGTTGTGCTGGCCTTGGGGACCGGCCCCCCGGATCCCCTGGGTTGATGTCCGCCCTGGGCGGCTCGGAAGGTTGACCCCCCGGTTCCCTCCGGTGCGCCTCGCCCACGGACGAGCTCACGGGCACGTCGCCCGGTCGTGCCCTGGTCGGGTTGGTGTCCAGGCTGCGGCGCAGGTCATTCGAGATCAGGTCGATGCCGATGCGGCCCGCCCGGCCGTCCAGATCCCGGAAGATGCACTCGCCGTTGCCCAGCGTGCGCAGGCTGGCCGCGTGCTCCTCCGAGCGCTCCACGCCCAGGAGCGAGAGCACGTCGGCGACCTCGGTGCGCTCCGACGAGCGGAACGCGAAGACGCTCGAGATGCAGTTGGTCACCTGCTCGTTCAGCAGGTCGCCCGCGTTCTGCGAGACCATGATCAGCGCCGTGTTGCGGGACCGGCCCATCCGGGAGACCTCCGGGATGAGCTTGGCCCCCTGCGGCGTGGAGGTGATGGCCCACGCCTCGTCCAGGAAGATCGCCTTGGGCAGCCGCCGGTCCATCCCGTTCAGCAGCCGCCGCGCGAACTGCGACACCAGGTACAGCAGCGCCACCGAGAGCCGCTGCTCGTAGGAGAAGTCGTCGCGCCGGACCGCCGCGTCCGGCAGCGTCAGCCCGGCCAGCGTGAACACCGTGGTCCAGCCCTGCGCGTCGAGGCCCTGGCCGCCCGAGGGCGAGAAGCACAGCTTGGCCAGGCGCATCTCCGACATGCCCCGCAGCACCGCGCCCAGGTTGACCGAGGCCGGGTCGGCGGACTTCTCCAGGTGCGTGACCACCTTGCCCAGGCTGGGCTGCTCTTCGGCGGCGACCGCGGCCACCGCCTGGATCATGGCGCTCTCCCGCTCCTCGCTCATCCGCGGCAGCAGCAGCCGGAGCGTCTCGGTGGCCATGGTCCGCCGCTCGGCCAGGTCGTCGCCGAACGAGAACGGGTCGAGCAGGCCCGCGGCCGCACTGCCCAGCGGCAGCACCCGGGCCTGTCGGCCCCGCTGCCGCAGCAGCTCCACCAGCGACTCCGCGTCGCCCTTGGGGTCGATCACCGCGACCGTCGTGCCGCGCAGCGCCAGCTGGAGGATGAGCAGCAGCGCCAGTGTCGTCTTGCCGCCGCCCGGCTCGCCCGTGATGGCCACCGCCGTCGGCCGGTTCCGCGCCGCCGCCACCAGCGGGTCGAAGTGCACCACCGACCGGGCCCGGCCCAGCGTCTCGCCGATGTAGGGGCCGATCCACCCGGCGTCAGGCGCGGCCCGGTCACCCAGGTCCACCGTCGCCGTCGGCATCCCGCCCGCGATCGTGTAGAGCGGCTGGCGCTGCAGGTAGGAGTTCAGCCGGACCCGCTCCCCCGGCAGCGACTCGCACAGCAGCGAGTACTGGTCACCGGTCGAGTTGACCACGTCGATCCCGGCGTCCCGGTAGTGCTCGATCACCGCCTCGGCGCGGTTGATGCACAGCTCGCGGGTCGGCGCGGCCACCATCAGCCGGTGCCAGCCGTAGACGAACGGCAGCCGCTCCTTGGTGATGCCGTGCTCCAGC
>Ga0134126_10008558_pt1 | contig 12870 bp, 9 predicted proteins | sample KB31752_FD_96881 | JGI IMG/M metagenome (GOLD analysis project Ga0134126, IMG submission 96881) | Terrestrial soil microbial communities with excess Nitrogen fertilizer from Kellogg Biological Station, Michigan, USA - KB3-175-2 | ecosystem: Environmental > Terrestrial > Soil > Unclassified ...
AAGGAGCTCACCAGCCACAGCCTGCCGGAGATCGGCGATGCCTTCGGCGGCCGCGACCACACCACGGTGCTGCATGCCTGTAAGCGCATCAAGGAGCTGCGCAGCTCCGAGGTCCGCATGAGCGAAGACTACTCGAACCTGTTGAGAACCCTGACGGGGTGATGTGTGCAGGCCTGTGGATTTTCTGTGAGCGCCGGAGGGGATAAAGTTACGCACAAGCTTCCCACAGTCACCGAGCAGGTCGTACCGCAAAGTCTTGGGCACCGCAGACACGCCAAGCTGTTGATCCTGCGGGACTGAAAACGTTGTTCCCGATATCCCCAGGCCTAATCACTACTACAATCTAGATCTAAGATTCTCAAAGAAAGAATAGATATGAAGCTGACAGCGACGCGCGAGGATCTTCTCGCACCCCTGCAAAGCGTGATCGGTGTGGTGGAGCGCCGGCAGACGATGCCGGTGCTCGCGAACGTGCTGCTGTCAGCACGGGACAACCGGCTGGCGATCACGGGGACGGACCTGGAGGTCGAGCTGGTAGCGGCCACCAAGGTGGGCCTCGAGCAGCCGGGCGACATCACCGTGCCAGGGCGCAAGCTCGTGGACATCTTCCGCGCGCTGCCGGATGGCGTGAGCATCACTCTGAGCACCGAGGGCGAGCGGATGACCGTTCGCGCCGGTCGCAGCCGCTTCACGCTCTCTACCCTGCCGGCGGCGGAATTTCCCGTCGTCGAGGAGATCAACGCTGCCCAGACGCTGTCCCTGCCTCAGGGGGAGTTCCGGCGGCTCATCGACAAAACGCATTTCTCCATGGCGCAGCAGGACGTGCGCTATTACCTGAATGGCCTGTTGCTCGAAACCCATGAGAGCGTTTTGCGCGCGGTCGCGACGGATGGTCACCGGCTGGCGCTATGCGAAATGGCGCTGCCGTCGGCCGGGAAAGGTGGACAGGTCATCGTTCCCCGTAAGGGCGTGCTCGAGCTGCAGCGGATTCTCGGGACCGAAGGGAACGTTGATCTAGCCATCGGAACCAATCACGTTCGCGCCCAGATCGGCGATATTCGGTTCACTTCGAAGCTGATCGACGGCCGATTCCCGGAGTACAGCCGGGTGATCCCGAGCAGCCCGGCGCGCCTCGTTCAGGCGGATCGCGACCTCCTGCGGCAGGCACTGCAGCGTACGGCCATCCTGTCGAACGAGAAGTACCGAGGCATCCGGCTCGCAGTGCGGACAGACCTCCTCACGATCCAGGCGCACAATCCGGAGCAGGAGGAGGCGGAAGACCAGGTGGAGGTGGTGTACGCGGGAGAGGAAATCGAGATCGGGTTCAATGTCAACTATTTGCTGGATGCTTTGAGCGCGATCGAAGGAGATAAGGTCGAGATCGGGCTGGGGGATGCCAACAGCAGCTGCTTGATCCACGCACCTGGGCTCACACAGACCCGGTACGTTGTGATGCCGATGAGGCTTTGATACGGGAGGCGCAGGCCTAGGCCTACATGCGGTGCGGGGAAGCGGGTTCAATTGCGACTGAGGACGGAGCGAGACACGCAATAGGACTTTGCGGGGGACGCCGTGAATACGGGCTCGCGGGCTGCCGCCCACTCGCCTGATCCCTGTAGGCTCTCTTCCGTCGTCCCTGACTCCAGAAGCCCCCGCAAAGTCCTATTGCGCATCTCGCTCCGTAGAACAAGCGGAGCGCGTTGATCCGCTCCGAACTTCAGAGGCGCACATTCCAGTGATCTCGCGCGCTCTTTCGGCCCGAACACCCCAGTCGCCTCTTCACAGCGCGAGAGGGGCCTCGCTTGCAAAAGACCTGGCGGGGGCTTCTGGAGCCAGGATGGCGGAAGAGAGCCTACAGGGATCAGGGGAGCGGGCGTGAGCCCGCGACCCCGTATTCACGGCGTCCCCCGCCAGGTCTTTTGCAAGTGAGACCCCGTAGCTCCGAACACGAGCCTCTGTATCGCCGCGATCAAGTGCAAGTCGTCTCCCCATGATCCTAAGTGAGCTCACCGTCCACAATTTCCGCTGCATAGAGCAAGCCGAGCTCTCTCTGCATCCCCGCCGGAACCTTATTTGGGGCGGTAACGGCTCCGGGAAAACCTCATTGCTCGAGGCCATGTTCCTCCTCGGAAGGGGCCGATCCTTCCGCACCCGAAACTCCGAGCGGCTGATTCGCCATGGACAGGAGCGGCTGGTGGTGTTCGGCCGGACCGACGCCGCAGGCGTGGACGAGGGTGGGCTGGCCCACGCGGTCGGCGTAGAGGTGGATCGCCGGGAGGGAACCCGAGCACGGGTCGACGCGGCTGCAGTGGCGTCCCTCGCTGATCTCTCGCGCGTGTTCCCCGTGCAGGTGATCGACCCGGAGATCCACAAGCTCATCGAGGAGGGCGGCAGGAGACGCAGGCGCTGGCTGGATTGGGCAGTGTTCCACGTGGAACCTCGATTTGCGGATTGGTGGGTCCGTTATGGGCGGGCAGTGAGACAGCGGAATGCCGCGCTGCGGGAGCGGAACGGCAGCACGAAGCCGTGGGACGTGGAGGTCTCGGCCCTGGGCGAGAAGATCTCAGAGGCGAGGCGCGCGCTCGTGGAGCGGATGCAACCCTTTTGGGGAGAGGTAATCGCCGGACTGGGTTGCCCTCTGGGAGAGCTGCATTACTTCCGGGGCTGGGGCGCGCAGCATTCTCTGGCGGAGGCCCTGGAAGCTTCGCGCTCGCGGGACGAGGCTCGGGGGCTCACCCATGCTGGCCCCCACCGGGCAGACGTGCTGATACGGGTGGGCGGGCGGCTCGCGCGCGAGGTGCTCTCTCGCGGGCAGCAAAAGCTCATGGCCGTGGCGCTGACCTTGGCGCAGCTACGGCTGCTGAAGGTCCTATCGCGGACGACACCTACGCTGCTTCTGGACGATCCCGCCGCGGAGCTCGATGCCGAACACTTGGCCTATTTTGTGCGCGAGATCGCCGCACTTGAGTGCCAGTTGGTGATCACAGCTTTGCAGCCCGAAACGGCGGCTTTTGAGGCCCCGGATAAGGTGTTTCACGTGGAACAGGGCAGGGTGGGCCGGTATAATGCCCTATCCTGAGACCGGACCATTTCATGGCTGCAGAAGACGACGTCTACGATTCCAGCAAAATCAAAGTTCTAAGAGGCCTCGATGCGGTGCGCAAGCGCCCCGGGATGTACATCGGTGACACCGACGATGGCACCGGTTTACACCACATGGTCTTCGAGGTCGTCGACAACTCTATCGATGAGGCGCTGGCCGGGTACTGCGACAAGATCGTAGTTACGATCCATGCGGACGAGTCGGTCACGGTCTCCGACAACGGCCGCGGCATGCCGGTGGATATCCACCAGGAAGAGGGCCGCTCTGCGGCGGAAGTCATCATGACCGTCCTGCACGCCGGCGGGAAGTTCGACGCCAGCTCCTACAAGGTCTCGGGCGGCCTCCACGGGGTCGGCGTGTCCGTCGTAAACGCCCTGTCGGATTATCTCCTGCTCACGGTTTACCGTGACGGGAGGATTCACCGGCAGGAATACCACCTGGGAGACCCCGCTGCGCCGCTCGCGGTAGTGGGCGATACCTCGGAGCGTGGAACGATCGTGCGCTTCAAGCCGAGCTCACAGATCTTCACCAACATCCAGTTCAACTACGAGATCCTGGCCAAGCGGTTGCGGGAGCTCTCCTTCCTCAACTCCGGCGTGCGCATCGAGCTGGTGGACGAGCGCGAGAACAAGTCAGACGTCTTTCAGCACGAAGGCGGTCTGAAAGCCTTCGTGAAGTATCTCAATCGCACCCGCACGCCCATTCATGACTCGGTGTTCTGGTTCAAGACCCAGGACGGCCCGGTCTGCGTGGAAGTCGCGATGCAGTGGAACGACTCCTACCTGGAGAGCATGTTCTGCTACACCAACAACATTCCGCAGAAGGACGGAGGCACGCACCTGGCGGGCTTCCGCAGCGCGCTCACGCGCACGCTCAACGATTACATCGAGAAGGAGTTGTCCGCAAAGAAGGACAAGTTGCCCACGACCGGCGATGACGCGCGCGAGGGGTTGACGGCCATTCTGTCGGTGAAGCTGCCCGATCCCAAGTTCTCCTCGCAGACCAAGGACAAGTTGGTCTCATCGGAGGTGAAGGGCGTCGTGGAGGCTGTGGTTGCCGGCAAGTTGCAGGAATTCCTGCTCGAGCATCCGCAGGAAGCCAAGGGCATAGTCGCGAAGATCATCGAGGCCGCACGCGCCCGCGAGGCGGCGCGTCGCGCGCGTGAGATGACACGCCGCAAGGGCGCGTTGGATGTCGCAGGCTTGCCCGGCAAACTCGCCGATTGTCAGGAAAAGGATCCGGCGCTGTCCGAGATCTTCATCGTCGAGGGCGACTCCGCCGGCGGCTCCGCCAAGCAGGGCCGCGATCGGCGAACGCAGGCGATTCTGCCGCTCAAAGGCAAGATCCTGAACGTGGAGAAGGCCCGCTTCGACAAGATGCTGTCGTCCGTGGAAGTCGGCACGCTGATCACCGCGTTGGGATGCGGCATCGGCAAAGACGACTTCGACATTACCAAGCTGCGTTATCACCGGGTGGTCCTGCTGACCGACGCCGACGTCGACGGCAGTCACATACGAACGCTGCTTCTAACGTTCTTCTATCGGCAGCTTCCGGATCTCATTGCAAATGGACATATCTACATTGCGCAACCTCCGCTCTTCAAAGTGAAGCGAGGCAAGCAGGAGCTGTATGTCAGGGACGAGCCGGAGCTCGACGCCGCGCTGCTCAATACCGCGCTCGAGAGTGCCGCCCTGCACGTGAATGGCTCGGCACCGCCGCTGCAGGGTCCCGGACTCGAGGCGCTGTCCCGCAAGTACATGGAGGTGCAAGCCATCATCAAGCGCTGGTCGCGCCGCTACGATGACCGGCTGCTCGAGCAGTTGATCTACATGCCGGAGGTCAGGCCCGCCGACTTCGACCGGCCGGACTGGCTGCGCAGCTGGACGCAGGACCTCCACCAGCGCCTCAACTCACTCGACGATGCCACCCGCGCCTACCGCTTGGAGCTGCGTGATGCGGCAGGCGACCACGCCGCGCGCATCATGGTCCACAAGACCGAGCACGGCACCGCCAGCCACAAGTACCTGCCCCGTGAGTTCTTCGAGTCCGCTGAGTATCAGCGGATCGCCGATCTCGCCCGCACCCTGGCCGGTCTCATCGGCGAGGGCGCCTTCGTCAGCCGCAGCGACGACCGTCACGAGGTCGGCTCCTTCAAGGAAGCCATGCGGTGGCTCTTCGATCAGGCCCGCAAGGGACAGACGATCCAGCGCTACAAGGGTCTGGGCGAGATGAATCCGGAGCAGCTCTGGGAGACCACGATCAACCCACAGACCCGCCGCCTGCTGCAGGTGCGGATAGAGGACGCCGTCGCGGCGGATGACATCTTCACTACTCTGATGGGCGATCAGGTCGAGCCGCGCCGCGAGTTCATCGAGAAGAACGCGCTGTCGGTGACGAACCTGGACGTCTGAGGCAGTCTCGCGAGCCTTTGTTTCAAGTGCGCAGCAATAGCTCCAGTTTCGCCATAATTGGCGTGCAAACGATCCAATTTAGCCATTCCGTCTGCCGCAGCCGCGACGTTTAAGCGACTCGCGATGCGAGCGGAAGCGCGCGCAACGTGTCAATTCGGGTGGTCCGTCGCGTCGCGCGGGCGGCGGCAATCAGGCTAGGAGCTTGTCCGGTGTGATCGGCAGCTCGCGTATGCGCTTGCCCGTGGCATGATAGACCGCGTTCGCGACGGCAGCCGCCGTGCCAACGATCCCGATCTCTCCGATGCCGCGCGAGCCCATCGGCGTGGATCGGTGGTCGACCTCCTCCAGCCACTGGGCATCGAGATTGGCCACGTCGGCGTGGGTGGCGATGTGGTATCCGGCAAAGTCGTGATTCACGATCTGCCCGAGGCGCTCGTCCATCACGCTCTCTTCGTGCAGCGCCATCGAAAGCCCCATGGTCATCCCGCCGATGAGCTGCGAGCGCGCCAGGCGCGGATTGATGACCCGGCCGACGGAGAACATGCCCAGCATTCGCGAGAGCCGGACCTCTCCGGTTTCGGTATTCACCCGCACCTCGGCGAACTGCGCGCCGAAGGAATGCTGCGCGAACGTCTCGTCCCCGGCCTCCTTCGGCGTTTCCGCCGAAGCCTCAGCCCCTGGACGCGGACGCGACCCATGCAACCGCCGGAACTCTTGGGCCGCTGCCACGATCGCCCACCCCCAGGAGGAGATTCCAGACGACCCGCCCGCTACCGTGGCATTCGGCAGGTCGGTATCACCGATTTCCAGACGTATCAGGGCGGGAGTGCAGCCCAGGGCGTCGGCCGCGATCTGCGTGAGCGTCGTCCAGGTTCCCGTACCGAGGTCCGCGGCGCCGATCCGCACCAGATAGCGGCCATCCTCATCGGCACGAATGCTGGCCCGCGATCCCAGCAGGACGTACCGCGGGTACGTAGAGCTGGCGACGCCGGTGCCGAAGAGCCAAACCCCCTCGAGCCGTCGCCCGGGTTGCGGGTCGCGTTGGCCCCACCCGAAGCGGCGCGCGCCCTCCCGCAGGCAGTCGACCAGGTGACGATTGCCCCATGGCTTGCCCGAGCCGGGCTCGACCGCGGGCTCATTCCGTATCCGCAGCTCGATGGGATCCAGTCCGCAGAGGACCGCGAGCTCGTCCATCGCGACTTCCCCGGCGAACATTCCGGGCGTCTCGCCTGGCGCGCGCATCCAGGACGGCTTCGGCACATCCAGCGCGGCGAGCCGATGCCGCGTCCGTCGGCTCGGAGCGGCGTACATCAGACGTGTGGGCACAGCCGTCTGCTCGGCGAACTCCTTGAAGCGGGAAGTCTGCTCGACCACCTCGTGAATGATCGATTTCAAACGGCCGTCGCGGCTCGCGCCAAGCCGGAACCGCTGGATGGTGGGAGTCCGATGTCCGGCGAGCGTGAACATCTGCTGTCGGGTGAGCGCCAGCTTCACTGCTCGTCCTGGAGCCCTCAGGGCCGCGAGCGCAGCCAGGATGTTATGTGCGTGCGGCTCGCCCTTCGAGCCGAAGCCGCCGCCGACGTAGGGAGAGATGACGCGCACCTGTTCGGGGCGTAACCCGAGCGTCGTGGCTACCGCCTTACGCACCGAGTGGGCGCTCTGCGTCGAATCGTACAGCGTCAGCTTTTCCGCTTCCCACAGCGCGATGGTCGAGTGCGGCTCCATCGGGTGGTTGTGCTCCATGGGCGTCGAGTAGGTCGCATCCATCCTGATCTCGGCGGCACCGAATTCGGCCTCGGCCTCGCCTTCGTCCGTGTCCGTCGGATAGCCTGCGTTCACTGCTTTCGGGGCGTATAGATCTGCGCGGTCGGCCCGAAATCCGACATCGCGCGTCGCGGCCTCGTATTCCACACGGATCAGGTCTGCAGCGTACCGCGCCGTCTCCAGCGTATCCGCGACCACGGCAGCAACGAACTGCCCGCGAAAGTGGATCTCGTTCGACTGCAGCACCCAGAGCTCCTTGTTCTCGTCGAAGCTCAGACGCGGTGCCGTCCAGTGCGTGATGACCGCGATGACGCCTTCGACGCGAGCGGCCGCCCCCGTGTCGATCGCACGGACGTGTCCACGCGCAATCGTTGACTGCACGGGATACAGGTATGCGGGGCGCTCGACTCTATGCTCGCACGCGTAAGGCGCCGTTCCGGTGACCTTGGCCCTTCCGTCCATCCGCTCGAGTGCGGCTCCGATCGCACGGGTCTCGAGCACGTTGCTCGAGCCCGTCCCTGCGCCCTCTGCGGCCCGTGTTCGCGAGTCGACGCTCATCGGGAAATCCCTCCGGCCGCGAGCCTGCGCAACACCATCCGCAATGTGTTGCGCGCCAACGGAATCTTGAAAGCGTTGTGCTTCAGCGGCCTGGCGTCGGCGAGCTCAGCCTCCGCCGCACGGCCGAAGTTCTCATCAGTCGCTGCGACGCCGCGAAGACTTGCCTCCGCGCGCAGGGCCCGCCAGGGCTTGTGCGCAACGCCGCCGAGCGCGATGCGGACATCCTCGACGCGCCCATCGGTGACCTGCAGAGCCACCGCCACGGAGATCAATGCGAAGGCGTAAGAGGCGCGATCCCTGACTTTGTAGTAGGCGGAGTGTGCAGCGACGGGCAACGCGGGCAACTCGACGGCAGTGATGAGATCCCCGTGCCGCAGCACCGTGTCACGCTCCGGCGCATCGCCCGGCAGCCGATGAAAATCGGCGATTGGGATCCGTCGCTCACCTTGCGGGCCGAGTACGACGATGGTCGCATCGAGTGCCGCGAGCGCAACTGCCATGTCAGACGGATTGACGGCTACGCACTGCTGCGATGCCCCGAGAATCGCATGATCGCGGTTGTGGCCCTCCAATGCGGAGCAGCCAGTGCCTGGGCTGCGCTTGTTGCACGGTACGGTGGTGTCCTGGAAGTAGGCGCAGCGTGTGCGCTGCAGAAGGTTGCCTCCGGTGGTCGCGAGATTGCGCAGCTGGCCGGAAGCCCCGGCGAGCAGCGCCTGCGAGAGAACGGGATAGCGCTCTCTGATCGCCCGGTCTGCGGCGAGGTCGCTGTTGCGGACTCCAGCGCCAATGCGAACCAAGCCCTCGGACGATACGTCGATCCTCGCAAACGGCAGGCGCGTCACATCCACCAGCAGGTCGGGATGCGCCACGCCCAATCGCATGTGATCGACGAGATTCGTCCCGCCGCCGAGAAAGGCAGCGTTGGGGTGCGCAGCCACGCGCGCTACCGCGGAGCTGGCGTCCATGGCGCGCTCGTACTCGAACGGAGTCACGAGGCCGCCCCTTTGCTGAGCGCATGGCGGATGGCGGCCACGATGTTCATGTAAGCGCCGCACCGGCAGAGGTTCCCGCTCATCCGCTCGCGGATTTCTTCGTCCGTCAGGTCCGGCGCCGCGGTGAGATCCTGGGTGACGAAGCTCGGATGGCCCGCCTTGGCTTCTTCCAGCATCCCCACCGCCGAGCAGATCTGGCCAGGAGTGCAGTAGCCGCACTGCAGCGCATCGTGCTCGAGAAAGGCCTGCTGCACCGGGTGCAGCGTGTCACCGCGCGCGAGTCCCTGCGCCGTGACGATGCTGGCTCCGTCACAGGCGACGGCCAGGGACAGACACGTCGTCACGCGCCTGCCGTCGAGCAATACGGTGCAGGCCCCGCATTGGCCGTGATCGCAGCCCTTCTTCGCCGCTGTGATGCCCAGATGCTCCCGCATCGCATCGAGCAGCGTCGTACGGGTGTCGACGGCCAACGAGCGCTGCTCGCCGTCGACTCGCAGCGTGATGCTGGCTTTCACGGAGACGCCTCCCGGCTGAGCTGCAATGCAGCACAACGCCGGGTCCGATGGCGGGTTCCCGCGCGCTATTTCCCCGGATCGAAGATGAGGAGCTTGGCCGAGCCAGGGACGAACGGCGAGGGCCCGCGCCTCCCGGCCTGGCGGGCCGCACGGAACGCAGCCATCGCCCGGGGAGTGGTATCGGCGGCCACCAGAAAGAGTCGGCCGCTCGCCGGATCGAGGCTCATGGTGCGTGCCGACAGGGCGGTCTTGATCGTTGCCGCCGGCGTGAACGTGTTGGCGTCCACCTCGCGAATGACCGACAACGTCCCGTCCCCGCCATTGGAGCTGAAGATCAGCCTGCGTGTCGGATCAAACGCCGCGGCGTCGGATCCTTGCCCTATCCGCAAAGTTGCCACCGTCGCGCCATTGTCAGCGTTGACGACGACGAGTCGCTCATTCTCACAGCTCGAGAAGAGCCGGTGCGTCGCCGCGTCGATCGCAAGGCCGTGCGGCGCCTCGCATTGTGGGATGGGCCAGGTGGCATCGACCTCGTTGGTCGCGGTGTCGATGCGGTAGATCTCCCGCTTCTCGACACCGTTCACGTAGATCTTGCCGTTATCGCCCGGAACCACGAACTCGAGCTTGCTGCCGATGCGTACCGTTGCGACCACCCGATCGGACTTCGGATCGATCACGGTGAGCAGGCCCGGGTCGCCGTCGACCACGAAGACGTGGCCGCTGCTCGGGTCGATGGTCACCGCATCGGCATCCGCCGCCGCCCGCAGCCGCTTGACGACCTTCAGCGTCTTCAGGTTGAAGGCTACAGCCTCGCCCGCGCGACCATCGTCCGTATAGCCCAGTCCCGTGGAATGGGAGATCGCGATGCCGTGTGTACCACCCGGCATGCCCTCGACCTGACCGACGATCCTGCCATCGCGGGCATCCAAAACCGTGAGCCGATCGCCGTGGGAAACGTACAGCCGGTGCGATGGACCGTCATAAACGAGGTAGTCCCAGCGATCGGGCGCGCCGAGCGGCACGCTGTGTACTGCATGATAACCGCTGGCAGGAGCGGAGCGCTGCATTGCGTGCTGCGCGATCGCAGCGGCCATCCATCCAAATGCAACAGTCGCAGAGAGCACGGACAGCAGGTGACGTCGCAGCATTACTCTACCCTGTTGATGCGGATGGATTTGAGTCGGGTACCTTAGCATGCGCCTGTTTTGCCGTCATGGCCGCCAGCAGCTACACTGACCCGCGGGCCCGAAACGACTGACGCTCATATGCACCAACTCCAGGTATCCGCCGCCGCCGGCGAGTTGGACCTCGACCGTTATTTCACCCGCATCGGCTATACCGGCTCGCCGCGCCCGGACCTCGAGACTCTGCGAGCCCTGACGGCGTTGCATCCGGCCGCGATTCCGTTCGAGGCAGTCGACGTCCTGCTCGGGCGGCCCGTCGATCTCAGTCTGGCCGCGCTGCAGGCGAAACTGATCGACGGCGGACGCGGCGGCTACTGCTTCGAGCAAAACAGCCTGCTCAAAGGGGTACTCGGTGCCTTGGGGTTCACGGTGGAGGGGCTGATCGGGCGAGTGCTGTGGATGCTGCCGCCGGGCACGCCGCCCACTCCGCTCACCCATATGGTCCTACGTGTCACGATCGGCGGTGAGCGGTGGCTCGCCGATGTCGGTTTCGGATCCTGCGTTCCCGGCGCGCCGCTGCGGCTCGATGCCAGCGGCACGGAGCAACCAACGAGGCACGAGGTGTTCCGCCTGGGGAGCGAGGGGGCGTGGACACTGCTCGAGGCGCAGATCGCCGGGGCCTGGCAGCCGGTATATCTGCTCTCGCCGGAGCGGGCGCTCGACATCGACTACGTTGCCGCCAACTGGTACACCTCGACGCATCCGGACTCGAAATTCCGCAGTGAGCTGCGGGTGGCCGTCACCACCCCCGAGCGACGCACCACTCTCATGAACAATCGCCTCACCATTCGTGAGGCGCGCGGCGGGATGGAACGGCGATTCCTCGGCGAGCCGGAGATCGCGGCTGCGCTCGTCTCGACCTTCGGCCTGCGGCTCGATGCCGAATCCGCGCGCCGGGCTGCCGCCATTGCCGCGGCTGCAGCGACGGGTCACTGAGCCGGATCCCTCGTCGCCCGGACCGTTCGCCGGTGGCCGCGGCCGGCCGGCAGGCGGAGAATCCACGCAAACCGCTGACAAAAAGGGGGTTCCATTGGGCGTCGTTTACACGAATATCCGTCGCGCCGACCGGGCTGCCGTCGAGCGTCTCGCCGCGAGCGGGGTTGCCACGGCACACGAGGCTCAGGGCCAGACCGGACTCCTTGCGCCGTACATCCGTCCGCTCTCCCCGGGCATGCGCATTGCCGGTACGGCCGTCACCGTCAGCCTTCCTCCGTCTGACAATTGGATGATCCACGTCGCGGTGGAGCAATGCCGAGAGGGTGACGTGCTGGTGGTCGCACCGACTTCCTATGCCGACACCGGATATTTTGGAGAGCTCCTTGCGACCACGGTGATGTCGCGTGGTGTACGCGGTCTCGTGATCGATGCCGGTGTGCGCGATGTGCGCGATCTCAGGCAGATGGGCTTTCCCGTCTGGTCGAAGGTCATCTCCGCGCAAGGCACGGTCAAAGAGACACTGGGTAGCGTCAATGTGCCCGTCATCTGTGCCGGCGCGCTCGTGCATCCCGGCGATGTCGTCATCGCGGATGATGATGGCGTCTGCATCGTCCCCCGGCTCGAGGCGGCCAAGGTGGCCGATGCCAGCGCCGAGCGGGAAGCGCGGGAGGCGAAGGCCCGTGAGCACCTGAAAGCGGGCGAGCTCGGCCTCGACTACTATCAGATGCGCGAGAAGCTCGCGCGGCTCGGACTGGTCTATCGCGAGCAGGCGCCCGAGGACTGACGCGCGGCTCGATGAGCGTCCTCAGGCTGCGAAGCGGGCGTTGCGCCGCTCCGGTCCCAACAATGCCAGCAGCACCAGTGCCGCCGCCACGATGCCACAGACCAGAGTCAGAGCGAACGAGTAATCCGGATGCGCCTTGTTCAGGTGTGCGGCGATAGCCGATTGCATGGTTGCATTGAAGGACACGAGCAGGTTGCCGAGCTGATAGACCACACCAGGAAAGGTGGCGCGCACGCCCTCCGGTGAGAGCTCGTTGAGGTGCACCGGCACCACGCCCCATGCGCCCTGAACCATGAACTGCATCGCGAATGAGGCAATTGCCAGCGCCACGGGAGTGGTCGAGTAGGCCCAGAACGGCAGCACGATCAGCGATAGCGCCGCCGCGAGCGCTATGGCGCGTCGGCGGCCTACGCGGCCTGAGAGCGATCCGAACAGCACGCCGCCGAGTATCGCGCCGATGTTGTAGACGATGGCGATTTGGGAAATGGTGCCTGTGGAAAATCCGCGCTGCTTGCCGAGCATGGTCGGGTACAGGTCCTGCGTACCGTGGCTGAACGCGTTGAAGCAGGCCATCAGGACGATGGCATAGAGAGCAAGCTTCCAATGTCCGCGCAGGCTGTCCA
>Ga0134126_10008559_pt1 | contig 12868 bp, 9 predicted proteins | sample KB31752_FD_96881 | JGI IMG/M metagenome (GOLD analysis project Ga0134126, IMG submission 96881) | Terrestrial soil microbial communities with excess Nitrogen fertilizer from Kellogg Biological Station, Michigan, USA - KB3-175-2 | ecosystem: Environmental > Terrestrial > Soil > Unclassified ...
ATGCGGTGTTGCCGGACCCCAACGACACAGGTTCTAAAGATCTTGGTTTCTGGGAACTCTACACACGTTGGCTGCAATATGCGACTTTTTTACCGATGTTTCGCTCCCACGGAACCGATGTCGCGCGTGAGATATGGCGATTCGGCGATGAGGGTTCCGAGTTTTATGATGCGATCGCTGAATGCATTCGCCTGCGATACCGCCTTCTACCATACATTTATGCTCTAGCAGCGGCGATAACGCTGGAAGGTACGGCGATGGTACGCGGAGTGGCACTCGAGTTTCCCAAAGACATTCGAGCGCACAATATCTGTGACGAGTTTCTTTTTGGCCCATCGCTGCTAGTCTGTCCCGTGACGCGGCCCATGTACTATCACCAGGGATCGCGGGCGATCAGTGGTGTTGTAACTACTCGCGAGGTCTATTTGCCTGCGGGCTCTGAGTGGTTCGACTTCTGGAATGACCGACTGTGGAGTGGCGGGCAAGTGGTTGTAGCGGATGCGCCGCTCGAGCGCATTCCAGTGTTCGTGCGAGCGGGATCCATCGTTCCGCTGACGGAACCGATGCAGTTTGTCGATGAAAAGCGAAATGCCGCATACGAACTTCACGTCTACACCGGTGCCGATGCTCGGTTCATCTTGTATGAGGATGCGGGTGATGGCTATGCCTATGAGCGTGGCGAACGTGCTCTTGTTTCCATGGAATGGGATGAAAACGCGCGCGAATTACTTGTTCACGCGCGTGAAGGAAGCTTTCCTGAGATGGTGCAAGAGCGCGAATACCGGATCGTGTTCATTTCAGCCAGTGGAACCAGAAAACACCGTATTTTATATGTCGGTAAAGAGGTTCGCGTCAGGATGGATGAGGTGCATCATTGAGAGTGAGAGGATTTGCAATCTTCGTGGCGTCGGCTTGTCTCTTGGCAACCTCCATATCCACTTCACTCGCGCAATCTCACCGAGCCACGGCAGTTACGATCGTGGTTTCTCCATCGGGAGATGATGCTGCCGATGGCACCGTCGATCACCCCTTCCGAACGATTGAACGCGCACAGCGAGCGGTTCGCGAAGTGAATAGCGATCACGACGTGGTTGTGCAGCTCGCTGGGGGTATCTACCGCATTGATCATCCACTTCTCTTTCGTGCAGCCGACGGCGGACGCAACGAGCACACCGTGACATGGTCGGAGGCCTCCCCTGGGGCGCAACCTGTTATCAGCGGGGGCCTCGCGGTGAGCGGATGGCGTTTGTGGAGTGCCGACCGGAAGATCTATGTGGCGGACGTGCCACGTGGGTTGGATGCACGCCAACTCTGGGTTAACGATCGGCTTGCACCGAGGGCGTCAATTGAACTGGTAAGAAAAGACTGGGACTTCACGCGTCAAGGTATGGTGCTACATGCCGGTGTAGAAAATCCACTGCTCAGCTTGCGCAGCGCGAATCGGTTGGAGGTGCGTGCAACTGGTTTCTTTACAGAGAGAATCTCTCCGGTCGAACGGATCGCCGGGAATACTTTGGTCATGCGCCAGCCCGCGTGGGACAACAACATCTGGGGATACGACACTATTGAGAAACCATTCGGTCCACAGTTTTCCCATCTATATCTTTCGAATGCGCTCGAGCTGATTTCGCGGCCAGGACAATGGTTTCTCGATCCGGCAGAGGGCAAACTGTATCTACGTCCGCCTGACGGACTAGACATCATGAAGGTAGATGTAGAACTTCCGCGCTTGCCGGTGCTCATTTCAATCAGCGGCACGCTTGATGATCCAGTGGAGAACCTTTCGATAACTGGCATCCGCTTCTCCCACTCAAGCTGGCTTGGTCCTTCGAGCATCGAAGGCTATGCGAGCCAGCAGAGCGGAACGTTCCTTACGGGAAGGGCGGTTGCTTATCCGGCGGACCCTATCGCAACGTGTGCACAGGGGTGCAGTGGGTTTGAAAGTATGCGCAACCAGTGGCACCAGATGCCTGCAGCGATTCAGGTGTCGGGGGCCAAACGCATTACGTTCGAGCACAACATCTTTGCCCATCTTGGGCAGTATGTGCTTGGCATCGGCAATGACGCGGATGCGACTCTATCCGGTGTTGGTCTAGCGACGGGGGACATTCGAATCGAGGCGAATCTGTTCACGGATAGCGCAGGCGGTGCAATTGAAGCTGGTGGAGTGCAGGCCGAGGCACATCATCCGAGCGATCTCCGACAGACGAATCGGCAGCTCGTCATACGCAGCAATAAGATTCAATTCGTCAGCGAAGACTATCGCGACAACACAGCGATTCTGAGCACCTATGTTCTTGGCGCCGCTATTCTCCACAACGATATCTCTGATGTCCCCTACGATGCGATTGACATAGGCTTCGGATGGGGCCTTCAGGACCCGGGTGGCAACCCCAGGTATCTCTTTCGCATGCACACGTATGACTGGAAGCAGAATCCGATCTATCAGTCACCGACGACTCACCGCGATGTCGTGGTGGCGAACAATCGCATCCATGGAGCGAAGAGTTTTTTCCATGATGGTGGGGCCATCTATAACCTTTCGGCGAGCCCCGGCACGCTGATCACCGAGAACTATATCTACGACAATCACGGGATGATCGGAATTTACCTGGATGAAGGTTCACGTTACCTTACTGTGCGGCGCAATGTGGTGCAGGATCCCGCGAGCGAGTGGCTCAATATCAACACTGTCCATGCGGTTTATCCCATTCGTATATCGCCCGATAACACCGCAATTGATAACTGGCATGATGGCACGAAGGTTGGAGGAATGTGGAGCAACTATCAGAACGACCTCATCCTTGACGATCATTTGGTAAAGGACAAATCATGGCCAGCGGAGGCGCAGGAGATCATGAAAAATGCAGGTATCGAAACGGACGTAACCCTTCCAACTTATGCAGCGCGGCCATCGTATTAGTGCAGTAACGTTACTGTTCCGTACTACTTACACTAAAGTGACAATGACGTGACAAGCGGCGTAGCGAACGACGGATAAGGTTCTTCAGGAATTGAAAGGAGCGCTTGATCCGTGTCTGAAATGACGACTATGTATCGTTCGAGTACAGACCTTCCAGCGTTTGTGACGGGACAGACTCTTCCTAAGAACTCTCACGCATGCCCAAACCGCGAGGCTGCACTTCGAGGTCTGTACGATTCGAAACCGGAGTATTTTGATCGGCTGTTAGCACTGTCGGCGGGTGAGTGGCGCAAAGTGCTACGTTGGTTGGACGTCAGTGGGCTGACCCTTTACTTCGCTGATCGAGTGAACGAGCTCAATTTTCAGGGGGCGTTGCCCGGTGCAGTAAATCAGCGCCTTCAGCAAAACCTCTCGGACAATCGCTGTCGAATGGGAGGTCTATTGCAAGAGTGCGCTGAATTGCACGCCGAATTTCGTCGGGCAAACCTCACGTACGCCGTTGTCGAGGGATTCTCTCTCTTTCCGTCTTCAGTGCCGATGTCGGAATTGAGGCACGAACACGATTTGAACCTTCTGGTCGCCGAGGGTTCGGCTTCCAAGACGCGGGAGATTCTTGAACAAGCCGGCTATCGCTTTTGCGCTATGACTGGAAGCACCTGGAAATTCAAGAAGAATGAAGCGCCAGGGTTCTCCAAGAACATTCTGCACAAGGATGGATTTGAACAAAGAATAGAACTGCACATTGAATCTGTGCTACCGGGCCGTAAGTCCGCCCTGAGCCGGCGTGAGTATCGCGAGATCGAGGGTATCGTCATGCCAATCCTTGCCCCTGCCGACCTTTTCCTGAGGCAGGGCATGCTTCTGTTCCATGAAGCGTGCAGTCCATTTCTGCGTGCTTCGCATCTGCTGGAGTTCTACCGGAACGTGTGTGTTCATCGCGATGATCCCGCATTCTGGACCGAGGTGCGTGAATTAGCCGAAGAAGACCCGAGTACCGTTTTTGGCCTTGGAGTCGTTCTCCAACTCATTGAATCCGTAATGCAAGGAGAGATTCCATCGAAGTTGGTGATGTGGACAATGCTGCGTTTGCCCACATCTGTGCAGCGTTGGATTGCACTCTATGGCGTGGATTGCGTCTATGGAACCCTCCCGGGAACAAAGCTCTATTTGCTTTTGCAGCAGGAACTGGAAAAGACCGGAATGGTCTTCACGCGTTCTCAGCGGGAGGCGTCGGAATTCCAATCGATTCTTCCGCGGCTGAGATTCCATCTTGTCGAGGGGCTCCGGTACGCGTGGGCCTCCTACCGCTGGCGGCAGTATCGAAACGGACTTTCAGCATGATTCATGTTCGTGCCATGTTGCGGCGCTTACATGAGCATATGATTTCTCTGCCTCGAACTCAGCCTAAGCTCGAAGAACTCAACGTGCGCGATGCCTATCATGCCTGGGCATCGACCTATGCTGATGAAACCGCGACGAGCGCGCTCGATGACGAGCTAGCGCACGAAATGCTTCAGGGCCTGCCACGCCTTTGCCTGCTTGATGCGGGATGCGGCATCGGGAGACGCATTCGTGACGTTGCCGGTGCCGTCGGAATTGATCTGAGTCCGGACATGCTGGCCGTTGGGCGAGCCCGGAACGTTGTCGTCGGTGATATTCGAGAGATGCCTTTCCCGTCAAATCAATTTGACATGGTCTGGTGCCGACTTGTCCTTGGTCATCTTCCAGACCTATTTCGTGCCTATCGTGAGTTTTGCCGTGTCTGTGCGCCGGGAGGCTATGTCTTCGTAACCGATTTCCACCCGGACGCCATTACTGCCGGTCATCGCCGAACCATGACCGGCAAAGACGGTAAGGTTTACACCATCGAACACTACATCCACCACAATCACATCGAATTAGCAGAGCAGGCCGGACTGGTGAAGGTCCGATGTCGCTCTGGTGTCGTTGGCCCTTCGGTTCGTCGTTTCTATGAGGAAGGCATCGGTCTGCAGGCCTACCGGCGAGACCTCGGCCTCAAACTGGTCGAGGCGATGCTTTTCCACAAACCTTCTGGGTGATTCTCCGATGCATCTCTGCCGACATTGCGGTGACAATCATCTGACCGTCATCTGACAATCCGGCGCCTTCAACTCTCTAGGCTTGTCATGTCGTTTGTATGCAAGTAACTAGAGGTCAAGAATTCGGACGGGATGCAGTTCTTTCGAGCACAAGGCGCCGATCGTATAGCTCTCAGTGATGCCGGGCTCTCCCCCGGTTTCCCTGAAAGCGCCAGGCTGCCTCGGCGGAGCAGCGCGGTTACGCATAGGGATCTGACCAGTGATCAGCGTATCCGCGAGGCCACGTTTCAGTGTTTTTCAGATTCTTATTCGCACTCGCCTGCCCATACGCTCACCGCTAACGAATGGAAGAAGCTTCTGCAATGGCTCGATGTGAGCGGTCTCGCGCTGTACTTTCTTGATCGGATCACGCAAATTGGCCAGCGAGATTCTCTTCCGGCTGCCGTTGTGAACCGCTTGGAGCGCAATCAGATAGAGAACTGCCAGCGAACACAAGGCCTGATTGAGGAGGCCGTAAGACTCCACCAGGGTTTTCAATCAGCGGGCCTTTCCTATGCAGTCATGAAAGGCATCTCGCTCTATCCCGTGTCCGTGCCGCGTCCTGAGCTTCGGCATCAGTTCGATCTTGATTTTCTTATTGCCGAGAACGATGCCCCTGCCGCAAGAAGTGTTCTTGAGCGTCATGGGTATACGCTGTTCGCGATCAGCGGGAGAAGTTTGGAGTTTAAGAAGGGGCAGACCCCTCATGTTGCCGCGAAAGACCTCTATCGCGACCTTCCATACCGTGGCGTCGAACTCCACTTCGAGGTCAACAGTTCAGGTATGCCCCTGCGGTTGCACCGCGCGGTGCTCAGAGAAATATGCGGCATAATGATGCCGGTACTTTCACCAGTCGATCTTTTTCTTGGACAGGCAATGCATGCATTGAAGGACATCTCAGGTCCTTTTCTTCGCGCTTCGCACCTTCTCGAATTCTATCGACATGTCCTCGCCCGGCGTGACGATATCGGGTTCTGGGAGGAACTGCGTCAGCGCGCTTGCGAAGATAAGCGAACGCGTCTTGCGATAGGAGTGGCGACGTATCTCACTACATCGGTTTTGGGCGACTTTGCACCTCAGGCACTCACTTCCTGGACCATGGATGAGCTTCCCCCACCCATTAAGCTTTGGCTGGATTTGTATGGGCGAGCCGCGATCTTTCAAGTTCCTCCGGGAAGCAAGCGTTATCTGCGGTTGCGAGAAGAGTTGGAGATCGCAAGCGGCGGAGGTCGTGGATCGCAGAAGCTGTCCGTCCTGTCATTTGGAATGCCTAAGGCAGTGATTCAAGCTACTCCCGGAGAGACCTTCTCCACGCGAGTTGCACGTTATGGCGTGCAGACTCGTTTTCTGGCCTCCCGTGTATGCTTTCACCTCATCGAAGGAAGTCGCTTCGTCCTCGAATCGCGTCGCTGGAACCGTCTCAGGAGCAATCTGTCGTGACGAACCCAACCCTTCGGCCCGCGGCAGTTGCTTTCGACGCGATCGCTCCCGCCTTTGACGATCGATTTGGGGCATGGGAAAGTGTTGCCGCACAGCGGCGGGCAGTGCGGGCCGCTCTTTTGCAACAATTCCCAGCTAACGGGCAAGTGCTGGAAGTAGGCGGCGGCACTGGCGAAGATGCGGTTTTCCTCGCGGAACGTGGCTTCCGTGTCCTGCTCACGGATGCTTCCCCATGCATGGTCGATATCGCGAGCCGAAAGCTGTCGCCGATCGGATCCAGTACTGAAGTTGTTCCAGCCGAAGAGATGGAGTGCTTTGCGACTAAGCGCCAGTTGGCGGGAGAACCGCTTTTCGATGGAGCCTTCTCCAACTTTGCGCCTCTCAATTGTGTGCAGGACATTCGTTCCGTAGCGAACGGGTTGGCGTCGCTTCTCAAGCCCGGCGCAGTTGCCATGCTGGTTTTGTTCGGTACCTGCTGTCCGGCCGAAATACTCGTAGAAACTCTCCGCGGACGTCCGCGCAACGCACTCAGACGTTTCTGGCGCGGGGCTGCGCCGGCGAAATTAGCAAAGCGCAACTTTGAGATCTTCTATCATCGTGGCTCCGATTTGCGTCGCGCCTTCGAGCCATGGTTTGAACTGGAGCGGAAGATCGGAATTGGTGTGGCTGTGCCACCCAGCGCCGCAGAGCCGTGGATATCCCGTCACCCTCGTCTGCTGGCGAGTATGGAGGCTTTCGATCATGTAATGGCAGGGACACTGGCTTCCCTTGGCGATCATGTGCTCTATCAATTCCGGAGAAGACCATGACATTCACCTGCAACAGTGAGGAACATACGCTTTGAGCACGCTAAGAAAGATCGCCGAGGTTAGCTTTCCCACGCCGTGGGCTTCTTTCCGTCTGCTGGCATTCGAAATGCAAGACGAGGGCGAATGCAGTGCTCGATGTGAAACTGCGCTAGCCCTCATGCTCGGAGACATTTACGCCGGGCCTCCCCTCGTCCGCATCCACTCGCAATGCGCCACGGGAGATATCTTTCATTCCCTTCGTTGCGATTGCCATGATCAACTTCATCTTGCTCTGCATAGCATCGCTGAAGAGGGAGCAGGCATTCTGCTTTATGAATACAAGGAAGGGCGGGGAATCGGACTCATGGAAAAGCTCCGCGCCTATGAGCTGCAGGATGCCGGCCTCGATACCATCGAGGCCAATCTGCATTTAGGACACGAGGTTGATCTTCGCGACTATCGCTTGCCCGTCGAGATTCTGCGTTTCCTTAATATCTCCTCTGTCCGGCTAATGACAAACAATCCCGAGAAAATCAAAGCAGTTGAAGCAGCCAACATCTGCATCGCGGAGCGCCTTAGTGCAGAGGTGCTGGTGAGCCCTCATGCCGCGCGCTATTTTGCCACCAAGCGTGACAAGTTAGGCCACTTGACAGGTGCTATGCCTAATCTTCAGAACTCGTACGACATTGCTAACGAAACGCCAGCCTCGGAATCGACACCTTGCTGTGGGGAGACAGAAGGCGTGACATTGGGGTTACATTCGTGAGACAAGCCGCCTACATCGCGCTGCTACCCTCGCGAAAGGGCGGAAGTTCGCCATCGCATTTTGAACCTGCATTGACTTGTTCTCTCTTGGTCAGCAGGGATAACGAGGGAGGTGAATGAGTAATGGCTGATGTGTTATTGACGCATTCGTATCACCTTCCCTACGACACGAAGCAGTCGCAGAAGATGCAACCTTATCTTCCGCTGGGGACTCTCTATGCAGCTACGGCCCTGCGTGAACAAGGCTTTTCAACCGAAGTCTTCGACGTGATGCTCGAAGCTCCCGAACCTGGTTTTCTTGCGGCGCTTCGTCGGTCTGAAGCCAAGATTGTTGTCGTCTATGAAGATGATTTCAACTTTCTTTCGAAGATGTGCCTTACCCGTATGCGCGAAGTCGCCTGGAGCATGGCGCGCGCCGCGAAGGCTGCAGGTGCCATCGCTTTGGTTCATGGATCGGATGCAACCGACAATCCTGGGCTCTTCCTTGATAACGGCTTTGATTTTGTACTTTGCGGAGAAGCGGAAAACCTTTTGGTTGACCTTTGCAGAGCCTTGCTCGATTGCGCCGAGGTTCCTCTGTGGGACGGTTTGGTTCGAAAAGAGAGATCGGGACGGCTGCTCTATGGTTCGCAGAAATTGGTCCGTAATCCCGACTGGTCACGGCTGGCATTGCCCGCGCGCGATTTAGTGGACCTTGAACCGTACCGGGTGGCCTGGACGGGTGCACATGGTTATTTCTCTAGCAATATGGTCGCTAGTCGTGGGTGCCCATTTCACTGCAACTGGTGCGCAAAGCCGATCTCGAGTAATCGTTTCCAACTTCGCGCTGCTTCAGCTGTTGCTGAAGAGATGGCCATGCTCAAACTAGCCGGCGTTGAACATATCTGGTTTGGCGATGACGTATTCGCGCTGAATCATCATTGGGTTGAGCAATTTGCCAACGAGACGAAAACTCGCAATGCAGCTCTTCCATACAAAATCCAATCACGTGCCGATCTGATGCGCGAGGATACTGTATGGAATCTAAAAGCCTCCGGTTGCACTGAGGTCTGGATGGGTGTGGAGTCTGGCTCGCAGGCCATCCTCGATGCTATGGACAAAGGAATTAATATCGGTCAAATTGAGGCTGCCCGCGAAAGATTGCGAGTAGCCGGGATCCGAGCGTGCTTTTTCCTTCAGTTCGGCTATCCAGGTGAAACGTGGACTGAACTTCAGCAAACTATAAGCCTGGTGAGAAGATTGCGTCCCGACGACATTGGTATCTCTGTGTCCTACCCGTTGCCGGGCACGCTCTTCTATGAGCGCGTGCAGTCGCAACTCGGAGCCAAGCGCAATTGGACCGATAGTAACGATCTTTGCGTGATGTTCAACGCCGCCTACACGACGGACTTCTACCGTGCAGTTCGCGAGGCGCTGCATGCCGAAGTCAACTCATGGGCGGAGTCCAACGCTGATAGTGTCCGGCCCGATATGAGTGCTCTATGTAAGATCGTCGACGAGATGGAACCAGGCTGTCGCGCATCGAATGCGTTCCGTTTTTCTCCCGATATCGACATAACAGCTTCTCCTATGTTTGTACCTGTCGAGTCTCTGATTTCATCGAGCGGATCGAGCAATGAAACCGGCCCTTGAAACTGTGCCTCAACCGGGTACTCCTCCACTACATGAGTCAAATCATCATGGTGCTCTTCGAGTGATCTGTCCATCTTGTCGGGGAATTCTCAGTGATGAACGGAGATGCACCTCGTGCAACTTCCTTATGGAAGAGAAGGATGGGATCGTTTTCGCGCTAGCTCCCGGCCGGCTCGCTCACTACGCCAACTTCATTAACGACTACGAACACATTCGCGCGGCTGAAGGTCGCGGAAGCCAGGACAAGAGCTACTACCTTGCTCTGCCGCATCAAGATACGACCGGACATAACAGTGGCCAATGGAAAATTCGAGCCAGGAGCTACGACTACGTCATGCGCCGGGTGCTCAATCCGTCGTCGGATGGAGAGACTGTCCTGGATCTGGGGGCTGGCAACTGCTGGCTGAGCTACCAACTTGCTAGGCGAGGATATCGGCCCGTAGCTGTCGATCTCCTTACTAACTCGCAGGACGGGCTCGGTGCGGCAGCCCATTACCAGGCCGATTTAGGTTCAAACATTCCACGTTTCCAGGCAGAGTTGAACTGCCTTCCATTCGAGAGCGGGCAGTTTGATGTCGTGATTTTTAATGCTTCCTTTCATTACTCCGAAAACTACGAGGTAACGTTGCGTGAAGCCCTCCGCTGCACGAAGCCCGATGGGCTTGTAGTCATTTGCGATACCCCGTGGTATTCGCGAGAACAAAGTGGGAAGCAGATGATTATCGAACGTCATGCCTACTTTCGCGAACGCTTTTGCACAGCATCGAACGCTCTGGAGAGTCAGGAATTTCTGACAGACGAATATCTGCACAGCCTTGCAGACGCTCTTTCCATTCGCTGGACTGTGCACCGGCCTTGGTATGGATGGGGATGGGCGATGCGTCCATGGATTGCAAGGTTGCGCGGGCGCCGCGAACCTTCTCAATTTCGCATCTACGTGGCGAGGAAAGATGTCCGCTAGCCCTATCGTGCAGACAGGTGACCCAAAGGCCACAGTAATTGGCGGTACGCGCTATGCTGCAGGGCCGAAATCAGCTGTTCGAGGTACTCTCAAAATAGTGGGTGAGGAACTACGGCGTCTTCATTCTGATTCCATAAAGCTGCACGCTCCAGCCAACGAGATTAATCTCGAGGGATTCCTCCTGTTACCTGGGCTCATCAATGCGCATGACCATCTGCAATACGCATTGCACCCGAGAATCGGACATCCTCCATATCGAAATTATGTTGAGTGGGGAGAAGATATTCACTCCACCTCGCCTGCGTTGATCTCTCACTACAAGTCGGTGCCGAAGAACGTTCGACTCTTGTGGGGTGGAGTACGGAATCTTCTATGCGGTGTTACGACCGTCTGCCATCATGATCCGTTCTGGCCCGCGCTGCACGCTGACGGTTACCCAATAAAGGTGGTTCGCGAGTATAGGTGGGCGCACTCCGTCAAACTCGACCATGACATTCGCGTGGCGTGGCGTGCCGAACGGGATGGTTGGCCTTTCTTCGTACATGCATGCGAAGGTACAGACGAATTAGCGCGTGGTGAGCTCGCCAACCTGGACGATCTGGGCGTGCTAAACGCGCAGACCGTTGTTGTTCACGGTCTTGCGCTGGATCCAAGTGGGATTGCACTGCTGCAGGAGCGTCAGGCATCGTTGATTCTTTGCCTCTCGTCGAACCAATTCCTTTACGGCTGTCTGCCGGATATGAAAAGCCTGAGTATGGCTACGAAGATTGCTTTGGGCAACGACTCGCCCCTTACAGCTGTTGGAGATCTACTCGACGAAGTCCGGTTCGCCATCGAGGCTGCTTCTATCCCGCCAGATAGGGCCTATCAGATGATCACAGATATTCCTGCGACTATTCTGCGCCTCAAAAATGGGGAAGGACGTATCCAAGAATCGGGTTCTGCCGATTTCATAGCGGTTCGTGATAATGGCGAGCCTCCGGACCAAAGGCTGCTGACGCTCTCCTGGCGAGATGTAGAGTTCGTGATGATTGCAGGAAAGGTGCAACTTGCCTCGGAAGATGTGCTGCAACGTCTCCCGCTTGCGGCAGCGGACGGCATGGAGCCTCTCTGGATTGACGGAGACATCCGCTGGTTACGTGCACCAGTTCGAAAACTCGTGCAACAAGCTGAGGCGTTCCTTGGGGAGGGAATGGTTCGTCTGGGAGATCGTGCGGTTAAACCCGTGGACGCTGTCATTCCAGGTTTTCCGTCGACAGCCTGCAATGCGATGACTCAAGGCGAGGAGAGGCCATAGTGGCGCATCTCGGGGTGCTTTGCTATCAAGGTGCTGGGCACCTGAACCCCCTCATTGCGTTATCTCGCGAGTTGGTATCGCGAGGGCACCGCGTTACCTTCTTCTTGCCGCGTGAGCTTGAATCACGAATTCGGCAGCAAGGTCTTAATTTCTTCCCTCTCGACATTCCAGAGGTCGAGTCGACACCTGGCGATAGTGGGGCAGCACCTCAGCCAGACCTCGGGTGGATTCAAGACACACGTGCCAGACTCAGTCGCCTCGACCAGGAGATCGGCGTTTACCTTCGCGAATATCTCGCTGCTATCAGCGCCTCGGACGTCGACGCACTGCTCATGGGGGAAATCTCGCTCGCCGGTCCAACCGTGGCAGAGATGTCATGCATTCCTTATTTTGTTGTCTCGACCTCAATTCCCCACAACTTTGGATGGAGTGCACCACAGCGGTTGCTTCCTTATCGCACGTGGCAGGAAGAGCTCCGGGCACGAATTTTTGAGGTATCGATTTTTTGCATGAGAGGTCCGGTGCGGCGGATCCTTGATCGCTATCGCCATAAGGCAGGGCTCGGCTCGATTGCCGACATAGGAAGGACGTTCCCTGAGCTAGCGCACATCACCCAATGGCCGAGATGCCTCGATACGACGTGTCACGACATGCCCGAGCGATTTTTCTACACAGGGCCATTTATCAATTCTGAGACGCGCTCTTCAATTGAATTTCCCTGGCATGAACTCAACGGAAAACCGTTGGTCTATGCATCGTTAGGAACTACCCGTAAGGCCGATCCCGAAATCTACCACCGCATTGCATCAGCATGTGCTGGGCTCGACCTGCAACTCGTTATTACACTGGGCGGCCGGCGCAATATCGAATCGTTTGCGGATCTGCCAGGGAATCCGTTAATAGTGGAAAATGCGCCGCAACTCGATCTGCTCAAGCGCGCAAGTTTCGTGATCACTCATGCCG
>Ga0134126_10008560_pt1 | contig 12867 bp, 10 predicted proteins | sample KB31752_FD_96881 | JGI IMG/M metagenome (GOLD analysis project Ga0134126, IMG submission 96881) | Terrestrial soil microbial communities with excess Nitrogen fertilizer from Kellogg Biological Station, Michigan, USA - KB3-175-2 | ecosystem: Environmental > Terrestrial > Soil > Unclassified ...
GATTCACCGAATGCCAAGTGGCCGAACTGGGTGACCTGCCCGTGGCCGCCGGATTATCTCGAAATCCTGAAATGGCAGTGGGACAAGGTGGTGGAGCCCTACTGGACCAAGCAGGCGAAGTTTGCCGAAGACCACGGCGTGAAGGTCGCCATCGAAATGCATCCCGGCTTTGTGGTGTACAGCCCGGAGACCATGCTGCGGCTGCGCGCGATCGCGGGGAAGGCGATCGGGTGCAATTACGACCCCAGCCACATGTTCTGGCAAAGCATCGATCCCATTGCCGCTATCCGCGTGCTCGGCGACGCCATCTTCCACGTACATGCCAAGGATACGCAGATCTACGAGCGCAACCTGCCGCTCACCGGCGTGCTGGACACCAAGAGCTATACCGATGAACGCAACCGCGCCTGGATCTTCCGCACCTGCGGCTACGGACACGGGGAAGAGTGGTGGCGCGAATTCGCATCCACGCTCAGGATGTACGGGTATGACTACGTGCTCTCGATCGAGCACGAGGATAGTCTGCTCTCGCCGGAGGAAGGCCTCAGGCGGGCATCGGCGTTCCTCAACGGAGTGGTCATGAAGGAACCGCCCGCCGCCGCGTGGTGGGTGTAAAAACAAAACCGCGCGGGTGAGACTGGCTCCCCCGCGCGGTTGTTAAAACAGGTGGTTTACGCTTCCTGAGGCGCGATGCGAATGCTGCTCGCCGCCATCTTGCCGGTGCGATCCATGCCGAGTTCGTAGAGCACGCGAGTTCCCGGCCGCAGGTCCGTAGCCAGACCTTCGGCCAGCCGCGAAACGTGGAAGAAGATGTCGCGGCCGCCATCGTCGGGGCGGAGGAAGCCGAAGCCTTTCGCTTCGAAGTAGGTGACCACGCTGCCGGGCTGTTCGCCGGAAGGCGCTTCGCCGGATGCATCCCCGGCTTCGGCGGCGGCCTGAGCGGGCCGGCTGGTCTTATCGCCGACACCCTGTTTAATGAGGGCCAGGTCGGCTTCCGTCCAATCCGGAGCGGCTTCCGTGGAGGGAATCTTGAGGTCCGGGTTACGCTTCAGGGCCTCTTCAAATAGACGTTTTTGACGTGCGTTCAAGCGATATCCTCAGGTGTGCGCTGCCTATGCGGTAGCCGGAGCAACTGCTTTCTTTCTGCGGGCGCCCTTCTTTTCGGCGGGAGGCTGCCGGTCGCTCTTCTTCAAACTGCCCATCACCATCTGGGTGACGAACTTCTTTTCGCCATGATCGTCGAATTTGATCACGATGCGCTCTTCGCTGCTGGACATAACCGTGCCCAGACCGAACTTCAGATGTTCGACTTGAGCGCCTTGGGAATACATATTGGAAGCCATAGATTTCTAAGCTTTACTCCTCGGTTTGATTGCTGGGGGAGCCGAAATGGGGCGAATTGGGAATGGAATGAACGGGCAGCAGTACCACAATGTAAAGTCTAGTGATCATCTTAGCAAATCTAGGGCCAAGTTGTCGAGTGCGACCGCAGGCGGCAGCCCTTGGATGGCCTGAATCCGCCTGCGCCTAATCCGGATTGAACTCGAACAAATCCGTGTTCGTCCGGACCACCACGCGGCCGCCGGTCAGCGGCTTGCCGTCCGTCCCGAAAAAGACCGCGCCGTCCGTCGATTCGCCCGGCTTCAGCTTGGTCTGCACCAGCGCCAGGGCACTCGCCGCGGCCGCGGCTTTCAGCTTGGTTCCGAATGCCGCCAGCGCGGCTTCCCGCCGCTCTTCGTACCCGTTCGTCGATTTGAAGTGCGGGTTGCCGTAAACACCGGCCTCATACGTGGTTACCAGCTTGACGACATCGGCGCCCGTGCCGTGTTTCATGAGCATTCCGATCACGGTTTGTGCCGGTGTTGCCGGCAGGACGGCTTCAGAGCGCTGATAGGAGAAATCTTCCGGTCGAATGGTATACGGCGCGGCGGAGCCGTTCGAAATCGCAGCCTGCAGAATCGTATAATCGTGCAAACGGCCCGGCAGGTGAGTGAAAATCACAGTCACCCCGGACTTCGTAAGTGCCTGGTACTTCAATCCGTTGGATTGATATCCGATCGCCTGCGCGGATGCCGTGTGCACGAAAAGGACGGTCGCGCACACCGCCCCCGGAAGCCGGATCATGAGACTATATTACGATAGAGGACCCAGAGAGCACGCTAAATCATGTTGACTGAGCCAAAAGAACAAACCTGGACCCCGTCGCCCAGGAAGGGATTGGAACTGCACGGGCTAAGAAATCTCAATGCTACGTACTGGAATCTAGGGGCGCCGGCCCTCGTCGAACACGCGATCCAGCGCCGCGAAGGCCACCTGGCCGATAACGGCGCCATTGTTGTCCGCACGGGCCAATACACCGGCCGGTCGCCGAAAGACAAATTCATCGTCCGCGACGAAGCTACCGAGGCCAACATTCAATGGGGGCCCGTCAACCAGCCCATCTCCGAAGCGCAGTTCGACCGGATCTATGAGCGCATGGTGAGCTTCTGGCAAGGCCAGGACGTATTTGTGCAGGACCTTTTCGTGGGCGCCGACCCCGAATATTCGCTGCCCGTTCGCGTGGTGACCCAGGTTGCCTGGCACAGCCTCTTCGGGCGCCAGCTTTTCATCCGCCCGACCGCGGACAACCCGGCGCGCGACCCGCAATTCACTATTCTGTTCGCGCCCGAATTTCCCACCATCCCGGCGGAGGACGGCACCAACTCGGAAACCGGAATCCTGCTGAGCTTCAAGCGGCGGATGGTGCTGATCTGCGGCACCAGCTACGCGGGTGAAATGAAGAAATCGGCTTTCACGCTGATGAATTACCTGCTCCCGGAGCGCGGCGTCTTTCCGATGCATTGCTCGGCCAACGTGGGCGACGCGGGAGATGTCGCGCTCTTCTTCGGCCTCTCCGGCACCGGTAAAACGACGCTTTCCGCCGATCCGCGCCGCAGGCTGATCGGCGACGACGAGCACGGCTGGAGCGATAGCGGAGTTTTCAACTTCGAAGGCGGCTGCTACGCCAAATGCATCCGGCTCTCGCGCGAGAATGAGCCGCAGATCTGGAACGCGATTCAGTTCGGCACCGTGCTGGAAAATGTGGCGATGGATGCCGTCAGCCGCGCGGTCGACTACGCCTCCGATGAGATCACCGAAAACACGCGGGCCGCGTATCCGCTGGACTACATCGCGAACGCTGTCATGCCGAGCGTCGGCGGCCATCCCTCAAACGTCATTTTCCTGACCGCCGATGCTTTCGGCGTGCTGCCGCCGATCAGCCGCCTTTCGCCGGAACAGGCGATGTACCACTTCCTGAGCGGTTACACGGCCAAGCTCGCGGGCACGGAGCGCGGGCTCGGCAAAGAGCCGCAAGCCACTTTCAGCGCCTGCTTCGGATCGCCCTTCCTGCCCCGGCCGCCGGCTGTCTACGCTTCGCTGCTGGGCGAAAAACTACGCCGCCACCAGGCCGCGTGCTGGCTGGTTAACACCGGCTGGGTGGGCGGACCCTACGGCGTCGGCAATCGAATGAAGCTTGCTTACACGCGCGCCATGCTGGATGCCGCGCTCTCCGGCGCGTTGAAAGACGTGCCCACCACTCCGCATTCCGTCTTCGGAGTGCATGTTCCGCAGTCCTGCCCGGGCGTGCCCACCGAGTTTTTGGATGCGCGCGGCATGTGGCCCGACAAATCCGCCTACGATAAGGCAGCCCGCGACCTCGCCGCCCGCTTCAATAAGAACTTCGAGAAGTTCAGCGGCGTCAGTCCTGAGATCGCCGCCGCGGCGCCCGCGGTCTAATCCGGAGCCATGAAAAAACTCTCGCTCATCGCGGCGCTGCTTTGCGGCGCCATGCAACTCGCCGCCGCCCAGTATCTTGTCTACGCCGGCACGTATACGAACGCCGGAAGCAAAGGCATCTACGCCTGGCGCTTCAATTCGGATAACGGAAAGGTGACGCCGATTGGCGTCGCCGCCGAAACCTCGAGCCCCAGTTTCCTGGTGGAGGACGCATCGCACAGCCACATCTACGCGGTGAACGAAAACCAGGCCGGGAGCGTCAGCGCGTTTTCCATCGACCGGAAAAGCGGCAAGCTCACCTTGCTCAATACGGTGTCGACGAAGGGCGCGGGACCGTGCCACCTCGCGCTCGACCGCACCGGCCGCTGGCTGGCCGTCGCGAATTACGATAGCGGCAACTTTGCCGTGATCCCCGTGCAGAAGGACGGCCGGCTGGGTGAAGCGTCGGCCTTCGTGCAGCACAAGGGTTCCAGTGTCAACAAAGAGCGCCAAGCGGGACCGCACGCCCACTGCGCGCTTTTCTCGCCGGACAACAAGTACCTGCTGATTGCCGACCTGGGGCTGGACAAGATCATGATCTACAAGTTCGACGCGAGGAAGGGAAGCGTCGAAGCCGCCGATCCCGCGTTCGCAACCGTGAAGCCCGGTTCGGGAGTCCGCCACCTCATCTTCAACGCGAAGGGCAATGTGCTCTACGCGCTCACCGAAATGGGCAGCACCGTGACCGCGTTCCATTACCCCAATTTCGAGGAGTTTCAAACCGTCTCCATGCTCCCTGACAATTACAACGGAAGCAACACCGGAGCCGAGCTTGCGATCAACCCGGCAGGAACGTTTCTGTATGCATCGAACCGCGGCGCGGACAGCATCGCCGAATTCGCGATTGACGGCAGCACCTTCAAGTTGAGCCCCGTGGACCGCTTCCCGACGATGGGAAAAACACCGCGGGATTTCGCGATCGACCCCACGGGCGGCTATCTCTTCGCCGCCAATCAGAATTCGAACGACATCGTGGTGTTTCAGGTGCACCCGAGGACCGGCCAGCTCACGCCGACCGGAACGGTGCTCAAGGAAGCCGCCAATCCCGTCTGTGTTCTGTTCGTGAAGTAGAGTTCAGGCCGGCCGCTACTTGAGCTTCTCTCCCAGAAACGCCGCGGTGGCCTGATAGGTCTTCAGCCAGGTGCTCCACATCCAGAAGTCGTGGCCCTCGTCCGGAATGATCAGCTCGCGCATATCCACGCCGCGTTTGCGCAGCGCATCGGCCAGCATCACCGTCTGATTGAACTGCACATCGGGATCGTCATCGCCGGCGATCAGCAGCACCGGCGACCGCCACCCGTTCACGAAATTCATCGGCGAGCTCTCGAACGCCAGTTTGTAATCCGGTTCGCCCGGCGGAATTCCCAGCTCCTTCGCCCAATCGTGCACGCCGTGGAAATCGACGCCCGCCTTGAACACATCGGACCCGCGAGCCAGCGCCATCGCCGTCAGATATCCGCCGTACGACCCGCCCCATGCGCCGATGCGCGCCCCATCCACGTCCGCCCGCGACCGCAAGTACGCGCCCGCGCCCTGCACATCGTTATATTCGCTGCCGCCCGCGGGTCCGTACTTCAGCGCCTCGCGAAAATCCAGCCCGTAGCCGATCCCGCTGCGATAGTTCACGCTCAGCACCACGTACCCGCTGTTCGCCAGAAACTGATTCATCGCATACGCGTTCGAGTAGTAATACATGTAGTGCCACCCGAGCAGCATCTGCCGGCGCGACCCGCCGTGAAAGAAGACCATCGCGGGCGATCGCGCGCCGCTGCGTCCGGGCGGCAGAAACAGTTGCCCGTGGATCTGCATGCCGTCCGTGCTCGCAAAGACCACCTGCTGCGGCGCGACCATGTGCGTCAGCGGAAACTCACCGGCTGCGAACAGATCGCGACCCACAACGGGATGCAGCGGACGGCGGGCGTCCGACGCCAGCCACGCCACTGTGCCATCGCTCAAGGGAGCCGGCGATACCTCGATTCCTTCTCCCTTCGTGACCGCCGCCGGAGTGCCGCCGCCTACCGCCACGCGCCACAAATGCCGCCGGTCCACATCGCCCTGATTCGAACTGAATACCACTTCGCGATCCCCGGGCATGGGCGCAACATGCTCCACCTCGAACGCTCCCGGCGTGAGCGGAATTGCCACGCCGCCCGTCACCGCAACGGAATACAGATGCGTCCATCCGTCGCCTTCCCACGGAAATACGATCCGGTCGCCGGTGGCCCACAGCAACTGGTCCCGGGCGGAGACGCCGCGAAAAACGCTGCCCTGGCCCGGCTTCGCGCGCCACACCTGGCGTCCAACACCCGTCTCGACGCCGGCGACGCGAATGCTCCAGGGCTCGCCGGCGCGCTCCGGCTTGCGAATGGGGCGCAATCCATCGCTCGGCATGCGCAGGAATGCCACTCGCCGGCTGTCGGGCGACCAAACCGGCGAAGAATCGTAGTCCGTGCTCGGGTCGAGATACGTCATCGCTCCGGACGCGACCTCGACCACGCCGATCAGCGAATGATCGCCGCGGCCGATCTCGAACGCGATGCGTGCGCCATCGGGCGACCAGCGCGGATGCGACACCCCACCGCGGAGTTTCAAGGCTTGCGTCGCAGCCTCGCCAGCCGTACGCCGCGCCAGCCACAACTGCCCGTGCGAAATGAACGCGACACGGTCGCCATGGGGCGAGATTTCCGGCTCGCCGCCCGTGCCTAGCTTTACCGGAGCGCCGCCTGCCGCCGGCACGCTCCACACGTCCTGCTCGGTTCCGAACTGCTTGTGCGACGGATTCGCGCTGCCGCCGCGACCCTCGCTGCCGAGCGAGTAGACGACGGCCGAAGCGTCCGGCGACCAGCGCAGCTCCGATATTTCCTGCCCATCGTCGGGATACTCCACGAGCGTGCGCGTTTCCTGTCCCGGCGCGGCCTCCATGATGCTGCGGTGCCCCCGCAGATTGGAAACCCATGCCACCTTGCCTCCGCTGGGGGCAGCGGTCAGGTCAGTGGGAAACGGCGCACTCAACACCTGGTCAAGCGTGAAAGGAGGACGCTGCTGTGCGCTTGCAGCCAGTGCGCCGAGCGCGAGCGCCAATGGAATCCGCATACCTCCAGCGTACCGTGCCGTCGCTTACTGGATGGTTTCGATTACCGCTTTGCGGCGCGCCGGATAGACGTACGGCGCTACCACGCTCTCGGTCCCGTCAACGCCGATAGCCTTCACGCCGAAGCGCACATCGTCGATAGAAACGTCTTTGAGCAAATACTCATTCACTTTGCCGACAAAGAATTCCTGCTCCCAATACGGAGCCGTCGTCGCGCGAATCATGATCGAATAGCCCGTGATTTTGCTCTCGTCGCCGGCCGGCCTCCACCGCAGTTGCGCGTCATACCCGCTGCGCCCGCGCGAGAGCATCGGCAGCGGAACGCGAGGCGGCGCTGCCGGAGCGTTCGCCGGTTGAGCCGCGGCAGTGCCCTGCGGCGCTCTCGGCAAACTCGTCACCACCGGAGCTTTCGGACTCATCGCGAGGCTCGCCGCTATCGCTGCATTGATCTTCGTCACGCGCGCCGTATAGGGAACCGACATGTTCTCCAGTGTGTCCGTGTCGTGATGTTGGTTCGCGTAGATTTCGTTGGGGGTCGATATGCGTATCGCGGCGTAGCCCTCCTGCTGGAACGGCGCGTGATCGCCGCCGCGGCCAAGGCGGTCCTGCATAAACACCAGGTTCACTTTCATATCCGGCAAATAGCGTTCGCCCATCAGCTTGGCGTAGCGCGCCAGCGATTGCGAGGGCGAATCTTCCTGCTCGTCGCTGTAAATCGCCACGGAATCGTTGCTCATACGGCCGTTTCCGCTTTTGTCCGTGCCGATGATGTCGTTGTTCAGCACGGCTTCGATCACCTGTTTGTCGGCGGCCATTTTCGCCGCTTCCAGTGTGCTTCCCACCAGTCCCTCTTCCTCGCCCGCGAAGGTGATGAAGATGAGTGTCTTATCGAATTCGAACTGGCTCATGACGCGCGCGAGTTCCATGGTTGCCGCGGTGCCGCTGCCGTCGTCGCACGCTCCCGGCGCCGGAAGGTCGATGAGCTTTGACCAATCCGTCTGCGTCGGCGGAATTGTGCTGGTGTTCCCATCGGTGGCGTTTTGCGGCCGCGGCGCCCCCAGGTTCAACGAATCGTAGTGGCCGCCGATGATGATCGCGGTCTCCGGCATCGTCTTCCCCGGCAATACGGCGACCACGTTGTACAGGTCGGTATCGCGCACGATGCGCTGCCCCTGCTTCTTCACATGCCACTTGTCATAGCGCACCTGCAGCCGCGGACTGTAGCTCTTCATTTCATTGAAGATCCACTGGCGCGCGGCGCCGATGCCGTGATTGGGGTCGTCCTGCGGCGAGAGCAGATGGCGCGTGCCGAAACTCACCAGCTTTTCGATGGTGGCGCGCAGGCGGGCTTCACTCACCTGATCGACAACTTTCTTGATCTGTGGATTGACGGCATGTTCCTGAGCCGCGGCGGCAAAGGTCAGGGCGGAGGCAAGTAAGATGGCAGACAGTTTTTGCATGGAATTCATTAGGCAATATACCGTATCGGCGCCTCTGAATTCCTGTGCGAGGGACTCACACTCTGAAAAAGAGAAGGGGCGCCGGCGACCTCCGGTGCCCCCTCATGCGACCAAAACGCATGCAATCTGGAGTTACTTTTATGATCGCGCCGGGTACCGGGCAACGCTATCCTGTCGGGACAGTATTGTTATACTGCGCCAGAATGCCCCTTTGGCTTACAGAACACGACGTGCGCACTGTTCTTCGCATGCCCGCGGTTATCGAAGCGATGGCGCACGCGCTTCCCGCCTTCTCTGCTCGCCATGTGGTGCAGCCCGTGCGCACCGCCGTGGAGATTCGCGACCGTACGTTTTTCGCCAGTATGCCGGCGTACGATGCGGCGCAGTCGATTCTCGGCGCGAAACTGGTCACCGTGGTGCCGGAAAACGCCGCGCGCAATATGCCCACGCATCTGGCCGCGATCTCACTTTTCGATCCCGCAACCGGCGAGCTCATCGCCGTGATGGATGGACGGCTCATCACCGAAATCCGAACGGCCGCGGTCTCCGCGCTTTCCGTCAAGCACCTCGCGCGCCGCGACGCGAGTGTGCTCGCGATCATCGGATCGGGCGTGCAGGCGCGCAGCCATATCGAAGCTCTTAAGATGGTGGCGAACTTCGCCGAGGTTCGAGCATGGAGCCCCACACGAGCACACCTCGAAGCGTTCGCGCAGGAGACCGGCGTCCGAATGGCGGTATCGGCCGAAGCCGCGGTACAGGGCGCCGACGTGATCGTGCTCGCGACCACATCCGTGGAACCCGTCATTTCGGATGAGTGGGTAAAGCCCGGCGCTCACGTGATCGCCATCGGCGCGTGCCGTCCCACGCAACGGGAGATCGCTCCGGAAACGGTCGCGCGCGGACGCCTCGTGGTGGATTCGCGCGATGCCGCCGTCCGGGAATCGGGCGACATCGTGATGGGCGTTCACGAAGGCCGCTTCACAGCGGGACACGCGTCCATCGAACTGGGAGACGTGATCGCCGGACGCTCACCCGGCCGCACGAGCGACAGCCAGGTCACGGTCTTCAAATCGCTCGGGCTTGCGATTGAAGACCTCGCAACCGCGGATGTGGCGTATCGGGCCGCGCTGGCCGCTGGACGTGGTTTAGAGGTGTCGTTTTGACGCCGCTCATCGAACTGCTCAACGTCACCGTGCAGCGGGGCACTCGCATTGTTCTGGATTCCGTATCGCTTACCATCGGCCGACGGGAAAGCGTCGCGATCCTCGGTCCGAACGGCTCCGGCAAATCGACGCTGATCAAACTAATCTCGCGCGAACTCTACCCGCTGTTGAAAGCGGAGCCCACCAGTTTGCGGATTCTCGGGCGCGACCGCTGGAATCTATTCGAACTCCTCAACCGTCTCGGCCTGGTTTCGAACGATTGGATGGCGATGTGCACGCGCGACTATTCGGGCTACGAGATGGTTCTCTCCGGTTTTTTCGGCAGCGTCGGGGTGTGGCCGTATCATGAGGTCACGCCGGCTATGGAAGAGAAGGCGCATGAGGTCATGCAAACTCTCGAAATCGAGCACCTCGCGCGGCGCGGAGTGAACGAAATGTCGAGCGGAGAGGCGCGGCGTATCCTGATCGGCCGCGCGCTGGTGCACGATCCCGAAGCACTGGTGCTGGACGAGCCCACCACCAGCCTGGATCTTCACGCCACGCGCGAGCTCCGCGAAATTCTTCGCAAGCTCGCGCAATCGGGAATGGGAATCGTGATGGTGACGCACCATCTTCCGGACATCATTCCCGAAATGGAACGGGTCATCGCGATCCGGCAGGGTCGCGTGTATCGGGATGGGTCGAAAGACGAAGTGCTGCAGCGCGAGCCGCTAGCGCACCTGTTCGGTACGGACGTGGAAGTTTTCAAGAAAGACGCGTACTACCATGCGTTGTGATCTCGTCGCGATTCATTCGCCTTTCGAAACACCTTTTACCGCTCCCTCACGGGTTGTGAAAAAATCCGGCTCTCGTTCTCGTGGCGCTCCATTCGCCTTTCGATACACCTTTTACCGCTTCCTGACGGTCGCGGCTCCGTTAGCAGAATCAACTACATACGGAGCCGTGACCGTGAGGGAGCGGTAAAAGGTGCCGGGGATGCGAGTGCGTTTGAATGCGGCAAAAAGCAATTCGCTATTTTTTCAAACCCCGAAGGGAGCGGTAAAAGGTGCCGGGAATGCGAGCGCATTTCGAAGTCGGCTGCGCTATCTACGGAAACACCAAAGTGCGGCTGAAGAAGGGCATCACAAAGCCCTGAAAGCGGATTCCCATGGCGCTGGTGTGCGTGCCCGAATACACCTCGAATGTGTTCGCGATGCCGTATTTATCGAGAGCGTCGTGGAGCTTCGCCGTGTCCACCCTGAGCCCGTCCTGATCGCCGACGTCGATGGCGATTGCGCGATACTTCCGAAGGTTGCCGATGTACTGATCCAGGAACGCCAGCGGAGCATTCGCCGCCCACTTAGCGACGATCTCCGGCTGGACCTCGCCATCCTTCACCGGCAGATCCACATACGTTGGCGGATTCTTCGGGTCGGGCGACCAGGCGGCGGCCGACGCAAGCTGGATTCCCGCCGTGGCTGTCGCAGACGGAGTGCGCGCCGACAGGCAGCACGGGCTCATGATGTACAGGCTGCCAAAAACATCGGGATGCTTCATGCCGATGCGCGTCGCGCCGTAGCCGCCCATGGAATGGCCCACGAGTCCGCGACTGGTCCGATTCGGAATCGTCCGGTAATGCGCGTCGATGTATGCCACCACGTCATGCGCAATGTAGTTCTCGAAGTCGCCTGTGGTCTCCGAACTCGAGTACATCGAACCGCCGTGTATGGTTTTCGAATCGGGAACCACCACGATCATCTCTTTAGCCCCGAGAGCCACCGCGCCTTCGATTGTCTGCGGAACGTGGATCTCCTGCGACCACTGCGAAGCTCCGACCGAATAGCCGTGTAGCGCATACACCACCGGATACCGCCGCGTCTTGTTTGCCGCGTAGCTCGCGGGCAAATAGACGATCACCTCGCGATCCACCGTGTCGCCTTCGAGATTTCCCTCCAAGGCGGCCCCGTGCACCCGAATTCGATCCACCGTAAGCGGCTTTGCGCCCGGCACGAGAGGCGGAACCTCATTCTTCACCTGCGCAAACGCGGCAACAAACGTAAAGAGAACGATCGATAGCTTTGACATAAGCATCGACTATCTTAAACCTCGTGCGTTCCGGCGCGTTCTGCCGTTTTGCATACCAGAACCGCGGGTGACTCTAAACACCGGTGCGGTGCTTGCCGCGTGTGCCGCTAAACACCACAAAGGAGGGTCCCTCGACGCCGCTGAGGCACGTGTTGAAGTGCAAAACCTGGGGGCGGCTCCGGATTTCCTATTGCGAGTTTTCGCGACGCGTGGCAACCTCGCCTGAAATAGGAGGAGATCTCCATGTTCCGAGTTGCCGCCTGCTTCACTCTTCTCGCCGCCTCTGCCCTCGCACAGGTCGGCGGAACCGGGTCCATTCAGGGGACCGTGACCGATCCGACCGGCGCCGTGGTCGCCGGAGCCACTGTAACTGCTGTTAACAATGCCACCGGAGCCGAGACTACGCGCCAGACCACAAGCGCCGGATTCTTTGCGCTGCCGCTGCTCCCGGCCGGCGAGTACAACGTTACCGTCAAAGCCACGGGCTTCCAGAATTTCACCCAGCAGCACATTGTTCTCGATGCGCTTCAAGTGATCGGCATCAATCCCAAACTGGAAGTCGGCGCGGCCAACCAGTCAATCACTGTCGAGTCCGCTCCCACGACGCTGAAGACGGACGACGTCGCGCTCGGCACTACCATGCAGAACGATGTCTATGATTCGCTCCCGCTCGCGATGAATGCCGCCGGCTCTCCGCGCGACCCATCCGCATTCGCCGGTCTCGCGATCGGCGTCAACAGTTACTCGACGCAGGCTGCCGGCCCATCCACGGGATCGTTCAACGGCGGACAGACCTATCAAAACGAGGTCTACATCGAAGGCCTCCCGCTCACCAGCGCAGGCACGGAGGCGGACACGCGCAATCTCGCCTTCGGAGTCTCCGTCGAAGCGGTCGATCAGTTTCAGGTTGAGACGTCCGGCGCCAAAGCGATGTACGAAGGTCAGGGCGTAGAGAACTACGTGCTGAAGTCCGGCACGAATCAGTTTCACGGCGGGGCTTACGAATATTTCCGCAACACTGCCTTCGATGCGCGCGGTTTCTTCGCGGCCGTGCTTCCGGTGGATCACCAGAATGAGTTCGGCTTCAATGTCAGCGGGCCAATCAAGAAAAACAAACTGTTCTTCTTCGGCAATTACGATGGGTACCGGCTGGTCTCTGCGACTACCCCGGTCGGCTATCAGTCGATCCCCAGCGCCGCCGAGCGCATCGGAGATTTCAGCGCCTTCCCGCAAGTGATCTACGATCCCACCAGCGCCACCGGCACCAACCCGC
>Ga0134126_10008561_pt1 | contig 12867 bp, 8 predicted proteins | sample KB31752_FD_96881 | JGI IMG/M metagenome (GOLD analysis project Ga0134126, IMG submission 96881) | Terrestrial soil microbial communities with excess Nitrogen fertilizer from Kellogg Biological Station, Michigan, USA - KB3-175-2 | ecosystem: Environmental > Terrestrial > Soil > Unclassified ...
GGGTGGGCGTCGATCGGGATCGCCGACCGTGTGATACCAGATTATGTTCGAGGTATAGTTGCCACCGTAGCGCCAGAAGCCCATATTGATCTGGCGGAACAGGGCGACGACATCGGGCCGGAAGCCGTCGATGTTGTCCGCCGGCATCAGCGAGACCGCACCTACGTGGAAATCGCCTGAGCCTGTGCCGGTAATTTCGAGCACACCGTCTGTTGAGGCTACAGGTGAGGAGAAATTCAGCGCCACCGTCTTGTAGCTTCCAGATACAGGCACGTTGACGACCTGGCGATCACCTTCCCCCGGGCCCCAGACCAGCGCAACCTTCACATGCACACCAGGCGAACCTTGCAAGACAATTCGGCCGGTGTACTTCTTGCCTTGTACCAGTTCCAATCCAGCCTGCCGGATGCCATGTGCAGTCGACGGGTCAAGCGCAATCCGCGGACTCTGGTCTCCGACGAATGGGTCTTTCTTATCCATCGTCACAACACTGTCCGGTCCCACCGGTCGCCAGCGCCGCGGCGCAGCGCCACGTGGCCCGCCCCCGGTCTGTGCAGCCCGTGGAGCCGGATCGGGTACCGAATTGACGGGAAAATAGAACTTCCTGTCCTCCAGCATCTCCGCCCAAAGCGCGCGGTACATCGAGTCGCGAATATGTTCGGTGAACATCCCATACTCGTACTTCGACACAGGAGCCATGGTCTTCTGCGCATCGACGGTAACGTCGATTGGACTGTGCACGGCCTGCTGTGCGAGCGCTGCGGACGCGATGGAAAGAAGAATGACGGATACTGCGCCGGCTCTCATTTGTGGTGTCTCCTGCGTTCTGCCGGCGACTGGAATAAAGGTTGAGACTCGAAACAAATCGTTGCACGAGGCTGCGGCAGAGTGCCAACCATCCTGCCACAAATATAGTTCCGATGACCAGAGGTGTTTTGCGGATTGAGGAGAACCCAAAAGCAGGCAATGAATTGCGCCGTGTTCGCAGTTCCGGCTGATGCTTGATTGGCATTCTTCGCTCACGGATAGTTATCGGTTCCTGCCCATCGGGCGGGGTATCAATCGAAAAGTTCGACGTCAACTGGATCAGAAACTGGATCATTGGCGAATCGTTTCCCGACCCCATTGACAAGTGCGGGCAGAGATACGTACATTACGCCCCAAACTGAAAATTCGAGTCTCGAATAATTATCGCTTTGCTCACACAGGCGCACCCACCTTCAAGGAGATTCACCCGATGAAAAGAATCGCGATCGTGCTGACGCTGCTAACTTCCGGAATCTGCATCGCGCAGCCGCCCGCCGACTGCAAGGCGAACGAGCTGAATATTCCCGGCGCGCCGTACCCCTGCATTTTGCCCGATCACCGCGCGATGTTCCGCATCGACGCGCCAGAGGCGCAGAAGGTGAGTGTGCGCGTTGGCAACCCTGCGCTCGAGATGACAAAGGGGGCAGACGGGTTGTGGTACGGCACTACCGCGGCGCCGCTCGTCGAGGGCTTCCACTACTACATGGTGCGGATCGACGGCGCGAATGTCTCGGATCCCGCGACCAGCACTTATTTCGGCGGGGGCCTGTGGTCAAGCGCGATCGAGGTTCCCGCGCACGATGCAGACTTCTATAGCCACAAGCAGGTGCCGCACGGTCTGGTGCGCGACGAGTGGTACTACTCCACGGTGACGCAGAAGTGGCGCCGCGCCATGATTTACACACCGCCGGGGTACGACGCTAACACCAGGACAAAATACCCGGTGCTGTATCTGCTGCACGGCTGGGGCGAGAACGAACTCGGCTGGACCTTCCAGGGCCATGTCGACCAGATCATGGACAACCTGCTGGCGGAGGGCAAGACCAAGCCGTTCATCATCGTGATGGACAACCTGAATGCTTGCAAGCCGGATGAGAACTGCGCCATCTACAACGCCCGCGGCACTCTTACGCAGGCGGTTCCCCAAGCGAACGCGGGGGCTCCGGGCGCTCCGGGTGTTCCGGGCGCAGGGTTCGGTGGCGGGCAGCGTCCGGCAGGTGCGCGACCGGCGGGCGGCGCACGTCGCGGGGGACCCATGATTGGCCCGACGTTCTCGGAGATGATGTTCACCGACCTCATCCCATTCGTGGAGAAGAACTATCGTGTAGCGCCGGGCAAGGACAACCGTGCGATGGCGGGGCTTTCCATGGGCGGCATGCAGACCTTCACTACCGGCCTACAGAACCTGGACAAGTTCGCTTACCTGGGCGGCCTGAGCGGCAATTGCGGCGGCTTCGGTGGAGGAACCTTCGATCCGAAGACCAGCTGCAGCGGTGCATTTGCCGATCCTGCGAAGTTCAATAAAGAAGTGAAGGTGCTGTTTCTATCGACAGGTTCGGTGGAAGGGCCGGGGGTAAAGAACTTCTCCGACACGCTGACCAAGGACGGCATCCACAACGTGTACTTCGAGTCGCCGGGTACAGCGCATGAGTGGCTGAGCTGGCGGCGCGCATTCGCTGACTTCGCACCGAGGCTGTTCCGGTAGGCCGCCTATAGTGTGGTCTGCTCGCTCTGCGCAAACCGTACGCTGGCCTCCGATTGAATAAAGCGGCATCGTTCCCACCCTTCAGCGGGCTTTGGGATAGGCATTTCGCCACGAGGCAGAGCCGTTTCGCATTGGTGGGCACCTCGAGACTAGGCGGGGCTCAAAAGTTTCAGTGTGCTCAGGTCGGGTGGTCGCAGTGCCCGCATCGCCCACGCCGCAGAATCCGTCCGTGGTCGTGCTCTGCGACGTCGCCGCGCAGCCGGTCGAGCTTTCGCTAGCAGACGCCATGAAGAAAAATAAACCTGCATGGGTGCTTCCTGCGAACGCTGTTGCGCTCCGACTCCGCCCTCGGCGCACAGGACCTGGAGGCCATCAAGGTTCCTCCACGCGGCGTTTTCATCGGTGGGTTGCGTCGCTGAATTGCATGCCTAATCGATCAGACAGCTCGACACTATCGATCTGTTAGACTGGTCTTGTCTCGGTCCGCGATGCGCAGAAGTTCCGTCCAGATTTGACGCATTCTCAGCTCGAACAGTCCCTAGAGATGGACCCGCAAAAAGCCGCTTCCGAGCAGTCCGTCCCCAGCGCGCCATTGCCTGTTCCGATCGCGCGGCGCATCCGCGATTTTCTCTCTCCCGGCAGGCACGATCGCGGCAATGAGACCGGTCGCGGAGCGGAGCGGCGTCACCGAGCAATTCTCTCCAGCATCACAGGCATTGCCGCACGCGGCGCTGCAATGGGCACTTCGCTCATCACCATTCCGCTAACGTTACACTACCTTGGCAATGAGCGCTTCGGCCTCTGGATGACCATCAGCTCCGTCGTCGCACTCGCCACCTTCGCAGACTTCGGCATCGGCAACGGCGTCCTCAACGCGGTTGCCGTCGCCTCAGGCCGTGACGACATAGACGCGATCCGCCGCGCCATTTCCGGCGCCTTCGCCGTACTGCTCGGCATCGGCATCACGCTGCTCACGGCCTTCCTCGCTATCTACCGCTTCGTCTCATGGGGCGACCTCTTCCGTGCCACTTCGCCCGTCGCTCGCGCGGAGGCCGGCCCTGCAATGCTGGTCTTCGCCACCTGCTTCGCGCTGAACATCCCGCTCGACATAGTGCAGCGCGTGCAGCTCGGGCTACAGCAGGGATTCCGCACCAACGTTTGGCAGATCTGCGCGAGCCTCCTCTCGCTGGCTGGCATTATCATCGTGGTACGTCTCCACGGCACCGTGCCTCAACTAGTGCTCGCCTTCGCAGGAGCGCCCGTGCTTGGCGTGGCGCTCAACGCGCTGCACTTCTTCACCTTCGATCGTCGCGATCTGCTACCCCGTTGGAGCCTCATCTCACGCGATGCGATTGCGCAAATCGCCCGTCTCGGCGGCATGTTCTTTCTTATCCAGCTTGTCATCACCTTCTCCTTCTCCACCGACAACTTCATCGTTGCCCGAACGCTGGGCGTCGCAACCGTCGCCCTCTACTCCATCCCCCAGCGCATGTTCACTTTCATCAGCGTCATCGTGTTCACGCTGACCACGCCGCTATGGCCTGCATATGGCGAGGCCGTCGCGCGCGGAGACATGGCATGGGTGCGCCGCACGCTCTCCGGCACGCAGCGCGGCGCGCTACTCTGGTCCACCGGTGTCGCAATCGTGCTCGTATTAATGGCGCATCGTATCCTGCTTCTATGGGTCGGCCCGGCGATACAGCCTACGTTCGCGTTGCTGGTCGGGCTGGGTGTCTGGGAAATCGTGCGCTCTTTCACCCATACTCAGCAGATGTTCCTCAATGGTGCTGGCATCATGCGCTTTCAGACCATCACACACTGCATCTTTGGCGTGGCATGCATCGCTGCAAAGTTCCATTCTGCCCAGCGTTACGGCATCGCGGGCGTGCCATGGGCTGGCGTTGTGACCTATACTCTGTTGATCAGCTTGCCCAACGGTTTCTACACCCCACGCTTTCTTCGGCCCCCGACGCCAACCCCGACGCCAACCGGCGACGCGCAGTCTGATCCAGGCTGGAAGGCTATTGTAGGGTCCAGGCCAACCCAATGAAGATGACGCCAGAAAATTTGCACGCGCTTCGTCCTGCCGAATCAGATTCAGCACTGCATGGCGGTGTGCGGCGCAAGGGCGTCGTTGCGCAAGGCAGCGCGTCGGCTCCGCTGGTGACGGTGATCACGTCCGTCTTCAATGCGCGCCATCATATCGCAGGCTGCATCGAAAGCGTAATGCGTCAAGACTACCCGAACATCGAGCACATCGTAATCGATGGCGGGTCGACAGACGGCACGGTAGATGTGCTCCGCGGTTTTGACGGCAGCATCGCGTTCTGGCGCAGCGCGCCCGACAAAGGGATCTATGACGCATGGAATAAGGGGCTGGCGGAGGCGCGCGGCGAGTGGATCTGCTTTATCGGCGCGGACGATGAACTGCTGCCCGGGGCAGTGACCGCTTACATGCAGTTGGCCAGATCGAATCCTCAGGCTGAATTCCTGTGTTCCCGGATTCAATGGGTGAATCCCTCCGGCTATCGGCGGATTCGCGGAAAAGCATGGAGGTGGCCGGAGTTCGCGCGATGGATGTCCGTGTCACATCCAGGAAGTATGCATCGCCGCAGTCTGTACAACAGACTCGGCACATATGATCTCTCCTTCGGCAGCGCCGCCGACTATGAACTCCTGTTGCGCGCGCGGCAGACACTGCATGCCGCTTATATGCCACAAATCACCGCAGTCATGAGAGCGGGGGGCGTTAGCGACGGACTTGCAGCGCTCGCGGATGCCGCTCGCGCCCAGACGGCCTCCGGCGGACGCAGCCCGCTACTCGCCCATATGGAACTACAGATCGCCAGAGTAAAGGCGCTGCTTCGCCCGATCCGGCGGTGGCTTAGCCGAACAGTCGACGCCTGATGGGATGGAATCGAGATCTCGCTAGTCCGTCGCGAGATTCTTGGAAGAGAGATCGACGGCTATCAGCACGGCCGCCAACGGCAGGCACGCAGTCATCCACGGACCGCCCTCCCAATTTCCGAGTGCAGGAATTAATGCGCTATACTCGCGAAATTTCGAGAAAATATCCGTAATAGCCGGAATAGCGAAGATGAGCACCAGGTATCCAAGCGAACCCTCGAGGGTTCCAGCGAGCTTCCCAATCCAAAGGCAGAGACACAGACCTGCGATCAACGCCGCGGTCACCAGCACAATTGCTTCGCCAACACGTCCAATCGGGGGCGAGATGCCCAAAGCTTTATGGATGACGTGGAGCGGACCGTCCCGAATATAATCCAACGGGTTCCAGACCAAGAAAGCGAGTTGCGTGAATATCGCCAGCAGTCCGGCGAAAATGGCTGCGCCTCGCCCGGCACTGCGCCGCAAAAAGCCGGCCATCGCAGGTATTGGAGCTCGGAACTGAAAGATGAGCGCGGCGATTGCAACCAGAAGCGGCCGATTGAGCCGAGAGCGTGTTGTCAGCAGCAGGAATGCGGCAATAACAATCCCGAACGTCAAGAAATCGGACCCGTTTGCTGCGCATTGCCACACGCCGGGGCAAAGCGCGAGAAGCGCCACAAGTGCGATTGCCCTCTCCCTTCCGATCGCTCGATCGATGCAGAAAAGAGATCCGGCCCAGAGAAGGAGCAGATCGAAACGATAACCCATCCATCGGGTGAATGCCGACTGAAGCATGATCCAGCCCGGGCCACAACTCATTGGATTGCCGCTCCACATCAAGCTGCGTTTGTAGGGCCATAGCAGCGACGTCATCCTCTGCGATCCTGCGATGATGCAGTCTGCCTGATCGCTGCCATGCCCGACGGCATGCAATGCCACAACTCTCGGATAAACGACCAAGGTAGCGATGAGAAGCCCGGCTCCGGAAAGGATTGCGATAGCGAAACGGTAGCGCAGGAGGAAACGCCAAAGCAGCGGCATCGCCAGACCCGCCACAATCAGGCACGTGGATAGAGGAGCTGGAAAGTGAACAACCTGATCGAGCAGCTTGACCTTTCCCAAAAGGCCAACGCCAGACAAGATTCCAAGTGTCGAATACAAAGCTGCAGCTTTCCACCCGCCGCCGTACCGATACATTCGGCCTGAAATTTTCAAGTGTTCCCTCGGTAGCCCGCAGGGCTTATTCTATTCATCAAGCCATACCGTGGGCTCACCGCGCGAACGAATATACGAAAACAAATGCTGCAGTTCTGGTTATTCTCCAACGTCGTCCTCTGCCCATTCAAAGCTGTAGTTGGCGGTCTCAGCGTCTGGCTGAATGTGCCTCTGCTGCTCCTGGCGGCGATCATCTGGCTGGCAGTCAAGCGCTCGCTCAGGATCAGATCGGCCAAGATTATGTTACTTCTCCTGTCGCTGCTAATGCTGTCGATCCTCATCTCCAGGGCAGGCCCCTGCGACGATGGAGTGGCCAAAGCGGCAGTCACTATGCCGGTTATGGTTGCCCTCGTCCTCGTCGGGTGTGAAGTTGGATTTAGAGCGGCAAACACGGAGTGGCTGAAGCTGCAACAGACCGCGCTGGCATGTTTGTTCCTGGCGTATGCAGCATTCTTTGTTGAAATGGCGATGCCCGCATGGTTTCCAGACAAAGAGCCGTACCGCAGGGTCGGCAGGTACTCCGGCCTATTTCAGGAACCCAGCGAAGCTGCGTTTACGCTTTTTCCCTGTATTGCGGTACTGCTGGTCGCGGAGAACAAGAAGATGAGATGGGCGGGCCGCATCGCCCTCGTCGGCCTACTCGCGCTTTCAAGATCGTCAACCCTGATTGCCCTTTTTGCGGCCTGGATTCTCTACCGCGTGGTCGTTGGAAGAAGAATTGGTACGGGTGCCCTTGTGGCCGTCGCGTCAGTAGCTCTGGTCGCACTCGCAGCCGTGATCAACTACGATAGTTGGGTCCAGCCGACCGCATCGCGCGTGGCGGGTATATTTCAGGCCGACAAGACCACCGGCTTATCGAGCCTCGTCTATCTTCAGGGCTGGCAGGATATGTGGGCCAATCTCACGCGCACGCATGGCCTCGGACTCGGCTTCAACATGATGGGTTGTCATCCTCTTCCCGATGTGTCCAGCCGCGAGTTGCTTTCCGTCGGCGGATTTGGCGAACTCAATGCCGACGATGGCTCATTTCCCTTTAGCAAGACGGTCTCGGAGTTTGGAATCGTCGGCATTGCCTTCTATTGCGGCGTCGTCTGGTGGTGGCTTCAGTTAGAGAAGCGCATTCGACGTGAAAAGCCGGTCGCCGACCCGGCGGCTATCATCCAAGCCGCGCTGATCTTCTGCTTCGTTACCTCCAGCTTTATTCGCGGTGGAAGCTACTTCAGCGGCGCGCTCCTGCTTTGGGTGGTCGCTGCTAGCGGTGCGGCGAAGAGCGGATTGCTGCTCACGTCCAAACGGCGAGCGAGGCGGAGGCGGCTCGGGCCTTCTCCAACCGACTCCTGCGGGAACATCGAATGCGCGTAATTGTCCTCAACGACCATGGCCGCGTGAATGGAGGCGCGGCGCAGGTAGCCATCAGCAGCCTAAACGCTCTCGCTCAGGCTGGCCTGGATGTCACCTTCATCTCCAGTGTGCCTCCTGTCGCTCCCGGCATTCGTCCGGACCTGGTAAGGATCATTAATTTCGGATTCCACGATCTGCTTGGGAATCCTTCGAAACTCGATGCGGCCTGGCATGGAATCTGGGACGCCCGATCAGGCAAGCGATTACGGGCACTGCTTCACGACTACTCGCCCTCGGATACCATCATTCATCTCCATTCATGGGTACAGTCGCTCTCCTCCAGTGTGGTCCATACAGCCCGAGAATTGGGATTTGAGATCGTCTGCACTTTGCACGACTACTTTGCCGTCTGCCCCAATGGTGGACTGTTCAACTTCCGGCATCGCGCGCAATGCCAGCTTGAACCGATGTCCCTGCGGTGCGTCGCGACCAACTGCGACTCTCGCAGCTATTCTCAGAAATTATGGCGAGTGGGCCGTCAGTATGTACAGAACAACGCCGGCAGTGTCCCGGAGATCGGAAACTTCATCACTGTTTCGGAATATTCCGAATCCCTCCTGCGCCCTCTGTTGCCCGCCGGTTCCAGGTTCTTCCGTGTGAGGAACCCCATCGATATTCCCAGGCTCCCCCCGTCGGACATCGGCAACTCAGATGCATTCACGTTCGTTGGACGGCTCTCGCCGGAAAAGGGCCCCGATGTGTTCGCCGCAGCGGCCCAGCAGGCCGGCGTCAAGGCGGCCTTTACTGGCACAGGGCCGGAAGATGCCACAATCATTGCACTGAACCCACAAGCCGAGTTCCATGGCTGGCAGGACCGAACCGGGGTTGTGGACAGAATCCGCCGCAGTCGCGCCGTCGTCCTTCCTTCCCTTTCGCATGAGACGCAAGGCTTAGTCGTGATGGAGGCCGCGGCTCTCGGAGTGCCGGCCATCGTCTCCGACCGCTGCGCCGCTCGGGACTCCGTCGTCGACGGGGTCACCGGCCTGCTCTTCCGAACAGGGGATGTCTCGGATCTGGCGGCGAAACTTACTCTTCTCAAGCAAGACTCAAACCTCGCAGAAACGTTGGGGCGCAAAGCCTACGAGCATTATTGGAAGAATCCTTGTTCCCTCGAAGCGCACATCGAGGACTTGATCACATGCTATGAACGCGTCCTCGGCGGCCAGCTCGCCACCTGAGCGCCCAGACGAATTGGCCAACTGCGCACACCTCGTTCTGCTGAACGGTGTTGGAACAGCATATCGTTGGACTGTTTTTGGGCTAGAACCTCATAAACCCGGGTGTCACCCAATTTGTGCATTGTCAGTTAGGCCCGACTGTGCGAGGCTGAGAGAATAGCTCGTCAGGTTTCCAGAGAGGTAAAGCTGCGCGTGCGGGTTGCAATAGTCCATCCATGGTTTCTTGCTAGAGGAGGTGGGGAGCGCACGGTTGAAGTCATGGCCGAGATGTTTCCGCAGGCTGACATCTTCACATTGTTCGCCGATCGCCGCGCTCTTCCGCCAGCCCTCAAGGACCGGAAAATCATAACCTCCCACTGGAATTGGCTCCCCGCTAAATACTCCTTCTACAGATACCTGTTGCCGCTATACCCGCGCGCTTTTGAAGCCCTCGACCTCCGTGGCTATGATCTGGTTCTTTCCAGCGACTCATGCCTCAGCAAAGGCGTTCTCCTGGACGATGAAACCACGCATGTCTGTTACTGCCACAGTCCCATGCGCTGCCTTTACGACCAATACCGGCAAACGTCCGAAGATCTGCCTTGGTTTGGCCGTCCCATCTTTCAACTGGCCGCCCACTATTTGCGGATCTGGGACTCCGCGGCCGCCCATCGCGTTACCGGGATCGCGGCAAACTCCCGCTATATTGCCCGGCGTGTTCGAACCTACTACGGTGTCGACAGCCGAGTGATTTATCCGCCCGTGGAAACCAATTGCGGCTATATCGATTCCAACATAGGCGACTACTACCTTTGTGCGGGTCGGCTGGTGAAGAACAAGCGGGTCGATCTCGTGATCAGGGCATGCAATTCGCTCAGAAGGCGGCTGATCGTTGTGGGCTGCGGCCGCGAGTTTGCTCATCTGAAAGAGATCGCCGGGCCGACCATCGAGTTCACGGAATGGGCCTCCCCGGAGCAGTTAGCGAGCTTGTACGCGCGATGCAGAGCGTTGCTGTTCGCCGCCTGCGAAGACTTTGGAATGATGCCCGTGGAGTGCCAGTCGTATGGACGGCCGGTGATTGCGTATGGCCGGGGAGGCAGTCTTGAGACCGTCATCCACGCAACGACCGGACTGCATTTTGCAGAGCAGACCTCCGAGTCGCTCATCGAGGCGATTCTCCAGTTCGAGAGCATGGAGGCCACCTTTGATTCGATGGCAATACGCTCCCACGCCCAATCGTTTGACACATCCGGATTCAAGCGCCAGCTCTATGCCTTCATCGAACTCTGTATCAAAGGCAAGAAGCAGGGCCTCCCTTGGAACGAGGTCGCCGCCGAGCATGGGTTACCCGCGACCAGCTTCGGCGATGCAGAGATGCCTCCTCTCCAAACTTGGCCTGCCGGCTCGCCTTATGGAATATCCCTTATCAACGAAGACGCGACCGTCACTTTCAAAGTCAGCTAAGGTCTATTCGGTTCGCGAGCGCCTTCCGGTGGCTAGCGGCTTTCCAGTTTTTTGATCTGCTCCACGTCCATCTCTTTGGTTTCGATCACTCATCGCCGGCATTGAGACGCTGACGAATGAGGTAGCACAAATCCTTCACTCATCACTATGCTGTTATAACCAAGTGGTAGGGACACCGAATGCCTGAAGTAAGAACGTCGACGGTCGATCCGCCCCGGGCTGAACCGTACGCCTTTGAGGACGGGGCTGAGGACTCCCTCAATCTGGTTGCGGCGTTTCATGCGTTGCGCGCGGAGCGAAAGAGAATTCTCGGCTTCGCCCTGGCAGCCACAATCCTCGCAGTGGCGGTTGCATACGCCCTTCCTGTTGAATACACATCTACGGTTTCCTTCATTCCTCCGAACCTCAACAGTGCCGGCAGTTCGCTGACTGCATCTATCGCAGGCCAACTCTCCGCGCTTGGGGCCGGCGATCTGATGACGAGCAAGGGCCCGGGCGATCTGTATGCCGGAATCCTGAAAAGCCGTTCGATCGCCGAGACCATTATCAACAGCTTCGACCTGATGCACCTGTACAGAGTCAAAAAGCTGAGTGTCGCGGAAAAGAAGCTCGCAGGCGATACCGCGGTCACGGTGGACGCCAAGACAGGAATCATCGCTCTGAGTGTGACGGCACCCACTCCGCAGCTTGCGCACGATCTTGCAGCCGGCTACATGGAAGCCCTGCACAACACAAATGGCCGGCTTGCCCTCAGCGGGGCTTCCCAGCGGCGCCTGTTCTTCGGACAGCAACTCGAGCAGGAGAAAGATGCGCTTGAGGATGCTGAAGTCGATCTCCAGAAAACGGAAGAGCACACGGGCCTCATCGCGCCCACGGGCCAAACCGAGGCGGAGATTCGCACGATCGCGGAGACCCAGGCCCAGATCGCGGTTCGCAGGGTCGAGCTTGCGGCGCTTCGGCAGTCCGCCACTGACCAGAACCCACAGGTCATACGTCTGCAAAGCGAGATCAGCGACCTGGAAGGCCAGTTGGCTACGCTGCAGAAAGGCCGTGTGGGGGACACTGGCCTGACGATTCCAACTTCCAAGGTCCCTCAGGTGCAGTTGGATTATGTTCGCAAGGAGCGCGAGGTGAAGTACCACGAAGCACTCTTTGAAATGCTTTCTCGTCAGTATGAAGCTGCGCGCCTGGACGAAGCACGCGACGCTCCGCTCGTGCAGGTGCTCGATCCTCCGTCCTGGCCCGATACTAAATCGTCACCACGACGAATGCTGATCGCGCTGGCGGGATTGCTGACAGGCCTGCTGCTGGGTTCTATCTGGGCGCTCATTCGCGGTTCAAGATTCGTAAGTCCTGATCGCGCGATATCAAGCATCGGAACCTGAACTGTTTTCTCGGCACTCAGCCCGACCGGTGAATCCCGTAAACTAGTATGTGAGAACGTTCCAGTGGCCCCGATGGCTGAACTGGCAGACGGAGCGGATCTAAAATCCGCAGAGCCGAAAGGGTTGTTGGCGGCCTCTCCGGGCACCTCTCACAAGGGGACAGGCTAGCGGTTCCCATATACCGGCACAGATGAGCCGTGCACTAGCCGGGCTTCGTCGCTCGCCAGAAAAACCACTACCTGAGCAATCTCTTCCGGCTTCGGCCATGCGGCGAAGTCTGCACTCGGCATCGCTCTGCGATTTGCGTCGGTGTCGATGATGCTGGGCAGCACTGAATTCACTCTTACGCCCGTCCCTTTCAAGTCCGCGGCCAGGCAGTCCATCGTTGCCACTGCCGCTGCTTTGGAGGCCGCATACGCACCCGCCCCGGCGGCATGGTCCACAGCTGCACGGGCTGCGATGTTCACAATCGCCCCGCTCTCCCGCTCGATCATCCCAGGCACAAAAGCTCGCGCCAGTAAGAACCCTGACCACAGATTGAGCGCGAGCATGTGATTCATCACGCTCGTCTCCGTCTGCCACACTGGAGTTCCGCCGGCATAGCCGCCCACCGTGTTCACCAGCACATCGACATTTCCTGCTGCGCCGATCTTTTCTGAGAACGCGCGCACCGCTGCCTCATCGGTAACGTCGACAGCGTGCCCCTCCAGCTTCGCTCCGTCCACACGCGCCGCACTCTTCAGCGCAGACCACTCCGCCTCGGAGTGGTAGGTCACCACCACTCGTGCGCCCTCTGCCAGAAAGGCGAGGCTTACGGCACAGCCGAGGCCGCCGGTGCCGCCCGCGA
>Ga0134126_10008562_pt1 | contig 12867 bp, 5 predicted proteins | sample KB31752_FD_96881 | JGI IMG/M metagenome (GOLD analysis project Ga0134126, IMG submission 96881) | Terrestrial soil microbial communities with excess Nitrogen fertilizer from Kellogg Biological Station, Michigan, USA - KB3-175-2 | ecosystem: Environmental > Terrestrial > Soil > Unclassified ...
CCGCAACGGTTACCGCGGCGCCATTCACCGGTTTTCCGTGCGCATCCTTGATTCGCAAAACAATACCCAGCGAACGCTCCGGGCGGATTTCGGTCGGCGCGTCAATGTCGATGGCCAATCGGTTTTCTGAACAGTCGATCGGAAGCGTCGCCGTCCCGATCGCGCGATGGGTTCGCCATGAGGCATTCGGATCGACCGCTCGAATGACACTCGCGACGACGTATGCATTGGAGCCGCAGCCCGCCGGCACTTCGATCGGCACCACCATGTGCGACTTGGCCATTTCGACAACGTGCGTCTGCAGCACGTCGTCCGTTTCAACCGAAAGCAGCAGCCGTCCCGCGAACGGGCTGCTGATCTCCACGTCGCTGGTTTGACCGACGCGGCCGGGCTTCACATGCACTTCCAGCCGCTCCGGATTATCCTGGCTGATCGTGTCTTCCCAGGCGCCGAAATAGACCGGGATTCGCAGGCTCACCGTTTCACCCGTGGCGCGATCGACTGCCCGCAGAACGTAGGTGCCGGCATCTACTGCCGGGATGCTGATCGCGCCGTGCCCCGCGTGAATCTCAACCGCCTGATCCTTTGGACCGACCGGCTCCAGCACGCGCGTCGAGTGGTAGCGATACGCGCCGCTCTCATAGACGTAAGAAGTATTCCAGTTTTCGCGATAGAGTTTGATACTGGCTGTATCTTCTATGGTTGCGATTTTCCCATCGGGCTGGACCAACTCAAATTCAGCCGTAAATAATCCGCCCGGCCGAGCGGTCTGTCCGCAGTGAACCGCCAGGTAATAGGGCACCAGGTCTACATCCGCCTGTCGAACCGATGTAATCGCGCGGCCACCGGTTTCTTTCACCGAAGTGGAAAAGATGAGGCGCCACGGGCCGACAAAATCGCTTGCGGATGGTTCGGTGGCGGGCTGCTGGACATTTTGCCTTCGCCCGCGATGTCGCGAAATTACTTTCGATTCCGGTGTTTCAATTTCCGCGGTATCAATCAGATCCTGAACGTCCAGTGCCCATTTTGCATGCCCTTTGGCATCCAGATGTTCATCACTGAGTTCCGCTCGCCGCGGAAGCGGCCTCCCATGACTCAGCACCGATGCGGTGTCGGCGCTGTCTCCAAACGTCCAGCCCTCAAAATGCTGCGGCACAAAACCCACCGGCTCCAGCCGAACCACGCCCGATGCCGTCAATCCAGCGGCAGGCTTGCCAAACAAGTAGTCGCCCTGCGCATGCGCCTCGAGCGAATCAGCCGACACTCGTCCCCCATCGGCAACCGACTTCCCCCCGCTCCGCATCTCCGCCGCCACCTTCATCCGTTGCGGCATGAATTCTTCAACCAAAAATGTGACCTGCCCAAAAGCGCGCTCAGGTCTTTTTTCATCGCCCGGCAGCTCAATACGGGCGGTCCATCTTCCAGTCGGTAGATCGTCCGGAAGCGCCAAATCCATCGACGACGCTCCGTCAACGTCCAGGGACAGCATCTTATTTTGCCAGATGCGCAGATCGGGCCGGCAGATATCCCAGCGAATGGGAAATGTGCCGGGCTTCGCATGCTCGGGGCCGCGCACGATCGCGCGCAGATGAACCGTCTCACCCGGGCGATAAACGCCGCGATCGGTGTAAACGAAAGCCTCAAAACCCGTGCGCAAATACGGCTTTCCGCCTGTATCTCCGTCCGCAAGATTGATCGCCCCGCTGCGCAGATCGAGCCAGGTCAGATTCCGCCAGCCGGTGCTGGCATTTGATGAACCGATTTCAACTTCGCTTGCCGGTTGATCGGCCACGATCACGGTTGCATTCTCGCCGCTGGCCGGCGTAATCTTGAGACGCCCGAGGCCATCGGCATCAGTAATGATCTGCCCGAGTAACTGATTTTTGTTTGAATAGACGCGTGCCCGCACGCCTTGGATCGGCTTCGCAGTGCTGAGCGAGGTCGCCCAGATGGTAACGCCCTGCCGGCCGGTCTTGGCCGATAGACCGATGTCTGACATGGTCACGAGCGCGGTCGTGCGATCGATCAACCGGTCTTCGTCATCGTCAGTTGCATCTGACGAGCGGCTGATTCGCGGATCGACCGCGCCCAGCACCAGCTCGTAGACGCCATCGCGGAATTCGCCCACCGGCAGCAAATCATCCAGCGAAAGCCGAAGTGCCTGCTCCTTGTTCTTCTCCGATGAAAAGTGGAAATCGCGAACCGCCACGCGCTGCCCGTAATCGATCGGGTTCTGTGATCGCCGGGAGCCGGCATTGCGCCACTCGACCAGATTCGAGTCATACACCCGATTGATCCGCAGCCGCACGTGAGAGTAGTTCACCGCGTGCGCCAGCACGGTTCGATTGCCCTGCGATCCCAGATACCCCTCCGAATGCTCGAACCAAATGCCCGGGTTGCGATCAGGAATCTGCACGCCAAGCGTTTTGGGTCGAGGAACGTTCGGCGCCAAGTCCGGCGGCGCTTTGGCCACTTTGACAACGTATCGCGTGCCCGGCACAAACGGGCCGTGAACGGTGATCTCGTGATAACTCCGCTCGAGCGTAAAGGCGACGGCCGGCTCGATGCTGAGCACCTGCCGCAATGCGGCAAGATCGACCGGGTTATTGCAGGACAGATTAATAAATGGGTCCCCTTGGGATGGGGAATAGCCACTTGCCCCGGTCAACACTCGCTCCGACCCAATCCCCACCTGGCGAACCTGGTCCGCTTCCAGCCCCAGCGGCCCCTGGCCTCCGCAAATGCCTTTCTTCAGAACGACGTCAAGAAATTTCCCATTTTGATCCAGCAACTGCGTCACCGGATCGGTGCGGACGCGGAGCGTCGTACCGGCAGCGTTTCCGGCAATATCAAAATGAATCGGTTCCCCCTGCGGCCCGCGCAGGCTCGCGAAGCGATTCAAATCGGCCGGCAGCACCGCATCATTGAACGCAAACTCCAGCAGGACGCGATCATTTTCATCGACCGCCACCTGCCGGACGTTCTCAAGCCGAAGGGGCGCGGTATGAACGGTCGCGGCAAACGGATGTGACAGCAGCGCCCCATCCCGCGCGCGAATCGCCTCCGCCACCAGCGTTGCGGTATAGGTGGTCGCTCCGCGCAACGGCTGCTTTGGAATAAATCGCAGCGTCTGCCCATCGGAAATTTCCCACCGCCCTTCCAGCGCGGGAGAAAATTTTGCCGGGGCCGGCGCGCCTTTCTTCAAGGGCGACAGTTCCGTATTGAAAACCCACGCGAAAGCCGCATTCGGATCGACTTCCGATCCATCGCCCGGCAGGAACTGCTTGACTTTTAAAACAGTTGTAGATCGCGAGCCCCACCAGCGGTCATAAGCGACCCAGATGGCGCTGTTGGCCAGCGCAAAACAGAGCACGGTGATCCAGAACCGCCGGCTTCCTGCCGGCGCCGATGTAGTTCGATCGGCCATCGCTACTCCTCCATGAGCAGGCGGCGAATTGCTGTCGCGCGTAGCTTACCACGCCAAAGTCGCTCTTCCAGTGGCGGAGCCAGCGATAAAATTCAACTACTCTCGCTCAAAACCGCGCCCGAGTACTCGATCTGCAACCACCCGATGGCCAATTGCTTAGTAACAAAAATGTCACCTTTTTCCCTATATAGGGAGGAGATAGATAGAACCGTATTCAAGGTTCGCAGAAGCCGCGCGCGAGCACTCGTTCTACAACTGTTGTGCAGGCAGCTACTTAAAGACAAAAATGTAACATTCTTCCCTATATAGTGAGGAGACAGCAAAAATGATCGGGCTTTGTACAAACCGCGCGCGCGTGCTCGTCCTGCAAGCGCCTTTCGGGGAATCACTCGAATATAAAAATGTAAACTTTTTCCCTATAAAGTGGGGAGATGAGTTTTGCGCGGTGAGCTAGGACTTTAACCCGCCAGCTTTTCAGGCTCATTGGCGCGATGGCGGGATTGTTCGAGCACCTTCAAGACCAAGTCCCGATCGGCGGCGACAGAATAGTCGCTTTCTTCATTGACGAACACCCCAGGCGATTTGAGCAGCAGAAACCGCAGCCCTTTTTGCGTGCGTTTGTTGTCGTGCAGCATCGTTTCATACACCTGCGCGGGCGACAGCTCGATCGGCAAATGCACCGGTGTTCCCAGCCGACTTCCAAGAATGCGATAGTGATCCGCAACGAACTCGCGCGAAGCAAATCCCAAAGCGTGGCTCAACTCTGCTGCCAGGCACATGCCGATCGAAACGGCTTCACCATGAAGTAATCGTCCGCGCGAGAGCCACTCGATGGCATGTCCAAAGGTGTGGCCATATTCCAGCGAAACGGCGGAGCCTTTCTCGCTCGGGTCGCGGGCGATGATGGGCCGTTTCGATTCAATCAACTCCAGAAGGAATTGCGAAAAATGCTCACCCGACTTCCACAATTCGACAAGCTTCTGGGCCGGCGCGATGCCCGACTGCGTGATGAAGACGTTCTTGACACCTTCGACAACGCCGGCGGCCTGCTGACGCAGCGGCTCGGTACGCGGGTAGTCGGCATCGGCCCAGATGAACAGCGGCGCGTTATAAACGCCAAACTGGTTCTTCCCCTGCGCGCCGTTGATTGCCTGCTTGTTACTCAGCGTGCTGTCGGTCTGCGCGGTGACGGTCGTGGGGATTTCGATAAAGCGGATGCCGCGGTAGATGAGCGCCGCGGCGAGGCCGACGATGTTTCCCACCACTCCGCCACCCAGCGCCAGCAAGAGCGAATCGCGGGTGACGCCGCGCGCGACCAGCTCTTCGCAGAGATTCTGAAGCGTGCTCCAGTTCTTATGCCCTTCGGTATCGTCGATCAGCACCGGCTGACAGCGAATCGAATGGCGTTCGAGGGTGGTCAGAAGCGTCTGGCCAAAAAGGCGCAGGACTTTGGTGCTGGTGATCAAAAAGCATCGATCGAACGAATGTCGCCGCAGATACTCCGGCAATCGATCGGAGATTCCCTGCCCGAAATAAAACGGGCTGCTGACGGCCAGGCCAGTTTCAAATTGCGTCAATTGCTGCACTTCCATGGTGGTGGTGGGTTTGCGCCCGAGAAACGCCGGACGCGGCTCCGCGGGGGTACGCCTCAATTATACGTTAGGCGCCAAGCAATGTTGCGAGGCGTGGAATTAGGATCCCGCGCGCTGGATCGTCGCCCGAAACTGATATTGACCAGACCCGATCTCGGCACGATGGGCCGATCCTTCCTTTTGAACCAATCTTACGCCCGGCGCCGATTGTGCGGCTCGTCCGCTTTCCTGAAGCTCGCCCTGAATCGCAAAGGGAATTTCAACCGTCGCCGTGGTGTTGGCGGGGATCGTGACATTGAGTGTGAACTGATCGCCTTTGATCGACCAGTCAGTGGCGATCGCGCCGTGGACGCTGTCATAGCTGGTGCGCGCCCAGGTGATCGTTCCGCCGGGGTGCGGGGCGATCAGGATGTGCGAATAGGCCGAGTCATCGGCGCTGCGGATGCCGCCGATGTTTTCAACCATCCATTGGTAGACGGCACCGAACGAGTAGTGGGCAAAGGAATTCATCCCCGGATCCTGGAAACCTTTTTCCGGTGTCCAGCCGTCCCATCGCTCCCAGATGCTGGTTGCACCATGCTCGATGGAAAATCCCCAGCCGGGGAAAGTCTTCTGCTGAAGCAGGCGGTATGCGACGTCGTCGCGCCCGATGGCGGCCAGGACGAGCATCAGGTCTTTGGTGCCAATGAAACCGGTGGAAAGGTGCCAGCCGCGCTGCTCGATGTCGTCCACCAGATGCTGCGCGGCCAGCTTTTTCATCGGCTCATCGAGCAGGTCGGCGGCGAGGGCCAGCACGTAGCAGGCTTGCGTGTTGCCTTCGATCCGGCCGTTGCTTTTGACATAGGCACGATTGAACGCAGCCTTGATGCGGGCGAAAAGATCGTCCAGCTCCTTCGCATCGGCGTCGTGTCCCAGCACGCGCGCCGCCTGGGCCGTCAGGTGCGTGCTGCGGGCAAAATAGGCTTCATAGATAACGTCCTTGGGCGTATCGGCGCCGACGCTGAGCCAATCGCCAAAGCAATGGTACTGCCTAGGTGGAAGCAGATCGGGTGTCGAGCGGTTTCGGCAGAATTCGATGAAGCGCTTCATCGAAGGATATTGCCGCTCCAGCAGGCGCTTGTCGTGATAGACCTGATAGATCGTCCACGGACAGATCACGCCCGCATCGGCCCAGGCGGGGCCGCCATCGTCTCCGGCTACTTTCACCGGCGCGACCATGGGAAATTGCCCATCGGCGCGCTGGGCATCGGTGACGTCGACCAGCCACTTGGTGAAAAATGCCTGGACATCGGTATTCAGCGTGGCAGCGCGGATATAAACCTGCGCATCGCCCATCCAGCCGAGCCGCTCGTCGCGTTGCGGGCAGTCGGTGGGGATGTCGATGAAGTTGGAGCGCTGGGTCCAGTAGATGTTGCTGTGAAGCTGGTTGACCATCGGATCGGAGCTCTCGAACGATCCCGCGATTGGCGTATCGCTGCTGAGCGCGATGCCGACAATCGTGTCCGGCCCCGGCGGCGATTTGAGGCCGGTCACTTCGATATATTGGAAGCCATGAAACGTCAGGTGCGGCTCCCAGGTTTCCTCGCCGTCGCCGGCACAGATATAGGTATCGGTGGCGCGGGCGCTGCGAAGATTTTCGGTGTAGATCGTGCCATCCGGGTTCAATCGCTCGGCAAAACGAAGCACGATGCTTTGACCCGCGTCGCCGTGCACTTTGATGCGCGCCACGCCGGCAAAATTCTGCCCCATGTTCAGGACGTAAACGCCGGGCTTGGGCTGCTTGATCTCAGTGGCTTGAAATTCCTTGATCGGCACCACCGCCGGCCCGGGATGCCATAGAAGAACCGGATGAATTTCCGCCCCGACATCGACTGGCGACCAGCTACTGGCGTTAAACCCTGAATCATCCCAGCCGACTTCGTGAAGACGGGCATCAAACGTCTCACCCATCAGAAAATCGGCCTCGGTGATTGCGCCGGTCGAGCCGCGCCAATCGGGGCCGGTGCCGATTACTTTTTCTGAGCCATCGGCAAACTGGATGTGCAGCTCGGCGCGAAATCGCGGCTTGCTGCCATACTGATCGCGCACGCGGGCGTAGCCGAGGTATCCGCTGTACCAGCCATCGCCGAGGGTTGTGCCGATGACGTTTTCGCCTTGGGTGAGCAGCGAAGTGACGTCATAGGCGCGGTAGTAGACGCGCTTGTTGTAATCGGTCCAGCCGGGGATGAAATGATCGTTGCTGAAGCGTTTGCCGTTGAGATGGGGATTGCAGATGCCAAAAGCCGAGACATACATGGTGGCGGCTCGTACGGGCTTATCGATGTTGAAGCTCGTGCGCAGAAATTCCGCGGGAGGAAGAACGGGTGTTTGGGTTTTCAACTTGCCATAGGGCGCGTCGCCATAGGTTCCCTGCACTTTGGCTGGATGGTTTGCACCATTTTCCTGCACTGACCAGGAATCGTCGGTGAAAGAGGCAATCTGCTTGCCGTCTTCCATTTCGATGATAAATTTTGCAATCAAACTTGCGCCGGGCGAGGAATTCTGTACGCGAATGGAGATTGGGTTGTCGCCCGGCTTGAGGTCCTGTGTGATATCAACGACCGCCGGCCGGCGAACATCAGGCACCTGCTGAGTGTGGGCGATTTCTTTTCCATCAATCGATAACCAGAACAGGTCTTTGGCGGTGAGACACACTTGCGCGGATTGAATCTTTGCATTGTCCGGTAATTTCAAAGTGGAAACGAATTCGCGTGTTGCCGGCTGTGCAGAATCCGGCTTGTCGCCCGGCCCAATCCACTTCGCACCATCCAACGACGCATCATGCAATGTCGTATCGTGCGCCTTGTCATACCCGATCCATTGCGAATGGCTCCAGTCCGCATCGCTCAGGCCGACCGACCACATCGCCGGCTCGCTCCAGGCGCTGGGTTTTCCGCTGCCGTCCCAGACGAGGACTTTCCAGAAGCAGCGTTCGTCTGAGTGCAAAGGTTTTCCAGAGTAGACGATGTCGATCGTTTCATTGCTCGCTTGCTTGCCGCTGTCCCAGAGGTCGCCCTTGTCGCTCTTCAGCAACTCGAGACTGCTGGCGACGAGGATCTGGTAGCCGGATTGGACCTGCGCCCGCTTACTCGACTCGACGATCCATCCCAATCGTGGCGATTTCAAATCCATGCCCATCGGATTGACCAGATGCTCGCACCGAAGCGAAGTGGCTTTCAATGCGCCCTCCTGGGCATGAGCCGGGCTTGAGAATATCGTGCCGAAGGTCGAAGCAAGGGACAACAGGATTAGAATTCGACGTGCCGTGCGAGCCGAGTATTGTGAAATGAGTAAATGCATGAAGATTCTTAAAAGTTGTACTGATCGATATTGTCCTTCGTAAACGTGAAGGGCTTGCCGAGAAGAATGTTGTCCTTGTCGATGTCGATCTTCCCCAGCCGACCGGCATCGATCGACGTCGCGCCAGCTTTGAGCTTGCCGGTCGCGAGATCGTTGGACGCCCAGACGGTGAGATAACCCAGGTTCATCGTGTTCCACAGCACGATGTCATCGGTGATGCCTTCATGGACATATTTCTTGTTGTCGTTGGGCAGCCCCAGCCCCAGCACCTTGACATCCTGCCGGCCCGATTGCTTGACCGCTTCCGCCGCCCCGGGAACGGCGGGTGAGCAGATGGCCATGATCAGTTTCACTTCCGGATGCGCGTTCATGATGGCATTGGCTTTGTCGAAGGCAAGCTGCTGCTTGTCATCGCAAGGCTCGGTCACGATTAGATGAATATCCGGATATTTGTCGGCCCGGCGCTCTTCGATGTAATGCCGCCACTGGTTCATATTCGCGGCGGTGAGCGAGGCGGTGATGATTGCAAAATCACCCTTGTTTCCCAGCACTTTTGCCGCGTTGTCCATCAGCGTGTAGCCGATGCCCTGGGCGGTCGCCTGGTTGACAAAAAAGTCGCGCGCATCCGGGGCGGCATCGGAATCCCAGGTGATGACTTTGATTCCCGCCTTGCGCGCTTTGCGGAGAGCCGTCGAAATTCCGTCGGCGTTTTCGACCGCCACAGCAATCACATTCACCTGCCGGGTGATCCAGGTTTCGACGATTTCGTTCTGCTTGGCCGGGTCAGGCTCGGTCGGGCCATCCCACAGGAGATTCACATGCAAAGCCGCCGCCGCTTCATCCGCCCCCTGCTTGCAGGCGATGAAATATGCATTGCCCTTGCTCTTGGGCATCATCGCGATCGTCACGGGTTTCGAATTGCTCGAAGGCTCCGCGCCGCTACCTCGGCCCGCAGTCACAAACTCAGTGCGATCACCGTTAGTAAGCGAATGCACAAGCCAGACATTTCCGCCCGCGACGCTCAGCGCCGCAGCCAGGATCACGGCACAGAGCACCGCAATCTGCGAGTTCTTCATGGAAAAGTCCTCCTCGGTTCCGCTTTCTACCGCAGGCGCGCGGCCAGCGGAAAAACTGCGCCAATCCAGGCAGATGGCCGCCAGCAGCAGCAGCCCGGTCAGCACGCTGGCCAGCTCGGTCGGCTTGCCCGCCATCAGCAGGCCATTCTGCAAAATGGTAATCGCAAAGACACCCAGCAGGGTGCCGACGATGCTTCCTTTTCCGCCGAAGATCGATGTGCCGCCCAGCACTACCGCCGTGATGGCAATCAGTTCATATCCGCTCCCGGCATCGGCCTTGGCCTGACCGACGCGTGCCGCATAAACGACTGCTGCAATTCCCGCGCACAGTCCAGACAGGACATACGTCAGTCCGACATTCTTCTGCACGCGAATGCCCGCATACCGCGCGCCTTCAGAATTGTACCCGATTGCGCTCAGCGCCCGGCCAAAGGTCATTCGATGCAGAAGGATCCAAAAGACAATCGCAGCCACGATCAGGATCGGCACCTGTGCCGGGATGGATGCGATCTGGTCCTGGCCGAGAAACAAAAAAGAGGCGGGAAAGTTGGTGTAATTTTTCACGCCACCGGTGATGCCCTCCGCCAATCCGCGAAAAAGCGAATAGGTGCCGAGCGTGACGATGAGTGCGGGAATGCGCAGACGGGTGATCAGCAAAGCATTAAATCCGCCCGCCGCCGCGCCGATGGCGATCGCTCCTCCCGCTGCCATCCAGGGCGAGAGGCCACCATCCTGCCACATTTTTCCAAAGAGAATCGCGCAGAGCCCCAGCAGCGAGCCAACGGAAAGGTCGATTCCGCCGGTGACGATCACCAACGTCTGGGCCAGCGCGAGCAATCCCAATTCGACACTGAGCCGGGGAATCTGCAGGAAATTGGCGCGCGTGGCGAAGCGCGTTCCGATGATCGAGAAGATCAGCAGCTCCGCTCCCACGAGAGCCGCCAAGACCCAAAGCTGCGAGCGTGCGGGATCGATCTGCTTCCGCGAAGCCGCAAGCGGAGATTCGGAGACGGCGGTGGTCATCCCGCGGACCTCCGATTCAAGCCATCCGAAGCGACTGCAAGAAGGATGATCAATCCCTGGATTGCCTTTTCCCACTGTGCCTGGATATGCAGGAAAACGAGGGCTGAGCCAATCGTTCCCAACAGCGCGACCCCGATGAGCGTGCCAAGCAGCGTGCCTCTTCCACCGGAAATGGCAGTGCCTCCGACAACCACGGCTGCAATGACCTGAAGCTCCAGCCCATCACCCGAATTGGGGTAAACCTCAGCAAATTGAATCGTATTGAGCAGTGCCGCCAAACCAGTCAGCGCGCCCATCAGCACAAAAACCCAGAACAACACCCGAAACGGGCGAATGCCCGCCAATCGCGCCGCCTCACGATCCGATCCGACGGCATATACGCTGCGCCCCATCGCCAGCCAGCGCACGCCCGCGGCAAACGCAACGAGTATTACAATCGCAATAATAATGATCGCCGCCTGCCCCACCCGCTGCGATGCGCCAAACCACTGCAGCCAGTCGGGCAAGTGAACCGCCGCCCCATGGGTCAGCCAGAGCATCGCGCCGCGCAGGATAACCATTGTCGCGAGCGTCACGACGATTGAGGGAAGCTTGAGTGCCGCGACCAAAACACCGTTTGCCGCACCCATAATCGCGCCGGCAGCGATGGTGCCTACAACCACTACTGGGGCCGGCCAGCCAAGACCCGCCAGCAAACCCGCGACGACGCCGCACACGGAAAACTGCGAGCCGATCGAAATATCGATCTCGCGCGCGAGGATCACCAGCGTCATGCCCACCGCGGCAATCAGGATCGGAGCCGCACTGACCCACGTCAGGCGAAATTGCACCTGATAGAAGCCCGGCCGAAGCGCCGCCAAAATCGCAAGCAAAAGTCCATAAGCCGCCAGCACCGACAGCTCGCGCTGATATCGAAAGACAAACGAATCGCCGCGCGCCGGTGCGATCGAAACAGGAGCCGACCATGAACTCATGCCATCACCGCCCCGCTGCCCGCAGCCATCTGCTGATCTGCGCCATGTCCGAGCGCCATGTCCAGAATCCGCTCCTGCGTCGCCGACGCTCGATCGAGCATTCCCACGAGTCGACCGGCATGCATCACCGCAATCCGATCGCTCATTCCCAGAATTTCCGGCAGCTCCGAAGAAATCATGATGATCGCGAGCCCATTCGCGGCAAGCTGCCCCATCAGACGGTGAATCTCGGCCTTGGCGCCGACATCCACGCCCTGCGTCGGCTCATCGAGAATCAGCACTGTCGGCTCCGTCGCCAGCCAGCGCGCCAGCGCCACCTTCTGTTGATTCCCTCCCGAAAGATTGCCGGCCGGCACATTCGACGAAGGCGTTTTGATCGCGAATTTGGAAATAAATTCATCCGCCACGCGCCGCTGTCGCGAAAAGTCGATCCATCCGCCATGGGCGATTTCCCGCAACACAGCGAGCGTCGCATTGGCCGCCACCGACATCTCCAGGATCAATCCATGGCGACGCCGATCTTCAGGCACATATGCCAATCCCAGCGACACCGCGCGCGAGGGAGAATCGATTTTGACGGGCTTACCGTGAAGAAGAATTTGCCCGCTGTTGGCAGGCGTGAGGCCGAAGAGCGTTCGCGCCAACTCCGTCCGCCCCGCGCCGACCAATCCTGCGAGGCCGAGAATCTCGCCAGCGCGGACCGACAGGCTGACGTCGCTGATGGCCGCTTCTTCACACGAAAGATTTCGGACTTCAAGAGCGACATCGCCGATCGGCACCTGCACCTTCGGAAACACCGCCGACATTTCCCGTCCAACCATCAATCGAATCAGTTCCGCCCGATCGACGTCCAGTATGCTGCGCGTCGCAATCCGATGGCCATCCCGCAGCACCGTGACGCGATCAGCAACCCGCGGCAGCTCTTCCAGTCGATGCGAAATGTAAATCATCCCCACGCCGCGCCCGCGCAGGCCATTAATGACGTCAAAGAGGTTTTTCACCTCCCGATCGCTCAGCGACGCGGTCGGCTCATCGAGAATCAACACCTTCGCATTGCTCCCGATGGCCGCGGCAATCTCAACGAGCTGCTGCTGAGGCATGGTCAGTGTCCGCACGCGCGCATCGGGCGAAATGTTTGCGCCCACTCGCGCCAGCAGCGCCGCGGCATTCAGTCTTCGCTCCTTCCATCGAAGAATCCGCCAGGCGCGCCCACGCTCGAGCCGCAGTGCGATGTTCTCCGCGACGGTCAGCTCAGGAAAGAGGGCCGGCTGCTGATAGATCGCCGCGATGCCCATGGCCCGCGACAGGTTTGGATCCATCTTTTCGATGGTATTTCCCGCAAAGGTGATGGTGCCGGTGTCGGGCGCATGAGCGCCAGTGATAATCTTGATGAGCGTCGATTTGCCGGCGCCATTTTCGCCGATGAGGGCGTGGAC
>Ga0134126_10008563_pt1 | contig 12866 bp, 8 predicted proteins | sample KB31752_FD_96881 | JGI IMG/M metagenome (GOLD analysis project Ga0134126, IMG submission 96881) | Terrestrial soil microbial communities with excess Nitrogen fertilizer from Kellogg Biological Station, Michigan, USA - KB3-175-2 | ecosystem: Environmental > Terrestrial > Soil > Unclassified ...
CCAAAATGCCCCCCAACACCATGCCGAGCAACTGCCCGACGAACCCGAATGCCGTCTTTTTTGCGCGGGGGACGGACCGCACCTGGTAGGCGGAGCTTGCCTCTTGCGGCTCCTCGCTCGCTCGGCTCTCGCGGGGGCTGGTTTCTTCGATCTCGACCTCCGAGTCTTTTTGCGGGCCGACGTCGCGGAGCCCGTCGTTTGGGGCCGAGTCGCCCAGAGCGACCTCAATGGCCATGGGAGGAAACGCCACGCTGTCGGCCAACGCCTCCTCGGCGAGAAACTCCGCCTGGCAGAGCGGACAGCGCAGCCGGCGCTGCGAATCGGCATGGTCCGCCACCGTAATGTCTCGGTGGCAGGCGGGACAGGAAGAAATGCAGGGCATGATCGCCATCCGACGCCGCGCCCCGGGCGAGAGTCTAACCCAAGGCGAGTTTCGGTCCTAGGTAGATTGTCCGGCGGTACTAAGGTAACGATCCCTTGTCGGCCATAGGGAGCGTGGGAGCTACCGTAGGACGGACCTCTGGTCCGTCATAGGCGCCCCCAAACGGCCCTCGCGTGATTTATATTTCGGCCGATTCATTTATATCGCCGCGAGTTTTTTCATTTCGGCGGCCGGGCTATAGCGGCGTTTGCCGAGAATTCCAGGCGTTCTGCCGCAAGGCGCTCCGCCGCGGCGCATAAAAAAGGGGCATTTCAGTGCCTATCATGGGGCAATCTCGGGCCATTTTAGAGGCTGAATTATAAAAGCCGCCGCCGCGATGGCCGCGGCGAAAGAGCGTAATTACCGGATGGGAGCACGATTCGCGGCATTTGGCGATTTATATCTCGGACGAGGCGTATAAATCATGATTTTCGCCCGTTCCACGCCCGCGCTGCGCAAGCGCTTGACGTTACCGCATGGCTGGCTTGCGCGGTAAGTCAAGCCGCGTGATTTCCGCCGCCGAACCGCCGGAGCTACTGTCAGGAACAGCCGCGCGAACCCTCAGAATTACGGGCTTTATATCTTGTACAGGCTCCCCAGTTTGCCGCGCAAATGGCCCATCAAGGCCCGATGAGACAACGGCGCGCCGGTCACGCATTGGACGATTTCGGCGGCCGAATAGCGCTGGCCTTGGTGGTGGATCTTCGTCGCCAACCAGGCGCGGAGCGGTTCGAATTGGCCGTGGGCGAACTGGGTCGCCAGCCCGCCCAGGTCCAGATCGGCCTGGGCGAAAAGCTGAGACGCATAAAGATTGCCCAGCGAGTAGGTGGGGAAATAGCCGAACAGCCCGGCGCTCCAATGGATGTCCTGCAACACCCCTTCGCTGTCGGAGGCCGGTTTGACGCCCAGATACGTCCGGTATTTCTCGTTCCAAGCCGCCGGTAAATCGGCGACGCTCAGATCGCCCTCCAAGAGGGCCTGCTCGAGTTCGAAGCGAATCAAGATGTGCAGATTGTAAGTGGCCTCGTCGGATTCGATGCGAATCGGCGAGGGCCGGACGTCGTTGATGGCGAAGTAAAAATCATCCAGGGCGACGTCGCCGAGCGCTTCGGGAAACGCTTGTTGGGCCGCCGGATAGAAATGTTCCCAGAACGAGCGGCTGCGGCCGACCAGGTTCTCCCACAGCCGCGATTGCGACTCGTGAATGCCCATCGACACGGCCTCGCCCGGCGGCAAGCCGAAATGCTCCGCCGGCAGCCCCTGGTCGTAGATCCCATGTCCGGCTTCGTGCAGCGTGCCGAACAAGGCCCCGCTGAAGTAGTTTTCTTCGTACCGCGTGGTGATCCGGCAATCGTGCGGACCGGGCGCGGTGCAAAACGGATGCGCCGTGACGTCCAAGCGGCCGCGCCGAAAATCGAACCCGATCGCCGCGGCGACGCGCCTGCCGAACGCTTCTTGAACGTCCACCGGATAACGGCGGCGCAACAGCGTGCGATCGGGAGAGCGGCCGCTCTCGCGAATCTCGGCGGCCAACGGCACGAGCTCGTTGCGCAAATCTGCGAGTACGCCGGCGACGTGCGACGTCAACTCGCCCGGCTCGTAGTCGTCCAATAGCGCGTCGTAGCGGCATTGGGCATAGCCGGTCGCATCGGCCTGCTGCCGTTTGAGCGCGATCGTCTTTTCCAGCAGAGGCGCCAGCTCGGCGAAATTGTTTCCGGCACGGGCGGTTTGCCAGGCCTGCTGGCCCATCACGCTGGTGCGAGTCAATTCTTCGACCAGCGTTTGGGGCAGCTTGATTTTCTTGTCGTACTGCCGCTTCAATTGCCGAATGGTGGCTCCCGAGAGACTCGCCGGGTCGGCCGCCAAAGGGCTGGCGGCCAATTCCGCCAGCCAATCGCCCAACCGTGGCTCGGTCTGGCGCGCGTGGATGATGCCCGAGAGCACGGTCATCTGGTCGGCCCGATACTCGGCCGCGGCGGCCGGCAGCAGACAGCGCTCGTCCCAACCGAGCAGCGACTCGATCGAACTGAGCACGCCCGTTTCACGAGCATGGTCGCAAAGCTGTTGATAGAGAGCTTCGATCGCGGGCATCAGTAGGCGGCAGGTCAAATGTGCAAGGCGCTAGCTCATTTGTACTGCGAACCGCCGTGAGACGCTAGGAGCCGAGATGGCTCTCGATTTCTTGCGCCTTCGTGCTAAAGCCGGCATGGTCGGCGGCATTGCCTTGGGGCCGCAGGCTGCCGCCCCATTCCTTGGTTTCGCCTTTGAAGCCCTCGCCGCGGAAGCGGTTGAGATTGCAAGCCGAGCACCATGCTAGAACCAATAGGGCGAAGACGGTCCACGAGCAACATCGGCGGCGAAGATCAGCGGACATGGCCGAAAAAGTCCGGAAATGAACGTTTCAAGAGGGGCCGAAGTGTGCCAAAACCGGCAGGCCGCGCCTAGACCGGATGCGCAAAACCGGGCAAACTGGAAAGAGCCTATTCAAGAACTCCCTCTCCCTCCGGGAGAGGGTCGGGGTGAGGGTGTGTGCTGAGGAGCCGAATGCCCTCACCCTAGCCCTCTCCCAAAGGGAGAGGGGATTTTTTCCTGCTGTCCGCCAGTTCTTGGGGAGGCCCCAATTTCCCATCCCGCGATGCTCTGGGAGTTGACCGTGCTCGATATTCTGGTGGTGGCCCCCCATCCTGACGACGCCGAATTGGGCGCGGCGGGGGCGATCCTCAAGTGCAAGGCCGAAGGGCTGCAAGTCGGCATTCTCGATCTTACCAACGGCGAACCGACGCCCTACGGAACTCCCGAGAAGCGCGCGAGAGAAACGGCCGCCGCCACGAGCGTCTTGGGAATCGATTGGCGCGAAAACCTGGGATTGCCCAACCGCAGTCTCGAACCCACGCTGGAGGCCCGGGCAAAACTGGCCGGCGTGTTCCGCCAGACGCGGCCGCGCTGGCTGCTGGCGCCCTACTGGGTCGATGCTCATCCCGATCATGTGGCCGCCACCGAATTGATCGAAGCCGCCCGGTTCTGGTCGAAGCTGACGAAGACCGATCTGCCGGGAGAGCCTTTCCACCCGCAGCGCATCTTTTACTATTACTGCGTCCACTTGAAACAGACGCAGCAGCCCGCCTTCATCCTCGACATCAGCCGCTATTGGCCGCAAAAGCTGGCGGCGATCGAATGCTATTCAAGCCAGTTCATCGAAGGACGTCCGAGCGAGCCGCCGACGTTTATTGACCGGCAGCGCGATCAAGCCGCCTATTGGGGTTCGTTGATCGGCGCCGCCTACGGCGAGCCTTACGCCAGCCGCGAGCCGCTGGGCCTGTCCAGCTTGGAGCACGCCATCTGATGGCGCGTTGAATGCTCGGCCCGCCACCTGAGACCGGCCAAGCCGCTTTTCGGTTATGTTGGCCATCTTGGGCGAAGATGGCCAAATCCCGTGGACCGCGCTACGGCCGAATGATGGCCGGCAGGCTCGTCAATTGCGAGCTTTTCGGGATGAAGTAAGGGACGGGCGTCTGATGCAGCCGGCTGGAGAGCCGGTAGTAGAGTTCCAGGCGCGCCGCACTGCCTGCCGCCTTGGATTCGGCGACGACGTTAGCGGCCCACACATGTCGGACGCCGTCGGCGATCCACAATCGCAGCTTGAGGTCGCATTGGTTCATCGACTCGCCGCCCGCCGCGCCGGGCGATCGCATGGCGCGCTCGGAGTAAAACAGCCGCAACACGGTCGGCTGGTCCTCGGCGATCCGGATGCCTTCCGCCTTGAACCGGGCGGCGGCCATCTTTTCAAGTTCGTGGCCGACCTGGTCTTTGGCCGCTCCTTCGAGCAGTTGGCCGATGTTGACTTCCAGGCTGATCGCTCCGCCTGGACCCAAATATCGCGGCGCGTCGGCCTGCACCGCGGCCAGCGCCTGCCCGATTTTGTTCCAGGGAATGGAGATGTCGGCCAATCGGCGCTCGGCGCCTTCGCCGCGCAGCAGCAGAAGCCGCTCCTCGTCCAGGAATTTCATGCGCGCTTCTTCGTCGCGATCGGTTTGCAGCATCCAAATCACCCGGCGCAAGTTGCGGTCGAAAAAGAAATGGCCGTTCAACAGCCAGCCGCCTCCTCCGGGACGCCACTCGATCGCCGGTCCTTGGTAAACGCAGGCCCCCGTCCACAGAGCGCGCAAATCGACGTTCGAAGCATATTCGAACAGCAATTCGCCCCTTTCGTTCCAACCCAGGATTCGCGCGCCGCCATCGACCACGGCGACCAGTTCGCCGCCGTCGGGAGAGAAGCTCAGGCCATCGACGCTGACGACATCCTCGTCGGCCGGCGCCAGAGGTATCCGGGCGAGCACCTCGCCGGGGCGATTGTCGACGCTGCGCCGAACGTCATAAATGACTATTTCGCCTTTTCCGGTGGCCACGGCCAGCGCTTCGCCGCTTGGGCTCAGCGCGGCCTGGGGCCGATTGAAATTCGCGGTCCGGAATTCTTTGATCCGTTCGCCGCTGGCGAGATCCCAAACCTGTACGCGCTGGGCGTCGTCGAAGCGGGGCGAACTGATCAGCCGGTCCGCGCCGCCGAACTCCAAGAGCTTTAGCGCGAGGACCGCTTTATCCAGATGCAGCGTACACCGCCATTCGCCTGTTTCGCAGGAGCGGACCTCGATCCCCGACGAACCGGCTTCGCTGGCCGAAGCGTACAGCTTTCCGTCGGCGCTAAGAGCGCGCAGGGAGTCTCGGGAACGGGCCTGGAAGGCGCCGGTTTTTCCGCCGATCTCGCCGGTTTGCGAGTCGTAAACGGTTTGGCCGGCCGCGACGAAGCGGCCCGTCCCTTGGGCGAAGACGATGAACGGATCGCGAGGCGGCAAGGGAATCGAAATCCGCGAATCGCCGCCGTCGGTCTCGCCGGGAAACTCCGCCGGCGAGCCGGAATCTTTTTCACTGCCGGGCAAGTCGCTGCCTGGCAAATTGCTGCCCGACAAGCCATCGGCTTGCGCGGCCGGCATGGCGCCGGCGATCGGCGAAAGACCGGGCGCTTCTTCCTGCGGCTTGCGCGAATTGGCGGAGAGTTGGTCAGGCGAACTCGCATTCGGCGCCGCTGGTTCGTCATCGCTGGGGGACGGGGCCGCCGATTCCTCGACGATCTGGCCGTCGAGAGGTCGGGCCTGCGCGTCGCCACGTTGTTCCGGGCCGGTTCGCTTGCCGAGCGTCAAGACCAGGACGATCACCAGCATCACTACGGCTGCCCCGGCGGGAATCAGCCAATAGTGCGGCGGAATCGTGTTTTGCTTGGAGCGCGTCGTCAGGCGGACCCGCGGTTGCCGCGTTCGCCGGCCCGACAAGCCGGCCTGACCCGCCAGAGCGTCCAAGTCGATCGCCGGCGCGGCGCGCTGCGGGCGTGTGGCTTGGGGCGGGCCTGCCTGGGGGCGGCCCCCTGGGGGCGGGACAACCCGGGCAGGAGTTGGGGTGTAATGCGGCTGCTGCTCGGGCGCCAAGGGCGCCACCGGCGTCTCGTGGGGCGGAGGGTCCAGTCGTCCTTGCTTCCTCAATTCGGCGTCGTAGGCGGCGCGCGCCTTCGGATTCAACAGGCAGATTTTGGCGGCGGCAATCTCATTCAGAATTCGGGCCGCGTCGTCGGCGTACTTGCCGACTTGGAAATTGCGCACGTAGGCGCTTTGACGCAGCACGGCCGCCTCGATGACCTCCAACTCCGTTTCGTCGCTTGCGACGCCGAGCAGTTGATAGTGCGTGGGCGGCCGGCGGTCCTCGGGAATGCTGAGCCACCTGCGATACGGATCGAACATGGAAGTCATTTTACTAATGCCGCCGAGCTTCCGACTACAAAAATCGCGGCAACCCGCCGCCCTCTCCCATTTGCTTTCTACAGCATAACCTTCGCCTCGATCATGTGTTTACGCGGCCCGCTTCGTGGCTTACGATAAAAACCCGCTCTTTTTGGGTGCAGGCACTATAACGGCGGGATGAGTTCCTAGAAATCTCAGTCACCAACGGGTTCCGGCCGGCTTGAACAGCGAAGATGAACCCAAACGGGGTTGATGGATGACGGCGAATTTGAACCTCCTCCTGGAGAAGCACGGGCCGGGGTTTATCGAAGCTGCGATCAAACGTCTCGTCGGGCAACCGCCCGATTGCGTCGCCGACGACGCGCAGTATCGGGCCCGTGTGATCGCCGCGGCCTGGCAGGCCGCTCCGATGCAGTTCCGACTGTTCGACCCGGCCCAACTGCGCTGGGAAGAGTTCATGTTGGCGCTGCGAGGCGAAGTTTTCGATTTTTCCGGCGGTGCGATCGCCCTCAAGCCTGGTTGGCAACAAGCGATTGCCCGCCTTCGGACCCGCTTCTCCGCTTCCGACGGCCCATCGGAAGACGGGCTACGTTTGCCGGCGGCCGGGCCCGATTCGGCGCCTCTGCCCTTGCCGCCCGGCGCCAAGGTCCACGCGGTGGGCATCGACTTGGGCACGACGTACTCCGTCGTCGCCTATTTGGATCATCAAGGTCGCCCGGTGAGCGTCTCCAACGCCAACGGAGACATTCTGACGCCCAGCGTCGTGCTCTTCGACCAGGACGGCACGGTCGTCGGTCGAGAGGCCGTGTTGGCGGCGGCGCTCGAACCCGAGCGGGTCGCCGATTGCGTCAAGCGCGACATGGGCGGCAGGCACTATCATCGCCGCGTCAACGGCGAACTCCTTCCGCCCGAAGTGATTTCCAGCTACATCCTGCGGCGGTTGAAAGCCGACGCCGAGCGCAAGCTAGGCCCGATCACGAAGGCCGTGATCACCGTGCCGGCTTATTTCGACGAGACGCGGCGCCGCGCGACGATGGACGCCGGCAAGCTCGCGGGTTTGGAAGTGCTCGATATTCTCAACGAACCGACGGCCGCCGCCATCGTCTACGGTTATCAAGAAGGCTTCTTGGATCGCTCGGGGCAGATGAAAGCAGGGGAGACGGTCCGCGTGCTCGTTTACGATCTGGGCGGCGGAACGTTCGACGTCACGGTCGTCGAGATGAGCAGCCAATCGTTCAAGGCCATCGCCACCGACGGCGACGTGCGCTTGGGCGGCAAGGACTGGGACGAAAAGCTGATCGACATCGCCGCCGAGCGATTGCTCCGGCAATTGGGAGAAGATCCGCGTCGCGATCCCGAGACGATGCAAGATTTGTGGCTCTCGGCCGAGGTCGCCAAAAAGACGCTTTCCGAGCGTGCCAAGGCGACGTTGTACGTGAACCACCGCGGGAAGCGGCATAAAGTCGACATCACCCGCGAGGAATTCGAGACCGCGACGGCGCCATTGGTCCTGCGGACCCGCACCACGACGGAAATCGTCGTCATGCAGGCCGGGTTGACGTTTGACGACATCGACAAGGTGCTGGTCGTCGGCGGCTCGACCCGCATGCCGATGATCACGCGGATGCTGGCCGAGTTGGCCGGCAAGGCGGTCGACGGTTCGGTGTCCGCGGACGAAGCCGTGGCGCACGGCGCCGCGCTGTTCGCCGATTTGCTGCTGCAACGGCAAGGCATCGGCCCAGGGCACACGCAATTCGACGTGACCAACATCAATTCGCACAGCCTCGGCGTGGTCGGCGTCGATCCGATTTCGGGCCGCAGGCTCAACCGGGTGATCATTCCCAAGAACACGCCGCTGCCGCATGCGGCCTCGCGCCGCTTCAAAACATTTCAGACCAATCAACCGAACGTGCGCGTTTGCGTGTTGGAGGGCGAAAGCGAGGCGCCCGATGCCTGCATCGAGATCGGAACCTGCGTGATTCGCGACTTGCCTCCGGCCCTGCCGGCCGGCTGGCCGGTGGAGGTCCGCTACAGTTACAGCGAGAACGGGCGTTTGACGGTCATCGCCAACCTGATCGGGCACGACGCCCAGGTGACGACCGACTTCTTGCGAGATAACAGCCTGAGCGACGATGATTTGATGCTGTGGGCCGAATGCCTGGCCAGCGAAGCCCGCCAGCGCGATCACTAGGAGGGGGCGAAAAGCGGATTCCGCAGTCGATGGCGAAACAAAAGACAGGCGATCTCAGGATTCTCAAGGGCGGAAACGTGTTCGGCCCCATGCTGCGCGAAGATCTCGAGCGCTTGCTGGCCGCGCGGAAGATCGCGCCTTCCGACCAGGTGTCGGTGGCTGGCGCGCCTTGGATTGCGGTGGAGGAGCACCTGAACCCCCGTGCTCCCGATCAGGAGCCGATTCCGGAGCGCTGTTTGCAAGTGCTGAAGGGCCGGCGGATGTTCGGCCCGATGACGCGGCAAGAAGTCGTCGACTTGGCGGCCTCGGGCCGAATCGACGACGAGGATCTGATCTCTGCTTTGGGCGGCCCCTGGATGCGATTGGCGGATTTCTTCGCCGCCCCGATCCGCCCGGAGGAGGTCGAAGAGGACGACGCCTCGCTGGTGGAACTGTTGCCGGCGCACGCTTTGGAGGTCGGCCGCTTTCGCATTCAGGACTTGCTCGAAGAGGGCCGCGAGGCGCCCGACATTTGGTACATCCGCGTGCGCGGCATCCATTCGTCTCCGTTGCAGAAGTGGCACATCCGGCAACTGTATCAATCTCGCGAGATCACCTTGGACTGTCCGGTGCGCAATGCCAGTTGGCGCGCCGAAGACTGGCGGCGCATCGGAGACGTGCGAGAACTTGCCGCCGAGATGACGAGAAGCTAAGAACGCCTAATCGAACTCGCCGCCGCGTAATTGCGTAGGTTATGCTTCAGCATAACATTCCCGTTTCGGCGAGGTTATGCTGAAGCACAACCTACGCCTGAAGCATGAACCCTAGTCCGCCGCTTCACGGCAGCTTGAGCAGGCTGTTGTGGTATTGGCCCTGCTGCAGCGGATTGCCCGGATCGGCGCGCCACTGCTTGCCGTCGATCACGAACTTGTACTCGTGGGCGCCGGGCTTCAAGGTCAGTTTCGCCGTGTAGCGGCCTTCGGCGTCGGGGCCGTCCATCTTCAGCCCATCCGGCTTCCAGTCGTTGAACGCGCCGGCGAGGTAGACCGCCTCGGCCTCGACGTTCGGCCGGTAGGCGAACTCGACTTCGTAGTCGCCAGCGGTCGTTTTGACCGCTTTCGGAGCGCCAAGCGAAAGATCTTGGTCCTCGCGCACCGCCTCGAACGTGCCGACCATCATCTCCTCCCACGTCTGGTCGCCCCAGCGAACGGCCTTCGTCGGATCGGGATTCATCAGGTTGTCGGCCGAGTTGTCGAACGCCGCCAGGCAATGGATTACCGTTCCTTCGGGCATCCGCTTGGGTTGGGCGAAGACATAGGAATTCTGCCAATTGAAGTCGTAATGCGGCACGTCGAGCAGCGTTTCGCGGGCGCCGTCGGGATAGATCGCGTCGAAGCGAAACGATTTGCCCCGCAAGTGCATGTGCGGCAAGACCGCATACAGCCGCATGTCTTGATCGAAGCGATGGCGGGCCTCGACGCGGTGCTCGTCGGCGCCGGGCGGAATGTTGAACTCATAGTTCATCGCCAGCGAGGTCCGCAATTCTTGTTTGACGGTTTTCGGGTCGGCGAACACGAAACCGGCCGTGCTAAGATCGGTTTGCTCGCTGCCATTGGGCGTGTAATGGCCTTGGATGACGAGCTTCGATCCGGCCGGCACGCGTTTGGCCATTCCGGGGCGAAACACCGAGGCGGGCATGCCCGGCGCGTAGGCCGCCAGCGAATTGTATAAGACCGCCAGCGGATCCTGTTTGCCTTTTCCGGGCGGCACGAAATAGATGATCAGATGATGCACGACCGCGCGGTTGCCCGGCCGCACTTCGGCCTGTTGAATCCACTTGTCTTCGGTAAAGCCCGGATCGATCACGAAATGTTGGTACGAGACGACGCCTTTCGCCGGCACCGTGTAGGGCTTCGGCATCGCGAACTCGACGTCGGGCTTCGCGATCCGCCAGCCCTCGACGAACTCGATCGGCTTGGGCAAATCGGCCGCGTCGCCTTCGGGAACGCCATTGTCGAGCCAGGCGAAGATCAGCTTCTTCTCTTCATCTGAAAGTCGAATGTCGTTGGAAAAGTGGCCGAACTCGGGGTTCGCGTGCCAAGGGGGCATGCGGCCCTCCTCGATCACCTCGCGGATCGTCTCGGTCCAGCCGACGACGTCTTCGTAGGAAAGCAGCGTGAAAGGGGCGATCTCGCCTGGCCGGTGACAGCGCACGCAGTGCTGCTGCAAGATGCCCGCGATGTGCTTGGTATAAGTGATTTCGCCCGTCGGCGGCTTGCGGCTGAGCCGGCCGATATGGCAGCCGAGCGAGCGCGTGACCGGACGGCTGACGGCCTTGCCGGCCAGCAGTTCGTCGATCGCCGTTTTCAGCTCCGCGTGTTCGGGCTTTTCCCGCGCGTAGCCGATTCCGTATTGGTCGTCGATCCGCCCCCAATAGCGCACCACGCGCTTGTCGTCCAACAAGAAGACTTCCGGCGTCCGCTGGGCGCCGAATCGATCGGCCACCGCGTTGCCGGGGTCTTTTAATAAGGCGAACTCGATCTTGTGCGTGCGGGCGTAATGGGCGATTTCAGCCAGCGAGTCTTGTTGGTTCGAGTCGATGCCGACGAAGGCCACGCCTTGCTCCTTGTAGGCGTCGGCCAGTTCCTGCAACCGCGGGCCGTAAAGCTTGGCCAACGGGCATTCGGCGCCGAGAAAAGCCACGACCACGGCCCGCTTGTCCGACCAATCGGCGAGCCGGTGCGGGGCGCCCAGGTAATCTTGCAGCTTGAAATCGTCGATTTGTCTGCCGATGGGCGAATCGTCTTTTTGTTCCTGGGCGGAGTCGGCCGCCAACGGCAGAGCGAGCGATAGCAATAAGCCGCCAAACGTCGCGATCATGACGAGCCTCGAAAGGGGTCGATTTTGGAATGAAGCAAAGACCGCAGGCGAGTCCCGGCAACGCCCTTGAGTTCGTCAATCATAATGCCAACCATCGGCGATTGGCAATGTTACCGGCCGCTGGCAGCAAGCCGGTTCGATTTACGTATGGACCGGTTAGCGATGGCCTTGGCCCTGCCTTGCCCGGCCGCCGCCATTCTAATCAACGACGCACGAAAAAGCTTCGGCGGTTGAACGCGAGCCTATTGCTGGCGGGCGCGAAAGTCATTCCCGGGCCAGCGCCACTTCAGCTTCTGGAAAAAGCTGGCTGAAAGCTTCGAGGCTGTAGCCGGTATCTGGAGTCAAGAAGCTTCGATCCAACTCCAATCGCTCGACCCCGCGCTCTCCGAAGAGCCGCAGGCTCCAAGGGGCCTTTGCGTCGGCTGTGATGTAGGATCCTTTATGCGGCGGCAAAATGCCCATCGTCTCGGCGGCGATCTGGCGCGCACGGAGAGGAACGATCCATACTAACGCTTCGCGCCGGTTGTGAATCCATTTGAGTTGCACGCCTAGCCATCCGAGGAACGCGCCCAGCACTGTGACCACCACGAACATCGTCCGCAGGCGAAATTGGAAGCGGCGGCGCATGACGGCTACGCTTTCAAGCCAGCGTTCCGCGAGTGACGCCAAGCTGGTTCAACACCTGCAAGCCGCGCCAGGCGCTGCGGCCGTCTTCCTGGCCCGCGAGCACGCGCGCGTAGCGATCGAGCAAGGCGGCGGTTTCGGTCGCGTCCTCGCGCAGCAGCTCGACGCGAAAATGCCGCACGCCGATCGCCCCCAGCCGCGGCAGATATTCGGCGGCCGACTGGGGAATGGAATTGAAGACCGTGTTGCGGCAGCCCGTGTCGGCCAGCAGAGGAAAGGCGGCGCCGACGCGATCGCGCAGCTCGATGCGATGGCGGTCGCAGGGCCGGCCGCAATCGCGATGGTCTTTGCCGCTGGAGAGCGTCGCCGCGAACACGCAATGCTCCATGTGGAACATCGGCATGTGTTGATGGACCACCAGCTCGAACCAGCGTGGCGAAATCCGCGCCAGCATCGCCGTCAGTTGCTCCCAGTTCAAGTCGTAGCTGGGCGTGAGCCGCGACAAGCCTTCACCGAGCAACAGATCGGCCGTAAGCTCGTTGGCCACGTTGAGCGAAAAATCGCCGATTCGCGCCATTGCGGGCGATTGCTCGCGAAAGAAGGCCAAGGCGGCCAGGTTCCGAATCAGCACGGCGTCTGGCTCGGCGCCGGCGATTTTGTGCAGCAAGCCCTCCTCGCCCGGCTTGATGATCCTGAGCGTCGCCAGGCCGATCGGCACGCCGGCCGCGCGCGCCCGCGGGACCGCCTCGCGATAGCGTCGCACGTCTTCGAAGTCGCAATAGACCATCGCGGGCCGCACGGTCGCCGATGCGGACCAGGCCAGAGCGGCGTCGAGCTGCTCCATCGTGCGGGCCATGACGTAAAGCTGCGGCGCCGCTTCGTCCGCGGAGGGATTTCGGGCGCTCGCCTCGTTGCGCAGGTCGGCTAGGGCCGCCGAATCGATCGTGCGAGCGCCATGTTCGGCGGCACGGGCCGCCAGCAGGGC
>Ga0134126_10008565_pt1 | contig 12865 bp, 13 predicted proteins | sample KB31752_FD_96881 | JGI IMG/M metagenome (GOLD analysis project Ga0134126, IMG submission 96881) | Terrestrial soil microbial communities with excess Nitrogen fertilizer from Kellogg Biological Station, Michigan, USA - KB3-175-2 | ecosystem: Environmental > Terrestrial > Soil > Unclassified ...
AACAGCAGGACATCGCGGAGCGCATCCTGAAGGAGATCAACGAGCGTCTCGGCTTCCTGCGCAATGTCGGTCTCGAATACCTGACCCTGGCGCGCGCCTCGGGGACGCTCTCGGGAGGCGAGAGCCAGCGCATCCGCCTCGCCTCGCAAATCGGCTCCGGCCTCACCGGCGTGCTCTATGTCCTGGACGAGCCGTCGATCGGCCTCCATCAGCGCGACAACGAGCGGCTGCTGACCACGTTGAAGCGGCTGCGCGATCTGGGCAACACGGTGATCGTCGTCGAGCATGACGAGGACGCCATCCGGCAAGCCGATTATCTCATCGACATGGGCCCGGCCGCCGGCCTCCATGGCGGCCATGTCGTGGCGGCGGGCCTCCCCGACGACGTGCTGGCGAGCGAGGGCAGCATCACCGCGCAATATCTCACCGGCAGGAAGCGCATCGAGGTGCCCGCGATGCGTCGCCCGGGCCATCTCGGCCAGCTGCTGCGCGTCATCGGCGCACGCGCCAACAACCTGCAGAACATCAGCGTCGACATTCCCCTCGGCATTTTCGCTTGCGTCACCGGCGTGTCGGGCGGCGGCAAGTCGACGCTGGTGGTGGACACGCTTTACAAGGCGCTGGCTCGCAAGCTCATGGGGGCGCGCGAGCATGCGGGTGCCCACGAGCGCATCGAGGGTGCGGAGCATCTCGACAAGATCGTCGATATCGACCAGTCGCCGATCGGCCGCACGCCGCGCTCCAATCCCGCAACATACACCGGCGCCTTCACGCCGATCCGTGACTGGTTCGCCGGGCTGCCGGAGGCCAAAGCGCGCGGTTATGGGCCGGGACGCTTTTCGTTCAACGTCAAGGGCGGGCGCTGCGAGGCGTGCCAGGGCGACGGCGTCATCAAGATCGAGATGCACTTTTTGCCCGACGTCTATGTGCAATGCGATGTCTGCAAGGGCAAGCGCTACAACCGCGAGACGCTCGACATCACCTTCAAGGGCAAGAGCATTGCCGACGTGCTCGACATGACCGTCGACGAGGGCGCCGAGTTCTTCCGCGCCGTGCCGGCGATCCGCGACAAGATGACGACCTTGCAGCGCGTGGGCCTCGGCTACATCCATATCGGTCAGGCGGCGACGACGCTGTCTGGCGGCGAGGCGCAGCGCGTCAAGCTGGCGAAGGAGCTGTCGCGCCGCGCCACCGGCCGCACGCTCTACATCCTCGACGAGCCGACCACCGGATTGCATTTCGAGGATGTGCGCAAGCTTTTGGATGTGCTGCATGCGCTGGTCGAGCAAGGCAACACGGTACTGGTGATCGAGCATAATCTCGAAGTGATCAAGACCGCCGACTGGATCATCGATCTCGGGCCCGAGGGCGGCTCGGGCGGTGGCCGCATCGTCGTCTCCGGCACGCCCGAGCAGGTCGCCGCCACGCCAGCGAGCTACACCGGGCAATACCTCAAGAGCTATCTCACCAGGAGCGGCGAGCAAATGCGCCAGAAGGCGCGCAAGCGGGCGTAGGTGGGCCGCCGCTCGCGTCGGCCGTACGTATCAGAGCACCAGCTCGATAAGCGTCGGCCCATCGGTACGAAGTCCCTTGGCGAGCGCGGCGTGGAAGCTGTCGAGATCGGTCGCGAGCGACGCCGGCACGCCCATGCCGGTGGTGAGGCGGCACCAATCGAGATCGGGATGGCCGATCTCCAGCATGTCGAGCGCCTTGCGGCCGGGATTGCCGGCGCCGACATTGGCGAGTTCCGATTTGAGGATGTTGTAGCTTCGGTTGGCGAACACCACGGTGGTGACGTTGAGGCCTTCGCGCGCCATCGTCCACAGCGCCTGGAGCGTGTACATGCCGCTGCCATCGGCCTCAAGGCACAGCACGCGGCGGTCGGGACACGCCACGGCGGCGCCGACGGCGAGCGGCAGCGCGATGCCGATCGATCCTCCGGTGTTGACCAGCCAGTCATGCGGCACGCTGCCTGAGGTGGCCGGCAAGAGTCCGCGGCCAGACGTAACCGACTCGTCGATGACGATGGCGTCCTCGGGAATGAGCGCGGCGATGACGGCGGCGAGGCCCGGCAGCGTGACCTTGCCCGTCGGCGGCGCAGTGCTCGCGCGCTCGCTGAGCACGGGCGGCGTGCGCGCCGCACCGACCGCTTCGGCCACGGCCGCCAGCGCCGCGGCGAGATCGTGCTGCGGCTCGGCCAGGCGGTGGATCTCGCAGCCGGCAGGCGTCACCACGCTTGGCTTCTCGGGATAGGCGAAGAACGCGACCGGCGGGGGTGCGCCGACGAGGATCATTTGCGGGAATCCCGCAAGCCGCGCCAGCGCCTGGTCGATGACATAGGGAATCCGCTCGACCGCGACACGGCCCACGCCGCGCTCCATACGCGCGACTGAATAGCTCGCGAACAGCGTCGCGCCGCAGGCGGCTGCGATGCGGCCGGCCGAGAGCAGCGCATCGCCGCGCAGCGCGGCGCCGCCAAGGAGGATGGCGGTCGGCCGCCCGTTGCGCAGCAAGCGCGCCGCGGTATCGACGGCCTCTTCCGGCGGCGGCTGCGGCAATGGCGGCGACGGCACCTTCGCCACCTCGCCGCCCTCGCTCCACGCCGTGTCGGCGGGCAGGATCAGCGTCGCGATCTGCCCGGGCGGCGTGCGCGCCGCCGCCACGGCCTCGGCGCCGTCGCGCCCGATGTCGGCGGCACCGGTGGACGTCCGCAGCCATTTCGAATAAGGCCTTGCCACCGCCTCTATATCGCCATTGAGCGGCGCGTCATACTGCTTGTGGTAGGTCGCGTGGTCGCCGATCACATTGACAATCGGCGAGTGAGCGCGCGAGGCATTGTGCAGATTGGCAAGGCCATTGCCGAGGCCCGGCGCCAGATGGAGCAGCGTCAGCGCCGGATTGCCGGTCATCCGCGCATAGCCGTCGGCCGCGCCGGTGACCACGCCCTCGAAGAGGCCGAGCACGCACCGCATGCCCTCGACGCGGTCGAGCGCCGCGACGAAATGCATTTCGGACGTGCCCGGGTTGGCGAAGCAGACATTGACGCCGCCGCCGACAAAGGTCCGAACAAGACTTTCAGCGCCGTTCATGGGCGTCGCTACCGCTTCTTCTCCGCCTCGTAGCGTGCCTTGGTCTCGGCGTTGGGCGGATAGAGGCCGGGCAGCTTCTCGCCGCGCTCGACTTCGCGCATGATCCACGCCTCGAGCCGCTCCTGCTCGGGCCCGGCGGCGGCCACTTCCTCGACCAGGTTGGCGGGAATGAGCACCGCGCCGTCGCTGTCGGCGACAATGACGTCGTTGGGGAAGACGGCGACGCCGCCGCAGCCGATCGGCTGCTGCCAGCCGACGAAAGTGATCGCGGCGACCGAGGCCGGCGCCACCGTGCCGGCGCTCCATACCGGGAGCCTGGTACCGAGCACGCCGGCGCCGTCGCGCACCGGCCCGTCGGTGATCAGCGCGGTGACGCGGCGCTGCACCATGCGCGCGCACAGGATATCACCGAAGATGCCCGCCTCGGGGATGCCCATGGCGTCGGCCACCGCTATGCAGCCTTCCGGCATCGCCTCGATCGCGCCCCGCGTCGAGGTCGGCGAGGACCAGGATTCGGGCGTCGCCACATCCTCGCGCGCCGGCACGAAGCGCAAGGTGAAGGCGCGTCCGACGACGCGGCCCAGCCCTTCCTTGATCGGCCGCGGTCCGCGCATCCACACCTTGCGCAGGCCTTTCTTGAGCAGGATCGTGGTGATGGTGGCGGTGGTCACGCCCTTCAACGACTCGAACAGCGCCGCATCGGCAGTCACTTGGCTCTCCCTTTCTGGCGGCGCCCAGCCGGTTGACGCTGGCGGCGGCGGCGCGGTAGGTCACGGGTGTTCCGGCCGCCGCCGGCGTGGCAGTGCCGGAAGCCATGCTACATGAAGACGATGCCCAGCCAAACCATCCACATCATCGGCGGCGGCCTCGCCGGCAGCGAGGCGGCATGGCAGGCGGCGCGCGCCGGGGTCAAGGTGGTGCTGCACGAGATGCGGCCCGTCCGCGGCACCGCCGCCCATGTCTCGGACGGCCTCGCCGAGCTGGTCTGCTCGAACTCGTTCCGTTCCGACGACACGGAGAACAACGCGGTCGGGCTGCTGCATGAGGAGATGCGCCGCTCAGGCTCGCTCGTCATGCGTGCTGCCGACGCGCATCGCGTGCCGGCGGGCGGCGCCCTCGCCGTCGACCGGGTGGGCTTCTCGGCGGCCGTGCAGCAGGCGCTGCTCGCCGAACCGCTGGTCGAGCTCAGGCGCGAGGAGATCGCTGGATTGCCGCCGGCGGATTGGGACAGCGTCATCGTCGCCACCGGCCCCCTCACCGCGCCGGCGTTGGCCGAGGCGATCCGCACTCTCTCGGGCGAGGACGCGCTCGCCTTCTTCGATGCCATCGCGCCCATCGTCTATCGCGAGACCATCGACATGGAGAAGGCATGGCTGCAGTCGCGCTACGGTAAGGGCGACGGCGCCGACTACATCAACTGCCCGCTCGACAAGAGGCAATACGAGGCTTTCGTCGCCGCGCTCATCGCCGGCGACAAGGCCGAGTTTCACGATTGGGAAAAAGACACGCCCTATTTCGAGGGCTGCCTGCCGATCGAGGTGATGGCGGCGCGCGGCATCGACACGCTGCGCTACGGACCGATGAAGCCGGTGGGGCTGCGCGACCCGCGCACCGGCCGCGGCGGCCATGCCGTGGTGCAGCTCCGCCAGGACAACGCGCTCGGCACGCTCTACAACATCGTGGGCTTCCAGACCAAGCTGAAGCATGCCGAGCAGAAGCGCCTTTTCCGCATGATTCCCGGCCTGGAGCAGGCCGAGTTCGCACGCCTCGGCGGCCTCCACCGCAACACCTTCCTCAACGGCCCGACGCTGCTCGACAGCGCCCTGCGCCTCAAGGCCATGCCGCGGCTGCGCTTCGCCGGTCAGATCACGGGCGTCGAGGGTTATGTCGAGAGCGCCGCCATCGGCCTCCTCGCCGGCCGTTTCGCCGCCGCCGAGCGGCTCGGTCGCGACGTGGCGCCGCCGCCGCCGACCACGGCGCTGGGCGCCCTCCTCCACCATATCACCGGCGGCGCCGATGCCGGTACCTTCCAGCCGATGAACGTCAATTTCGGCCTCTTCCCGCCGCTGCCCGATGGCGCCATCACCCGCGGCAACCGCGGCGAGCGCAAGCCGATGCTGGCGCGCCGCGCCCTGGCCGACCTCGCTCGCTGGCTCGGTCCGGCGCGCGCCGCGGCGGAGTGAGCGGTGGCGCCAGCTACCGAAATTCGCCCAGACGCCGCTTCTGCCGGCCGATCTCATCGAAATTGGCAGGATCTAGCCAGCGCTCGAACGCCGCCTTGAGCAGAGGCCACTCGCCGTCGATGATCGAGAACCACGCCGTGTCGCGGCTGCGGCCCTTGTAGACAATGGCCTGGCGGAAGATGCCCTCGAAGCGAAAGCCGAGCCGCGCCGCCGCGGCGCGCGACGGCGCGTTGAGGGCATCGCATTTCCACTCGTAGCGGCGGTAGCCGAGCTCGTCGAAGGCGCGGCGCATCAGCAGATACATCGCCTCGGTCGCGGCCGGGCGGCGCTGGAGGCTCGGGCTGTAGTTGATGCCGCCGACCTCGATCACGCCGTTGGCCGGGTCGACGCGCATAAGGCTGGCGACCCCGACGGCGCGCCCGCTGTCGCGCGCGACGATGGCGTGGAACACCGGGTCCTCGCGGCCACAGACCTGCTCCACCCACTGGCGGTAATCCTCGTCGCGCGCGAACGGGCCATAGGGCAGATAGGTCCAGTTGCGCCCATCGCGGTCTTCGGCGTTGGCGGCCAACAGGTCGGCGGCGTGGCGGCTGGCGTCGAGTGGCTCGACGCGGCAGAAACGCCCGTCCAGCGCCGTGCGCGGCGGCCGCGGCCGCGCCTGCCAGCCGGGCAGCGGCCGGCCGATCGGCTGGCCGAGGTGATTGAGCTGGTCAGTCATGCACGCTTCAATAGCGCCGCCTCAGCGCGGCCAAGGTAAGCCGCCAGCCGCGCCATGGGTCCTGCCGCGCCAGCCGCCGGTCGAAGGGATCGTAGCCCGCGCGCTTGAGTCTGGCGAGATCGGCGCCGGCCAGCACCGCCGGCAGCAGCGCCGGCAGTGCAGCGCGCGGCACGGCGCCCTGCTGCGCACGCGCCGCGGCGAGATGCCCAGCGGCGGCTGTGGCCACTTGCGCGACGACGCGGGCGAGCGCCGGCGACGGGCGCAGCTCGAACACCTCCTGATCGATGCGCAAGCCGGCCGCCGCGCAGAGGTCGCGCGGCAGATAGAGGCGCTTGGCACGCGCATGGAACGGCAGCGCGCGCAGCAATCCGCTGAGCGCGTAGGCGATGCCGACCGCGCGACCGGCCGCGATGGCGTTGGCGCCGCGCTCGCCCAGCACCTCGAGCGCCAGCCACACGAGGCGGGCCGAGCTGCTCTCGGCATAGGCCTCGAGCGCCGCCAGCGACTCCGGCGCTTCGCCGCCGAGGTCGAGATCGCGTGCGGCGATGAGCGCGTCGACATGCGCCCGGCTCAGGCCGCGGCTGCGAATCGCCTCTGCCAGCGGTGCCACCGTCTCGTGCGGGTGCACGGGGCCGCCGCCATAGATGGACTCGACGGTCTCGCGCCACCATTGCAGGCGGATCTGGCCCAGCACCGGCTCGCTGACCACCTCGCGCGTCTTGGCGATCTCGTAGTTGAAGGCGTAGAGCGCCAGGAGTTCGCCGCGCCGGGCTTCGGGCGCGAACAGCGCGGTGAGGAAGCGATCGCGATCATGTTGCCGCACCACGTGCGCCAGCGAAGACAGGCTCTGCGACTCGGCCAAGCTGATTTTCCTAACGCGACTCGCGCATGCGATTGCGGCCACTAAACTAAGCGTCTATCATACTTTCGGAGAAAGCGTCGATTCGCACGGGGGAAACGATGAAGAATCCACTGGACTCGCTGCAACAGACCGTCGTGCTCGGCTTCGTGCTCACGGTCGTGATGGTGCTTCTGATCCACGCCATCGTCTGACCTATAGGGGGAAGCCATGCAAGAGCTCGTTACCTCGACGTGGTGGATATTCTGCTTCCGCTGGCTGCACATCATGAGCGGCATCATGTGGATCGGCCATCTCTGGTACTTCAACTTCGTGCAGACGCCGTCGATGCCGAAGATTCCGCAGGAGCAGAAGCCGGCAATCACTAAATTCATCGCGCCCGCGGCGCTGTTCTGGTTCCGTTGGGGAGCGATGGCGACCATCGTCACCGGCCTCATCCTTGCCGGCTGGAGCGGCTTCCTCTGGGGCGCCATCACGCTCGGCATCGGCGAGCACAACTCGCATGACACGACGATCGGCTTCGGCATGTGGCTCGGCACGATCATGTGGTTCAACGTCTGGGTGCTGATCTGGCCGAACCAGAAGAAGGTATTGGGGATCGTGAGCGCACAACCCGATGAGGTGAAGCGCGCCGCGCGTGTCGCCGGCCTCGCTTCCCGCGTCAATACCATGCTGTCGATCCCCATGCTCTACGCCATGGCGGGAGCCACGCACTTCTCCTTCTGACATCTCGTCCCAGCGCATTGGGAACCGGGGCCGCAAGGCCCCGTTCCTTTTTTGTCAGCCGCTCAGTTTTTCACGGCCGCGGCGCGAGCTGCCGCAGGCGCTCCAGCATGAGGTAAAAAATGGCCTTCGAACTTCCGCCTTTGCCCTATCCTAAGGACGGCCTCGAGCCGCATATGTCGTCGCGCACGCTCGAGTTCCACCATGGCAAGCACCACGCGGCCTATGTCGCGGCCTTGAACAAGCTGGTGGAGAACACCCCGTTCGCCAGTCAGTCGCTGGAAGAGATCATCCGCGCTACCGCCAAGGACGACTCCAAGACCGGAATCTTCAACAACGCGGCGCAGGTGTGGAACCACACCTTCTTCTGGAACTGCATGCGGCCGCGCGGCGGCGGGCAGCCTTCGGGCGAGGTGCAGAAGGCGATCGAGCAAAGCTTCGGCGGGCTCGACAAGTTCAAGCAGCAGTTCAAGGAGGCAGCGACGACCCAGTTCGGCAGCGGCTGGGCGTGGCTGGTACGTGACGGCAGCAGCCTCAAAATCGCCAAGACGCCCAACGCGGTCGACCCGGTGGCGCAGGGCCAAACCGCGCTCCTCACCTGCGATGTATGGGAGCACGCCTACTATCTCGACTTCCAGAACCGCCGCCCCGACTTCGTGCAGACCTTCCTCGATCACCTCGTGAACTGGGAATTCGTTGCCAAAAATCTGGCCAAGGGTCGCTGATCTCGCTCTGGCCACGCCGGACACGCCTGCACGTTCGTGGGAAGAATAGCGCGCGCTGGCGGAGCGCGCCGCCTTGTGTGATCCTCCTGGTCAAAACCAGGAGGATGCCATGGCTGCTTATGTGATTGTCGATCTCGATGTGAAGAATGAGGCCGCCTTGGCGGGCTACCGCCGCGCCGTCCCCGAAACGGTGGCGAAATACGGCGGGCGTTTCCTGGTGCGCGGTGGCGCTTGTGACGTGCTGGAGGGCAGTTGGCAGCCGAAGCGCGTGGTCGTGCTGGAGTTCCCCAGCATGGATGCGTTAAAGCGCTGGTACAGGTCGGACGATTACAAGCCGCTGCTGGCAGATCGCCTGCGCCATGCCGAGGCCGATCTCATCGCCGTCGAAGGTATCTGATGTCAGCCGGCGGGCAGCAGCGCTGCCGCGACGCGGCGCTCCTCGGCGAGCAGGATATTGTAGGTGCGGCACGCGGCGCCGGTGTCCATGGCGTCGACGACGATGCCGGCCTGGCGGAGCCTCTGACGCAACGCCGGCCCGACCGGCTGCATTCGCTTGCCGCAGCCCAGCAGCAGGATCTCGATCCCGCCATGCTCGATCACCGGCCGCAGGCTCTCGGCCGTAACATCGGCGAGCGCGCTCACCGCCCAGCTCTCGGTCCTCTCCGGGAAGACCAGGATCGCGCCGCCATAACCGGCGCCGCTGACATGGAAGCTATGCGCGCCGTAGCTGTCGATGACCTGGCGCCCGGCCGGGATGAGCGGCGTGACATCCATCGGCTTTATGACACCGGCTCGCGCTCCGCCGCCGACGCCGCCTCGGCCTCCTTCGCCGAGCCGCTCCGCCGCGGCCGGATGTAGTAGAGCAGCGGCGCCGCGATGAACAGCGATGAGTAGGTGCCGATGACGATGCCCCACAGCATGGCAATGGAGAAGCCGCGCAGCACTTCGCCGCCGAATATCAGCAACGAAAGCACGGCGAGCGCCGTTGTGCTCACCGTCAGGATGGTGCGCGACAGCGTCTCGTTGAGGCTCTTGTTGATCAGCGTGGGGAAATCCATCGTCTTGTATTTGCGCATTGTCTCGCGCATGCGGTCGTAGATGACGACGGTGTCGTTGATGGAATAGCCGGCTATGGTGAGGATCGCCGCCAAGGTCGTCAGGTTGAAATCGATCTGCAGCAGCGAGAACAATCCCACCGTGGTGATTGTGTCGTGCAGCGTCGACAGCATCGCGCCGACACCGAACTGCCATTCGAAACGCAGCCAGACATAGGCGGCGATGGCGAAGAGCGCCAGCACGGTGGCGAGCACGCCGGCGTGGATGAGCTCGGTGCCGACCGTCGGGCCGACCACTTCGGTGCGGCGGTACTCGACGTTGCTGCCGAGCGCCTGCTTGACCTTCTGCACGCCTTGTTCCTGCGCCTTGTCGTCGCCCGGCTGGCGCGCCAAGCGGATCAGCACGTCATCAGGCGCGCCGAATTGCTGGAGAGAGACGTCGCCGAGGCCGAGGCCGGTCAGCGTGCCGCGCATCTGGCCGAGATCGGCCGGCCCGGTGAGCGTCCGCACCTCCATCAGCGTGCCGCCGCTGAAATCGATGCCGAAGTTCAGCCCCTGCACCAGGAACAGCACGATCGAGCCGATGGTGAGCAGCGCCGACAGCGCGAAGCCGGCCTTGTGCCAGCCCATGAAATCGATATTGGGGATTTTGCGGATGATGATGAGCGGGCGCAGCATGGCGATCAGATCGGCAGCAGTTTCGGCTTGGCGCGGCGCACCCATGTGACGATGAGGAGGCGCGTGACCAGGATGGCGGAGAACAGCGACGTTATGACGCCGAGGATCAAGGTCACGGCGAAGCCTTTGACCGGGCCCGAGCCCAGCCAGAACATCAGAAATCCGGCGACCGCCGTCGTCACGTGGCTGTCGAGGATGGTACCGAAGGCGCGCTGAAAGCCGGCCTGGAGCGACGAGATGAGCGAGCGCCCCCCGCGCACCTCCTCGCGGATGCGCTCATAGATCAGCACGTTGGCGTCGACCGCCATGCCCATGGTGAGGGCAATGCCGGCGATGCCCGGCAATGTCAGCGTCGCGCCGAGCAGCGACAGGCTGGCGAGCAGCAGGCACAGGTTGAAGAACAGCGCGATATCGGCGTAGATGCCGAACTGGCCGTAGAACACGATCATGAACAGCACCACCAGCACGACGCCGACAATGCTGGCGAGTGCGCCGGCATGGATCGAATCGGCGCCGAGGCCCGGCCCGACGGTGCGCTCCTCGAGGATGGTAAGCGGCGCCGGCAAGGCGCCGGCACGCAGCAGCAGCGCGAGATCTTGGGCGCTCTGCGAAGTGAAATTGCCGGAGATCTGGCCGTGCCCTTGCGTGATCGGCTCGCGGATGACCGGCGCGCTGATCACCTTGTTGTCGAGCACGATGGCGAACAGCTTGCCGACATTGGCGCGAGTCGCTTCGCCGAAGCGGCGCGTACCGACCGAATCGAAAGTGAAGGCCACCACCGGCGCGCCGTTCTGGTCGAAGGTCGATTGCGCATCGGTCAGGCTGTCGCCGCTGACCATGACGCGCTTCTGCACGACGATCGAGGCACCCTGCCCGGAATGGCTGTCCTGTAGCGGCAGCACCTCGTCGCCCGGCGGCAAATGGCCGGCCTTGGCGTCCTCGGGGCTGACGTTCTGGTCGACGAAGTGGAAGGTCAGCTTGGCAGTGCGGCCGATGAGCTGCTTGACATGCTCCGGATTGTCGACGCCGGGGAGCTGGACGAGGATGCGGTCCTGCCCCTCGCGCTCAATGATCGGTTCCTTGGTGCCGGTCTCGTCGATGCGCCGGCGTACGATCTCGATCGATTGCTCGACCGCCGAGCGGGTGCGCGATTCGAGCGCGACCGGGTTGGGCTTCAACGTGACGTCGGCGCCGTTCGAGGTCAGGTCTACGTCGGGATCGATCTTCTTGACGATGGCGCGGACGTCATCGAGCCGCTCCGGCTCGCGCAGCGTGAAGGAGACGTGGTCGCCTTCGGCATTGAGCCCGGTGTAGCCGATGCGCGCCGTGCGGAACTCGGTGCGCAGCGAATCGACGAGCGCGTTGAAGCGCTCGCGCCTCACCGCGTTCATGTCGACCTCGAGCAGCAGATGCGAGCCGCCGCGCAGGTCGAGGCCGAGGCTCACCTGCTTCTTCGGGATCCAGCCCGGCAAGGCGTCGAGCGTCTGCGCCGAGAACAGGTTGGGCGCGCTCAATAGGACGCCCAGCGCGCAGATGCCGAGGATCAGCGTCACCAGCCATTTTGGAAAATAGAGCATCGTTGAATCCGGCTACTTGCCCCCGGCGGCGCGGCGGGCGCTTCCCTTGCCCTTCTCGGCCTCCCCGTCGTCCGACTGGACGTCGTCGCCCTTGGCGGCTACCGGCGCGGTCTTCGCCAGCACCGTCGTGATGGTGCTGCGCAAGACCCGGACGCGTATCCCCTCGGCGATGTCGACCAGCACCTCGTCCTCGCCGACCACCTTGGCCACCGTGCCGATGATGCCGCCGCCGGTGACGACGCGGTCGCCGCGGCGCAGCGCGCCCAGCATGGTGCGGTGCTCTTTCGTCTTCTGCTGCTGCGGCCGGATGACGAAGAAGTAGAAGACGACGAAGATCAGCACGAACGGGGCGAACTGTATCAGGGAATTCGCGTTGTCTCCGAGCGCCTGCGCGTAGGCGGACGAGATGAACATCGATCACTCCTCGCGTGACGGGCGGCAGGGCGGGCCGGCCACGCCGCGCCGCATTGGTACTGGACTTGGCCCGAAAGAGCAATGGCAAGGGCGGAGGCCGGCCGGCGCGCGCTTGATTTCGCTTGAGGTTGACGGCTTCCGAGGCGATGCCTAGGGTCGCGCCCGCCGAGCCCTCCCCTGCACATATGGCGAGCCGCGAGCAGAAGTCGATGACGGATACCCGTAAGCTGGAACCTTTGTTGCAGCGCGTCGCCGACGCGCTGGAGCGGCTCGCTCCGCCGGCGGCGCCGGCCAACGACCTTGATAGCGCCGATGCCTTTGTCTGGCATGCCGAGCGTGGCTGGCTCGAGCCGGTGACGACGGTCAACCGCGTCGATCTCGAGCTGCTGCAGGGCATCGACCGCGTGCGCGACATCCTGCTCGATAACACCCGCCGCTTTGCCGCGGCCCTCCCCGCTAACAATGTGCTGTTGTGGGGCGCTCGCGGCATGGGCAAGAGTTCGCTGGTCAAGGCGGCGCATGCCACGGTCAATGCCGAGCGGCTGCACTCCCTCGTGCTGGTCGAGATCCACCGCGAGGACATTCCGACCCTGCCGCGGCTCCTGGCCCTGCTGCGGCGGACGGAGCGGCGCTGCCTGCTGTTCTGCGACGACCTCTCCTTCGACCAGCAGGATACCAGCTACAAATCCTTGAAGGCGGTGCTCGAGGGCGGCATTGAGGGGCGGCCGGGGAATGTGGTGCTCTACGCCACCTCGAACCGGCGCCACCTGCTATCGCGCGAGATGATCGAGAACGAGCGCTCGACCGCCATCAACCCCGGCGAGGCGGTCGAGGAGAAGATCTC
>Ga0134126_10008566_pt1 | contig 12865 bp, 13 predicted proteins | sample KB31752_FD_96881 | JGI IMG/M metagenome (GOLD analysis project Ga0134126, IMG submission 96881) | Terrestrial soil microbial communities with excess Nitrogen fertilizer from Kellogg Biological Station, Michigan, USA - KB3-175-2 | ecosystem: Environmental > Terrestrial > Soil > Unclassified ...
ACGCGGGCATTCGCCGGAAAAATAGCCCCCTACGGCGCGCTTCCGTCGGCCCGGCAGCTCGCGTGGCATCAGCTCGAAACCACCGCGTTCCTCCACTTCACGATCAACACCTTCACGGACAAAGAATGGGGCTACGGCGATGAAGATCCGAATCTCTTTCAGCCCTCCAACTTCGATGCCGACGCGATCGTCGAGGATTTGTCGCACGCGAACATGCGCGGCGTCATTCTGACGGCCAAACATCATGATGGCTTCTGTCTCTGGCCAACGAAGACGACGGAACGGTCAGTCAAGGCGTCGTCCTGGCGTGGGGGACAGGGCGATGTGGTTCGCGATATCTCTGTTGCCGCGAAGAAGCGTGGAATGAAGTTCGGCGTTTATCTCTCGCCGTGGGATCGCAACAATGCCGCATACGGAACACCCGCGTACATCGACATTTATCGCCGGCAATTAACGGAACTGCTAACCGAGTATGGCCCGATTTTCGAAGTCTGGCACGACGGCGCGAATGGCGGCGATGGCTACTACGGCGGTGCGCGTGAAAAGCGCACGATCGACAAGAAAACATACTACGACTGGCCAGATACTTGGGCGATGATTCGCAAGCTCCAGCGCGAAGCAGTGATTTTCAGCGACGTCGGCCCGGATATTCGCTGGGTCGGCAACGAACGTGGCATCGCGGGCGATCCGTGCTGGGCGACCTACGATCCTGTCGGGGCGGATGGCGGCCCTGCATCGCCCGGCGACGTGCGGGAAAGAGAATCGCCGGTCGGGACGAAGCATGGAACGAAATGGCTGCCCGCCGAATGCGATGTTTCGATCCGGCCGGGCTGGTTCTGGCACGAGCGGGAAACGCCGCGGGTGAAAACCCCGAGGCAACTGGCGAATCTTTATTACCACTCCGTCGGGCGAGGCGCGGATTTTCTTCTGAACGTTCCGCCGAACCGTGAGGGCCGCATCGACGCGGTGGATGCGGCTTCGCTGAAAACCTACGGCGCCTACATTCGCGAAACCTTTTCGAAGCCGATCGCGGAAGCCTCGGCGAAGCAGCTCGCCCGGCCAGAAGTTGAGATTGACGTCCCGGGCGGAGCGCCATTTAATATCGTCCGGATTAAAGAAGATATTCGGCTTGGGCAGCGCATCGAAGCCGTGGCGGTCGAGACCTTCGACGCGGGTGAATGGAAGCCTTTCGCCACAGCAACGAGCGTTGGCCCGCGCCGCATCATCAGAGTGGAGACGCCGGTGTCAGCGGCAAAGGTTCGGCTTCGTGTCACGCAGACGGCCGCGCCGCCGGTGATCTCGGAATTCGCGGTCTTCCGGGAAGCGTCGCTCTGATACCTTGTGATATCGTTTTCGAAAAGCCCGTTGGAGGGAACCCTGCGATGAAATTTCTGAAGAACGCGAGTATGACGGTGCGTCTGCTCATTATCGGCACGCTGCTGGCGGTGCTTTTGAGCGCATACGTGAAGCAGCAGGCGCCGTCAATCATGACGAACGCGGCGAAGAATTTTCTGAATTCGCTCGAGCCATGGCAGAAGACGGCCGTGAGTTTCAAGATGGAGGACGAAGAGCGGTCGAACTGGTTCTATACGCCGGTGCCGCGCAAAGGCCTCGCGCTGCATGACATGAAGCCCTATCAGCGGCAGCTGGCGATGGCGATGATCGCCGCCGGACTGAGCCAGCGCGGCTTCATCAAGGTGGTTTCAATCATGAGCCTGGATGAAATCCTGCTGACCGTGGAACCAACGCCGCGGCGCGATCCGGATAACTATTACATCAGCATTTTCGGCGATCCTTCGGAGACGGGCCAGTGGGGCTATCGGGTGGAAGGCCACCACGTCAGCCAGAACTACACTCTCGCGAACGGCAAGGTGCAGGACGCGCCGAGCTTCTTCGGGAGCAACCCGGCCGAGGTGATGGATGGCCCGCGCAAAGGACTACGCGTGCTGGCGAACGAAGAAGATCTTGCGCTCGCGGTGGTGAATTCGCTCACACCGGATCAGCGTAAAGTCGCGATCTTCGACGCGAAGGCGCCGAGCGACGTCATTACGACGAATAGCCGGCAAGCCGCGCTGAACGGCCAGCCGAACGGCCTGAACGCTTCGGCGATGACGGCTCCGGAGCGGGCGAAATTGCAGGATCTGCTCGATGAGTATTGCTCGAATATGCCGGATGAAATCGCGGCGCTCCGCGAGGCACAGATTAAAAAGGCGGGAACAAACATTTGGTTTGCGTGGGCTGGCGGCACTCAGCACGGTCAGCCGAATTACTATCGCGTCCAGACCGCCGATTTTCTCGTAGAGTTCGACAAGACGCAGAGCAATGGCAATCACATTCACTCTGTCTGGCGGGATTTCACCAACGATTTCGGGCGTGACCTGCTGAAAGAGCACTACGCCGCCGACCACAGTTCCGCCAGGTGAGTTGGCTTTTATCGACGGGACTGGCGTGGCTTCGCGCGCTGGAGGGTGATTCCGGCTTTGCGGAAGCCGTTGCTGACGGCGTCGCCGTTCGTAATCAGCCTCCCAGCGGCGTCACACAAGCGCGGCTCGGATATTGCTGGTCGCATCTTGCGCTGTTATTTCCCGAAGAGAACAATTTCGCACGCGCCGCAGAGAAGAGCTTTCAACTCCTGCAGGACGATTTCTTTTCACCAGACGAATCCGAATTCCGAATCTACGACCATAGCTTTTATCTGCTGTTCATGGTCTGGTATTCGCGGCTGACCGGCGATCCGGCGGCGATGCGTTTCTTTCGGAATCGCCATGCGCTGATTAAACAGCATTATGACGATGCAGGTATTGGCGGATTCGGCCCGACGATGCCGGGCATACGGAGCCACAATCCGTACATGCATTTGCTGGAAGCGATGCTGAGCGCGTTCCGGCATACCCAAGGCGACTTCTGGCTCGCGAAGGCGATTGCGATTAAAGACTTGTTTTTCGCACGTCTGCTTGATCCCACGCTACCGGTGATTTTTGAATTTCGGCATCCGGACTGGTCTGTTGCGGACGGCGGACGCATCGAGATCGGGCATCAACTCGAATGGCCAACGTTGTTGCTGGAACTCCACGAAATCACCGGGGCGCAGGAACTTAGCGCAACCGCGGGACGACTGCTGGAATTTGCGAAACAGCACGGGTTCGAAACAGGCCTTGCGATTAACGCGGTTCGCGCCGATGGCTCGGCAGTTGATCGCGCAAAGCTGCTTTGGGTCCAGACCGAAGCAGCGCGCCGAGGTCTTGTTTCGCTGGATCTGATCCGGCAGAAATTCTTCCATCCGAACGGCTGGAGCTGGCACAACCGGCTCACTGCGGAGGGCGCGCCAGTCGAAGAACCCGCGAACGCGCGATTGCTCTATCACGTTCTGACAGCCGCGGCCCCGTCTCTTTCAGAGCCGCGAAGGTAACAGGGCGGTTGTTCAGGCGCGGACCCAGCGGCTCTGGCTACATAATGACGGCTGGCGGCGCCGGATCTTCCGGTCTGCCGGCATTGCTCAACGGCACCTTGATCAGAATGATCCCAAGTACCACGAGCACTCCAACCCCAACGAGGTAGGACGGATCTTTAAACACAATCGGCAACGGCTTTTTCATAAAGATCAGGGTCGCCGTCACAAGCCCCATTAACGCTTCGCCCGCAATCATGCCGGACGCCGCCAGCACTCCCACGCTTTCAATCCGGGTACGCTGCGCTTCGTTCATACCGCGCTTCGCGGCAATCGCATCGCTGATCCACCGGATCACGCCGCCAACAAAGATAGCGAACGTCGTCCCAACTGGAAGATACATGCCGATCGCGACCAGCATCGGGCTTTTCACGCCGATCATGATCATTGCGATCCCCATCAGGATGCCCGCAATGATCAGCGGCCAAGCCATGTCGCCGCCGACGATTCCCTGCGCCAGCGCCGCCATAAGGCCTGCCTGCGGGGCGGCAAGATGACGATCGCCGAACCCGATGCCGCCTTCATTCAGATTTGCCTGGTACAGAACCATCAACGGAAAATACATCACCGCACTTGCCAGCACAACCGAAATGAGCTCGACAATCTGGATACTGCGCGGCGTACCGCCGAGAATATAGCCGACCTTGAAATCCTGCAGAAGCTCACCGGCGACGGCACTCGAAACGCAGACAACAGCCGCCACACCGAGCACCGCAATCACACCACTCGATCCGTGAACGCCGAGCGCCACCATGAGCAGCGCGGCAATGATCAAAGTGGAAAGCGTGAGCCCGGAAATCGGATTATTCGACGAACCGATGACGCCGACGAGATAACCGGAAACCGTTGCAAAACAGAAGCCGACAATCAGCATGACTACAGCCGCGGTCGCACCCGCCACAATGCCGTTCGAGAGATACGTATACAGCACAATCATCAGCGAGAAAACGATGAAGATCCCGAACAGTACCACGCGCGAGCTCATGTAGCGTTCTGTACGCGCGGTCTCAGGAGGAGCAGCGCCAGCCTTCATTTCTTTGAACGCCCGAGTGAGGCCGACGCCCAACGATTTCCTCATTTTGAAAAGTGTCCACGCGGCGCCGGTCAACATTCCACCGACGGCAACGGGACGCACGATATACCGCCAGACAGCCGTCGCCACATCCAGCCACGAGTCATCGCCCGTCGCATTCGGCGGCAGAAACGCGTGGAGTTGGGGTCCGAGAAAATAAATCAGTAGCGGAATCATGAGTCCCCACGCAAGCACGCTGCCGGAGAAGTTTAGCGATGCCAACTGCGGCCCGATCACGTAGCCAACGCCGATGTAAGCCGGGCTGATCGTCGGTCCCGAAAATGTCGTGACGCCGCCGGTCGCCAGGCGGTTCGTCGATCCAATCGCCCCCAGACGGAGCGAGCTCTTTCCGAGCGAACCCATCGCGAAGAACCAGTCTTTATCGGGAGCGAACATGTTGAACGCGCCCGCGAGAAATACGAGCGCTCCGAAGCCCATGTTGTAGAAGAGGTACTTCGCCGCCTGCGCGCCCATCTGTCCGGCCTTATGAATTTGCGACGCGGCGACAGATTCCGGAAACGGAAGGGTGTCATCTTCCACCAGCACTCGTCGCACTAGCGACACGAACAGCACTCCCAAAACGCTGCCGATCATCATCAGCGAAGTCGACTTCCAGTAAGCAGTGCCCGGAGAAAAATCGAGCCACGAATGCGAAATCACGAACGCCGGAATCGTGAACACCGCGCCGGCCGCCACGGATTCGCCAATCGATCCCGCAGTTCGCGCGATGTTCTCTTCGAGAATCGACCCGTTGAACAAACGCAGGACAGCCATGCCGATAACAGCCGCAGGATAAGTCGCGGCAATCGTCTGCCCTGCCTTGAGGCCAAGATAGGCATTGGCCGCGCCAAGAACCACACACATCACAAGCCCGAGCACCACCGCCCGGACCGTGAATTCCTTCATCTGGACGCCGGGCGGGACAAACGGCTTGTGCTGGCTCATCCGAGTCTCGCCTTTACTTTTTCGCTGAGAGCCTTGCCGTCGACTGTCTTGCCTGCCAGTTTCGCCTGCGCGGCCTTCATCACGAGGCCCATTTGTTTCGCCGACGTTGCGCCGGTTTCCGCCACCGCAGCTTCGATCGCCGCCTGCAGGTCCTCTTCGCTCGCCGCTGCGGGAAGATAGGTCTCAATAATCGCGCGCTGTGATTCTTCCTTCAGCGCCGAGTCTTCGCGGCCGCCCTTTCGAAACATTTCCGCCGCGTCGGTTCGTTGTTTCACCAGAATTTTCAGAACCTGGAGGTCGGCTGCATCGTCTAATATTTTTGGCGCCGCATCCACATGAGCTTTCTGTAACGCGGATTTCATCATTCGGACGGTGCTCAGTCGTTCTTCATCGCGGGCTTTCATCGCCGTTACGATGTCTTTGGCAAGCTGTTCGAGTAAAGGCATGTGTTTGATATTCTAAAGAATCTAATCCCTTCCTATGTGCGTCCGCAACCGCCATTCTAGTATGCCTGGCCTGATTGCGGCTGGTTTAGTCACGCCTCGCCGAACCCTTCATTACGGGAAGCTGAAGCGCACAGTACCACGGTCAAACGGATTCTGTTTCTGAAGTGTGCCGCGGCGTACCGGAGCCGAGCACGGTCGGATCGCAATCGTTGTACACTACCGAGTTTGTACGGAGAATAAACACTCATGAACGTCGTCATCGCCGAACCAATGGCACAGGCAGGTATCGAACTTTTTCAGGCGCAGGAAGGCTGGAACGTCATCGTTTCCAACCCCAAGGAATATGCAAAGCATCTTGCCGAAGCTGACGCGCTGGTAGTTCGCAGCGCCGTTCAGGTGACGCCGGCGGTATTAGAGCAGGCTCCGAAACTTCGCGTGATTGGACGCGCCGGGGTTGGCGTCGATAACGTCGATCTGCCCGCATCCACCGCGGCCGGCGTGCTCGTCATGAATACTCCGGGCGGCAATGCTGTCTCGGTTGCGGAGCATGTCATGGGCTTCATGCTCTCGATGGCCCGCTCGATTCCCCAGGCAAGCGCATCCACGAAATCCGGCAAGTGGGAAAAAAAGAAGTTTCTCGGCAACGAATTGCGCGGCAAGACGCTCGGGATTGTTGGCTTGGGCAGCATCGGCCGCGAAGTCGTGAAGCGTGCGCGCGCATTTGAGATGAAGATCGTCGCGAGCGATCCGTTTGTCACTCCCCGCATCGCGGAGGACCTCGGCGTGGATCTGGTACCGCTTCCCGATCTTTATAAACAGAGCGACTATGTGACTGTTCACGTTTCGCTGACCCCGGACACCGACAAGATGCTGAACGCTGAAGCGTTTGCGCAGATGAAGAACGGCGTTCGCATCGTGAACTGCGCTCGCGGCGAGCTTGTGGACGAGGGCGCTCTCAAGACCGCGATTGAATCCGGCAAAGTTGCGGGCGTCTGCCTTGACGTTTTCGCAAAGGAGCCGACGGATGCTTCGTATCCGCTGTTTGCTCTGGATGCCGTTCTCGCAACACCTCACATCGGTGGGTCTACCGAAGAAGCGCAGGAAATCGTTGGCGTTCGAATCGCGGAACAGATGGTGGAGTATCTGCAGAACGGCGTCGCGATCAACGCGGTGAACATGCCGGCGCTTTCGCCGGAGCAGTACAGGGCGGCCGGCCCGTTTATCGATCTCGCGCAGCGGCTGGGGAATTTCGCATCTCACCTCGCAACAGGCAACCCCACCACGATCCGGCTGACGTATTCCGGCCGCATCGCTGAAATGAACACCAGTCTGCTTCGTAACGCGGGTCTGGCCGGAGTGTTGGGACGTTCCACAGCGTCCAAAGCGAATGTCGTCAATGCGATGCCCATCGCGTCCGAGCGCGGTTGGAATGTCGCCGAAGTACATGACAAGCGCGGGGGCCACATCGATTCAATCCGCCTTGAAGTGGAAACCGATTCCAGCATTACAACCGTAGAAGGTGCGGTCGTCCTCGGCAAGCCGCGACTCCTGCAGGTTGACGGCATCTACTGCGAGGCCTCTCTGACCGGCCATGTGGTCTGCATGAAGAATCTCGACGTTCCCGGCGTAATTGGGCACGTGGGTTCGGTGCTCGGGACGAATCGCATCAACATCGCGAATTTCTCGCTGGGCCGCCGTGATTCCGGCGAACCCCTCGAAGCCATCGCCGTGGTTTCGACCGACACGCTGGTGCCGCAGAACGTGCTGGATCAGCTGATGTCCAACCCCGCTGTAAAGCTGGCGCGTGCCGTCGCGATCAACTAATTTGCTTACTCGCCGCGGGATAGCAGCCGAGCACACGCCACATATCCGCCAGTTCGGCCAGATGGCCGAGCGCATGGGTGACCGCCGGGTCTGAAGTATGCCCGATGAAATCCACGTAGAAAAGATAGTCCCAGGGCTTGCCCCGCAATGGCCGGGATTCGATTTTCGTTAGATTAAGATCGCGTAAAGCAAAAGCGCTCAGAGCCCGAAAAAGAGCCCCGGGTATGTTTTTGACCGTAAACACCACGCTTGTCTTATAGCGCACGTTTGAAATAGCGTTTGAAGGTCGGGCAATTTTCGCTTTTTTCAATAGGAAGAAACGCGTGTAGTTTTGCCGGTCGTCTTCTATCGATTTCTGTAAAATTCGGGCGCCATAGATCTCCGCCGCATCGGCCGAAGCGATGGCTCCGGCATCGGTTAACCCCTTTTCCATCAGCATTTTGACACTTCCCGCCGTGTCGTAATAAGGGGTGCGCGCGAACGCGGGGTTTGCTTCAAAAAAATGCCTGCACTGATCTAATGCAACGGGGTGGGAAAAAACCCTCCGGATCCCACCCTTTTTCACATTCGGCGGCGCGATCAGGTTATGAACGATGCGGACAAATGTCTCGGCTTCAATGGTCAGGCCGTACTTCAGGAGATGGTCGTAGTTTTCATGCACGGAGCCATATAAAGTGTTCTCAATTGGGATCACTGCGGCATACAGTTTTCCATTTGCCACAGACTCGAACACCTCAGTGAACGTCTCCATCGGAACAGCCTTGCAGCCGGCGGCGAGCTGGCGCGCGGCCACCGTACTGAACGCGCCAGGCGCCCCCTGAAAAGCGACACTTCGTCTCATGAGAATCTCCCTCCAGGAATTTTGTCACACTACCGCCCGCGTATCACTCCCGGCCTCAATCGCACGCCGGTATGGCCTATTTGAATGAATTTCAATACTATTCTGGTTAGATAATGAAACAAAATCGCGCTGCGGAAAATAGAATGATATCTCACTTATTGCTGAGAACGGACATCCAATTGAAATGCTACTTCCCGGCGGTTTATTTTTCGGCGCGGTTCAAGCCCGCCGATACGTCTGTTCGCGGGCGAAAAATGATCCTCGTGGCGAAAAAATCCCGGCTTTTGACTTTTACCGAACGCACAAGGATGACCGTTCCGAATTCAGAACAAAACTAAACAGATTCTATTGAAGCGGGAACTGCATCGACGCTATAATTCCCAGTTGACAGCGCCCGCGACAGTTATCGCCGGCCCGACGGAAAAAGGAACATCGATCCATGGAGTATGCCGGACAGCGACTGCGCCGAGCCCGCGAGCGCCTGAATCTGAAGTTTCGCGACGTTGAGCTCGCGAGCCAGCAGATTGCTGAACGCCACGATAATCAGGAATTTTCGGTATTGATCAGCCGGCTTTCCGACATCGAGAGCCACGGAACGCTCCCGTCCATTTACCGCCTTTATTCACTTTGCTGCATTTATCGCCTGGATCTGAACGAGGTTTTGGGCTGGTATGGAATCGGGACCGAGCAAATGGCATCCGATGCGGGACTGATTCCCATCGAAAAGACTCATGGAATTGGTTTCGCGGCAGACGGAGGGGCGGAAGTGACTCTGCCAATTTCGCTAAATCCGGGAATCGATCTCAGTAAAACCTTCTTCGTCAGCGAGGTGGTGCAGCGATGGGGCAAACTCCCGCTGGCGCTGGTCGGGGGAGTCGACGTCAAGCATTTTCGCTATGGATTTGTGGGCACCGAGGACTGGACGATGCATCCCGCAATCCCCGCGGGATCGCTACTGATCGTCGACGATACAAAGAGGAAGATCCAGACCGGCGGGTGGCGCAATCAGACAGAAAGGCCCATCTACTTCCTGGAACACCGCGATGGGTTTTTCTGCCGCTGGTGCAGTCTCAGAGACGGAGTGCTGAGCCTGATTCCCGACCCTTCTTCCGATGCACCAATTCTCTCCTTCAAAACAGAAGATATTGAAGTCATCGGACAGGTGGTAGGACTCGCTATGAGTCTGGATCCCGAGAAGCAACGCCGGATTCGTTCCTGATTAATTCCAGCACCATCTCGAGATCTGTATAAAAGAGTTTCCGCTCGACATCCCGGGACTCAGCCGGAACCCAGGTCGCATAAGGCCCCAATACAAGCCAATTCGATAGAATTTCCCGTCTATCACCATCGAGGCCGGCGAAATAATCTTCGAGTTCTCCCTTTTGGCGTTCCAGATTGAAACACAGCCATTGGCGGAAAACATCGAGATGGCTGCGGCGAATGAGAGTGTCTACCTCGCTTGCCCCAACTCTGTCAGCAAGTCCGAAATGCTCGTAAGCACCTGTATTAACGTTCCTTAGCGACGCCAGATAAGCCAGCCGGCCGAGCACGGTACTGATTCCGCTGAGCGTACGCCGCCAGGACTCCGCCAGCACTGCCTGCCTTTCGCCGACCATAATCTTTTCCGTAATTGTACACCGATTCCGATCAACCTGCCATTGGATGACTGCCTTCGGAAAAAAAAGGTGCATCACCGTTCTGAATAGAATACTTCTTCACAGTTTTAAACACTTCCGCTCCGAATCTTCATAAACTGCAAAAGTCAACCGCAAGTTGACCAGAAAAACCCCAAAAACAAGGAGCCTTCCCAATGCGTAAACTCATCATCGTCCTCACGCTCGCCGCTTCGTGGCTGGCCGTTTCGACCGCCCTGAACGCCGATCCGCCCCCGACCTGCTCACCCGGATGCACCGTTATGGTTCGCTAGAGCTGATACGGTAAGATCGAACATCCGCTGAGGATGTTGGAGCGTTGCCGTCTTGTTTGGCCAATTTCCGGATTACCGACTGATTTTTGAAGCAGCCGCAGCGGCATTCACGATCGCGCGGCTGCTTCATTTCCGGATGTGGCGAGAGTTCCCCGCCTTTCTTTTTTATCTGCTGTCCGTTGCGATCCGTGCCACCCTCCTCAGTCCCCTCGACCGCGCTTCCGGTACCTATGTACGCGTCTATCTGATTGGCGGCCCACTGGTCTGCTTTGCCGCCGCATTCTCCGTCTATGAAATGTTTCAGTTGATCTTCCGGAATTATCCCGGACTGCGCACTGCGGGCCGGTGGGCTTTATATACGGCCTTGTTCATCGCCTTAACGATCACTGCCCTGATACTTAGAAAACCCTGGCCGGGCACGGCAATCGACCGGCTGGTTTTTTACGAATTGGTTCTGGAACGCTCGATCACATTCGGGTTAGCCGTCATCGTGATTATTCTGATGATCTTCCTCTCTCGATATCCACTGCATCTCGGCCGAAACACCTACGTAGCCAGCGGGTTTTTCAGCGCGATGTTTCTGGCTCAGGCCGTTGTTCGGCTGATTGATACGCTCGCCCCGAATTTGCACGCCGGCACTGCCGCCGACTACCCAGAAGTCGCCTTCACGGCTCTTTGTCTCCTCGGCTGGGGAATCATGCTGCGGCCGCAAGAGGCTCGGGAACCACTGCGGCCACCCGTGGATGAACGCCGCGAAGCCGAATTGCTGCATCAACTTGAGGCGCTCAACACGATTTTGAGCCGGTCCTCCCGCTGGTGATACTTCCCCAATAAAACAAGTACCGGTAATATTGGCAGTTGCAGCCACTCTAATTTTCGGTTATTCTCAATTCAATTAAGAGAAAAGGATATTTCTCAAATGGCGCTTTTATCTATTGGACTTCTTTTAATCATTGCCGCAGGTTCTGCAGGCCTGCTGCTGATGACCCGGATGCGGCTGCTGGACGCTTCCATTCAGTCGAGTGCAAAGTTGCCGGATGGGGAACGTTATCGCCCCATGTTGCGCATTCTCTCTGAAGAGGATTTGCGCTTTACGAACGGCAACCGTCTCCTGCTGAAAAAAATCCGGACGCGACGTCGGGAAATATTCCGCGGATATCTGCGCTGCCTTACAAAAGACTATGCGCGGTTACTGTCAGGCTTGCGCCGGACGATGGTGCAATCCGGAGTAGACCGCCCTGATCTCGCCAAAGCGATCGCGAAAAACCGGTTTCGTTTTGCAGTGGCGCTTTGCCGGATCGAAGTCCATCTGCAGCTTCATGCCCTGGGAATCGGTAAGGTGGACGTCAGCGGGCTTGTGGAAGCTCTCGATGCCCTTCGCAGCGTTGTCAACGTCATGACGCCGGTTGCGGGCGCGGCCTACTGAGCTCTCTTTCTTCCTCACGAATACTGGCTGCAATTCCAGTCCGATAACTGGGATATTTCAGTGCAATACCCAGCACTTCCCTGACTTTGCTGCCGTCCACTCTGCGGCCGCTTCCGTGAATTCCGGCCGGCGGAAACTCCGGCGCCTTCAGTTTCATCTCGCGGGCGCACCAAAGCGCGACTTCTTCGCTGGATGCCGGGCATTCATCCGCCACAGGCCACGCTCCATAGAGCTGCGAATCAATAGCGGCTTCGAGATGCGTGACCAGATCGTCGACGTGAATTCGACTCACGATTCCTCCCGCGCCACGCGGCAGGTCCCCGTCTTTCAGGCGCCCTTCCCGCAAACGGAGATGGATCCCGCGACCCGGGCCATAAATCGCCGCAGTGCGCAGAATGAGGCTTGACCATGGATTCTCGCGCCTCTCAATCCAGCGTTCTTCATCGACCCGCGCCCGGCCCTTTTCATCGACGGGAGCGTCGGGTGTTTCTTCGTCAACCTCGGTTGCACCGCCATAGACGCCCGTGGAGGAAATGTAGACGATGCGCTCCGGCGTCATCGCCCGGATGAGGTTTCGGATTGCGGATTTTTCAGGCTCAGGCAAAGACGGAATAGAGTGAACCACCGCCGCATTTTTCGGCAATTCCTCCGGTGAAAGCGGCCGGATTTTCGCTCCGAGGTTGCGCAGTTCCGAATATCGGTCCAGATCGCGAACTCCCGCGTAAACCGGAACTCGCTTTTCGAGCAGCCTGCGGGCGAGCCTTTGCGTCGTATATCCGAGGCCAAGAATGACGACCGGACCGGGCATTCCTTTCAGATGATGCGCTGGAGGGAACGAAGGATGCCGCCGGGTTCGCAAATTCCCTCAGCCACGATGGCGTCGGCGCGGGACTGCGTGTCGGCAACCGCATAGACGCGAAGCTCGTCGGCATTTCC
>Ga0134126_10008567_pt1 | contig 12865 bp, 8 predicted proteins | sample KB31752_FD_96881 | JGI IMG/M metagenome (GOLD analysis project Ga0134126, IMG submission 96881) | Terrestrial soil microbial communities with excess Nitrogen fertilizer from Kellogg Biological Station, Michigan, USA - KB3-175-2 | ecosystem: Environmental > Terrestrial > Soil > Unclassified ...
ATCGCCAGTCCCAGGCCGGTTCCGGCAGCGGAGCCGCGCGTATGCCAGAATCGATCGAAAATGAATGGAATATCCGCGTCGGCTATCCCGCGCCCCGTGTCCGCCACGGCAATTTCGACCGCGCCGCCGCGCGAGCACGCATCGATCGACACCTGTCCTCCCGAGGGAGTGAACTTCACCGCGTTGCCCATCAGGTTTGCTATCGCCTGTACCATTCGCTCGGCATCTGCCGACACACGTACCAGCGGCTCCTCCACCGTGACCACGATCGCGACGCCGTTATCGGCAGCACGACGCGTGAAGAGTCCCGCTGCTCGCGTCACGATCTGACCAATATCCTCGCTCTCGCAGATCATGGACAGAACTCCCGCTTCGATCGCGGAAACGTCGAGCAGATCCTGAATCATGCGTGACATCCAGGTCGTCGATTCATGTATCGTCTTTGCCAGATCGCGCCGCGCGCCAGGGTCGGAAGGCGGTGTGTCCACCAGGACCCGCGAGCACATGGCGATGGCGCTCAACGGATTCCTCAGATCGTGCGATACGACACCCAGTACCTCGTCCCGTGCCGCCGTCGCGCGTTGTGCGTGCTGATACAACCGGGCGTTGTCGATTGCGAGCGCTGCGCGCGCGGCAAAATTGGTTGAAATGATGGAGTCGGCGGGATCGCTCGCTCGGGCGGTATCTCTCCGGATCAACGTCAACACTCCAACCATCTGACCGCGCGCGGTAAGGGGCAGCTCCTGCCTCGTCACTCCCGCGATTACGGCTCCGCTCACCAGCTCGGCGTCGCCGTGCGTTGCGCGATGAAGCGCTCCGGATTCGTCCACCACCTCGATGATGCATGCATCGGCAAGCGTCGGCACGGGAAGGCGCGCCACCGACGCGATCGTAGCGTCGTAATCGAGCGAGCGACTGAGCGCGATGCCGACCTCGGCCAGAAATCGCTGGTGCGTCTCCATCCGTTTGCGATCGGTCACATCGCGAACCAGGGCGGTGTACAGACGGCGCCCGTCCGGCGCGTCCAGCTTCAGAATCGACGCCTCGGCGGGAAACTCCGTTCCGTCCTTCCTGAGCCCGAACACCTCGCGCCGATGGCCCATCAGTCTTGCCGTTTCGCCTGATTCACCAAACGCAACCACGTACGAGGCATGGCTCGCCCGGAACTGTGACGGTAGCAGCCTGTTCAGGTTGGTACCCAGTACCTCGTCCTTCCGATATCCGAAAATCTGCTCGGCGCCGCGATTGAAGTGCACTATCTCCTGTGCCTCGTTGATCGTGACGATTGCATCCGCCGCGACCTCCAGAATCTTTTCGTACATGCCGGCCGATGGTGGCCGCGATAGCGACGGCGACGTGGCGGCCGGAGCGGCGCTGGCGGTGCTCTCGTGACTCTCGTTCATCATGGCTATAAAGCTACCACGACCCGCGGAGATCACTACCAGCGCGTTGTCCTACTTCACTATCAGGGCAGTCACCATCCCGAACATTCCGTGCTCCGATTCCGCGTGAGGCAGAATGTGGCAGTGAAACGCCCAGGTACCCGGATTGTTGCATTTCACAAGGACGTCCCAGCGCTCACCCGGCGCCACGTTGAGCGTGTCACACTTCCATGGCTGCGGTTGCGCCCAGCCGTCCTTGGCGATGACCGTCATGTGCATCCCGTGCAGGTGCATGGGGTGGATCATCATCCCCTCGTTCATGAACCGGATTCGGACCGTCTGCCCAAGCTTCGCGACAACCGGCTCGGTTGCGGGAAATCCCTTTCCATTGATCGTGAAGCCGTTGAGACCGTCGTTCAGAATCAATACGTGGTCGACGTCCGCGTGCGGCTCCTCCGCACTATCCCTTGGCTCGACGATGAATGCGCCGAGCAGGCCGAGGCTGACCTGTTTGGTGGAATTGTGGTGCGAGTGATACATGTGCGAGCCGTGATTCGGCGGCACGAAGTCGTAGGTGTAACTCTGGCCCGGCTTGATTGGAGGCTGAGTTATGAACGGGACTCCATCCTGCGAGTTCGCGAGCTCCACACCGTGGAAGTGAATGGACGTTGACTCCGGCAGTTCGTTCTTGATGTTGACACGAACGCGCTCTCCAGCGCGAACGCGCATCATCGGTCCCGGAACCATTCCGTTGTAGGCCCATGCCTCGGTGACCTTTCCCGGCTCTGTTTCCCACTGCACTCTCTTCGCCGTGAGGTCGAAGACCTTCACACCGCGCTCGATGCGTGGTACGAGAAGTTGATTCCCTTTTCCCTTGCTCGCGGCCGGGAATGCCTTGATACCGGCCTCGTGCATCTTGTCCATAGCGTCGGCAGCGGCAATCGACGCCGCACTCACGTCGTCGGCACCGAACGCGACTGGAGGTGACACCACCGGTGCCGCCTTCGCAACTGCCTCCGCCGGTCGCTCGGATGCAGCAGCTGGCTTGCACGCGCTCACCAAGGTTCCGGCCACTGCGGCGACTGCACTATTGCGGAGGAATGAACGCCGTGACTCACGCCGCGACACGACGGCATTCACGGCATCTTCCATGGTCTCGATATGAATGGGCGACCTTATCACGATATTCGTCCCGTAGGTTGTGGAGGATCTTCCGCAACCTACCTGCGGCCGCCCGGTTGTTCAGTCGGGAGAAACTGGAAACTCGCTAGGGGAATCCCCTACACGTGCCGGAAACGAGGAGAGCGCCCGTTGCGATCCGAGGTGGTATCGCAACGGGCGCACTCTCGAATGGGAGCCGGCCGGCTTAGTTGGTCTTTTCCGTGGGATTCTTGACGTACTTGTCAAGCCACGTGACCGTTTCCCACATCACGTGCCGCAGACTCTCGCGGGACGTGTATCCGTGCGGCTCCAGCGGCAGCTGCACGTACCGCACAGTGCCACCATTTCCCTTGATCGCGGCGAACATTCTCTCGGACTGAATCGGGAACGTTCCGTCGTTGTCGTCGTTCACGCCGTGGATCAGGAGAATTGGCGTGTTGATCTTGTCGGCGTAATAGAACGGCGACATGGTGCTGTAGATGTCTTCCGCCTGCCAGAAGGTACGCGGCTCCGCCTGGAATCCGAACGGCGTCAGCGTCCTGTTGTACGCGCCGCTCTCGGCGACTCCGGCGCGGAACAGCGTCGAGTGCGCCAGAAGGTTCGCCGTCATGAACGCACCGTACGAGTGGCCACCTACCGCGACGCGGTTGGGATCGCCAACCCCCAGCGAATCTATCGCGTCGATCGCCGCCTTGGCACTCGCCACCAGCTGCTCGACGTAACTGTCGTTTGGTTCCTTTCCATTCTTCGCAACGATCGGCATCGACGGCCCGTCGAGCACTCCGTAACCTGCGGCGAGCAACAGCAGCTGCCTGTCGCGCGGCAGTGACGGCCGCTTGAACTCGTACGGCGATCCGCGCACTTCCGAAGCCGCTGCCGCCGAGAGGAACTCACGTGGATAGGCCCAGAAAAAGAACGGAAGACGACCCTGCGACGGCGTGTAGCCAGCGGGCAGATACATGGTTGCCGAGAGCTTGACGCCGTCCGCGCGCGTGTACGTGATCAGCTTGCCCGTGACACCGGCGAACGCCGGTGCCGGATCGGCAAGCTCCGTGAGCTTCGTCGCGGCGTCGCTGCCAGCTTCGCGGCGAAAGAAATTCGGCGGCTCCGTCGGCGCCTCGCGCCGCGTTACGAAGCTCCGCGCTGCCGGATCGGTGAGCGATGCGACAAACTCGTAGTGGTCACCCGAATTCTGCCAGATGCGACGCTTGGCTCCGTTCTGCATGTCGATCGCATCGAGAAACGGGCGGTCGCCCTCGGCGGACGCACCATCACCTGTGAGATACATTGTGTGACCATCTGCCGCGCGAAGCGGCACCATTCGATCGCTCGCGAAGTCGTACACCATTACGAACTGGCCCGGATCGCCGTAGCGATCCTCGGAGTTGCGATCGAACAGCACGCGCGCCGACGCAGGCGAGGACGGATTCACAGCCCACGTACGCAGCTTCGCGGTACGCGAGGTTCGCTCGTTTACCAGCGCCAGATCGGGATACATCCATGTGATCCCGCGATAGCGCATCTCGAGATCGATGAACGGCTGCGGCGCGGCAGTGAATGGAGCGGAGACGAGGCTCACGCGGTCGTGCTTGGCCATCTGCTTGCGTGGATCCCCGCCATCCAGCGCCTCGACCGTGAATACGGTGGCAGGCACGTCTGGCCGCCACGAAGCTACGCGTATTCCAGCCGCAACTGCGTCACGCGCGCTGGAGACGTTGTCGGTGAGAGGCTGATCGGTGATGGTGCGCGCAACCTTGCCGTCCAGCGACCACACCTCGATGCGTTCCGGAAAATCGTTCAGCGCGACCTGGTAGGAATACGGCCGGTGCACCGTGCGAACCAGTAGCCACTTGCCGTCCGGCGACGCATCGGCACGGGTATGAATTCCCGGCTTTCCGACGTTTCTGCTTGCACCATCCGGCGTCAGGATGGTGATCTGATTGGTGAAGTAGTAATCGAACAGCGCTTCGTCATGCTGGTTCTTGAGCAGGTACTCGATGGTGCGCACCGGTGCAGCGCGCCCGTAGGACTCCTGCACGATCGGCCCCGCCGGCGTCTGCCCTTCCGGTGGTGGCGCTCCACGCGTGGCCACGTTCGTGAGGCAAACGATCTGCGGCGCCCTGGATAGCCAGTCGCATCCGCCGGTGACCGTGTTGATGGTATACGGCGTTATACGCCTTGCCGTGTGTGTCGCGACGTTCACCATCCAGAGCGCGGTTCCGTTGCGCGTTGCTTCTGTCAGTGCGACGTACTTGCCGTCGTGCGACCACGACGGCGCGCCGAGCTTCCCATGAAGCCCCGGGGCCGAAACAGATATCTCCGTCGCGGTCGATACCGGAAACAGCTTGATACCCATCGCGAGCGACCTGTCGACAGTCGTGTACGCGATCGTGTGACCATCGGGACTCCACGAATACTGCGCGATCCGTCCGCCTGCTGGCACGGGGACCGTTTTCGCAGCCGCTCCCGAAACGGGTCGGAGCCGCATCGACCGGATTCCAACCGTGTCCACCCTGTAGCTGGCGACGGGATGGAACCGCCGGCCCGCGAGATACAGCGTTGGCTCCGCCATGTCCGCGATCGTCGTCACCGCCGGCTCTCGCGCAGCGATGACGATCCACTTTCCGTCGGGACTGACGCTTCCGGTCGCGGCAGGCGGGGCATCCAGAATGCGACGGATGGATTCGGGTGGTTCCTGATAGCCTTGCGATGACGCGACTCCCTGAGCGCTCGCGGGAACAGTAGCGGAGACAGCGGCCACCAGTACGGCCGCACAGGTAGTGATCCGAGCGATGAGCGACATTGGGTCCCCTGTGCGCGACAGCGCGGGTGTAATGGTTACGTCGTATTTACGCCGACCAAACCTACGCCGTTGGTGACCGGGTGTCAAACGCAATCGCCTACGAAATTCCGCCATCCCCCGTAAGCCCAACCAGTTCCAGCAACTTCAATGCGTTGCTCGACGTAGCCTTGCCAGGCCGCAACTTGTAATCGAAGGACATCGTCGCGCGACCGTCTGCGGCGCGCGAGAACACTTCCTGAAAGTGAACGTGTTGCGCTGCATGCTCCAGCACGTTTGCATCTGCAAGTTGAAGATCGTGCGTCGTCACCGCGCCGATCGCCCCCAGATCCATCAGCCGCACGAGCACGTGCCGCGCCGCAATGAGACGTTCCGCGGAATTCGTCCCGTGCAGAATCTCATCCAGCAAATACATCAATTTTTGTTGATGCGATCCCTTGAGGGCCTCCGCGGCGTCCACTATCAGCTTCAGCCGCTCCAGCTCCGCCATGAAATACGACACGCCGCGCGCGAGCGAGTCCTGAACGCGCATGCTGGTATAGAGCGACACAGGCGGACACGTCATCGCCTCCGCGCAGACCACCGATCCGGCCTGCGCAAGCACCACGTTCAACCCGATCGCACGCAGAAGTGTGCTCTTTCCCGCCATGTTCGATCCGGTCACGAACAACAGCGTGCGCTCCGGGCCAACCGTTACATCGTTCGCCACCCTGCTCGATGCGGGCAACAATGGATGGCCCAGCGCAGTTGCTGATACGATCGCCGGCTCGCGTGTGCCGACATCCGGAAATGCCCAATCAGGGTTGTCGTACGCAAGCGTCGCAAGTGCGGAGATACTCTCGACGATACCGATCGCTCTGAGCCATCCGTCGATGTGCTTTCCGGTGTCGCGCTTCCATCGCATCAACAGAAACGCGACGTGAAAATCCCACAGCAGCAGTCCCTGTGCTACAAAATGAAGCATGGGCGACAGTCTCACGTCTGCGGAATCCGCGAGTCGCTCGAGTGCGCGCATCTGACCTGTCGCGTTCGCATCACCGGTGAGATCGCGTTGAATGTCGCGCAGTGCGCCGGACTCGAACGGCTCGGCGGCTACCAGCTGAGTGACGGTCGCATATCCTTTCAACATGTTGCGCTGGCCCTGGATCTGACCAAGCGCAACTCTCAGCGGAGCTTTGAATCGCGCGGTGAGCGAGGCGCCAAGCGCGATCGGTATGAGCCAGTATGCACCGGAAATGACTCCCAGCGCTTGCGCTGCGGCGAGAAGTATCAGCGCGACCGGGAGTGCGATCGCGGCTACGAATATCCAGCCATCGTCGGCGCCCCAGTCCTCGTGATTCGCCCATTCCACAAACGTGCGCAATCGTTCCGCGCCCGTTGTAATGCGCCGCGTATGAAGCACCAGCTCGTCCCGCCAGTTGATCCTGCCCTTCAATTCAGCCACGGCTTCCTGGCGCCTCTGCAAATCCTCCACTGACGCCGGCGCCAACAACCATGACGCGAGCGTCGTGCGTCCTGGTGCTGCGCTCACTCCGGGAAATAACTGCACGAGCGACGCCGCACCGAACACGTCGAGATCGTACGCGTAGGGATGAGAGGCCGGAACCTCGGGCCACGAGCGCCGCTCCAGGCCAGACCATTCTCTCCGAACGCGGCGTGCCGCCTCTTCATTGATCACTACGAGATCGGCGAGACGCGTCACCCGCGCTTTCGCTCGCGAGCTGAGCGCGACGAGAAACACGAACACGACTATGGCGATGGCTGTAGCGACTGCGGGGACCATACGCATTCCCGCCCCCGCGTCGACCAGCCACCATACCGACGCCGCGGCAAGCACGAAGACGATCAGTCGCGCGTTTGCGAGTCGCCGCCATTCCCGTGCGGCGACGCCGTGCGACGCGCGCACGTTTGCTATCCGCCGGGTGTAGAACTCCGCGACGTCGTTGTCATCCGCCACTCTATATCTCTCGGTGATGGGCTCGGGCGCGAACCGTGGGGTTGGGCGGCAGGCACATACGCGAAAGGTATGATACATTCCGACGGATGGGCGCGCTCGTCGGAACTTCGAATTCCACCTGGCAAACTCGCGCATGGATTCACTGATCACGCTCGCCGAGTCGCTCGGGATCGCGTACGCGTCCGGAATCAGCCTTTATGCTACCGTGGTCCTCGTTGGGATCGGGGAACGCTTCGGCTGGATCGGACCGCTCCCTGGCCTTCTGGCCACGCTGGCCAATCCGATCGTCATCGGCGTAGCGCTTGTTTTGGCGATCATCGAGTTTCTCGCCACGTTGATTCCCGGAGTCGCATCCGCGTGGGAAGCGACCCACACTCTCATCCGTACGCCCGCCGCCGCCGCCCTCGCGATCGCCACCGCCTGGCACGCCGACCCGGCTGTCATCGTGCTCGCCGGACTACTCGGCGGCGGACTCGGCCTCACGACGAATCTCGCGAAGCTTGGCCTCCGTGCCGCAGTCGATACCTCGCCCGAGCCGGTCAGCAACGGCATCGTGAACGTAGCCGAACTGGGCGTCGTCGCAACGATGAGTTACACGCTCTGGCAACACCCCTTCATCGCCCTTGTCGCTGCACTGATTCTGCTCGTGCTCGTCCTGTTGCTCGTTCGTACTGTCTGGCGCGCGATTCGGAATCTCTTCACTGGCAAGCCAACGTCGCCTCCCTCACCCTGATTCGTCACTCATGAACGACAGCGCGCCGATCTGACAACGCTCGTCCGGTATCAACGTGCACCTCGGCTGGCAGGCGCAACCCATGCGCGCCCTCTGGCAAGATCCAACGTGACGTCCCACTTCTGGAGAAACGGCACGTTGATGTTGCCGTCCATGATCATGTGATCCATCACGCGTGCTGGCGCCGTCAACGGAATCGTCCCCGCGAGTGTGAAGCTTACCTGTTGCATGGCTCTGGATTCCGGGTCGAGCTTGAATAGTGCGGCGACGTGCTTCCCTATGATGATGGAATTGCCGCCGCCGGAATCCAGCTCCATCCATGCCATCCCTTGGGAAGTCGGTACGCCGACATCGACCGTCAGTGCAAGACCTTCGGCGTCACGCACGATGCGGATCGGCACCTCGGTTCCATTTGCGATACGTGCCGCAAGACTTGCCGGACTTTCCACGACGATCGACTTCCCCGAGAATTCAAACGTAATTGCACGCCCCGCGAACAGATCGAAACCGAGCGAGCCATCCAGGCGTGGCTGTCCCGGCTTGAAGAATTTCATCAGATCGAACACGATTACACTCGGTGCCGCGAAGTGCTGGCCAGCGACGTCGAACATGATGTCATCGCAGTGAGGCGCGTCGATCCGTTCGCCAGTCATGCGGAAGCCAGTGACCTGTCCCCATGGCTTGCACCCGATTTCCTCTGCAAGCTGAGGACTGATCATCGAAACGCCTTCGCCGCTGTCGAATGCAAATGTGTGGTCGTGTCCGTTCACGCTTGCACGTACGGTCAGGAAGTCTGGATTGTCCTGATACGGCTCGAGATTGATCACTGCGACAGGCGCGGCGGACTGTGCACCGGCTCCGGTAGAACAGATAGCTGCGACTATCAGCGACGCAAGCAGACCTCTTGGATTCAAGTGGATCATGATACACGCAAGGTTGAGATTCACCGACGATGCGCCGGGTTCACCCAACTTGGATAGCGAGACGGCCTGAAAGGTTGTATCCGCGTCCGCCGGGTGGGGCTGAACCGGCTGTTACGGGGTAGCCGATCTGCAGACCGGCATCACCGCTCAGCGCGAGAACACCGCCCCGTGCGGCACCACGTTCCCCTTGAATCCTCGCGGCCAGTTTGCGCCGGCAAGACTGATTCCAGGCTTGCTGCTTCCCGGATCGCGGAACGTCCTATCGACTGACATCCGCCCGCTTGCAGGATCGAAGTTGATGATGAACAACCTGTTTCCTTTTCCCGCCGAATTCAACACGATTCTTCTGCCGGTATGGTCGATCGCGATCCAGTGCGGCTGTTCGTCGGGACCGACACTCACGCGTGACATTTCACGCGGATGCTCCGGATCGCTTACGTCGAGGGTGACGAGTCCGTGATCCGCGGGCACGGTCTGTATCCAGTAGTGCGACGTGAGAACCGGAACTCCGCAATCAGTTCCATCGAAGGTGTGCACGAGCGTTGCAGCCGGCGTCGCTCCTGCCACGCCACGTAGCAGGTACAATCCGCAATTGAACGTATGGACGTAAACACTCCGGCCATCCGCCAGCAGCCTCGGCTCACCCGAATATTCATTCGCCTTGGCATGTGCGCCCGAGCCTGGCGGCAGCGCAATGGTCCGCAGCAGTTTGAGATCGGACAGCCGCCAGATCTGCACCCATTGCGACGTTGCCACCGTGTCGCCGAAGTTCATGTCGGTGGTCGTCGATACCGCGCGGTCGACAGCCGGCATCGCGAGAACACTGTATGGATAGATGAAATGATCCCTGATGGAGGGATCCGCGGCGCTGGCAGACATGAGCGGCCGGCCCCGCTCATCCATCTCCACCAGGCCACCCGTCACGTTCATTAGCGAGCTCGTCATGCCAGCCATCGCCGCGCCTGAACCTCGCATCTGCTTCGCCGTATTCGCGTCGGCGCGATATTGAAACGTCGCCAACACGTTCCCGTTCGCGAGTCGGCTGTAGGTATGCGGGTGACTGAATCCCGCAACATCACCAAACGACGTGAGCATCCTCGGCTTCAGTGGGTCGCGCAGATCGAACAACCACGTACGTCCGGCAGTAAAGTCGTTTGCAAGCAGATGACCGTTCGGACCCAGCTCCTGCTCGGTGTGATGCGGCATGCCGAGTGTGCCCGTCGGCACGCTTGCGACAACGCGACCGTAGCTTCGCGACGCCGGATTTGCATCGATCGTCGCCATGAAATCGCTCGGACCCTTTCCACCGGCCCAGACAAACAGATATGACGACTGAGTCATCGCAACTTGCGGCGTCATGAGCGCGGCGACTATGACGAGCAGACGTACGGTCTTCATGGTGTAAGTGGAGTTACGGTTGCCTGCAGAGCCGTTGCGGCATGCGACGACATCAGGGATGTGCAATGAGTTGTGCCCATGCAGCCTGTCCTGCACCTGTTCCGAGGTACCACCAGCCAGCGAACAGCACGACAGCGAAACACATGTGGTACAATCTGAATATCCAAGCGCGACCAATCATGACACCGAACATTTTCAGCGGGAGAGATGAAGCTCCTCTCGATGACTGCGACGCACTCATGACGTACGGTAAGATCAGGCGGCGCACCAGCCCGTGCATCGCCACGGCCGTCAATACTGCAAGACCAGCGAACGCGAGCAGAACCCAGCGAGCCAATACGAGCGACGTCAAAGTGCGCTCATCAGCTTGCCGAGTCCGCGCACGCGCCGATCGCGATCCGGTGCTGCGTCATGCCGACGCGCGCGGTCGTGCCATGAGCATCCGGAGCGCCAACACGATGCCCACGATGGGAATTGCGACCACAAACGTGAAATAGAACCGCTCGATTGTTTCGCGAGGCATCCCGTGAGCGCGTACGGCAGTCGCATATATCGCAAGCGCCACGAGCGATATGCCGGCCAGCATGATTGCCTGGATTCGTCCCGACCAAATGCCGGAGTAGAATCTCGCGGAATAACCGACCGCAACCAGTACTGCCGATAGTACGACTGCTCCCGTCCACTCAGGAGGCTGATGCCGGACCCTTGGCATCAGCACTCCCCAGAAAAACAACGCCAGTACGAACGTGATGATCGCATGAAGGTGCGGATGTCTGCGGATCGTTGCGCGAATCGGCATGCGAACTCCTCACGTCGTCATGGTGGGTGTCGCCCGTAACGCCTAACCCTCGTTCTCGTTTTCGTTCACGTTTCCGTTCTCATCGCTCGGCAACGCCGCCGGCAATCTGGGCGCAGGCAAAGTCAGCGCCGGCTGACCCTTCGTCTTCAGCATCGCGTTGAACGTCGACAGTCCTGTCGTTTTGAGCGTGTTCCACCGCGCCATTGCAGCCGCTGCCTGCGCTCTTGCACGCGTGCACGCCGCGATCTGTGCGGCCGTCGGTGCGGTCTCCGCCGCCTGCATCGACAACGACGCCGCCAATGCTGCGGTGCTCGCGGCATTGAGCGTCACCGCCGGACGACCACCGCCCCGTCCGAAGAACCGTCGACCGCCACGCGCCTCATCCGGCGCGATCGAATCGAGCTCCGTCTTGAACGAGCCGTTGACATTCTGGTCCTTCACAGCCTGCTCGACCTTTTCTCCCAGATCGTGCGCCTGGCCGTATGCCATGCGCGTCGTGCGCGCGAGCTCGTACATCTCGAGCGAGAGCTTCGTGTTTTCCGCGAGTGCGGCTGGCGAAGTCTTCACGCGCGGATCGAGACGTACGGTGAGCGGCTGTGTGTAGCTCTTGCCGTCAACCGTGAGGCGCACCGTGTACTTGCCTGGCGGCGCCCACGGCGAGCTCGGCGACGGCGAGCTGCGGTTCGGCACCGCGCCGGTCGCATCGACAGCGCCACGCTCGGTGGCAAGCGGTTGATACCGCATGTTCCAGCTGATGCGATGCATTCCGGCACTCGTCGGCATCGACTTGATGCGCGACGGCCAGTACAACGGCACGCCGCAATCGGCGGACTCGGGATTGGCCTTGCAGACCTTGTCATACGCGGCGCGGTCCACGGCAGGATCGGGATCGCGCTTGAGCTCGCTCGTGTACGTGCGAACCACCTTGCCATCCGCGTCCAGTATGTCGATCGTCACCGGTCCGGATGCGTTCGACGACAGATAGTAGTCGATGATCGCACCGTTCGGCGGATTCTCACCGGCCGGAAGCTCCGGCGGCCACGGTGTCGGATCGTTGGTCGCGAGACGGATGCGCAATGCCGTCTGAGGCTTGAACAGATACGCACCGTTCGCGCTGCGAGCCTCCGCCGCCTGACGCAACGGTGTCACATCATCGAGAATGTAGAAGCCGCGCCCGTGCGTTCCGGCAATGAGATCGGAGCACATGCAGATGCTGTCATCCTTGATCTGGATGTCGCGCACCGATACTGCCGGCATGTCCAGCCTGAGCGACTGCCAGTGATCGCCATCGTCGAACGAAACCCACACCTGCGTTTCAGTCGACGCGTACAGCAATCCCTTCTTGTGCGGATCTTCACGAATGGAGTTCGTTGCGGCACCCGGCGCGATACCGTTGTCGATCTCGGTCCACGTCTTGCCACCGTCATGCGTGCGCCAGAGATGCGGATTGAGATCGTCGATGCGCATCGTGTTGGCGGCAGCATATGCAGTCTGCGTATCGAAGTGACCCGCATCGATGTTGAAGATGCGCGTCCACGGCTTGATCTGGGCGGGCGTCACGTTGGTCCACTTCGCGCCGCCATTCGTCGTAACCTGGATGTTGCCGTCGTCCGTTCCCGCCCAGATCACGTTCACGTCGCGCGGCGATGCTGAAAGCGCGGTGATGCTTCCCTGCGGCGCCGGCTTCACGCTGCTCGAGTACTTGCCGACCG
>Ga0134126_10008568_pt1 | contig 12864 bp, 7 predicted proteins | sample KB31752_FD_96881 | JGI IMG/M metagenome (GOLD analysis project Ga0134126, IMG submission 96881) | Terrestrial soil microbial communities with excess Nitrogen fertilizer from Kellogg Biological Station, Michigan, USA - KB3-175-2 | ecosystem: Environmental > Terrestrial > Soil > Unclassified ...
GAATACAGCGCCCGCTGGTAGGTCTCTTCGTCCGTGAGGGCTTGGGGCCGGAATGGTTCACCGATCACCTTTTCATAGAGCTCGATATAGCGGTTGCTGATAGTGGCGACCCACTCATCCGTCATCTCCGGTACCGTCTGGCCTTCTTTCCCCATAAAATTATTGGCGATCAGCCATTCCCGCACGAACTCCTTACTCAGCTGTTGTTGTTTTTCGCCTTTGGCCTGGCGTTCTTCGAAACCATCCGCATAGAAATAACGCGAGCTGTCCGGTGTATGGATCTCGTCCATCAGGACGAGCTTGCCGTCCAGCAAACCGAACTCATATTTGGTATCGACGAGGATGAGGCCTCGTTTGGCTGCGAGCTCTTTGCCCCGGGCGAAAAGGGAGAGGGTGTATTGCTCTAATTGTGAATAATGGGCTTCACTTACGAGGCCGCGGCGGATGATCTCTGCGCGCGAGATGTCTTCATCGTGGCCCACTTCGGCTTTGGTGGAAGGAGTGATGATAGGGGTAGGGAAGTAATCATTTTCATGTAGGCCCTCTGGTAGTGGTACACCACATAGTTCCCGGAGTCCGGATTTATAGGTGCGCCAGGCATGCCCCGTGAGATTGCCTCTGACGACCATCTCCACTTTAAATGCGGAACATTTGCGACCGATTGCGACGTTGGGCGCAGGCGTGTCCACGAGCCAGTTAGGACAGATATCGGCCGTAGCCTTTAACATATAGGCGGCGATCTGGTTGAGCACCTGTCCCTTATAGGGGATAGGGCGGGGGAGGATCACGTCGAAGGCGGAGATACGATCGGAGGCGATCATGACCAGCCATTTGTCGGCTATCGTATATACGTCCCGGACCTTACCCCGGTAGAAATTCGTCTGATGAGGGAATTGAAGCTGCTTCATTTCCGCAAAATTAAATTTTCATGTCAAGATAACAATATGTATTTTAGTAAAGTACAAAAGCTTATCAACGAAAAACTTGCGCAATGAGAAAAAAAAATCTGCAATCGGCGATCCTGTCGCTGTTTTTGCTATTTTCCTTTACTGCCTATTCGCAATCTTCGGTTACAATTACAGGTAATGTCCGGCATGCCGTAACCGACGACCGGGTTCCGGCGGTGAGCGTGACCATCAAAGGTACTTCTATCGGGACATATACGGATGAGCATGGGAATTTCCGGTTGACGACCGGGCAGCAACCGCCGTTCGTACTGGTATTCTCTTCTATAGGTTTCGAGACGCAGGAGGTGCGGGTGGAAAATGCGGGCGGGGGTGTCAATATCAAGCTCCGGCCGGCTTCTACCCTGGGCCGGGAGGTGGTGGTCTCTGCGACCAGGGGGGCGATCCGCAGCCTGGAATCGCCAGTGTCAATCGAGCGGATGGGGGCCACGACGGCGCATGAGGTACCGGCAGCTTCGTTCTATGATGCTATCGCCAATCTCAAGGGTGTAGATGCCGTGACGTCTTCGTTGCTCTTCAAGACCATGGGCACGAGAGGTTTCAATGGAAGTGGTAATACACGCATGAACCAGTTCGTCGACGGGATGGATAACCAGGCGCCGGGGCTGAACTTCTCCGTGGGCAATATCGTGGGTCTCAGCGAGCTCGATCTGGACAATGTGGAGTTGTTGCCGGGTGCGTCTTCCGCACTGTATGGATCGGGCGGGATGACCGGGACGATCCTGATGACGAGCAAGGACCCGTTCAAATACCAGGGATTCAGCGCCGAGTACAAGCAAGGTGTCAACCACGTTGGCGATGCCTCGATGAATGCGAAGCCTTACTATAATGTCGGGGCACGGTATGCCCAGGCCTTCAATAACAAGTTCGCATTCCGCATTTCGGGGGATTATACGAAGGCGACGGACTGGACGGCCAGCGATACCCGCAACTATGTGCCGGCCACGGGTCAGCTCACCGGTGACAGGGATCATAGCACCAACCCGGCTTATGACGGGGTGAATGTCTATGGGGATGAGAGCACGTATTTCAATGTAAAAAATATCTTTACCCAGCAATCCCAGCAATATGCCGCCGGTGCTCAACAGGCGGCTGCCGCGGCTACTGCGGCCGCAAATGCGGGTAACGCGGCCCTTGCCGCGCAATATCAGGCGCAGGCACAGCAATACCAGACCCTTGCCACCCAGACGGGGGGAGTAGCAGCGCTGACGCCGGCCAACTCCAATGTCTCGCGTACGGGATATTCGGAGAGCGCTTTGACCAATTACAATGCCTATAACTTCAAAGTGTCCGGCGGATTGTATTACAAGGTTTCACCGGGTACCACAGTGAGCCTTACGGGCAATTTTGGGCAGGCGAGCACAGTTTATCAGGGAACAGACCGGTATAGTCTGAAGAATGTAAAGATCGGTCAGTACAAGGCGGAGATCAGCGGCAAACATTTCTACGTTCGCGCTTACACCACACAGGAGAATGCGGGCGACTCTTATGATATGGTAGCCGTGGCCACCTTGCTCAATGAGACCTATGCACCCACGGCCAGCACTTGGGCGCCGAGCTATCTGGGCGCCTATGCAGTGGCTTTGGGACAGGCGTACGCCGGGGGCCAAACGGGCAACCAGCTGTATCTTACTGCCAGCAATGCGGCCAGGGCGTATGCGGATCAGGGCAGGCTGCAGCCCGGTACGGCCCAATTCAACAAATCGGCGGATTCGCTGGAAGGCCTGGCTATCCCCCATGGGGGCAAATTCAACGACCAGACGAACCTGTATGTGGGTGACGCCATGTATAAATTCGGGGATGTAGAGAAGACGGTCGACGTGACGGTGGGTGCACAAACGCGGGAGTTCGTGCTGAATAGTCATGGGACCATTTTTGCGGATACGGCCGGCCGGATCAACATCAACGAGACGGGGGCCTTTGCACAGGTGCAGCGGGCTTTTCTCGATGACTTCATCAAGCTAAGTGTCTCCGGCCGTTATGATAAGAACTCGAATTTCAAGGGTCGGTTCACGCCGCGGGCTACGGCCTTGTTCAAGGTCGCCAAAGACAACTATATCCGGGCGAGCTTTCAGACGGCCTACCGGTTCCCGACGACGCAGAACCAGTTCATCAATCTGCAAACGGGATCGGCGCGACTCATCGGCGGGTTGCCCCAATTTATCAGCTATTATGGATTGCAGGACGGCGCGACATACGATACGGCTACGTTGAACAAGTATCAGGCAACGGGCCAGCTGGGAAGCGCCTACCAGTATCAGACGTTCAAGCCGGAGACGGTGGCTTCGTGGGAACTGGGTTATAAGGGGGTGATAGCCGATAAGCTGCTCGTCGATGCATATGGCTTTTATGCCCGCTATACCGATTTCATCGGGCTGACGGTATTGGTGAAAGACCCCTTTGCCAGCGGAACTTATGTCCAGAATGCGAGCAATACCTTTGGGCTGTATACGAACAGCTCGACGCATGTCAATACGGTGGGAGCGGGCATCAGCATGGATTACCGGCTGCCCCAGGGCTTTATTGCCGGGGTGAACTACGCGTATAACAATATCTCCAATTCGAGCAATGGGCAGCAAACGGATTTCAACACGCCGAAGAACAAGTTCAATATCTCGCTTGCCAACTATACGATCGCGAAATACTACGGGTTCAATGTTACCTACCGGTGGCAGCAGGAGTACCTGTACCAGACTTCCTTTATCACGGGGATCACGCCTGCTTTCGGAACGCTGGATGCGCAGGTCAGCATGAAGATCCCGCATTTATCGGGTAGCCTGATCAAGATCGGGGCGTCGAATTTGCTCAACAAGTATTATGTCGATGCGATCGGGAATGCGAATATCGGCGGGTTGTACTACGTCTCGTTTGGATATAATGTGTTATAGGGCCGAAACGCCGAAATATTTGTAAATTCGCTGTATAATCGTTCCGGGATGTTCTTATTCTATCTTTGTTGTGTGTTGCTGTCGGGACGCCCGTTGCCGGCTGGAGCAACAACGGGGGATAGCATCGGTATATATAGGACACAGCAGGATTATTTATGCCACCGGATCGTATGGTTATCCGATCAGGAGGCAAGGCTCAACATTCAGCCTCGATTTTCGGGATTTCCTTTAAATGTCGATTCGGATGATATTCTGTATTTGCGGGAGACCGGCAGGCATAAGCAAAGGATACGGCCGGATTCGGTATTCGGATTTATCCGGCAGGGTGTACAATACCTTTATTTTCCCCAGGAGAACCGATACATGGCTGTATTGAACGATAAGCCGCCACTGGTGCTGGTGCTGAAGACAGACGTGCATTGGTATGTGGAATGGTCCGCGACCGACGATACCTTGATGTATACCCGGAGGGTCGGCGAGCCGCTGAAGATATTTGCTAAAGAGAATATCATAAAGGATTTTGGGGACAACGGGGAGCTGGCGACGCGACTACTATTATTGTCCAAGGGAATAATCCGGGAACAATATGACGTTGATGTACATTCAAAGGATTTTAGAGGATACCTGCAAATGGTGCGGGACTATCTTTATGGTGACTTGCCCATCCGGCGGAGGCATTATCCGCATAGCCTGATATGACTTTACGTTGAACCTGCCCTGCAAGCATCGGGAAGGATGTTGCAGTGTTATACGTTAAACCGGAAGTGCATGACGTCGCCGTCTTTTACGACGTAGTCTTTGCCTTCGATGCGGAGCTTGCCGTTGTCGCGGGCTGCCGCTTCGGAGCCATACTGGATATAGTCTTTGTAGGCGATGACCTCGGCCTTGATAAAGCCTTTTTCGAAGTCGGTGTGGATGACGCTGGCGGCCTGGGGTGCTTTCCAGCCTTCGTGGATCGTCCAGGCGCGGACTTCCTGTTCCCCCGCGGTAAAATAGGTCGCGAGATCGAGCAGCTTATAGGTGCTGCGGATGAGCTTGTTTAGCGCGGGTTCGGTCATCTTATACTCCTCCATAAACATCTGCTTGTCGGCCGGGTCGTCCATCTCGGAGATCTGGGCTTCGATGGAGTTGTTCATCACGATCACCTGGGCGTTCTCGCCGGCGACGGCGGCTTTGAGCGCTTCGGAGAATTTGTTACCCGTATGCATCGATGGTTCGTCGACATTAGCCACGTATAGAACCGGTTTCTCTGTGAGCAGGAAGAGATCGGCGATGGCGGCGCGGTCCTCTTTGGAGAGATCGAGCTCGCGGATGCTTTTGCCTTGTTCCAGCTGTTGGTAGCAGCGTTTCAGGACTTCATATTCGGCTTTGATCTTGGGGTCGCCGGTCTTCAGCATCTTTTCCGTGCGGTTGAGCTTCTTTTCAACGCTTTCGAGGTCTTTGAGCTGGAGTTCGGTGTCGATGATGCCTTTATCACTCACGGGGTTGATGGGCCCTTCATCGCGGAGGATGTTCTCGTCTTCGAAACAGCGGATGACGTGGACGATGGCGTCGACCTCGCGGATATTGGCGAGGAACTTATTGCCGAGCCCTTCGCCTTTACTGGCGCCTTTTACCAGCCCGGCGATGTCTACGATGGCCAGCTGGGTAGGGACGATGCGTTGGGGCTTTACGAGCGCGGCGAGTTTATCCAGCCGTTCGTCCGGCACGTCGACCAGGCCAGTGTTCGGTTCGATGGTGCAGAACCGGTAATTGCTGGCCTGCGCCTTGGCGCTGTTGCTGACGGCGTTGAATAAAGTTGATTTTCCCACATTCGGTAGACCTACGATGCCTGCTTGTAAAGCCATAAATTCATTTTTTAAACCGCCGGAGGTGGTTTGTTTTTTTATTTCTTGAGGCCGCAATATTAGGCAATATTGGGTAATTTGAGACCTATTAATCTAACGCTATGGCGCTAAGCAAGATATGGGCAGCTTTTATTCTCATTTCCATCGTGGTTGCGGGGATCAGGTATGCGTTCGTGCCGGCGGATCAGGAGATCTTCGGGCAGATGGTGACGGGGAAGACGGGGGATTCGGTGACGGTGGTATTGCCGGCTCCGCGGGGAGCCCCCGTGCCGGCGGGAACTGCGGCTCGGGTGGCGGTGGGTGCTACTGCGGCATCGCCGGTGAAGACCGTGGTGGTACAGAAGGCGGACGGCCTCATCGAGACCTGTAAGTTCGCGGTGACGCTGGCCCTGGGGCTCATCGGTATCATGGCCCTGTTCATGGGGCTGGTGACCATTGCCGAGGAAGCGGGGGGAGTGCGGCTGCTCGCGCGGTGGACGGCGCCGTTCTTTTCGAAGCTCTTTCCCGATATTCCGAAGGGCCACCCATCGATAGGCCATATGGTGATGAATTTCTCGGCCAACCTTTTGGGGCTGGACAATGCGGCAACGCCTTTTGCGCTGAAGGCGATGGAAAGCCTGCAGGAGATCAATCCCGATCCGGACAAGGCTTCGAACAGCCAGATCATGTTCCTGTGTCTGCATGCTTCGGGTTTGCAGGTGGTGCCGGTGACCATGATCGCTATCCGCGCATCCATGGGTGCGCCCAATCCCACCGACATTTTTATCCCTATTGTGATCGCGACCTTTATCACCACCGTCGCCTCTATGTGCATCGTGGCGGTCTGGCAGCGGATCAATATCTTTAAGCCGGTGGTCCTGGTCTGGGTAGGCAGCCTGAGCGTACTCATCGCTTCGCTGGTCCTCTATCTGCGGAGCCTCGATGTGAACAGGATGCAATCCTTTTCGCGGGCGCTGAGCGGGGGGCTCATCCTGCTGATATTCCTCGTGATCATTGCGGGAGCGGTCTATAAGAAGATCGATATCTTTTCGGCGTTCGTGCAAGGGGCGAAGGGTGGTTTCGACATTGCCGTGCGGATCATCCCTTACCTGGTGGGGATGCTGGCAGCCATCAGCCTGCTCCGTACCAGCGGCACGTTCGACGGCATCATCGATGGGATACGCTGGCTGGCTTCGCTGTTTGGCGGTGACACGCGATGGGTCGATGGGATGCCGACGGCGCTTGTCAAGCCCTTCACGTCGGCGGGCGCCCGGGGCATGCTGGTGGCTACGATGAAGTCGTCGGGGATTAACAGCTTCGCGGCCCGGCTCTCGGGGACTATGCAGGGTTCATCGGAGACCGTCTTTTATGTCGTAGCGGTTTATTTTGGCGCGGTGGGTATCAAGAACACGCGTTATTCGATCCCGGCGATGTTGCTGGCGGAGGTGGTGAGTGTGGTGAGCAGCATCGGGCTGGCCTATCTTTTTTTTGGGAATATACATTAAAAATAAAGGGCTCTGCGCAAGCAGAGCCCTGTGAGCCTTAACCAAAATAGGCCCCCGTCCATAGCGGGCCGGGGGCTTGAGGGTAGGGGTTACGGGTAGGAGTTATTTTGCGAGATACCCGTTATATTGAGCATCTGTTGCGCAATCCCACCAAACGGGCATGCTCCAGATATTCAGATCGATAGCGTGCGGGTTCAAGGCAAGCACGTTTGTGAGGTTGTAATTGATCTCAAGGTTGGTAGGCAAGGCCCAGCGGCGCTGCCAGTACCGGGGATCGGTGGGGCCGGAGCCTGTATACAGCGATCCGCCTGCAAACAGCGGCCCGCGCTGGTAGCCGGGATAAACAATACCGTAGGACCCAACATCACCGGCGCTGTAATCGAACCGGCGCATATCGTTGAAATTTTCAATGCTGCAACCCATGGCGACATATTTTTGTAACATGATGTCCGACATAGTCAATGCGCCTGCTCCCGGTGCAACAGCAGCGCTAGCCATATAATTGGCGATGTCGCTTGAGTTCATCGGCCCCATATCGGGGTTGGCAGCAGCATAACCGGAGCCAGCCCAGGACGTCAACTTCGCCTGCATCATATTCATATGCGCCTGAATGCCCGCCAGGTAGGCTGTGTAAGCATCCGCAGCGTCCCCTTTTCTCATTTCAACCTCTGCCTTGATAAAGCACATCTCATGGTAAGTGAGGACCTCAAAGTCGGAAATGGGCCGAATCTGGAACGAACCTGTAGAACCAATGGCGCCGGCATTAAATGCGGCTGTGGAAGGGTACCAGTTCACATTCGATGCAGGCTGTGTAGGTATGCCCGAATAGGCCAAAGAACTACTCCGTACACTAACCCAAACCGTATCACCGGCAGTCAGGTAATTCGTATTGTTGATATAGAGGGAACCTGCAGGATAGGTGACCGTTACGGTTGATCCGCTGGTCGTGAACGTATGCCCTGCCGCCGTTTGTCTGGCAATGAAAGCTGCTAATGAGTCCGCATTGGAGATTGTGTATTTAATTGACGTATTCGTAGTGGCATAGCTTGGTGCAATAATAGAGGAGGTCCCTCCTGCCACCAACCGGGCCGATGGACCATAAAAATCAAGCCCTCTCGAACGATTCCAGGTATAAGATTGTACGACACCGCTGGAGTTCAATACAACATTGCCCATGGTAGCCGGTACGATCTTCGTCATCCGGGGATCTATCACGCCTGCGCCACGCATATTCGTGAGGAGGTTGTAATAGAACTGCGAGATGCGTTGATTGCTGCCTTCGCCGGCATAATCGTAGTTGCAGTTCGTGACATCGGGATCACCTTCCAGATAATCGAGTGTAGCGGTGTTGTTGTAGCCGGTCTGGATCACATTGTCGGCATTGGACTGGGGCCCCTGGGACAAGCAATATAAAATGGAATCCGCATTGAACAGATCTGCTTTTTTCGACAGTCTAAGCATGTAACGGGCCTTCAGGCCATAGCAAAATTTAATCCACTGGGCTGGATTTCCGCCAAGCCACATATCCCCGGCCGCGAACGAGGGAGCGTTGGGTGCCTGCGCTTTTTGGAACAAGCCGATCGCTTCGTTCAATTTCGCTATACAGCCGTTGTAGATCGTCTTGCCGTTATCATAAGCAGGGCTTGGGATGGTGGGGTTTAATGCCTGGGTATAAGGCATTTCACCATAAATGTCTTCCATTTCCATAAAGCCCATCGCGTGGAACACATCGGCGGCGCCCATATAATAATAGGCACCCTTTGCCTCGGCGGAATTATAGAGGTCATTTAGGTTGGAACCTGTTTCGTCGAAAAAGGTTTGATAAGGGGTTACATTACCTGTGGATGCCGTCCAGGTTACGGCCAATGTATTGGCGGAGGCGGTGGCGCTATAGTAAACCCCGGCCTGGCACGCCGTACGGAAATTGGTGACGCCTTCAGTATACGTAAAAAAGTGCTGGATCCAGGGAAGCCTGTCCTGAATCAGGACGGATTGATTGCTGGGATGATCCGGATCCGTATTCACATTGAGCCACTTTTTACAGGAAGTTGCACTCAATACGAGCAGGCAACCCAGTGTTATATATTTTAAATTTCTCATAATTTGTTTTTTTCAATGGTTAAAATGAAACATTCAGACCGAGTGTAAAACTTGCTACTGCGGGGACACCCAGGTAGTCGATGCCGGTAGAACCCGAGCCGCCTGTTCCGCCTGCCGCGCTTACTTCGGGATCCATTCCCTTGTAATTGGTCCAGGTGAACAAATTGGTGCCTACGGCCGTGAGTGACAGGTTTTTGATGACTTTGGTATTGTTCAACACCCCGGAGAAATCATAGGTTAATGACAAGGAACGAAGTTTCACCCAGTTTACCGATTGAATAAAGTTAAACGAATTGCTTGCGTAGTTCTGCCAGTAAGCATAGATCATATACTTACCGTCGAAGTTGGAGCCGTTGATGTTATAGGTCTGCCCTGCATTGTAGGTTGCGGTATATGGGGCTCCCGTTTGGCTGTTGACCCCTTTTACGGTTACCGATTGGCGATCATTCTGCAGGGTTCTTCTGCTTAGGCCGTTTGCAACCATCGCATACTCTGTGCCGTTGTATATATCGCCGCCTTTGCGAAAATCCAAAAGGGCGGATAATTGCCATTTCTTGTAGCGAAAGGTATTTTCAAAGCCACCGACAAAATCCGGTTCGCGGTTGCCTACGATAGTATTAAGGTTGTTAACCTTGTATAAGCCCGTGGTAGGATCCACCTGGTAGGGTCCATTGGCAATTTCTTTTCCTTTTGCATCGACCTGGTGGTAGAACCGGTTGCCGGTCATTCCAAGGAAATATCCGCCGTTGGGAATGGAGGCGGCTTTTACCGTTCCGAATTGAGCGTCGGTGGGGTAGAAATAGGCAACGCCGGGAAGGAAGGCTCCCAACCTGCCTTTGTTGTAGGACCAATTCAAGGTCAGATCCCAGCCAAAATCCTTTTGTGCTATTACTTTACCGGTGAGTGCTACTTCCATCCCCTTGTTAATTACAGAACCCGAGTTGATGGACGCGAAAATATACCCGTTGGCATTGGACAAACGCGGCTGTGCGATTTGATTCTTCGTTTGACTATGATAATACGTGTAATCCACGCCGATACGACCATTCAGGAACCGCAGCTCGCCGCCAACTTCCCAGGAATTTTGAATTTCAGGTAGTAGAACAGGATTGCCGGCAGTGTACTGATTGCCGACACCAGTGAAATTGCCGATGCTGATCGGCGGATTCACATAAGTATTGGTGGCATAGTAATTCGCGTCTTTTCCGACCTGGGCCCAGCTTGCCCGGACCTTGCCGAAGGAAAGAGTGGTATTTCTGGGTAGCAATGACGTAAAGACAAAAGAGCCGCTCACGGAAGGATAAAAATAGGACCTGTTGCTTATGGGTAAGGTAGAAGACGCGTCGTTACGACCCGTGGCGGTGAGGTAGGCGATGTCTTTATAGGAGACGCCGATCTCCCCATAATTTCCCAGCAGGCGGTGTCTTCCGGTGGCGTCCACAAATTGTTCGTTGGCCGTTGTTATGTTGGAGAAGCTGATCGTTCCCGGTGTGTTAAAGCTCCAACCCCAAAGGTTTGAATTATACGTTGTGGTATTTTCCGTCATACTTCCTAACAACAGGTGCGTTTCAAAATCTCCAAATGTCTTATGGAAATTGGTCATCGCGGTCGTTGTGATGTAAGTATAGCTCAGCTGGTCTTTGCTCAAGCGCCCGTTCTGATACATTTGGCTCACGGCTGAGCCGGGAGCTATATAGGTATAGTCATTCGTTGTGTACTGGTCGTAACCCAAGCGTCCGGTAACATCCCACCAACTGGTAATCTTATAGTTGGCGTTGATGCCGCCGGTGAAGCGATCGGTTTTTGAGGTCAGCTTGTCCTCGTTGATGATCCAGTAGGGGTTGTCCAAATCTTGTTCCAAGGGAATCGATCCGGCAAAGGGGCGATATTGTGTTCCATCCTGGTTGATGTAATGCTTCATATTGAGAGTTTCAGGAAAGCTGTATACAGACCCCATTACGCCGGTACCACCCCCGCCGGACAATCCGGAAGTAGTCAACGTCCTGGTGGTATTGGCCCTGGAGTAGGCAACATTCGCATCCAGGTTCAGATTCCCATATTTCTGGACGCCATTGAAACGGAAAGTCGATTTATCGTAACTGGTGTTGGGGACGATACCCGTTTGATCGAAATTGGAGGCCGATAAAAAGAACGAGCCGTTCTTCGAGCCGCCGGATACGTTTATGTTGTTATCCAGTACGAGACCGTGTTGGAAGAAATTCTTGATATTATTGTATTTCGCACTGTCGGCCGGAATTACGGGTCCCCAGGAGTTAGAATAGATAAGGTTGTTCAGAACCCCGTTAGGACTATTAAGATAAGAGCCAAGCCCAAAGACGTTTTGAGCCTGCGGCAGTTTATCGGCCCAGGAGGTGCTCGCCTTACTGGCGAGGGTAACCTTTGTCGTACCTTCTTCCCCTTTTTTGGTGGTAATAATGACAACACCGTCGGCCGCCCGCGAACCATACAGGGCCGCTGCAGCAGCGCCTTTCAGCACGGACAGGCTTGCGATATCCTCGGGGTTGATGTCCATGATACGATCGGAATAGGTCGTATTGCTGCGGGACAAGCCATCGGTACCCGTATTGCCGGTAACCGTAGTCGAGTTATCGTAGATGATACCATCGATCACGAATAACGGTTGGTTTTGCCTGCTATCCGATGTAGAGTTACCACCACGAATGGTTATAGATGCTCCGGCACCTGCCGCGCCGCTGAATTGGGTAATGTTCACACCGGGAACTTTGCCGTCCAGGGAATTGATGATGTTGGTGTTCTTATTCTTCATTAATTCCGTTGAGGCCAGCTCGGTAACCGAATAGCCCAATGCCTTGCGTTCTTTTTTAATACCCAGAGCCGTAACGACGACCTCGCCCATTTGGGCGGATGCGCCTTTCAGCAAGTGTACTTCCATGCCGGCTGTAGCTTTTACTTTTTGTGAGGCATAGCCCACAAAGCTGATCAGGAGCGTGCTGTTTTGGTTTGCTGTAATGGTGAATTTACCAGTGTTGTCAGTAGCCGTCGCGCGTTTTGTGCCGCTAACGGCGACCGTTACGCCGGCCAAGGGTGTGCCATCGTCTGAAAGCACGGTTCCGGTGATCGGAACCCCTTGAGCCTTCACGTTGTTGCCGATCATGCATAGCATAGCAAACATGATCAAACTAAGAAGCTTCCATTTTCTCATAGTTTTACTTTTTGGTAGTTGTGTTTTAAAATTTTATATCGCAGTTTGTTATAAGATCTGGATCCCTTTGCGCCGATACGGCTCCAGCAACGGGTCTTCCGGCTGCAGTTCCGTGATCAGCATGTCTAGGTCTTCAATGGGGCAGACGTGAAAAGGTTGGAAGGAGTTGATCTTCTCGGAAATGGTGAGACAGATAACCTTCCGGGCGGATTCGATCATGGCTTATTATACCTGGACGACCTCCCAGTCGTTGTCGGTTACGCCGTTAGTGGCATCGATGGCGTTGACGCCGAGGAAGCAGATGTCCGCTTTGATCTGGCGGATCTTCGAGATCGCTTCGCCGCCGACGGTGATGCGGGAGTTTTTGGACACCTTGTCGCCGATGAGGATGACGTC
>Ga0134126_10008569_pt1 | contig 12864 bp, 8 predicted proteins | sample KB31752_FD_96881 | JGI IMG/M metagenome (GOLD analysis project Ga0134126, IMG submission 96881) | Terrestrial soil microbial communities with excess Nitrogen fertilizer from Kellogg Biological Station, Michigan, USA - KB3-175-2 | ecosystem: Environmental > Terrestrial > Soil > Unclassified ...
GCAATGATCCACGGTTACGCGCAAAGAGAGGTAGCGGATTGCGCCCTCTATTTCGATACGCCCGAATATGGACGTTTTTGGGCGACGGTGGCAGGGCTCGACGTCCCGGTTTATTTGCATCCTAGGATGCAACAGATTTCACGTGCACCGATCTACCAGGGACATCCCTGGCTGATGAGTGCGCCCTGGGGCTTTGGCGTCGATACCTCGATCCACGCCCTTCGCCTGTGCGGTTCGGGCATCTTCGACGACAATCCAGGTCTCAACATCGTGCTCGGTCATTTGGGCGAGTTGATCCCATTTGGCTTGGGACGGCTCGAGGCGCGTATGCGTTTCTCGCCGCGCGGATATCGCGGCAAACGCCCTCTTGGCGAATATTTCCGCAAGCATTTCCACATTACCATCAGCGGCAACTTCAACGATCCGGCGTTCCGCTGCACCCTCGAAGTGATGGGCCCGGACCGGGTTTATTTCTGCACCGACTATCCGTACGAAGCCATGGAGGACGCGGCCAGCTGGTTCGACTCGACGGATGTGATCGGCGAGGATGCAAGGCACTTGATCGGCCGCGCCAATGCGATCAAGCTTTTCAAACTCGATCTCAAGGACTGAACCGGTCGTGGACCAATCCAACATCTGAAGAGGGACGTCGATGCGGGGGATCGCAGTTGGGCTCACCGGAAAAGACGTTGCCGGAAAAGAGAGCGACGCTGAGGGTGGTCAATCGACAGGATCCCCGCTCAGCATCCGTTACGGCATATATGCGACCGCGGTCCTCGTTATCGCGTATAGCTTCTCGTTTCTGGATCGCCAGATCATCACCCTGATGGTCGGCCCGATCGAGCGCAGTCTTCACATCAAGGACTCAAGCTTCGCGCTTCTGACAGGCGGCGCCTTCGGGATCTTCTACACCGTTATGGGGCTTCCCTTGGGCTGGCTGGCCGACCGCTCCAGCCGCAAATGGATCGCGACGGCCGGCGTCGCCTTATGGAGCCTGATGACGGTGGGCTGCGGGCTTGCGCAGAGTTTCGCCCAACTCCTCTTGGCGCGGATCGGTTTGGGCGTCGGCGAAGGCTCGCTGGTGCCGGCGGCCTATTCCATGCTGTCGGATTATTTCGACAAGTCTCGCTTGCCGCGTGCCTTAAGTTTCTTTGGCTGTGGAATTTTCATGGGCATTGGACTTTCCATGGTTCTGGGCGGCGTGCTGATTGGCGCTATTGCGCGAACGCCGGTCGTCCATCTCCCCATGCTCGGCCTCATGCGATCGTGGCAGGTCGTGTTCCTTGTCGTGGGCCTACCGGGCCTAGTTGTGGCACTATGGCTTTCCACCCTGAAGGAACCGGTTCGGCGCGACCTGGGCGTCCCATCAGCCGCCGTTATGCGCAAGCCCGCGCGCCAGGAGCTGGGCGAGTTGATGGACTTCCTCGCGCGTTACAAATGGATGTTCGTATCCCTGTATGCAGGGGGCGCCCTTTATGCGCTTATCGCATTTGGCGACGCTTGGTATCCCGAGCTTTTCATCCGGACATGGGGTTGGAGTCCGCGCCAATCGGGCCTGGTCATCGGCGCGGAAACGCTCACCATTGGACCGTTGGGAATGATCTTCGCGGGCTGGTACTCGAGCCGGTTGATCGCCAAAGGCAAGGTGGACGCCTGCTTGTGGCTCACGGGGTTGGGCGCGCTTGGCATAACCCTCCCGGCGATCCTACTGCCGCTATCTCCCGATCCGGTCCTGGCAGCCACGCTGTTGGCGCCGTTCAAGTTCTTCCAGGGCTTCCCTCCGGTGCTCATCCCGGCTGCGATCTTGATGACCTCTCCCAACCGGTTCCGCGGACAACTGGGCGCGCTATTTCCGTTCACCAACGGCATCATCGGCGTCACGTTTGGTCCGATTCTGCCTGCCCTTCTCACCGATTACCTCTTTAGGGATCCCCATGCTCTCAGATATGCCTTATCGCTCTCCATGGGGCTGGTCGGGCCGGTCACTTTCGCCGCGTGCTGGATCGGCCTTAGGCAATACAGGCAATGCTTCAACGAATTGGCGACGGCGAATTCACCCATCGCCCCTGCTAGGCGTTGACGGCCTGCGCTGCGCCATTTCGCCAGCCAAGCTCTATCTTCTGACCCCAAGCTCAAAGGACAACGAAAGTCCCGCAAAGTTACGTCGCGAATTGCACAGCCGTGCCAGCCACCAGGTACCAGGTGACGAACAACCCAGCCATGAAGGCTCCCGGCAAATGCGAGTTGGTGCGCCGCCAAGTATAAACCGCGATCACTCCCACAATCGTCAGCAACGGCACGAACTGGATCGAGAGGATGGCATTCAACGCCTCTTGGCGAATCGGCAGGGCGCCCGTCATGAACAAGGGCGCATATTCGGCGATCAGGAAAAGAAAGAAGCCTCCGGCCATGGCGGCAAGGGCAGTGGCATATTGGGCGGCTGCGCTATCGCCCCATATCATCACATTGGCCATTAGCGCACCAAAAGCGATGACGAAGAAGAGCAGAAAGGGGACCAGATAGATGAGGAACCAACCCCATTGGGGCCGGCTGAGCAGTTTCAGCGCCACCACCCAGAAACGGAAATCCACTTTGAACAGGACGTCGCTCAAAATCAGCGCCAGATAACCGATCGCCACGCTGAAACAGGCGATGATAAACGCTCTCCACCAATTGCCATTGGAGCGCGTCCCGGGTTTCTTCAGCCAGAGGCCGAGCAGGAGCGTGATCGTGGCATTGAGAAGCGCCCATGCCATCACCTGGTTGGTGATGGATTGCGGAAAGACGCGCGAGGCCGGCAACGCCAGCGCCCCCAGATACATAAAGGGATAGAAACTCAGCGGTGGAATCAGCGCAATTGTCGCCAACAGCGCCCACCATTTCGGCCCGCGGCGCTGGCGCAGCGGCCGAGGCGCCTCGACCAAGTCCGAGAAGAGCGGAAGCTCCAAAAGAAGCGCAAAAGTCCCCAGCATAAGTGCCACTACGCCAATCAGGGCGACGGCCGTGCCCGCTTCTTTCCACTGCCAGATCCCGTCATCTGTCGGTTTGCCGCCTTTCAAAGTTTTTCCGAACCATTGCACGGCATCGGCAACGGCCGAACGGGAAATATGATCGCCGGGATGAGTGGTGATGGGCGTGTACAGCATGCGCGCAGTGCCATCATCGATTGCGCCATAAAGCCGCTCTGGCGCCACGGCGCCGGCACTCCCGAATAGGGTCTTCAACTTGGCGCTGTCTCCGACATCGCGGGCCCGTGATATTTCCCACATCAAGGGAGCAAACTCATCATAGCGGCTATAAACCACCGCGAGATTCCTGGGAAAGTGAGTCGTGCCTTCCGGCGACACCAGTGCCTTGGAAATTTTCACCCCGGTGGCAGATCCTTCCAAGACCATCGCCTTGTATCCATCTGGCTGCGCGGCCGCCGCCTTCAGGACTGCCCACCCTCCCATGGAATGACCTTCGAGGCCGATATTGTCCGCATCCACCATTGGCAGCTGGCGCAGATAGGAAAGGCCGTCAGGGCCGCCATAGCCGTTCGCCGCTACGACGCCCCCACTGTAGCCATGGCCGGTCTGGTCCAGCGCCAGCACGACATAGCCCGCGCCTGCCAAGGCGATCGCAAAACCATCCTGGGTCTCGCGGGAATTGATATAGCCGTGAATAGCCAGGATGCCGGGCGCCTTGGCGGCAGGTGAGGCGCCGTGCGGAACATAAAGAAGCGCACTCATCACCGTGCCGGAAGCGCCGTGGAAGCGCACGTCCTCGACGCGGACGCCGCTGGATGTCTGGATTTTGTGCGCAAGAAAGCCGCCGCCCAAAACCAGCGCCCAGCCCAAGAGAAACAGTTTTAATCCCCGCTTCAACCACGACCCCCCAAGTCGTGACAGACGATACGCACGAGCTTACGGCCTGGCAAATTGGCATTCCAACTGCCTTTATTTGCGGTGATGGAATTGCGCAGCGTGCGGATCACGTTGTTGATTTTAAAATATACAGACCGCAATAAAGAGCATATACTCGTAGTGCGTTGCGGACTCTTGGATGCCTTTCGCACCCGCGGGCTCACAGGTGCGGCGCAAGGCAAATTTGGGAGAAGAACGTGTCCGACGACCCTGTTTTGGTGGAACGCCGCGCGCTCATCAAAGGCGCCTTCGTGGCTGCAGGCGTGGTGAGCGCAACCCAAGCTTTGGCGCAGAGTACCGCGTCGCCTCCCGCTTCGACGCGCCTGGAAGACGTGGCGCTTTCGCAAAAGGTAAGGACCACTGTCGAACGGCGCGGCCAAGTCGTGCTGATCGGCATTAATCGGCCTGAAGTCTATAATCGTTTTGATCCCGAAACCTCCCATGCGCTGGCTGTTGCTTTCACCGCGTATGAACATGACGATTCCCTGCGCTGCGCCATCCTGTTTGGCCATGGGCCGAATTTTTCGCGCGGCATCGATGTGGACGCGCACAAGGCCGCGATTGGTCAATCGCCGGCGACGGATACCGAATCCCTTGTCAGCTATACCGGCACCAATGCAAAAAGGCGGCTGACCAAGCCCTTTATCGTGGTCACTCACGGCGACACTTGGAATGCCGCTCACGAGCTTCATCTGGCGGCTGATATTCGCATCTGCGCCGCCGATGTGCGTTTCGGCCAGGATGAGAACACTCACGGACGTTTCCCCGGCGGTGGCTCTACCGTTCGCTTCCCGCGTGAAGTGGGTTGGGGCAACGCCATGCGCTATATGCTCACCGGCGATCACTGGGGCGCGCAGGAAGCCTACCGAATGGGAGAAGTGCAGGAGATTGCGCCCAACAGGGATGCCGCGATCGAAGCGGCTCTGCGTATTGCTAACAAGGTGGCCGCCTGCGGGCCGCTGGGCATCAAGGCAACATTGCAATCAGCCCATTTGGCGGCCGACAGCGGAGAAATCGAGGCATTTGCGCAAATGGGAAAAGCCTACAATGCCTTGTATCTCACGCGCGACTTCCAGGAAGGGCGCGACGCAGAAGCTCAAAATCGGCCGCCTGTCTATATTGGGAAATAGGCTTAGCTATTTGTCAGGCGCGCAAGTCGCGATGGAGCCCTGAGTTTCAGGTCGCACTTCGTTGGTGCAAAGTTGCCGATCTTCCATCCAGCAAGCGTCTAATTCGCGCCGCCGAGAACCGCCTTCCAACTGGAGATCGACCATGTCCCGGTCGACACCAACCGATTGCTCGAATTATATTATTCGATAGAATTTGACTTCTGGCGGGCCTACCGAGATACATTTGTCGCAACAGGGCGCCGCCGTTGGGTAGACCTATGGCTGATAATCCTGCCGCCGCTGTCGAGACGCTGTGCAATAGAGCCGCCCAGCTTTACCAAACCGGAAATTTCGCTGAAGCCGAGCACGTATGTTCGCAAATCACCGCGCTTCAACCCGGCAATTTCACGGCGTGTTATTTAATGGGCCTAACCTCTTATCAGCGCGGTGAGAACGCAAAGGCGCTCGATTTCCTGGAAAGAGCATTGAGGATCAAACCGGGCGTGGCCGAAGTTCTCACGCTCAGGGGACTTGTGCTTCAGAACTGCCGGCGCTTCGAAGATGCGCTTGCCAGCTTCGAAGAGGCTCTCAGGCTCAAGCCAGACCTTGTTGAAGCCCACAACAACCACGGCAACACGCTGTGCAATCTGGGGCGCTATGCGGACGCCCTGAAGAGCTATGACAAGGCCTCAAGTCTGCAGCCGCGATTTGCTCCCACATTTTACAATCGAGGCGTCGCGTTGCAGGCCCTAAAGCGCTTCGACGAGGCGCTTGGGAGTTACGACAAGGCGCTCGAGATCAGCGGAAACTATGCCGAAGCCCTAAGCAATCGCGGGTCAGTGTTGCGCGAAATGAAGCGTTTGGATCAGGCTCTTGCAAGTTTCGACGGGGGATTGACGCTCAAGCCAAAAGATTATGCGGCATGGTACAATCGAGGGACAATTTTGCGGGATTTGAAGCGCTTACCGGAAGCACTGGAAAGCTTCAGCATGGCGCTCACCCTCAAGGAGGACTTTGTTGAGGCTCTCAACAGTCGCGGAGCCGTTCTGCAACAACTGAACAAGCTTGAGCTGGCGTTGTCAGACTTCGCAAAAGTGCTGGCGATTATGCCCGATCATTTTGATGCGCGGTTGAATCACGCCAACATTTTGCGCGACATGAAACACCTTGATGAGGCGTTAGCCATTTTGGAAGAGATCGTTGCCATAAAACCAGATTCGTCGGAAGCGTGGAACAATCTGGGCGCCGTTCTCCAACTCATGAAGCGGCGCCACAAAGCCCTTGAGAGTTTCGACCGGGCGCTTGCACTCAGGCCGGATAATCTGGAAGCGCTATTCAATCGCGGGGTTGCGCTGCAAGGCTTGAATCGCCACGAAGATGCATTGTCCGTGTTCGATTCCGTTCTGGCGGGCAAACCGGACTTTGCGGAAGCCCTCCATTGTCGAGGCAACACGTTGTGGGTGCTTATTGGTCCGCTGGCGGCACTGACCTGCTATGACCAGGCTCTCGCGGCCCGGGAGGATTACCCGGAGGCTCTGAACAGTCGAGGGCTGGCGCTCGCCACCCTAAAGCGGCCCGAGGACGCTATCGCAAGTTACAGCAAGGCGCTGAGCTTCAGGCCGGAATTTGCGGAGGCGCTATTCAACCGCGGGCATTTGCGGTGGCAGCATGAGCGGGATTATGAGGGAGCCGTTCACGATCTAGAGGCAGCGCTTGCCGCAGACCCGGATTACGACTACGCGAAAGGGGATTTGTTGCATCTTCACATGCACGCATGCGCGTGGAATTCCTTTGACCGCGGACTGTCGATCCTTGATGAAGGTGTTCGGTCGGGAAAGAAAATCGTTCGACCTTTTGTGTACCAAGCCGTCTCACGGTCCCCCTTGGCGCTGCAGGCGTGTTCGAAGATTCATGCAGATGACTTATACCCGCCGGCTCATGATGCGTCCGCTAAAAGGCATCGTACCCATCGAAAGATTCGTATCGGGTACATGTCGGGAGAATTTCGAGAGCAAGCGACCGCGTATTTGACCGCCGGATTGTATGAGCTTCATGACCGGCACGAATTCGACATTGTCGCCGTAGATACCGGGTATGGTGACGGCAGTCCGATGCGGAAGAGGCTGGAGGCGGCTTTTTCGAAGATAATCAAGGTATCCCTGGACTCGGATAAAATCGCGGCGGAAAAAATCGCCTCAGAGGAAATTGACATTCTCGTCAATATGAATGGCTATTTTGGAGATCTGCGCATGGGGATTTGCGCGCATCGCCCCGCACCGATCCAAGTCAATTACCTCGGTTTTCCCGCCACGTTAGGCGCGAATTATATCGATTACCTCATCGCGGATCGTGTCGTGGTCCCGGAAAACGAGCGGGATTGGTACACCGAAAAGGTCGTCTACCTGCCTCACACCTATCAGGCCAACGACTGCCGACGAGCTGTGCCTGAAGGCAAGTCGAGTCGCGCCGAGCATGGTTTGCCGGATCACGCCTTCGTCTTTTGCAGCTTCAACCAAAGTTACAAGCTGACCCCATCCATGTTTGCCGTTTGGATTAAATTATTGAAGCAGGTGAAAAACAGCGTTTTGTGGATGCTTGAGAGCAACAAATGGCAATCGCAGAATCTGCGGGCCGAAATGGCGCGACGAGGTATTGCGGCCGATAGGATTGTCTTCGCGCCGGCCGTTCCGCCGGCGGAGCACCTGGCCCGTTTAGGGCTTGCCGATCTGTTTCTGGATTCCTTGCCTTACAATGCGCACACGACCGCCAGCGATGCGCTGTGGGCAGGGCTGCCATTGCTGACGTGTCTTGGCAGTACCTTTCCGGGCCGCGTCGCCGCGAGCGTGCTTGAAGCGGGCGGCATGCCCGAGCTCATAACGAGAAGCCTGGGCGAATATGAAGCTCTCGCGCTGAAATTAGCCCGTGACAAGGAGCTGCTTCTTTCCCTGCGCGGAAAACTTCAACAGAACAGGGAGAAGAGCCCGCTGTTCGATACGAATGCGTATCGGCTACACATGGAATCGGCTTACCGAACGATGTGGGAATTATGCGAAAGAGGTGAAAGCCCCGCGAATTTCGCTGTCGAACCGCTTAGCTAGGCCCGCGATCAGTCGTTTGTTGCGGATCACATTTGTTGGTTCAGGTTCCCTTCGATCGCTAAGGCCCCGGAATAACTCAAGTTCCCTGGTGCCAGCGGATGTTGCAGGGGCGCAATTCCCCCAAAAAAATTTGCGGCAACTCTCTTAGATCGCAAATTGTATGGACGCCACGGGATATGTTGCTGCTATCATGCGGGCATCACGCGGTGATCCACCATGCCGACACAACAACCCGCCCTTCAAACCGGCACCTCGCCCACGACGCTGTTCGAGATCAAGTTGCGGTCATCTGACAAAGAAGCGCTTATCTTTACGACGGTCCAGCCCAACGAAGGCGCGGCCGTCGAGCAAGGGCGCGCAATTCTCGACCGCCATGAGGAATTCGATTTTGCCGAGATCTGGCAAGGCATGAGGATGTTGCGGCAGGTCTAACCGCGCCGCGCGGGCGCCAGGAATGGCCGCTTGATTTCGTAAAGACCGCCGATCCCCTTTTTGGCGTCCGTTCGGGATAACGCCGTAGCGGGACCATCAGGCCGTAAACGCATCCGCGCTACGAAAACAGTAAGCCCACAGCCGGTCCGGCAGATACCAGCCAGCCCCTTCCCGAGCCGGCGCCGATCTGTCACGAATTTGGGAAAGAAACGGGCGCTGTTGCATTCCACTTTCGGGGTTCCTCGATGGAACCCGTTGCCGGGCCACATTTGCGCGAAATCCATTCTACCATCCGGCAAACCTACCCATTGTGAATTCATATGCGAGAGCTATTTCAGGGGAGAAATCAACATGATCAGAAGTCCAGGCGCGTTGGGCGGTCTTATGGGAATTTCATTGCTGACGGCGGCAAGTCCCAGCTGGGCGCAAAGTCCCGCATCGCCGCCTCCTGTTGCGGCGCCCGTTCCCGCATTGCGCCTCAGCGACGCGATGGCCGCGGCCTATGAGACCAACCCGCAATTGGCGGAAGCGCGTGCAGCGGTAGCGGGGCTCGACCAGAACGTGGCTCAGGCCAATGCCGGTTGGCGGCCCAGCATCAATGCCTCGATCGAACAAGGGTATGATCATGGCATTGTCTCGGGCTTTCCTGCCGGCCTCAATACTTCGCCCACTATCGGTCAGGTCACCGTGACGGAACCGTTGTTCCGCGGCGGGCGGACGGACGCGGAAATCAGCCGCGCGGAAGCCCAGGTTCACGCCGGGCGGGCGCAACTCGTCTCCACGGAACAATCGGTGCTGCTGGGCGCCGTCACCGCCTATATGGACGTGCTGCGCGACACCGAGACGGTGAATTACAGCCACGACAATGTCCGCTCGCTGCAAGATCAGCTCAATGACGTGCGAACGGAACTTTCCGCCGGCGCGGTGACGCGTACCGATGCGTACCAAGCCGAAGCGCGATTGGCGCGCGCCAAGGCCGACGAAGCGACCGCAGAGAACCACCTGTCAGCCAGCCGCGCATCGTTCCTCAATGTCATCGGCAAGCCAGTCGAGAGCTTGTCGCCGGACATATCTTTGCCACATCTGCCAACGACAAAGGATGTGGCGTTGGACATTGCGCTCAAGCAGAATCCGGATCTCGATCAAGCCCGGGCCAATGAGCGGGCGGCGAATTATGCGATAGACGACGCGGTTGGGGCTTTAATGCCCGACGTCTCGGTATCCGGTCAGTATCAGTATCTGCTGGGCGCTCCCAACACGAGCATTTTCGGTGTCGGGAACCGTCAGCAGGTATTGAGCGTGCTCGGCCAAGTCAATGTGCCGATCTACCAGGGCGGTGCCGACGAGGCCGCCGTGCGCAAGGCCAAGGATCTGCACGAGCAATCGACCATGGCGATGGCATCGGCGGAGCGCGGCGTGCGCCAGAATCTGGACAGCGCTTGGGAGACACTGAAAGCAGCCGAACTGGCGATCACCGCCTACAGCGCTCAGGTCACGGCTGACCGGAATGCGGAATCTGGATTGAAGCAGGAGCAGCAGGCGGGTGAGCGCTCGGTGATCGACACGTTGAACGCACAGCAGGAGCTGTTCTTGACGGAAGTACAGCTCGCCGACGCTCGGCATGACCGCGTGGTGGCGGCCTATCGGCTCTTGGCCGTCACCGGTCAACTCACCGCGCGCGGCCAAGGGCTGAATGTCGAGATCTACGATCCTCAGAAACATTATGACGAGAATGCGGGGGCATGGTTCGGTTTTGACAAGTGAGTGAGATATGGAACGATTGACCCTGAGAAAAGGCGAGCAACTGGATCCGGTGCGTGAAGCTGTCCGGTGCGAAAAACCGTTGTTTGCCTCGGCGCTGGGGTTCAGCGCGATGATCAGCGTGCTGGCGCTGACCACCTCGCTCTACATGCTGCAGGTCTATGACCGCGTACTGGCCAGCCGCAGCGTGGATACGCTTCTGCTTCTCACCATCATCGCCACGGCGGCGATCCTGGTGTTCAGCGCACTGGAATCGCTTCGCCTGCGCCTTCTGGTCCGGATCGGCATGCGGGTGGCCGAGCGATTGTCCACCCGGGTGTTGCGCGCCATGGTGGCCTCCACCTCGCAATCCAGCGCCACGACCATGCATTCGGGGGTGCGCGACGTGGAGACGATCCGCAACTTCATCGGCAGCAACGGCTTCGCCGCGCTGATGGATGCGCCTTTCATCGTTGTTTACCTGGTTGTGCTGCTGTTGCTGTCGCCGGTGTTCCTGCTGATCGTGCTGGCGGGGGGCGCAGTCCTGGTGCTGCTGGCGCTTGCCAGTCAGCGCGCCACCAATCCTCATCTGGTGCGCTCGATGACGCTCTCGGCCCGCGCCAACGAGTTTGCCGAGGATGGGTTGCGCAATTCCGATGTGCTGGAAGGAATGGGCATGTCCAATTCCTTCGTCGGCCGCTGGCGCCGCCAATGGTTGGAATCGCTCAGGGTCGGCACCGAGGCCACCGATCGCGATTCCGGGCTTCAGGCCTGGTCGCGCAGTGTGCGGCTTCTGATCTATATCTTCCTCCTGGGCGCGGGCGCGCTCCTGATTCTGAATTTCAAAGGCACCGGCGGTATCATGATCGCCGCCTCGATCATCGGCGGGCGCGCGCTTCAGCCCATCGAGTCCTTCATTGCTTCATGGAAAAGCGTGATCGCGGTGAGGCTCGCCTGGGAGCGGCTCTCGTTGCTTCTGCGCCACGCGCCCAAGCGGGACGAAGGCATGAGCTTGCCCGCGCCGGAGGGGAAGGTGCAACTCAATTCCGTCTTCTTCGCCGTGCCCGCGACCCGCAAGACCGTTCTCCAGAATATCTGCTTCGAACTGACGCCGGGCGAATCGCTGGGCATCATCGGCGCCTCGGCCTGCGGGAAGTCCACCCTGCTGCGGCTGATGGTAGGCGCGTGGCCTCCCGGCAGCGGCACGGTGCGGCTGGACGGCGCCGACATTTATACTTGGCCGCGCGAAGAACTCAGCCGCTATATCGGTTATCTGCCCCAGGACGTGGAGCTGTTCTCCGGCACGGTGCGCGAGAATATCGCGCGCATGGGCGAGGGTGATCCCGAAGCGGTGGTGCGCGCCGCCAAGCGCGCCGGTGCTCACGACATGATTTTGTCGCTCCCCAAAGGTTATGACACCGATATCGGCAATTACGGGCACAATCTGTCCGGCGGGCAAAGTCAGCGCATCGGCATTGCCCGCGCGCTCTATGGCGATCCGCGCCTGATCGTGCTGGATGAGCCCAATTCCAATCTCGACTCGTTCGGCGAGGAGGCGTTGCTCCAGACCATGGCGCAACTCAAGGAAGAGAAGGTCACGCTGGTGATCGTCGCCCACCGCTCCACCATCCTGCAGAATGTGGACAAGATGCTGGTGCTGAGGCCCAACGGCACGATCGAGGCGTTTGGCCCGCGCGAGAAGGTGGTGCAGCGCTTCACCCGCGGTCCGAACCGCGCGCTCACCAACGTCGTACCCCTGACCCAGGAAGGCGCCTGACCCATGAACAACTCCATCACCTGGCACGCCTTTTCCTGGAAACGGATCAAGCATGATGCGCGCGCTCTGGCGCGCGAGAGCCGCGAATTTCTTTCACCCCCTGAAGAAGCCAAAGATCCCGAGCTGGATTTCATGAATCCGCGCCGGGTGGTCGGCACCGGGCGATCGATCATCCTGGTCTTTGTGCTGGGCTTCTTCGGCTGGGCGGTGCTGGCGCCGTTGCAGAGCGCGATCATGGCGCCCGGCACCATCATGGTGGAATCCCGGGTCAAGACTATCCAGCATTTGGAAGGCGGCATCGTCCGCGACATCCTGGTCAATGACGGCCAAAGCGTGAAAGCCGGGCAAGTGCTGGTGCGCATGGACGGCACCCAGGCCAAGGCCAATCTGGAAAGCCTGGTGGACCAGGGCGATGCGCTGGAAGCGCAGGAAGCCCGGCTCGAGGCCCAGCGCGACGGCAAGACCGGCATCACCTTTCCCGCCGATCTGATGAACCGCGCCACGGATCCCAAGGTCGCCCAGGCGACGCAGGGTGAGACGAACACATTCAACTCGCAGCGCGACGCTTTGCAGAAACAGATCGATATTCTCAATCAAAGAAGCAGCGAGAATGTGCGCATTATCGCCGGCCTGAAGGATGAGCAGGCTGCGACCGAGCAGCAGATTGCGCTGATCGACAAGGAAGTGGCCGGCGTGCAGATGCTCTATTCCAAGGGTTTGGCGACCTTGCCCCGCCTTCTGGCGCTGCAGCGGCAGGCGGCCGATCTCTCCGGACAGAAGAGCCAGTTGCAGGAGAAGATCGC
>Ga0134126_10008571_pt1 | contig 12863 bp, 11 predicted proteins | sample KB31752_FD_96881 | JGI IMG/M metagenome (GOLD analysis project Ga0134126, IMG submission 96881) | Terrestrial soil microbial communities with excess Nitrogen fertilizer from Kellogg Biological Station, Michigan, USA - KB3-175-2 | ecosystem: Environmental > Terrestrial > Soil > Unclassified ...
GGTGATGTGTTTCGCAAGTCCGCACAGACTGACGACGTGTTCCAGCAAACCGCCCAGGTACGCGTGGTGCATGGTCATCGCCGCGGGCGCGCGCTTCAGCTTGGCCGCGCATTCCGGATCATCAACAAAAGAATCGAGCAGCTTCCGCAGCCACGGATTTTTCACTCCGGCGATTTCCGCGCGCAATTGCGCGAAGAGCTTCTCCACGTCGTGCTTTGTATGCGGAAGAAAATCGTCGAGGGCGTAATCCGTTTCGACGGCGATCAGGATCTGCTCAATCGTCAGTTCTTTTGCGTTGTTGTAAAGCTTCACGCGGCCGCGTACGCGCACGATGTCTTCGCAGGCGAACGTCTCCAAAAGGCCGGTGTAGTTGTCCCACATTTTTGCTTCGATTGTTCCCGTGCGGTCGGCGAGGGCCACGCGCAGCCAGGATTTTCCGGTTCGCGCCGAAGTGCGTATTTCCTTCTCACGAACAAGAAATAGAGTGGCTACAGTCTGGCCATCCTGAAAATCCGCAATGAAGGAGGACTTCATTGGCTGTCGTCCGTATCCTTGGCTTTGTCGTCTTTTTTCTTTTTCGCTTTGCCCCCGTCGGGCGAGTACGGAGTCTCAGTAATCACGCTGCCGCCGGAGACGCCGCCGGAATCCGTGTATCCAGCCTTCACCACCACGTAGCTGTCTTTGCGCAATTGCGCCAGATACTTCCGCATGGCCGGTTGGATTTTTTGTTGATACAGCGCATTTTCCACTTCTTGTTCGACTTTGCTCAGCGGCTGCAAGCCTGAGTCAAAATGTTGGTTGACGCGGATTATTTGGATGCCGTTGGAAGCGGGAATCACCTCGGTCATATCGCCTTTTTTCATGCCAAACACCAACTTCTCCAAATCCGGAGTTAATTCGCCGCGCTTGTAACTGCCCAGTTCGCCGCCCTGCGCGGAGGTTGGACCTTCGGAAAACCGTTTTGCCAGTTCACCGAAATCGTCGCCGCTCTTCAACCGCTTCAGCACGCCATCCGCCTTTTGCCGGATTAGAGCCACTTCTTGGGGCGTCTTGTTCTCGGTGCTGAAGAAAATCACCGAAAGATCAACTTCCTCCGGCATGACGAATTCGTTCTTGTGCGCGTCGTAATATTTCTGCACCTCGCCGCTGCCGATTTTAACCGTCGAGCCGACTTCCTCCGAAATTACGCGCTGCTGCAAAATGCTCTTGCGGAACTGATCCTTATAATCCTCCCAGCTCATTCCCGACGATTCGACAGCTTTCTGAAGGGCCTCCATGCTCGGCAGCTTATTCTCTTGGCGGATGGAGTCGAGACGCTTCACCACGTCCGTCTCCACGCTGATATCCATGTCCTTGGCGCGCTGCACCAGCAGCGACTGGTCAATCAGGTCGCGGAGCAAATTCTTTCTTTCCTCCGTCACCATTTCGCTGATCTTGTCCGGTGTACAGCCCTGGCATTCCTGTTCCGCCTCCTGCTGGAGGGACGCCTGGGCCTTCGAGTAATCCGACATGGTGATCACGTCGTTGTTCACGCGCGCGATAATTTCCTCGACCACAGTTCCGCTGGCATGAACAAAGACAGGAAGCGCAAACACAACAACGGCAGCCGAAAACAGAATTGATAGTTTTTTCATATAGCCTCGAATTCTATCGCTACGTTTGCAGTTCAAGCAACACGTTTCTCATCGCTTCTGCGATTCCTTCCGGCTGGCGTTTCCATTCCAGCCACAACGTCCCTGTGGGATCGAGCCGCATGTCCTTGCGCGAGCGGATGATCTTCACCAGGTTTTCCGGACGCACGGGCGTTTCCTCGTGCCAGCGTATCGCCACGCGGTCGCCGCGACGGTCGATCGCCGCCACCGATAATTTCTCCGCCAGGGCTTTGAGCAGCGCATATTCCAGAAGGTTTTCCACCGCTCGCGGCGGCGGCCCGAAACGGTCGCGTAACTCCGCCAGCACTTCTTGCCGCGTCTCCTCGGAAGCAACGCTGGCAATCCGCTTGTAAACGCGAAGGCGCGAACTTTCATTTTCGATGTAATCCGCAGGAATTCGGATGTCCAATCCCAGGTTGAGAGTGGCGCGACGTTCGCTCTGTACCACTTCGCCTTTGCGTTCGGCGACGGCGCGCTCGAGCATCTGGCAATACAAATCAAAGCCGACCGATTCAATGTGCCCGTGCTGCTCGCGTCCCAGAATATTTCCGGCGCCGCGCAATTCGAGATCGAGCGCAGCAATACGGAAGCCAGCGCCTAAATCGCTGAATTCCTTGGGCGCGGCGAGCCGTTGGCGCGCTAGCCCGGAGAGCGAGCCCTCCGGCGGCACAAGTAGATAGGCGTAAGCGCGCTGCGTCGACCGTCCCACACGTCCACGAAGTTGGTACAGCTCCGCCAAACCGAAACGGTCTGCGCGATTGATGACAATCGTATTTGCGCGCGGAATATCGAGGCCATTCTCGATAATCGTTGTCGCCACCAGCACGTCCGCTTCGTGGCGAATGAACTTCATCATCACTTTGCTCAGTTCGCCTTCGCTCATCTGCCCGTGCCCAACGACCACGCGAGCTTTCGGCACAAGCTCCTTGATCATCATCGCCAGCGATGCAATTGATTCCACGCGGTTATGGACGAAAAATACCTGGCCTTCGCGCGCCATCTCCTCGGTAATCGCGCGCCGAATCAGCGCGGTGTCAAACGGTGCAACAACCGTCTGAATCGCCAGTCGGTCCTTGGGCGGAGTTTCGATCACGGACATATCGCGTAATCCGACGAGCGACATGTGCAACGTGCGCGGAATGGGCGTCGCCGACATCGTCAGCACATCGACATTCTTGCGCATCTCTTTGATGCGCTCCTTGTGGCCGACTCCGAACCGCTGTTCTTCGTCCACCACAAGCAGGCCGAGATCCTGGAATTTCACGTCTTTTGAGAGCAGACGGTGCGTACCGATGACGATGTCAATTTTCCCGGTCTCCAGGTCGGCCAGGATTTGCTTTTGTTCGCGCGGATTCTGAAAACGGCTGAGCATCGCGATGCGAATCGGGAACGCGGCGAAGCGTCGCCGGAAAGTGTCGTGATGCTGATACGCCAGCACCGTTGTAGGAGCCAAGATGGCCGCCTGCTTTGAATCGGCAACCACTTTGAACGCCGCGCGCATGGCGACTTCCGTCTTGCCATAGCCAACGTCGCCGCAAAGCAAACGGTCCATGGGTTGCGCGCGCTCCAGGTCGTGCTTCACGTCGACAATGGCGCGATCCTGGTCGGTGGTCTCCTGAAACTCGAACGCATCTTCAAATTCCTTTTGCCACGGCGTGTCCGCGGGAAACGCGCGACCCTCCACGGATTTGCGCTCCGCGTACAGCTTCAACAATTGCTGCGCCATGTCGTTGACGGATTTGCGCACCCGCGATTTACGCGCTTCCCATGCCTGCGCGCCCAGCCGGTCCAGACGAGGCTCCGCGCCACCGAGCGATTGATATTTCTGCACAAGGTCAAGGCGAGTCAGTGGCACGTACACTTTGGCGTCTTCCGCATATTCCAGCAGCAGAAATTCGCCGTTCACTCCGTCTACGCTGACCTGCCGCAATCCCTGGAAGCGGCCGATGCCGTGATCGACGTGAACCACAAAATCCCCCGCCTTCAGGTCCGAAAAATCACTGAAGAAACCCGCGGTCTTCGGCCGATTGCGCGGCCGCGTGGGCGTCGCGGCGGTCTCGAATAAATCGGAGTTGCCGAAAAGCGACAGCTTCGCGGAAACGAATTCGACGCCCGCTTCAAGCGGCGCCTTCACCAGCACAGCGGCGGGAACGCTGCCCGCGCTCGATTCATCCGCGAGCCGCGAAGCGGTTGCGCCCTGCCCCAATTCTCCGAGACGAAATGGCAATTCGAATTCGTGGCAGAGGTCGGCGAGACGTTCGAGTTCGCCCGTGCTCGCGGCGCTCAGGAAAATTTGCTCAGCGGCGTTCAAGCGGCCTTTCAGCTCGGCCATGAATGCCGGAACGTTTCCGTGGTATCGCGTGGTAGGGCGCGTTGGCAGAGTGAACTGCGACTCGGCGGTCTTTTCCACCGCGAGTTGCTCGAGGCCAAAGCGCGCGACTGCCTGCTTGGCGCGCTGCCACTCGTCATCGTTGAGGATGTAACTCTCCGGCGGCGCGGCGTCCTCCTCCTCTGCCGCGGCTTCCGCAAATCGCGCGCGATATTTCTCTAGCGCTGCATCGAGCGCGGCGGGTTCATCTTCGATCACCAGAACGTTGTCGCGCAGCCGAAGCAGATTCGATTCGCGACGCTCCGTGAGAAACGCGCGAAATTCCCAACCGGGGAAAAATCCTGCTGGGACGTCGGGCTCTCGCCGCTCTGAATCTTCGTGGCCTGCAATTACAGGCGCGCGGAGTCGTTCGAGCTGCTCCGCGCTGCGCGGGCTGTCCGTGAGCGGCAGCAGCGTGATTCGCTCCACGGGACTTGTCGAACGTTGCGTGTCCGTATCGAATTCACGCAACGATTCTAAAATATCGCCCAGAAGTTCGAGACGCACCGGGCGTTCCGCCTCAGGCGGAAACACATCGAGGATTCCTCCGCGCACGGCAAACTGTCCAGCCATTTCGACGGTTTCGACTGCCTCGTAGCCGACGCTCGCCAAATGCGCGAGCAATTCTTCGCGCGGCACATCTTCGCCGCGCGCAAGCGCAAGGGCCAGACTCCGGTAATACTGCGGTTCGCGAAGACGAAGAACCGCGGCTGAGACTGGCGCGATCACCAAATCTGCTTCGCCGCTCGTCAAACGCCACAGAGCCGCTGCGCGCGCCTCGGAAATCTCAGGATGGGGCGACTGATGATCGTAGGGCAGCACTTCGTGGGAAGGCAGCACCGTCACTTGCGCGTTCGCTCGCCCTAAAGCGCGGAGAAAATAAAGCGTCAACGCCTCGAAGTCGTCGGCCTTCTGATTCGATTCGACGAGGAGGATTGTTTGCTTCGAAAGCGACTGGACTGCAAGCGCAACAAGCAGCGCCTTCGCGGGATCCGTCAGACCGGTCAGCACCACTTCGTGGCTGCCGCGTCGCAGACGGTCAAAACATTCTTCAACGGCTTGCTGGCGTCCTACGCGGGAAAGCAGCTCGCCGACCAGGGGCAGAATCATGATGGAATTTTCAAAATGCTCTTAATGATCGCAGAAGTGGAATAGCCCGGCTCAAGCGGAATCGACACCACGCGGCCACCCGCCGCTTCGACTTCCTCACGCCCCACAATTTCATCCGCGCCCCAGTCGCTTCCCTTCACCAGCACGTCCGGCAACACGCGCGCAATGATCTCCCGCGGCGTCGGCTCGTCGAACAAGACCACGTAATCCACCGCCGCGAGCGCCGCCGCGATTTCCGCGCGTTCGTCTTCGGGAATGATTGGCCGGCTGGCGCCTTTGTTTTCCCGCACGCTGCGATCGTTATTGAGAGCGAGCACCAGCACGTCGCCGAGTTCGCGGGATTTTTCTAGCAGGCGTACATGGCCGGGATGCAGCAGGTCATAACAGCCGTTCGTGAACACAATTCGACGCCGAGCGGCCTTCGCTTCGGCCACCCTGCTCAGCAATTCCTTCTGACTGACAACTTTTCCCAACAAGTCCTCAGCGCGAGATTCCCTCGCGTGACTCACGCCCTTATTTTACCACGCACCGATTCCATCCACAGCTTGTGATCGTTTCACGAATGGCCCTGACTGAGAGGCGCTTATCGTGAATTCCGAGACCGGCTTGCCAGAGCAGGCTGAGCCGAACTTCCTGCTACCAAAGGCGCACACCGCGTTTGCGTCGGGCTGGCTGATGCTATACTTTGGAGTTTGAACGTGCGCGCAAATCTCGTCTGTACGCGGATTCCACGCGAATGAAACAAATAGCCATAGTTGGCGGAGGACCTGCCGGTGCTCTCTGCGGCGAAAAGCTCGCGAGCGCGGGGTTCGCCGTCACCCTGTTTGACGAGCACCTCGCCTGGGAAAAGCCGTGCGGCGGCGGCCTGACGCACAAGGCCATCGAAAAATATCCCTTCCTGCTGAGCGGCCCGCAAGTCAAAAAAGAAATTCATACCGCGGAATTGATTTCCAGCAAAGGCCATCGAGCGCGTTTTGAGATGTCGCGCCCACTGGTGATTTACTCGCGCGCAGTCCTCAATGGATTGTTGCTTGACCGCGCCGCTGCAGCTGGTTGTGAAACCGTACACGCGCGCGTCGCGCGGGTCGAAACCCACCTTGGTAACAATGAAAAAGCCCGGCACGTGACGCTCACGGCCGGCGGGAAGGAACACTCCGCGGACTTCGTCGTGCTCGCGGCCGGCGCGCGCAACCAATTGTTGCCCGACACAACTCCTCTTCGTCCTCAGGACCTGGAAGTTACGCTCGGTTATTTCATTCCCGCAAAAGAGGAAACAGTCAAAATAAAGTTTCTCGACCGTATGAACGGCTATCTGTGGTCCTTCCCGCGCACGGATCATTTGTCGGTTGGAATCTGCGCGACCATGGCCAAGTACACCACGTCAAAATTGCGCCAGCTTCTCGACGATTTCGTTCGCGAAGAAAAAATCGCCACGGACGGCGCGCGATTTTACAGTCACGTGCTTCCTTCGCCGGAACTGGGAACACTGCGTCATCGCAAGATCGTTGGCCGGAATTGGGCCCTCGCGGGGGACGCGGCTGCGTGCGTCGATCCCATCACGGGCGAAGGATTGTTTTACGCGCTTCGATCCGGCGATTTGCTCGCCCAAGCGATCGTTGACGGCCAGCCAGAAAGCTATCCCGCGCGCCTGCGAGCCGAGTTTGTCGCGGACCTCGAAATCGCCACGCGCCTTGTGCGTCTCGTTTTTCGCGGCAGATTTCTCGGCGGCGCGGTCACCACGCGCATGGTCCAGTTCGCGCGTCGCAGCGCAACGTTTCGCGAACTCTTGCGCGACCTCTTCAGCGGCGCGCAGGACTACGGCACATTGCGTAAGCGGCTCTGGAAACAGTTCGGCGTAACCGTCACGGAATTCACCAAAGATTTCTTCCATGCCTCGCATCGGCATGAATCCTCCGAACAAGGAACCCTGTGAAAAAAAAGAAAGCCACAAAACCGAAGACCGGCGTCAAGTCCAAACCCAAGCCGCGACAGGAAGGCGCTCCTGGAATAGCCAAGGGCTTACAGTCCAGAATCGAATGCGTGGTTCCGTTTGAATGGACGATCGCCGCATACGATTCCAGCCTGCCCGCTGTTTTTTCCACTCCGGCCATGATCGGACTGATGGAGCTTGCCGCCGCACAAGCAATCCGCCCGCATTTGCCGGCGGGAACCATCAGCGTGGGAACGCGAATCGAGGTCGATCATCTGAAAGCCGTATCGCAGGGCGCCAAAGTGGAAGCGAATGCGCGGCTGGTGGGAACTCGCGGAAGATTTCTGGTCTTCGAAACCGAAGCCCGCGCGGGCGACACTGTTATTGGACGCGGAAGAGTTTTTCGCGCAATCGTGGCTGCGGTGAGCTTTCACGAAATGGTTGCAGAGCGGGGAAAGGGCGCCGGCTCGTAGAGCTCTATTGCAAGACTCCGCGTTTAATATGCAGAGCGATGTGAAGCGGTACGCGCGCGGGGAGCAGCCGCCGCAGCGCGGGGAACCACAGCCGCCATCTTGCGAATCATCGCCAGCACGAGTTTTTTGTCGTCATCCGTCAACGTCGTGCTGTACTTTTTGATATCCGCAAGGAAACGAATTTCCTCTTCGGAAAGCTCGCCGAGCATTTTCTTGGTTTCGCGGTCCTGCGGAGTATCGGCGCCGGGGAAAAAATCCGCGAGGCTGATTTCCATGGCTTCCGCAATTTTCGCCAGCGTTTCAAGTGACGGCACTGTGTGGCCGTTTTCCACGCGAGAAAGGTAGCAGCGCAATAGACCTGTCCGCCGCTCAATGTCGCCCTGTGAGAGGCCGCGATCATTCCGGTACGAGCGAATAACTTCACCGATATTGACTTTAGGTTTCTCTTTTGGCAATTGCGGAACTCCTTAGCGGGGTTATCTTACGCATCAATACCGGACAGGCGCAAGAAAATTCTCCCCACATTGTGCGCAACATCGCCACAAGAGCCACCTGCGGCGAACCAATCGCAGCGATCGACTAACTCACTCGATCAACCATCTGGGTTGTTATCGTGAAGTGGGGGCGAGCTACCGAACCGGAGCAGGGATTGGGTTAGTGATTTGCCTGAGACCGCCGTTATCCTTGGCGGATCGCTTGTCGGTATAAAGCGCTTCGTCAGCGCGCTTCAGGAGTTCCTGCGCCGATTCTCCCGGCTGGTAATCCGCCCAGCCGCAAGCAAACGTCACTTTAACTTTCTCGTCGGCGCACTCGATTTCAAGGCCGTGGAGACGTCCCAGGACGTGTCGAACTTCCTCGGCGCGGCATTCCGGCAATATCACCATGAATTCGTCGCCACCGATACGCACCGCAAGGTCGGAACCGCGAATGGCGCGCTTCAGGCAATCGGCGAAAGCGCGGATCATCGTATCGCCCGCGTCGTGGCCAAACTTATCGTTGCACTGCTTGAGGTCGTCAAGGTCCAAAAGAAGAATCGTCAGCGGACGCGCGTGACGCCGCGAGCGCGCAATTTCCTCGAAAAGCCGCTGCTCGCCCGAACGCCGGTTGTGCAGATTCGTCAAAGGATCCAGCACCGCGAGCTTGTAAACTTCTTCCGTGAGCAATTCGACTTTCGCTACGGATTCCATTTGATCCGCAAGTTGCCCGCGTATCTTGTTGATCTGCGATTGCTGATAAATGGAATAAACGCTGAAAATCAGCACCAACCCGACAAGCCCACGCACCGCCTGCGACAAATAAAACGAATAAGTACCTTCAGCGACATGCATCAGCCATGGAAACGAAAAGGAAGCGACCCCGATTGTCAGCAACAAGATGATCAAGACGGCGGACGACCACATCCACCACTGTTTCCGGTCGAGGCTCTTCAAGTTTGTGCGAATCTCATTCGCACGCGTGAGCCACGGATCAGGGGGAAGGCTCTCGTGAGCCTTTGTGGAATGCGCTTCTTCCATGACAGAGAGAATTTGAACACGTATAACGGGATGGACGAATAGTACTTCGGCCAAATGTGCTCAGGTTCACACCCTGGCTGTTAGGGTAGGTTCTGGTTTTTCAAGCGCTTAGTTGCTGTCATTAGACGTAATGCGCGGAGTAATAGGTGGAAACGATATTTGCCAGAAGTTGCCTGCTGCACCAACGAATTCGACGCCAACGGCCGATTTGCCGCCTTCGCAAGCGTCCACGCTGACCACGCGGCACTCCTGCTGCTCGGCTGTGCGCCGGTTGACCAGGCGGAGCACCTGACCGCGGGTTACCGGACGGCCCAGGATCAAAAGGCCACCGTTTGCGTTTACCGAGAGCATACGCGCAGCCTCGCGAAAGGCGTCTGATTCGCCTTCAAACGCAATCACTTCGACGGGAACAACCAACCGGAGCCGCTTGCTCCTCCGTTGTGCCCTGCTGGTTTGTCTGACTTGGATTTCCGGTGGATTCATGAAAGAACAGAGTAACGGTATCGATGGAACGCGTCAATGGTACCGAGGCGGGGAATGAATGGTACGGCCGTCCTATCGGCCCAAAAATGCACGTGCCGGGCACGCGATTGACTGCCGTAAACAGAACTTTGCAATTAAGCGACCGCAAGGATTGGTGCCGGAGGCGGGGGGTCGAACTTTTTTGCGGCCTGAGAAGGCGTAACTTATGTGTCTTGTGGAGTAATAGAACCAATAGAATTCGCAGAATCAACCAAGTTGGGCATACCGCGAGCATGGTCGAAATTCGGTTTAGAGCCAACTTTCCGCACGAATGGTAAGCAGCCTGCCTTGAAAAAATCCAAGCTTAGCACACGAGATCGCGGCGCCGCTCGCCATGTGCTCAGTTCGCAGAGTTCTTGAACAGTGTCCGGTCAAAGGGCTCTGGCAAATGAATCTGAATCGGAACTGGAATTCCATCGGACTCGCACATTTCTCGAAACAGTTGAATGGTTGCGGTCAGGTCAGCGTGCGGCGCCTGCGGCCCGCGTTAACTAGCTTGCAGCGGCTTCATGGATGCTGCAACAAAGGGTAGCCACGCCTCCGGACCATTCTGTCGAACGTTGTAATCGGCGGTCGGTACTTTTTCATTCGGCGGATTCAGGGCAAGAATTTTAGCTTCTGGATATTTTGCCTTGATCCAATCGACCATTTCTTTTCTGGTTTCTGCGGATGCTGTATGACCGACGATAAAAAGACGGATACCAAGGTCGTCGGTGCTGAGGCTTGTTAGGAGCGTCTTCGCCGCTTCGTTACCTAATGCCGAGATTACGGCATAACCCATGTTTCGTAACAGTTCAGCCCTCACAAAACGTAGTTTTTCGCTGTAAGCGACTTGAAAAATGCGATTCGGCGAACGCTCCGCTGTCACCTTCGACGGATTCACGGGAAAGACAACCTGGCCAGTCGGCAGGTGCACCGCGAAATATTCTCTGCCCGTGTCTCGCACCAATCGGTTGAGCTTTGATCTGGCATCCTGCAACCCGGAAGCATGGTCGCGCCAGATTGACGAACCATCGGTCAGGGATTCGAAGATGTCGTATTCGCGATCCACTCGGGTCTCCTTCGCGGGGCATGCGTACACTAGTTCATAAATACTTGGAACGCAATGGCGGACGTGCCTAAGTAAATTCCGCTCACCCCGCGAGATTATATCACCGACCTCGCGTCGGATATCCCAGGCGAACACAAGGCGAATAAACATTCGGATTACGCAGAAACACTATGGTTCGTGGGTTAAAGAGCGGCAGAAACGGCCGGAGGCGGAAGTCAAGAAGTCGTGATAGACGGGCCTACTGTGGTCTTAGTAAGTCCTCGCATCGCATAAAACACCGATAAACATTGATGATTTTGATGTGCCGGAGGAGGGGGTCGAACCCTCATGATGCTAAGCACCATTGGATTTTGAGTCCAACGCGTCTGCCAGTTCCGCCACTCCGGCACTGTTTAATTTCAGCAGTTTAACACGCCACGGCAATTACCACACCTGCGGGAGTGGACCGCACCTCTACTCCCGATCATAGACATAGATGCTCTGGGGCCTGTTTTGACCCATCAGATGCACAGTCACCGTCAAGGTCTTGAGATCTGTAGAAAGCTCGATCTGCCGTGTGCCCGTAATTTCGCCATTGGATTTCTCTGCGATTTCCAAACTGCGCTCGTTCACACGGCGGGCCGAATATGCAGTGCCTTTATCCCGTCCGTTCGGATCGAGGTCCGGATAATCGTTCCCATCTAACTTAATCATCTTAGCGGCTTCTTCATCGGAACGTTTAAATGACAGGCCGTCGCCTTTGTAGGGCTGGATCTGGAGCTCGATCCCCGCGTTCACTTTCGCGCTCTCGCTGTCCCATGTGCCTGGAAAACCTGATTTTCCCGCCGTCCGCTCGTACACATAGGGCAAGAACAATGTCGAACCGTTCGGCAACGGCTGCGAGAACAATGTCATACCGTCGGGCAAATATTGCGTAAAGGCGTCGTTGAGGGTTTTGCCGTCTTCGGAAAGCGTCCAATAAGCCATGAGGAGCGTGCGGCCTTTCATCTTTCGAACGACCTTCCAGTTGTTGGGCTTCTCCACCGTCACGGAAAGTGTGGTCCCCTGCAGGGCCGGCTGGTCACTCCCGTCGGCTACGATTGTGTCGACTTGGCCGGGGCCAAAGGTGAACGTGTATCTGTTTGCGCCCACGGCCTCAACTTTCATTTCGTCAGTGAGCTTGCTTTTGGACGGATTCACTTTCCACTTGCCTACGAAAGGATCGTTCGCCGCCCAAACCGAACTCGTAACCACACACGCAACCAGCAGCAACTGAAAAATGCGGCTTAACATTTAGCCTCCCCGGAAAACATATTCACGGAATTCGGGCAAACGAAAGATACGTCACAGTGTGCCGCACCCAGAAGAAAAGTCAAAATCGTCTAGCGCGTTAAGGGTCGGCGACCCGCAAAATGCTCCCACAGTCCGCGCGCCGAGAGGACGACTGAGAAGAGCGCAGTCACGCCAAGCGCGATGAGTGTCCAGATAAAGAAGAAGGCTCCGCTGGACTTCGCGATCGCTCCGCCGACTCCCGCCCCCTTCATGTGGATGACAGGGACGAGCAACCCAAGGAGCGACCCAAGGAGGATGATGACGTACCCCGATCGCTTTCCGGCCAGCACCAGCGTTCCGTACAGCCAGACGACCAAAATGGGCAGCACAATGAGGTCTGAAAGCCTCCCCGGCTCCATTCCTCGGACGATGTCGCCCGTCACGTGAAACGTCGTGAAGAGGATCGAGAGCAGAGACGCGATGGTTAACGTGACATTCTGTTTCATTGGGTACTCTCCTTGTTAGATTGGAGTGCCCTAGTCTTGCACTGCGCACAAGATACCACTTTTTATCGCGCTGTTCCTGGCAGATGGTCGGCGACGCGCTCCGAACTAACTACTGGCTTCACCCCTGACCAAGTCCACGCCTGCCAGATGATGACTGACGTGCATACCGTTTCGATCGTCCCGAAGAAAATGTACGATGCAAACATATGCTCGTGCCAGGCACCGCTGGCCAAAGGGTAAACGAATTGCATCGAAATGACGGCTAAAGTCTCAATGGCACCCGCGATGATATTCGCCAGCCGGTTCGCTCTAAACGGAAGGACTCGAGACGCCACAATCATGGCGATGGGTATTTCCATCAAGATCGCTGAACCCAGCAGAGCCCATTGTGGGAGATGTGGGGCTGGATCTTGCGAGCCAACAATATCGAACAGGGCAAGCACGTCCGCATACAGGTAGTTGAGTAACGCGAAGAGCCAGAATAGA
>Ga0134126_10008572_pt1 | contig 12863 bp, 11 predicted proteins | sample KB31752_FD_96881 | JGI IMG/M metagenome (GOLD analysis project Ga0134126, IMG submission 96881) | Terrestrial soil microbial communities with excess Nitrogen fertilizer from Kellogg Biological Station, Michigan, USA - KB3-175-2 | ecosystem: Environmental > Terrestrial > Soil > Unclassified ...
ACCTGCTCCGCCACCTCCGGCCGCAGGTGCGCGGCGGCGATCAGCGCGATCACCTGATGTCCGGCGCAGCCCCAGCCCCACGCCTGGGAAGCCGCCGCCAGCCATGCCAAAATCAACAGCCCCTGCTGTACGCCCTTTCGCACTGCTGGATAATAACTCACACATGCCGCCCACCCTCAGTGATTTGCCCACCCCGTGCCTGTTGCTGGACCGCCCGCGGATGGAGCGCAACTGCCGTCGCCTGCGGCAGCGCATCGCCGGCCTTGGCGCCGCCCTGCGCCCCCACCTCAAGACCTGCAAGAGCCTTCCCGCCGCCGAAATCATGATGGCCGGCGGCGACGGCAGCGCCACCGCCTCCACCCTGCGCGAGGCCGAAGAGTTCGCCGCCGCCGGGGTGCGCGACATGATTTATGCCGTCGGCATCAGCCCCCACAAGCTCGACCGCGTGGCGCGGCTGCGCGCCGCCGGCGCGGACCTGGCGGTGATCCTCGACAGCACCGAACAAGCGGAAGCGCTGGCGGCCCGCGCCCGCGGCGGCGAGGCGCCGATTCCCGCGCTCATCGAAATTGACGCCGATGGCCACCGCGCCGGCATCCGGGCGGAACGCCGCGAGTTGCTCCTAGCCGTCGCCCGGGCCCTGCCGCCCGGCGGACTGCGCGGCGTGCTCACCCACGCCGGTGACTCCTACCATGCCCACGGCACCGCGGCGCTGGAGCAGGCCGCCGAGCAGGAACGCGCCGCCGCCGTCTCCGCCGCCGCCCTGCTGCGCTCCGCCGGCTTCGCCTGCCCGGTGGTCAGCGTGGGGTCCACGCCCACCGCCCACTTTGCCCGCGATCTCACCGGCGTCACCGAGGTCCGCGCCGGCGTGTACTGCTTCTTCGATCTGGTGATGGCCGGCCTGGGCGTATGCACCCTCGACGACATCGCCTGCACCGTGCTGGCCACGGTGATTGGACACCAGCCCGAGAAGGGACCGCTGGGCGGCTGGACACTCACCGACGCCGGGTGGATGGCCCTCTCCCGCGACCGCGGCGATGGCGCCCAGGGCTATGGCCTGGTGTGCGATGCCGCCGGCGAGCCGTATGAAGACTGGCTGGTCGCCGAAACCAGCCAGGAGCATGGCGTGCTGGCCTTGCGTCCGGGTGCCAGGCAACCGCCGCCCCGGCTGGCGGTCGGCACGCGGGTGCGCATTCTTCCCAACCACATCTGCGCCACCGCCGCGCAGTTCGACAGCTACTACGTGCTCGACGGCGGCACCGGGGTCATCGCCGAGTGGCCGCGCTTCCGCGGCTGGTAGCCGCCGTCCGGTGCACCACAAGGTAATCCTTCCAGCGTGCGTACTGTTCGGCGGTCAGGATTTTGCGCTTCAGCAACTCACGCTTGCCGCGGTAGGGGCGCCCATTAATGATCGCGGTGACCACCCCGGGCGTAATCCCCGGCAGCTCCATCAGCGTGACAGCCGGCACCCGGTTGAGATCCCACTTGGGCGGTGCCATCCGCATCCCCAAGCCGCCCGCCGGCGGTGCCGCCACCGGCGCCACCGCCAGCGGCCGCGCGTCGGCCAGCGCCCCCGGTGGCGGCGGCGGGTCCTCATCCGCCGACGCCACTTGCACCGCAAACACCCGGTAGGGCTGCTGGCAGCCGCCCAGCAGCAGCAACGCCCCCAGCAGGAAAATCCACCTCCCCATTGGCATGCCCTAAGCCTGCTCCGGGCGGCGCCCGGGCGCAATCCTCCCAAATATGGGGACACTCTTCGAAGGCACGGGGAGCCGTCCATCGGGAGGCGGGGGGCGCAGCCCGGCAAGAACAGGCTCCGCCTGTGGCAAGATTGGCCATGCTCAAAGCCGGGGACAGACTGGGTGCCTACGAGGTGGTCGCGCCGCTGGGAGCGGGCGGCATGGGCGAGGTGTACCGCGCCCGCGACACCCGGCTCGACCGCACCGTGGCGGTCAAGCTGCTCTCCGGCCAACTGGCAAGCAGCCCCGAGGCCGAGGCGCGCTTCCAGCGCGAGGCGCGCGCCATCGCCGCCCTGCAGCACCCCAATATCTGCGTGCTCCACGACCTCGGCCGCGAGGGCGATGCCAGCTATCTGGTCATGGAGTACCTCGAGGGCGAAACCCTGGCCGAGCGCTTGCGCCGCGGCCCGCTTCCGCTCACGCAGATCGTGGCGCTCGGCGGCCAGGTCGCCGCCGCGCTGGCGCGCGCCCACCGCGCCGGCATCGTCCACCGCGACCTCAAGCCGGCCAACATCATGCTCACCGGCTCGGGAGCGCAGACACAGGCCAAATTGCTGGATTTCGGGCTGGCCAAGGCCGGCGTCAGCACGGCGCTGACCGCCGCCATTGACACCCCCACGCTGCCCGCGGCGACGCAAGCCGGCGCCGTGCTGGGCACCATCCCCTACATGGCTCCCGAGCAGATCGCCGGACGCGAGGCCGACGCCCGCAGCGATGTCTACGCCCTCGGGTGCGTACTCTACGAGATGGCCACCGGCCAACCCGCCTTCGGCGGCGTGCGCGAGGTTTCCCCGCCCGCCCTCGACCGCCTGCTCCGCGCCTGCCTGGAGCCCGACCCCGAGGCGCGCCTGCAGTCGGCCCACGATGCCGGCATGATGCTGGCCGCGGTCGCCGTTCCCTCCGCCACCGCCCCGGCGCCACCCCGCCGCGCCTGGCTATGGATAGCGGCGACGGCCCTCATCGCCATCCTCGCGACGGGCGCGGCGTTATGGCTCCGCCCGGCACCGGCGGCGGCACGCACCGTCACCGAGATTACGCCCCCGCCCGGCCTGAGTTTTGACTTCGGCGGCAGCCGTCCCGGCCCGCCCGCGGTCTCGCCCGACGGGCGTCAGGTGGTATTTTCCGCCCAGAACTCCAGCGGCCGCTCCGCCCTCTGGCTGCGTTCCCTCGACAGCCTCGCAGCGCGCGAGCTGCCCGGCACCCAGGGCGGAGTGTTCCCCTTTTGGTCGCCCGATGGTAAATCCGTCGGCTACTTCACTGCGGCGGGACCGGCGTTGGAGGGCAAGCTCATGGTGCTCAATCTGGCGGGCGGGCTGCCGCGTACCCTGGCCGCCATGCGCACCGCCCGCGGCGGCTCCTGGTCAGCGGCCGGCGGCGGCAGCGGCACCATCGTGGTCTCGCCCTCGGTCACCGGCGGGTTGATCCGCATCCCCGCCCAGGGCGGCGCCGCGATCCCCGCAGTGCCGTTCAATGCCGCCCAATTTGATTCTTTTCGCTTTCCTTTCTTCCTGCCCGACGGTAAGCACTTCCTTTATTTGGCCATCAACCACTCCGACTCGACGCAAGACACCCTTTACTTCGCCTCTCTCGATGGCGGCGCGCCCAAGCCCCTGATCCACTCCCTCAGCGCCGGCATTTTTGCCGCCGGCCGCCTGCTCTACTCCTCCGACCGCACCCTGATGGCGCAACCCATGGATCCGGCCACCGGCACGCTCAGCGGTTCGCCGCAACCGGTGGCTCAGGATGTCTACGAAGATCCCGTCACCTGGCGCGCGGCCTACTCGGCTTCGCGCAGTGGCGTGCTGGTCTATGCCGGGGGTGACGCCGGCAATCAGCAATTGGCCTGGGCTGACCGTTCCGGTCAACTTTCGGCGCCGCTGCCCGCCTACAGCGGCGAGGCCTTCACCGCCGCGGTGGCGCCGGACGGCCGGCGGGTGGCGGTGAGCTTTGATCAGGGATTGCAGGACATCTGGGTGGAACGCGCCCCGGGCGGCGCCTTCGATCGCCTGACTTTTGGGCCGGTCGCTAATCTGTATCCGGTCTGGTCGCCCGACGGCAAGTGGATCGCCTACGCCGCCGGCGGGACGGGCAACATGGTGCAGCGCCGCCCGGCCGGCGGGGGGCAGGAACAGACCATCAGCCGCGCTCCCCACGCTGGCGATATGCTCGCTCCCGCAGGCTGGTCGGAGGACGGTCGCGAGCTGGTCTGTGCCTACTATTCCAACCAGGGTGCAAAAGCGGTGGTGGCCATCCAGGTCGCCGGGGGCGCCGTCCGCACCCTGGCCACCTTGGGAAGTCAGGAACTCGTCGGCGCCGCCTTGTCGTCCGACGATCGCTGGGTCAGCTACCTGGCCGGTGAGCAGGGGCAGCCCACCAACGTCTACGTGGTTCCCTTCCGCGGCGGCGCCGGCTCGGTATGGCAGGCGACCACCACCGGCGCGGTGCAGCAGTTCTGGACCCAGGGCGGACGCGAGCTGGACGTGATTGATAATGCCGGGCGCCTGATGGCCATCCCGGTGAGCAGCGGCGCTGACGGCGCACCGGTGTTCGGCGCGCCGCACGTGCTCGCCGATCATTTTCCCGCGGCTGTGGCCGCCGCCGGCGACGGACAACGGTATCTGGTGACCACCTATCCCCACGATCACCAGCAGTTGGTGGTCATCAACGGTTGGAGCGCCGGCCACTGAACCGCCGCTCGCCGGCGGTTCCCGTCTGCTTGCCAATGCGTAAAATCTGATATAATCGGATTTTATGAAAACAATGACCGCCACCGCCCTGGCGCGCAATCTGAGCAAGGTGCTGGATCAGTTGGCGCGGGGTGGCGAGGAGATCGTGATCGAACGCAATCAGCGCGTGTTGGGACGCCTGGTGCCGGGACCGGCACAACAGACCGCCCTGGAGGCGTTGTCCGATATCTATCGCACCCTGCCCGAGTCCGCCGCCAGGACATGGGAAGCGGATGCGCGCCGCGGGCGCTGGTCCGAAGCGGTGCGCGATCCATGGCGCACCTCTTAGACACTTGCGTCTGGATTGACGTCGAACGCGGCGCTCTAGCGCCCGGGGACATTGCCGCCTTGACGCACGGAGAAAACATATTCTTGTCGCCGGTCACCCTTGCGGAGCTGCGATTCGGCGCCGAGATTGCGCCCCCGGCCCTGCGGCAACAGCGCCTTGCGGCCATTGCCCGCATCGAGGGCAAACCGCTCCTGGTAGTGGATCGCGCTACCGGTATGATCTTTGGCGCCCTGGCAGCCGCGATGCACTCCGGGGGACGGAAACCGCGTAAGCGGGTTCAGGACCTGTGGCTGGCCAGCCAGGCCTTGCAGCACGGCTGCACGCTGCTCACCCGCAACCCGGAGGACTTCGCCGGTCTGCCGGGACTACGACTGGCCGACTACAGCCTGCCCGCCCGGTAAGGAAGTGGAATCCTCTCACTCCGTGCGCAGGGCGCCGACGGCGTCTATCCGCATGGCGTGGCGGGCGGGAAGCCAGGCGGCCAGCAAACCGGTGGCCAGCAGCAAACCGCATGCGGCGGCGAGCACCCATGGGTCCAGCGGGTTGACGCCAAAAAGCAGGTTGGCGAGCAGCCGGGTGACGCCGGCCGCGGCCAGCAAGCCCAAGCCCAGGCCAGCAGCCAACAGCCCCCCGGCGCCGCGCAGCACCAGCGACCGCACCTGCGCCGGACGCGCGCCCAGCGCCGAACGCACCGCGAACTCGCGCGTCCTTCCCTGCACGCGATAGCTCGTCACGCCGTAAATGCCGACCGCCGTCAGCAGCAGCGCCAGGCCGCCGAAGGCCAGCGCCAGGAAGGCCCGGAAACGGGGTTCGGCAGTGGTCTCAAACACCGCGTCGCGCAACCACTGCGGCTGGATCATGGGCAGGGCAGCGTCCAGCCCGGCCAACACCCGACGCGCCGGCCCCAATAGCGGAGGCGCACCGGCAACGGCGCGCAGCGTGACCAGTGCGTACTCCGGCGCCCAAGACTGGGCCAGCGGCACGTAAATGAGGGGAGCAGGCTCGTCCGGCCGGACCGTCATCCGGCCTTGCACATCGCCCACCACGCCCACGATGGTGCGCCAGGGCTCGTGCCCATAGTTGAGGCGAATGCGCTGGCCGACGGGGTTGGCGCCATGGAACAACGCGCGACCGGTGGCCGCGCTAACCACGGCGACCGGCGGGGCGGCGGCAGTATCGGTACCTTCGAAGCCGCGGCCGGCGATGACGGGAATGCCCAGCGTTTTAAAGTAGGCGGCCGACACGCGGTTGAACGCTATCGCACGGTCGAGCCCCGGCTTCAGCGGCCCGCCCGGCAGCGCATAGCCGGTCGAGATCTGGCCCGCAGTCGGTATCCCACTGGCCACCGCCGCCGCGGCCACGCCCGGCAGGGCCGCAAGCTGCTGTTGCAAGCGGGCGTAGAGGCGTTGGCGATCAGCCCCGACAGGATAAGCCGGCGTGGGCAGCGATACGCCGAACGTCAGCACCTGATCCGGATGGAAGCCGAGGGGCACTTCGAGCATGCGCTGCAACGCCATGGCCAGCACGCCCGCGCCGGTCAGCAGCACCATCGCCGCCGCCACTTGCACCACCGTCCAGCCGCCCGCGCCGGCGGCTCGGCCTGGCCGCGGCACAACCGTCGCTTGTGCCCGTGATATCCGCCAACCCGGCAGCCACGCGAAGGCCAGCGCGATGCCAGCCATGACCAGCATGGTGAAAGCGACCACGCTCCCATTCAGGCCCACGCCATCCAGCCGCGGCAGCCGCAGCCAGGCCGCTGAACGCAGCCAAGCCAGGCTCAGCCCAGCGATCCCCAGCGCCGCTACACCGCCGGCCGCAATTAGACAGAGCGCCTCGGAGAGGAGCAAACGGCTGATCTGGAACCGGCTCGCGCCGAGCGCCACCCGTGCCACCAGTTCCTGGCGGCGGCGTTCGGCACGCGCCGCCAGCAGGCAGGCAAAGTTGGCCGCGGCGATGAGCAGCAAGGCGCCGGAGAGCGCCAAGAGTACCCAGAGTTCCTCGGCCGAGCGCTGCACCATGTGCTGGCGCAGCGGCGTAAGGGAGAAAGTCCAGCCCTGGTCCGCGGAATGGGCCGCTGCCAGCCGCTTCATTTCCAGGCCGAGCCGCTGCCGCGCCTGCTCCAGGGTGACGTCCGGCGCCAGGCGGGCTACGACCGCGACATCGCGGTTGCCTGGCGGTTCGATTGCTTCCCGCCAATTGCGCCAGTAGTCGATACTTCCATTGCCTTCGTCCGGCGTGATGCTGGGAAAGGCAAATCCGCCGCCAAGGATGCCCGCCACGGTGTATGGTTTGCCGTCCAGCGTAATCGTCCGACCCACGATGGCCAGGCTGGCAGCCCAACGCGCGCGCCACAGTGCTTCACTGATATCCACCACCGGCGGCTTCCCCTCCCCGTCGTCGGCAGGCTGCAGCAGGCGCCCGGCCAGCAGCCTGGGGCGCAGCAGGTGCAGCAGCGACCACTCCACCTCCGCCCCATGCAGCATCTCCGCCGGCCCGGCGCCGGTCAGCGTGGACGATTCCGCGCGGTACTGCGCCCAATCCACCAACCCGGTGTCCACGCCGCGCGCCTGCTGCAGGTCGTAGCCGGAATTCATCATGTCGATATAGACCCCATGCGACTGGCGCACCTCGACGATGCGATGGGCGTCGGGATAAGGCAGCGGGCGCCAGAGAATGCCGTAGGCCAAACCGAAGATGGTGCTGTTGGCGCCAATGCCCAGCGCCAGGATGATGATCGCCGTCAGGCTGAATGCGGGCGCGCGGCGCAGGCCGCGCACCGCCAGACGCAGATCGCGCGCCAGGGCCTCCAGCCAGGCGATCATCCACTGTTCGCGCGCCGCCTCCCGCACCCGCACCTCGTTGCCGAAGCGGCGACGGGCAGATCCCTTCTCCGCCAGCATGGCGCGGTGGAAGGCCAGTTCCTCGTCGATGTCGCGCTCCAAGCGACGGCGGAGGAGCAACGCGCGCAGGCGGGGGAATTTCACGCCTTGGCCTCCAGCACGCCGGCGATGGCCCGGGCCGCGCGCTGCCAGGCGCTGACCGACTGCTCCAGTTGGCGGCGTCCGATCGCGGTCAGCCGGTAGAACTTGGCGCGGCGGTTGTTTTCCGACAGTCCCCAGGCCGAGGCGAGGTAGCCCTGCACTTCCAGCCGGTGCAGGGCGGGATACAGCGCACCCTCCTCCACCTCCAGTTCCCCCTCCGAGTGCGCCAGGATGAACTCGGCGATGGCGTAGCCGTGCCGCGCGCCCTGGAGCAGGGCGCGCAGAATCAGCAGATCGAGCGTGCCGGGCAGGACTTTACCCATAAGTGAATTATGGGTCCGGGGTGTTTTCGTGTCAACTCGCCTGGCGGCGTCGCGCGCAGCAATACGAGACCCCTATACTGTTTGCTGCATGCTGACGCAGGGCGATCGGCTGGGACCGTATGAGATCGTAGCGCCGCTGGGCGCGGGCGGCATGGGCGAGGTGTACCGCGCCCGTGATAGGCGACTGCAGCGTGACGTGGCGCTGAAGCTGTTGCCGGCAGCCTGGGCGGAAGATCCGGAACGACGGGCACGGCTGCAGCGCGAGGCGCAACTGCTGGCGGCACTGAATCATCCCCATATCGCAGCCATTTACGGCTTTGAACAGGGCGCGCTGGCGATGGAGCTGGTCGAGGGCAGCGGTTTGTCGGGCCCGCTGCCGTGGGAAGAGACACGGCAACTGGCCATGCAAATCTGCGCGGCGATCGAATACGCGCACGAACGTGGCATCATCCATCGCGACCTCAAGCCCGCCAACATCCGGCTGACCGCGGACGGACAGGTGAAGCTGCTCGATTTCGGCCTGGCGAAAGCGCTGGAGGGCGAAACCAGCGCCGCTGACCTGGCCAATTCGCCCACTCTGACGCATATGGCAAGTTTGCCGGGCATGATCCTGGGCACTGCCGCCTACATGGCACCGGAGCAGGCCAAGGGGAAGGTGGTGGACAGGCGCGCCGATATCTGGGCCTTCGGATGCATTTTGTTCGAGCTGCTGAGCGGGCAGCAGGCCTTCCGAGGCGAAACCGCCACCGAGGTGTTGGCGGCGGTCATCACCCAGGAGCCGGACTGGTCCCTGCTGCCGTCCACCACGCCGGCGGCGGCGCGGGCCCTGGTGGCGCGCTGTCTGAAGAAGGATCCCCACCAGCGGCTGCAGGCCATCGGTGATGCCCGGATCGCGATGGAAGAAGCTGCCGCGGGCGATCATGAGCCGGCGGACCAGGCCAAGCGCCGTGCCCGCTGGCCCTGGGTCACGGCGGCGGCAGCGGCCGGGCTGGCCATGGTGGCTGCCATGGCATGGTTCTGGCGCCCGCGCGCACCCACCGGACCAGCACTGCGCTTCACCGTCGCCCTGCCGGCCGGCCTCAACCCGGGCTATGGCCTGGCGCTTTCGCCGGACGGAACCAAACTGGTCTTCGCCGCCAGCAACAATGGCAAGGCGGAGTTGTGGGTGCGGCGGCTGGACGAGCTGGCGGCAGCGCCGCTGGCCGGCAGCGACGACGGCGAGTTTCCCTTTTGGTCGCCGGATGGAACCGCGATCGCATTTTTTGCCGACGGCGCGCTCAAACGCTATGACTTTCCCACCGGCGCGGTGCGCGACGTATGCAGCGTTGCCGCCGGCGGTGCGCGCGGCGGGAGTTGGAGCCCGCAGGACGGCGGCACCATCGTTTTCAGCCCCGACGTCACCCAGCCGTTGATGAAGGTCGCCGCCGGAGGCGGCACTCCGGTTCCCGCCACGGCGTTCGACAATAGCCGCCAGGAGGTGAGTCTGCGCTGGCCTTTTTTCCTGCCCGACGGACGTCACTTTCTACTCACCGCCGAGAGCCATGGTGCCGGAGGCGCCGCCATTCTGGTTGGCTCGCTTGATTCCACCCGCTCCCAGGAGGTGGTGCAGCTGCAAAGCGGCGATTCCGCCGCCATCTACTCGGATGGCCGCCTTCTTTATTCGTACAACCGCGCCCTGGTGGCGCAACCGTTCGATACCGCCCACCTGCAAATCCATGGCGCCAGAGAGACGGTGGCCGCGGGGGTGGTGCCCGCGGGGATTGCCGGTCCGACCGGCTATCTTGGGGTAACGGCGGCGGTGTCCGGCATGTTGGCCTACCGCGGCAACGACACCGATGCTTCCCAGCTCGAGTTGGTGGATGGCAGCGGCAAGCTGCAACGCCTCCTCGGACCCCCGGGCGCGTACGAGTCGCCACGTTTGTCACCCGACGGCCAGCGCATCGTCGTAAGCATTCCCAACCCCGACCTTGCCGGCGTGAGCGATCTCTGGCTGATTGACGTGGCCAGCGGCGCTCGCAGCCGCTTCACCTTCGGCCGCTCTGACAATACCGGACCGATGTGGTCGCCCGACGGCCGTTGGATTTATTACACCTCCAACACAGCCGGGGAATATGCCATCTACCGCAAGCTGGCGGACGGTTCCGGGGCGGAGGTTCCGGTGGGCGGTCGCGGCGGGCTCAGCGGATCGGATTCGGTCTCCCGCGATGGCCGGGTGCTGTTTTACGACGAGACCATTGCTCCCACAACCGGCACCGACATCTGGTGGATGCCCCTGGGCGAGGGGCCGGCCGCAGCCTTGGGCGCAAGCCAGCCCTTTCTCCGCACCCCGGCGCGCGAGCTCGATGCTTCGCCCTCGCCGGACACCCGTTGGGTGGCCTACGAATCCAACAGCAACGGTAACGGTGACTGGGAAATTTTCGTCACCGATTTTCCCCGCCATGCCAGCCAATGGCAAGTCTCCACCGGGAACGGGGCCTGGCCCGTCTGGAGCGCCGATGGGCACACCATCTACTTTGTCTCCCACTCCGCGATGACAGCGGTGACGGTGACGCCCGGCCCAACGCCCCGCTTTTCCGCCCCGCGCACCCTCTTCCCGATGCGTCCTCCTGAGAGCCTGACCGAAGGCTTCGCCGACTACTCCCCGCTGCCCGGCGGTCGCGGGTTCCTCATCAACCAGTTGACCGGCGGCGACCAGCAATCCCCGATTGTGGTGATGACCGCATGGCGCCAGGCGCTTTCGCACTAGAACTGCCCACGGTTGACCTCGTGACTACATGAGGTCACAATGGGGTTATGACCAGCGTGGGCATTCGCGAATTGAAGGCCAAGCTGAGCGCCTGCCTGCGGCGGGTGCGCGCGGGCGAGCCGCTGCAGATCACCGATCGCGGCACGGTGGTGGCGGAGATTGTTCCGGCGGGCTGGACCAGCGCCCAACCGGTGCCGCCCGGGCTGGCGGAAATGATTCGCCAAGGCAGAGTTCGTGCCCCATCGCAGCCATGGTCGCCACCTGTGTCTCCGCTGCGACGGAAGCTACCCGAGGGCACGGCGCAGCGCCTGCTCGATGAGGAGCGCGGCGAGCTTTGAGCCTCTACGTCGAGTCCAGCGCCGTGCTAAACGCCTGGCTCAAGCAATCCAGCGCGACGCACGTTTGGCCCCTCTTAGCCGCCCCCGAGCGTATCTTCACCTCAGAACTGACGTGCATCGAGTGCGAACGAGCGTTTCTGCGCGGCGAGACGCTCGGCACTCTCAGCCCGGATGAACGCAGCGCCTTGCAACAGGAGGCAGCGCGCTTTTGGCAGAAGTGCTACGTGCTTCCGTTTTCCGCTGCCGTCGCCGACCGGGCACGCCGGCGCTTTCCCAGTGAACCAGTACGCACCCTGGATGCCCTGCATCTTGCCTTCTTCTCCGAGGCCATGGCGTTGCTTCCGAGCCTGGCCATGCTCAGCCTGGACGAGCGCGTGAGGTCAGCGGCCAAAGGCCTGGGCGCGACCGTGCTGCCGGAAACGGTTTAGCGGTCGGCCGGGTGGCCGAGCAGCCGTGCCACGCGCGCCGGGATGGGCGGGTGGGTGGAGAACAATCCGGCCAGCAGGGCGCGGGTGCGGGGGGCGATGATGAACAGGTGCGCGGTCGAGGGCGAGGCCAGCATGGGCCGCTGCTTCGAGTAGGCGTCGAGCTTCTCCAGCGCCCGCGCCAGCGCCTGCGGGTTGCCGGTCCAGTGGGCGCCGGAGGCATCGGCGGCGTACTCGCGCGAGCGCGAGATGGCCAACTGGATCATCATGGCCGCAATCGGGGCGATGATCATCAACGCGATGGCGCCCAGCGCCCCGCCTTCGCTGTCGTTGTTGTCGCGGCCGCCGTAGCCGCCGAACAGCGCTGCCCAGCCCGCCATGCGGGCGATCAGCATGATGGCGCCCGCCATGGTGGCGGCGATCGAGCTGATGAGAATGTCGCGGTTACGCACATGCCCCAGCTCGTGGCTCAGCACCCCTTCCAGCTCCTCATCCGTCAACAGCGTGAGGATGCCGCGCGTCACCGCCACCGAGGCGTGTTCGGGGTTGCGGCCGGTGGCGAAGGCATTGGGCGAATCGGTGGGGATGACGTAGACCCTGGGCATGGGCAGGTTCTCCCGCCCGGTCAGGCCTTCGAGAATGCGGTAGACGTTGGGCAGTTCCTCGCGCGTCACCGGCTGCGCGTTGTAGGTTTTGAGCGCGATCTTGTCGCTGTAGAAGTAGGAGGCGAAGTTCATCGCCCCGGCAATGACCAGGGCGAGGATCATGCCCGCCTCGCCGCCCAGCCAGTTGCCGATCAGCAGCAGCACGACCGTCAGCACGGTCATCAACAGCGTGGTTTTAAAAATCTGCATGGTTGCCCGATGTTTACGAGTGCGCCACCGCTTCCCGCGCCGGCTGGAAGAGCAGGTGGTCGCCGGTGGGCGCCACCACCGCCTCGATCTGCTGGCCGGGCATCACCTCTCCCTTGAGAATGGCACTGGCCAGCGGATTTTGCACCAGCCGCTGCAGGGCGCGCTTCAGCGGCCGCGCGCCGTACTGGGGATCGTAGCCCTGCTGCAACACCAGGTCGCGCGCCGCCGGCGCCAGCGTGAGCGCAATGCCGCGCTCGGCCAACAGCGTCCGCAGATGGCCCAACTGCATCTCGACGATGGGCGCCAGTTGCGCCTTCTCCAGCGCGTGGAAGATCACGATCTCGTCCACACGGTTGAGGAATTCGGGGCGGAAGTGCCCGCGCACCTCGTCCATCACCCGCCGGCGGGCGTTGTCGCTGATCTCGCCCGCCAGGTGCTGGCTGCC
>Ga0134126_10008573_pt1 | contig 12861 bp, 9 predicted proteins | sample KB31752_FD_96881 | JGI IMG/M metagenome (GOLD analysis project Ga0134126, IMG submission 96881) | Terrestrial soil microbial communities with excess Nitrogen fertilizer from Kellogg Biological Station, Michigan, USA - KB3-175-2 | ecosystem: Environmental > Terrestrial > Soil > Unclassified ...
CTGCCGCTCGACGGCTACGATGGCGGTTGACATCCTGCGGCGCGACGGCATTCTGAACGCCGGACGCGCGCACCTCTCCATCGTGAATCGTCCTGCGCTGGAGGCGCGCGCGTGCGAGTGCTATGCGGTGATGCGCAGCATGGAAAGGGGCTCCAGGCTCCGCGATGGCCGTCGTGCTGAGAAGCGCCCGTCGATGGCCGATCATCTAGCAGCGCATCCCGCACGTCCTGCCGGTTCAAGCGACCTGCGGACACAGGTTGCTGTGGCGCCCAATCATCATGTGCAGTGATGCCGGCGGGTATCTTTCATATTCCATGAATATCGCTCCAGGCGCGCCTGCTTCGCCCACATCCAAACACAAATGAGCACCCAACCGCGCACGCCGGCGCGCCCCAATTTTGTTCGGGGAACTACCGGCCTACGCCGCAATGATGTGATTGGCGAGCGCGTAGCGGGTGAGGTCCGCGGTGGTGCGCAGGCCAAGCTCATTCATCAGGCCGTTCTTGTGGAACTCCACCGTCTTGGGCGAAATCTTCAACGCCAGGGAGATCTCCCGCACCGTCTTGCCTTCCGCCACCAATTGCAGCACCTCGCGCTGGCGCGGCGTCAGGGCGTCGGTGAAGAACTTCGTGGGATTGCGCTGCAGCTCGTGCACCAGATTGGGCCACTCCTTCGCCATCAATGGTGAGATGTAGCGCCTTCCGTCAAGCACTCTGCGCAGGGCCTCCAGCATCTCCTGCGATGCCGATTGTTTGGCCACGTACGCGCGCGCGCCTGCGCGAAACGCGGCGCGTAGATATTGCAGGTCAATCTGCTGGGTGACGAAGACAATTTTGATGCGCGGCGCAGTCCTGGCCAGCTGCATTGCGGCTTCAATCCCGTTCAGTTCCGGCATGGCGATGTCCAGGCAGACCACGTCGGGATTCAGACGCATCGCATCGTCGAGCAGCGCGCGGCCATTGGGGGAGATCCCGACGACGTCGTACTCGGCGGACAAGATCCTGGCGAGGCCTTCGGCCACGAGCGCGTGATCGTCTGTGATCAGAACGCGAGCTTTAGCCATCGGTCGGCACCTCCGCGGAAACGGTTGTCCCTTCACCCAGCCCGGAACGCACGGAAAGCTTACCACCTGCGATGCGGGCGCGCTCCTTCATGCTCACCAGGCCAAGGCCCTGGCGCGGCACATCGCCATCCTGGTCAAAGCCAGTGCCAAAGTCGCGAACCTCTAGGCGCAGCAGGTGGTCCTGCCCCTGCAGTACGACCTTTACATGCGTCCTGCCCGCATGCTTGGCGACGTTGCGCAAGGCTTCCTGCGTGATGCGGTAGAGCGCGGTCGCCACATCGCGCGGTATCGTCTCCGGCACATCGCTTCCAATGTAGCTGGCCACCATCTGCTCGCGCTCCTGAAAGTCTTCCGCGAGCGCTTTGAGCGCCGCCGGGAGGCCAAGGTCATCGAGGATGGCCGGATGCAGGCGATGCGAGAGGTTGCGCACTTCGGTATTCAGCCCGTCGATCTGCCCGCGGATGGCTTCGAGCGCCTTTTTGCCGGCCTCCTCGTCCTTCTCGTCCCGCGCCGCGTCGAATTGCATGCGCAGCGCGGAGAGGCGTTGCGCGATATCGTCGTGCAACTCACGTGCGATGTGGCGGCGCTCCTCCTCCTGCGCGGCCAGCAGGTGCGCGGTCAGGTCGCGCAACTCCTCCTGTGCGGCGGTCAGCGTCCGGCCCGTATGCTCGATCACCTGTTCGAGGCTGATGTTCTGCTGCGCGCTCAGTTGCTCCGCCTGCCGCCGCAGGGTTATGTCCTCCATGGTCAGCAGGACCACACGGGAGCCGTCGCTGGCCAGCGAGCGGCCACGGATCAACAGGGTCATGGGCCGCGCCGTGGTGGATTTGTGTTCAAACTCCAAGGCGAAATCCACATCCGATGCGGTCAACTCTTCCAGTTTTTCCTTGAATCCGTCTACGCCCCACTGTTGCTGAACCAGTTCCGGCAGCGAGCGCCCGGCCAGGTCCTGCCCGTGCATCAGATCGCGAAAGGCAGCATTCACGGTGCGAATCGTGGAGTCGCGCTCGACCACGACCAGAGGCATGGGCACGCTCTCCAATATGGAGGTGGCGAAATCGCGGGCCTCGCGCACGCCGCGCTGGCTGTTGCGCAACTGGTCAATGTCCACCAGCACCACAACCAGGCCTTCGATCTTGTTGTCGAGAGTGCGGTACGGACGCACGCGCAAGAGGTGCCAGCGGCCTTCCCGGTCCTGCACTTCCAGTTCGCGCGGCGCCAGTGTCTCCAACACCTCTCGCAGCACAGGCGTGATGTCCTCGATGGAACGCTGCAGGCGGATCTCGCCGACGGGCCGGCCAATGTCCGACGGGCGCACGTGGAACAGCTTCTCCATGGGCGGAGTGAACTGCCGGATGTGCAGGTCCGCCGTCAGCATCATCAGTGGAATGTTGACGCTGGTGAGCAGATTGTTCAGGTCGTTGCCGGTCTGCGTCAGCATTGAGTTGCGCTGTTGGAGCTCATCATTGACGGTCTGCAGCTCTTCATTGGCGCTCTGCAGCTCTTCCTTGGTGGTCTCCAGCTCTTCGTTGGTGCTCTGCAGCTCTTCATTGGCGGACTGGATCTCCTCGTTGGCCGAGACCAGCTCATGATTGCGCGCATCGCGCTCCTCAATCAGCGACTGCAGGTGGAAGCGCGTGGCGGTGAGGTCTTGCCGCAGCTTCGCAATGTGCCGCTCCTTCTCGTCCATGGTCAGCGGGGGCAGTGACCGCTGCTCGTCTGCACGCCCGGCCTTCCTGTCCACTTCCACCTTGTTGAAGAGCACCATGAAGCAGCGTGTGCGCGAGACGGAGCTCGTAATGGGCAACACGTCGATCTGCACCTGCTGCTCGCCTTCCTCCGGCGTGACGTACACGGCCGTCCGCGTGACGGGGATGTTGTCCCGGATCGCGCCCTCAACGGCTTCGCGCACATCGACGGCAACGCCTTCGCGCAGCACACGCAGGAGGTTCCAGCTCACGGCGCCGGTCGCCAGCTCCACATAGGGCGAGGTCTGCCCGCGCGCCTGCAGGATGTTGAGGTGGTCATCGACGATCAGTCCCGGCGGGCCGAAGCGCGCCAGGACGATGCGATCGGCGGCGCGCTGCAACTCCAGTTCCGGCCAGACTTCGAGGAAGGTCTGCGGTTCCGCGGCACGGGGTACAAGAGGTGCAGTGGAAGGAGCAGCGGGCCGGTGGACGGCGGGAAGGCTGGTCCCGATCCTGGAATAAACCTTGTACTTGCGGTCCACCGGCGCGAAGGATTCGCCGTAGTCGCGCAGGCTCTCGGACATGCCCAGCAGCAAAAGACCGCCCGGTTCCAGCGCGTAATGAAAAGTGGCCATGACCTGCCGTTGCAGCACCTGATTGAAGTAGATGAGCACGTTGCGGCAACTCACGAAATCGATGTGCGAGAACGGGGGATCGTTGGACAGGTTGTGCCGGGCGAAGATGCAGCAATCGCGTACGTGCCGGGAGAGCTGGTAGCCTCCCTCGACCTTCACGAAGAAGCGGTGGATGCGCTCTGGGCTGATCTCCGCGACCAGCGATTCCGGATAGAACGCAGCCCGCGCCATTTCGATGGACCGCTCGCTGGCATCGGTGCCGAAGATCTGCAGCGTCGTATCCAGGCCCTTCGAAGTGAGGTACTCCAGCAGGACGATGGCCAGCGAATACGCCTCTTCTCCGCTGGAGCAGCCCGCGCACCAGACGCGGATCGGGCGCTCTGCCGGGCGATTCGCGAAGAACTCCGGCAAAATGTCGGCGCTCAGCGCCTCCCAGGCCGCGGGATCGCGGAAGAAACGCGTCACATTGATGAGCACTTCATCCTGGAGAATGCGCAACTCGTCATTACGCAGTTGCAGATAGCGCGCATAGTCTGCCAGCGATTCCTTGCGCAGCAGGATCATGCGCCGCGCAATGCGCCGACGGATGGTGTCCGGCTTGTACTGCCGCAGCTCCAGACCGGAGTTGGCCCGCAGCATCTGCAGGATGCGATGAAAGCCATGCTCGTCCGGGGGAATCGCGGCGCCGTCTTCCAGCGAGCGCATCTCCGGCCGGGTGAATTGGTGCGCCAGGCGTGCCAGCTCCGTGCCAATTTCGCCCGGCGGCACCACCATGTCCACGTGGTCCGCGGCGATGGAGTTGCGCGGCATGTCGCCATGCGCCGCGGTCTCCGGCGTCTGCACGATGGCGATGCCGCCTTCGCCCTTAATGGCCTTCAGGCCCAGCGCGCCGTCGGAGTCCGAGCCTGAGAGGACGACGCCGATTGCGTGATTCTTCTGGTCCGCCGCCAGCGAGCGGAAGAAGAGATCGATTGGCATCGGGACCTTCCCCGAGGCTGCTCGCGGTTCCAGATGAAACAGTCCGCCGCGCAGTTGCACGGTGAGGTTGGGGGAAAGAACGTAGAGGTGGTCCTGGAGTGGCCTTTGCGCCTCTTCGATTGGCTCGACCGGCATCCGGGTGAAGCGCGACATGATCTCGGTAAGGAAGCTCTTCTGGTCCGGCGACAAATGCGTGACCAGCACGTAGGCCATGCCGGTCTTTTCCGGGAGGTTCTCCATCACCTCGCGGACGGCCTGCAGGCCGCCTGCCGATGCGCCAAAACCCACCACCGGATAGGGCAGCGCCGGGCGCTGCTGCTGCTCCTCTTCATCTGTGACTGCGCCTGCCCTGCCGGCGAGATCGACTTCGACTTCACCCTGAGGAGGAGACGCTGGAGGCTCGGCCACAGCGGATGATTCGCCGTTGGCGGCGACGGTTTCGGAGATGTCTTCGCTGGAAGGACCTAAGCCCTTGGGAGCTTCATTTGGGTCCATAGCGCCTTCTCTGAGGCCGCTCGCCGCACGGAGACCTCAATGCAATGCTTACCATTCTATGCCGGTCGAGCGAAAGAGTGCGCCTACTGACTTCGCGCACATTTGTATGAAACGCAAGAGAACCGAGGGACTCGCGAAAGAGATTCTGTGGGAGGTCGTATGCGAGCCGAGCTGCCAGGGATTCTAGCCGACTTTGCGCAACGGAATGGAGGCAGCGGATGCTCGCGCAGGGGGGCGACGGAGGATGATCGAAAGGACCGAAAGCATCCGGGGCACAGACAACGGTTTATCGATGAACGACCAGCCGCGTTGGAGCATCTTTTTCTGCTGGTCTTCGGGGATGGTGGCGCCAGACATTACGACCACCGGCAACGCTGGCCTCTGATGCGTAAGCGTCTCCGCAAGTTCAAGCCCCGACATTCCCGGAGGCATCTGGATATCGGTCAGCAGCAGATCGATCTCAGGCTGCAGCCGATACTTCATGAGGGCGTCCTCTGCATTGCTGCAGCTGTGGACTTGATAGCCCTCCGCCACGAGAACTGTCTCGCTCAGGTGAAGCAGCACCGGATCGTCATCGACGAGCAGAATTCGCGGGCCGCCGGTGTCCGCTGAAGCGACATTATGGGGCAAATTTCTGCTCTGATGGGGGCGAGTGGCGTTGCCGGCGCGAGCGCTCCGCGCAAATGGCAAACGCGCGGACGAAGCCGTCGGAGAGATTACGAGTGGAAACATGAAGTGCCTGGTGTTATGCCGATTGACGAGCAGGGATTCCCTCGTACCAATTCTAGGAGCAGCCATTTATTGGCAACAACTAGGGAAGCGCCTAGGCAGGCCGTCTTAGACGGCGTGATCTGCAGCGACTGGTTCTCCCGACCAGACCATCCGGGAGGTCCAGGGTTTGGGCGGTCCGCTCCAGAATGGATCGGCCGCGGGCAGGCCCAATGGAAGAAACGCGGCAGAACACAGATACAGGCTGCCGGTCGATATGTACGATTCCGCGATGGAGGGCTGATGTCCGAAGAACCCGACCGTCAGCCATCCCTTCTCGTCGAAGACCCCCGGCGCATCCATCATCTTTCGCATGACGGCCGTCAGCGCGGAACGCACCTGCGAGGGGACAAGCGGCCCGGGAAGCGTTCTGCGCAATGCGACTTCGGCGAGCAGATGGAAGGCGCCGAAGCGATAACAGAGCGAACGCCCGATGGCAGGGAAGCTTCCATCCGGCCCGATGAGTCGTTCCTGAATCGCGGCGTACCGCTGCGCTCGGGTCGCCATCGCCGGCCGGAAGGGTTGCCATTCCCTGGAGGACTTTGCGATGGCGTCGAGGATATTCAACTGCATGGGATGGATGACGAAGCTGTTGTAGTAGTCCCAGTGGAATGATGGGCCGTCGCCGTACATGCCGTCGCCCTTATACCAGGTATCCATGGTGCGGATGCCGTAATCGATTCGCATCGGGTCCCACCATGCGCCCATCAGAGACAAGGCGGCTTCCACCATGGCTGAAAAGAGGAGCCAGTTGTTATAGCCGGGCTTGATCTGGCGGGTGGACTCGAGGGCGGCGATGAGATTGCGCTGGGACTTGCGGTCGAGCTTATGCCACAGCTCATTGGGTGCGCGCACAATTGCGAGCGCCAGAAAAGCTGCGTCCACCACGGGCTGGGAACCCTTGTTGAAGTTCATAAAGTCCGGCGACGCCGGGTCGGTGGCCGATGCGATACCGGTGCGCGCCCACTCCGCGTATTGCTTGCGCAGCGTGGCTTCCGCGCCGCTCTGCGGGCCGGATTCCAGCCAGGGCGCAATCCCCGCAAGCAGACGTCCGAGGGCTTCCAGATGCGTGAACTGACGACGATCGTCAACATTGTCGTGCGGGGCTTCAACCGGCATCTCCGCTTTGAGGGTTCTGGAACTGAGCGCATGGAGCACCGGCTCCGAAATTTTCGTTAGGACTTCAATCCAGTACTTCCGGTCCTCCTCGCCGGAGTCGATCCGAGTTGCAGTAACTGTTTGGGCCGAAATATCAATGCCGGCGAGAGCCCCCAGGGCGATTCCACTTTGCAGGAATCTTCTGCGGCCGATGGGAGAGAGAGTCTGCGATGACATAGGGTTGTTCCTGAATCAAATGGCATTCGCGCGCGAAGTCAGATGCGAAAATGCTTTCTGAACGGCCAAAGCTGCTCGCGACTGGCTCAGGAATTCTAGTAGAAACGCAGGGATGAAGGGCCGCGAAAAGTTGAGGCGGCCCCAATCGCGCAGCGTGCGGCGGGATTGGCCGCACATTCCAATCGCCCCAGCCGATGTGGTCGAGCCCTATCGACGACCAAGGACCCCGAACGCCAACCCTCTTTAGTCTTTGACCCATCGAGGATCCTCACAGTCATAGGGGACTGCTGGGCCTCCTGCACGGGGCTCGCCATTGTGTGTCTTCTTTGTCATCGGCTATGATGCGACGGTCGAACTTTAATGGTGTGGATAAGACTTAATTCGGAACCCAAAAAAAGTTCCTGATCAACAGGAATGGCAGGTTGGTCCGCTCTTCGGCTATAGGTTGTGCCGAATCAGCGGGTATGATCGATCTAGGGTTGGATTGGCTTTCAAGGCGTCCTGGAGGTAAAAGTATGCGTCCCGAACAATGGGAGACGTTCAAGCGCGCGGTGCGCGGCGAGAAGATGGACAAGATTCCCATGGCGCTCATCGTGGATAGCCCGTGGATTCCCGGCTATCTGGGCATCAAGCACCTGGATTATTTCCTCGACCCGGAACTCTGGTTTCAGTCGAATCTGAAGATCATGCAGGAGTTTCCCGACATCATCTTCATCCCGTCGTGGTGGATGGAATATGGGATGGCGGCGGAGCCTTCGGTGCTTGGCTCCAAGATCAAGTTCTGGCAGGACAACACGCCCAGCGAGTACCACACGCTCTATCGGCTGGAGGACATCGACAACTTTCCCGAATATGAAGTGGAGGCGGACGGCTTCGCCGGCCTCACGCTGCACCGCATTGGCATGGCCCGCCAGCGCATTCTGGATGCCGGCTACATTCTTCCGATGGTCACTGCGCGCGGGCCGATCTGCACGGCTGGATTTGTGCGCGGCACCACCCATCTGATGATTGATCTGGTGGAAGACCCCAAGGGCGCGCACCGCTTGATCGATTTGTGCACGCGGATGATCATCGACTGGCTGAAAGCGCAGCAGAAGGTGATGGGCGACACGGTCGAAAGCATTTTCATCCTGGACGACATTGTTGGCTTCATCAACGAAGAGCATTATATGGAGTTCGCGCACCCGTATCTGAAGCGCATCTGCGATGCTTTCCCCAAGGATTGGGTGAAGCTCTACCACAACGATGCAGAAGTCGACGCATGTCTCGACCACCTGCCGGACACGGGATTCAACGTGCTGAACTGGGGCAAGCAGAAACACATTACTGAGGTGAAGCGGCGCATTGGCGATCGCATGTGCCTGATGGGCAATGTGAATCCGCTGGAGATTGCCGTGCGCGGAACGCCGGACGAGGTGAAGGACGAGACCCTCGAAGTATTGGAGGGCTCGGGGGGCAAAGGCATCATTCTCTCCGTGGGCGGCGGCGTCAGCCCGGGAATGCCGCGGGAAAATATCCTGGCGATGCTCGAGGCGCTGGACGAATTCAATGCAAAGCGCTCGAGCAGCGTGGTTGCAAGCAGCCGTTGAACGGGAGAACCGATGCCTGACTATGCCCTGATGAATCAGTATCTCTACGAAGGCAATGCCAACGAGGTCGAGCGGCTGACCAAAGAAGCTCTCGCCGAGGGACGCACCGCGCAGGAGGTGCTGACCGACGGGTTGATTGCCGGCATGAGCGTGGTTGGAGAAGACTTTAAGCACAACGTTCTCTACGTTCCGGAGGTGCTGATCGCGGCGCGCGCCATGAAGGCGGGCATGGCGGTTCTGAAACCGCTTCTGACCTCGAAGGACTCCGGCACGAAGCCCAAAGGCGTATTGCTGATGGGGACGGTTCGTGGGGACCTGCACGATATCGGCAAGAACCTTGTGGGCATGATGGCCGAAGGTGCGGGCTTTGAGCTTCACGATATTGGCGTGGACCAGAGCGTGGATAAATTTATGGCGGCGGCAGAGAAATGCAAGCCCACTATCATCGGGATGAGCGCGCTGCTGACAACCACGATGATGTATATGAAGACCGTGATCGACGGTTTCGATGCGGCGGGCATGTCGCACATTAAGATGGCCATTGGGGGCGCACCCATCAGCCAGATCTTTGCGGACGAGATCGGCGCAGACGGATATGGCGCAAATGCTTCCGCGGCAGTCGACTTGTTTTTGCGGCTGGCGGCACAGGAGTAATCCGCGATGGCCACTTACAAGATTCTTTACTGGCAGGAAATCCCGACGCAGATCAAGGCCGAGGACGACTTCGAAGACGTGACTGTGATGCTGGACGAGCTGATGGCAAAGATCGATATTCTTGCGGCCAAGCGCGGACTGCAATCCTCGGACGACTATCTGGCGCAGTTCAAGTGGAGCGACGAAGAGGAGCGGGAGGGTTCCGCGCCTGACGTGGCCGCAGCACTGAAAGCCGAGTTGGAAGCGAAAGGCTGGTAAGGACCTTTCGGGCAAATGGCTGTCACCCTCACCATCAACGGGCAATCGGTCCAGTCAATTGGCGGCCGGCCGCTTTTCGATTACGCCGAAGACCTCGGCATCGATGTACCCACCTCCTGCCGCAAGCAGGGCAAGTGCAAGGAGTGCATTGTTGAAGTGGTGGAAGGCATGGGTGCTCTCTCTGCGCCCACCGCGCCGGAACACCACCTGAAAGGCAACTTCCGTCTTTCGTGCCAGACGTGCGTGATCGCTGAGGAAGGCCACGTTCGCTGCCACACCATGCGCCGCGGCCACATGCGCATTGAGCGCCATGCATTTGGTTTGCCGCTGGCCAGCCGCGCGCCCCAACTCGATCCCGCGGTCACACGCGATGGCGACAGAATCCTGATTGATGGAGTGGAAGTCGATCGATCTACCGGTCCGATTCTCGGTGTTGCAGTCGATCTTGGAACGACGACGGTAGTGTTGCGCCTTCTCGATCTGGGGACCGGCGAGCTGATCGCGGATACGTCGTTTGAAAATCCGCAGCGGTTCGGCGGCTCCGAAGTGATGTCGCGCATCGCTTACGATACGGAGCACTCCGGAAAGCTGCTGATGCGAACCCTGGCGGGCTATATGGCACGTGCCATCACAGAGTTTCCTGTCGATCCACGAACGATCTACGAGATGGTCCTGGTCGGCAACTCGACGATGCGCGATCTCTTCTTTCGGCAGAATGTTTACTCCATCGGCCAGAATCCGTACCAGTCCATCACTGAAATCGAAATGGCTGAGGGCAAGCGCTCCTCCACCAGCCTCGTCCAAACGGGGCTGCGCAGCCTGTTGCCGATCCATCCCAAAGCCCGAGTGTACGGCGCGCCGGTGATCAGCGGCCATGTAGGGGCAGACGCCGCCGCCTGCATGCTGGCCGTCGATCTCGCACACGAAGAGCGGCTGATCGCCATCATGGATATTGGGACCAACACGGAACTGATCGTCGGCAACAAAGACCGGATCCTTGCGGCGTCGTGTCCGGCCGGTCCGGCTTTTGAGGGCGGAGCCATCGCATGCGGCATGCCCGCGCTGGATGGTGCAGTCGAATCAGTCTCGATTGAGGAGGACGGAAGCTTTCGCCTTGGTGTAATCGGCGATGTCGCGCCCGAAGGAATTTGCGGGTCGGGGCTGGTCGACGCGTTGAGCGAATTGATGCGCACCGGCCGCATGAATGACATGGGCCGCTTTGAGGATGAGGCCCACCGCGTCACGCTGCACCACGGTAAAACGCCGGAGGAAGATGTCTTTCTTCTGGAGAGCGACGTTAACGAGCTCGCCCAGGCCAAGGGGGCCAATGTCGCGGGCCTGCACGTTGTCTTCTCCAGCTATGGCATCGACTTCGACGATATTGACGTGTTCTATCTTGCAGGGGGCTTTGGGCGCCATCTCAACATCGAGGCCTCCAGGCGCATTGGGCTGGTGCCGAATCTTGACGGAACGAAGATCATTCAGGCAGGCAATACGGCGATCGAAGGCGCGACCATCGCGTTGCTGTCAAAAGCGAAGCGTCAGGAATTGGAAGATCTGGTAAAGAGGGTTCAGCACTGCCGACTTGAAACTCACCCGAGTTTCTTCAATTTCTTTGTAGAGGGCTGCCAATTCAAGCCTGTGGAGCCGATCGCATGCGCGACATAGTCGAAGCCCTCGAACTGGTCGACGCGCATCCCGGAGTCGATGTGCTTCCGGAGGAGTACGTCCGGCTACTCGGCTATCCGCGTGGCTGGGTGCTGGAAGGGCGCGCGCTGGAATTGGCAGACTGGGCGCGTGACTGGTACTCCAAAAATGGACGTCCATGGTTTTACGCGCGACAGGCTGAGCACTTTGAAATTCGAGATGACGTCATTAACATCGATGGCGCGCAGTTCGCCTGCAAGCGAATGCAGGCGACGCTACAGCAGGCGGGAGCACACACCGTAGTCCTTGTTGCGGTAAGCGCAGGGCCTGAAGCTGAGGCCGAGTCGCACAGGCGCTGGCAGGAGGGGAAGCCGGACGAATATTTCTTTCTGGAGATGTTTGGCTCGGCGGTGGTCGAACATCTGGCTGCGTCCACCGGCGCTCGGCTCTGCGAATGGGCGGAGCAGCGGGAGATGGCGGTGCTGCCTCACTACAGTCCTGGGTACCCGGAGTGGGATGTAGCCGAGCAGCCCCGGCTGCTCGAACTGATGAAGCGCGGGCAAAGGCAACCGTTTCCTTCGGCCGTGGAAGTTTTTGAGACAGGCATGTTGCGCCCGAAGAAGACTTTGCTCGCTGTCTTCGGCTTGACGCGTCACACCGAGCGACTCAGCAGGCTCGCCGGTCTGGTCCCCTGCGAAAACTGCTCTTTCGGTCCTTGCCAGTTCCGCCGCGCGCCATACCGTCGCGCTCCGCGATCCTGGGGTGAGCAAATCGTTCGCGCGTCGGCGTTGAACCAGGATGCGAATTACAGCGTAAATCGAAAGGCTTTGAAGCGATGGGCGGAGGAGCGTCTTTCGCTGCGTGAGAACGAAGATGGCTCCGTCGACGCAGTGTTTCGCTATGACGGAACCACCTGCACCAACATGGGCCGGCCGCTGATCTTTCAGTACAACGTGAAGGTGGGCCCGCGCGCGAACGGCTATCCGATCCTTGAGCAGCGCTGCACGCCGGCTCCGGGCGATGATGGTTACACTCTCATGTGCGAATATGTTGCGAATCCGTCGCAGCTGATGGGTGCGATTGACCGTGAGAGACCTCTTCATGGAGAACGACTGGACGCTGTCTTGTCCTGGCAACGAGAAGCAAGCGCCGCGGGCTGCTACTGCGAATCGGCCAGCCGCGACCACAAATGGGGGTTGGTGCTGGAAACAATTCACTATGCACTGGCGCAAAAGGAAATCATGCAGGATAAGGATTTGTTATGAAGATGCTTTTGCAGGATGCAATCCGCAAACGGCCCTTGCTTGGGGACGGGGCGATGGGGACGCAACTGATGCTCGCAGGCCTGGAACAGGGCAATTGCGGCGAAGCCTGGAACCTGGAGCATCATGAACGCGTGCTCGCCATCCAGCGACGGTATGTGGAGGCGGGCTCGGACTGCCTCATCACCAATACCTTTGGCGGCTCCCGCATCATGCTCAACCGCCATTCCGAGGCAGATAACGTGGTCGGAGTGAACAAGGCCGGCGTGGAGATCGCCCGTCAGGCGTTCAACGGCAAAGATGGATATGTGCTCGGGGACATTGGCCCCTTCGGCGGTCTGCTGGAACCGTTCGGGGAGTTTACAGCAGCTCAGGTACGCAGCGCTTTCGAGGAACAGGCCAAGGCTCTTGTCGAGGCGGGTGCGGATGCCATTATTATCGAGACGCAGACTTCGCTTGAGGAACTTGTGATCGGCATCGAGGCGGCGC
>Ga0134126_10008574_pt1 | contig 12859 bp, 12 predicted proteins | sample KB31752_FD_96881 | JGI IMG/M metagenome (GOLD analysis project Ga0134126, IMG submission 96881) | Terrestrial soil microbial communities with excess Nitrogen fertilizer from Kellogg Biological Station, Michigan, USA - KB3-175-2 | ecosystem: Environmental > Terrestrial > Soil > Unclassified ...
AACCCGTCATCGTCGACCTGTGCAGCGGCTCGGGCGCGATCGCGCTGGCCATAGCGCAAGAAGTGCCGCGCTCGCGGGTCCACGCGGTCGAGCTGTCCGAGGATGCGCTGACCTGGACGCAGCGCAACATAACGAAAGTGGCCGAAGGCAGGCGGGTCACGTTGCACCGCGGCGACGCGCGCATCGCGCTGTCGGAACTCAACGGGACCGTGGATCTGGTCGTCTCGAATCCGCCGTACATCCCGCTCGAGGAGTGGGAGGGCGTCTCGACCGAGGCGCGCGACTACGACCCGCAGCTGGCCCTCTTCTCCGGCCCGGACGGGCTGGACATGATCCGTTCCCTCGAACGGACGGCGTTCCGGCTGCTGCGCCCGGGCAGCTGGGTCGCTGTGGAACACTCGGACCAGCAGGGCGGGGCGGTGCAGCGCATCTTCCTGGAGGAACGCGGCTGGGCCGAGGCGGCCGACCACCGAGATCTGACCGGACGCCCGCGGTTCGTGACCGCGCGCAAGGAAGGCCGCCGCGGGTAGCCGCGATCGCTCTCAGTAAGGTAAGCCGCAGTCAGATCTCAGATGCAGCGAAGCAGCGAAGATGAGAGGTGCACGCAGGTGAGCCGTCGCTACGACTGTTCGGATCCGGATCAGCGCACCGCCGGGCTGCGCGAGGCGGCCGGCTCGGTGCGTCGCGGAGAGCTGGTCGTCCTGCCGACCGACACGGTGTACGGCATCGGCGCGGACGCCTTCTCAGCCTCCGGGATCGCCGCGCTGCTGGCCGCGAAGGGCCGCGGCCGCGACATGCCGGTGCCGGTGCTGGTCGGCTCGCCCACCACGCTGCACGGCCTGGTCGCACAGTTCCCCGAGAACGCGTGGGATCTGGTGGACGCTTACTGGCCCGGCGCGTTGACGATCGTCACCCGCCATCAGCCCTCGCTCCAGTGGGACCTGGGCGACGCGCGCGGCACCGTCGCGGTCCGCATGCCGTTGCACCCGGTCGCGATCGAGCTGCTGACCGAGGTCGGCCCGATGGGCGTGTCGTCCGCGAACCGCTCAGGACAGCCGCCGGCGACCACCGCTTCCGAGGCTCAGGACCAGCTCGGTACCGCGGTGGAGATCTACCTCGACGGCGGGCCGACGGCGGACAACGTGCCCTCCTCGATCGTCGACCTGACCGGTGACGCGCCGAAGCTGCTGCGCGAGGGCGCGCTGACGTTTGATCAGCTGGCCAAGGTCGTGCCCAACCTGATCCGCTGACGGTTCTTCAGAAGTGCGCCGAAGAAGCACACGACACGAGCGCACAATACAAGCACACCGAGGCCCGGCTCCCTTGCGAAAGGGAGCCGGGCCTCAGTGCGTGCGGACCGCTGTGCTTACCGGTTCAGGCTCAGAAGTGCAGGACCTGGCCCGGGAAGATCAGGTTCGGGTTCGAGCCGACAACCGACTGGTTGTCCTGGTACAGGGTCTCCCAGTTGGAGATGCCCTCCCTGGCCGCGATCCCGGACAGCGTGTCGCCGGAGACGACCGTGTAGCTGTGGCCGGTGGTCTTGGCCGGAGCGGTGACGGTGTGCGACTTCTGGACCGGAGCCGAGTAGTGCTTGGCCTTGGTCGACTTGTGGCTGCTGCTTGAGCCGGAGCCAGCGCCGTTGGCGTTGGTGGTGGTGTAGCTGCCGCCGGAGGAGTAGCCACGCGGACCGCAGACGGGCCAGGCGCCGATGCCCTGCCCGGCGAGGACCTTCTCCGCGATGGCGATCTGCTGGGTGCGGCTGGCCTGGTTGGCGTAGTGCGCGTAGGCGCCGCCGCCGTAGCCGAGCCAGGTCGACTCGGTGAACTGCAGACCACCGTAGAAGCCGTTGCCGGTGTTGATGGCCCAGTTGCCGCCGGACTCGCACTGCGCGACGGCGTCCCAGTTGATCGAGGATGCGTGCGCCGAACCCGCGACCAGCAGCGGAATCGTCACACCCGCGCCGGCGACCGCCGCCGTGGCGATCATCCGGCGGGCATAAGACGGCTTGCGATGACGCCCGCCCGCAGCCTCTGCGGGCACGTTGGAAGCACGACGAATGGACATGGAAAAGCGATTCCTCTCCCACGCCTACGAAGTGAGCTGTCGGATTCGGGCCGGAGATGTGGCCCTACCGCGATACACGGATTCACCCCGAGCCGGACCTGCACCGGGCCGCTGCCTCGATTCACCCGGCAGCCGCCCTGTCCGGCGGAAAGAAGTGGTTCCTCCGCTCCTGCCCCTCGGGTCTGGGTTACGGCGTGGGCGGTGGGCAGGATTCGGCGTGCCGGCCACGTGGTCCGCGTTGGCGAACGGGATCGACCGTAAGCAGGCCGCGCCGCGAAACTCAACTTTGAGCCCCTGTGGGGGATCTCACATGAACGAACGGTCCTTGATTCGCGACTTTCTGTTGATCCGCAACGGGTTTCGTTGCACACAGTGCGCCGGACTCAATGCTCTCCGTTATGTCTGTGGCACATCGTGACGGACCCCTCACCGGTTACCCGACGCGACTGCGCTTCCGTTCGGGTGACCTCTTGCCAGTGCCGTCTTGGCCCGCGCGGCCTATGGTGTGAGGAAAGATCCGGCATTCCCCGCAAACCGCGCGATCTTCCCCGCGCCCCCGAAGCTTGGAGCGTTGGTCATGTCCCCAGTCGCCGCTCCCCGATCGACCTCGGCCGACCCGATCGCCCCCTTCTTCGGCCCGGACTACGGCGCGCTGGTGCGCACCGATCCGCAGATCGCCGGGGTGCTCCTGGACGAACTCGAGCGCCAGCGCGGCACCCTGCAGCTGATCGCCAGCGAGAACCCGGCCTCACCCGCCGTGCTGGCCGCGCTCGGCTCGGTGCTGTCGAACAAATACGCCGAGGGCTACCCGGGACGGCGCTACTACGGTGGCTGCGCACAGGTCGACGCGGCCGAGCGCCTGGGCGTCGACCGGGCGTGCGCCTTGTTCGGCGCCGATCACGCGAACATCCAGCCGCACACCGGAGCGGCCGCGAACCTCGCCGTTTTCGCCGCGCTGCTCACTCCCGGCGACCGGGTGCTGGCCATGGCGCTGCAACACGGCGGCCACCTCACCCACGGCGCGCAGGGCAACTTCTCCGGCACCTGGTTCGAAACCCTCGGCTACCCGGTCAGGGAGGACACCGAGCTGATCGACTACGACCGGGTGCGCGACCTGGCCCGTTCGCATCGGCCCAAGCTGATCATCTGCGGGGCGACTGCTTACTCCCGGCTGATCGACTTCGCCGCGTTCCGCTCGATCGCCAACGAGGTCGGCGCGTATCTACTGGTCGACGCCGCGCACTTCGCCGGGCTCGTCGCCGGGCGGGCCATCCCCTCGCCCGTCCCGTACGCCGATGTCGTCACCTTGACCACGCACAAGACGCTGCGTGGCCCGCGCGGCGGGGCGATCCTGTGCCGCGCCGAACTGGCCTCCGCGATCGACCGCGCCGTATTCCCGTTCTCGCAGGGCGGCCCGCTGATGCACGCGATCGCGGCCAAGGCGGTCGCGTTCGCGGAGGCCTCGCGGCCCGAGTTCCGCAATTACGCGACGCAAGTCGTGTCGAACGCGCGCGCCCTCACGACCGCGCTCGCGCAGGAGGGCATGCGCCCGGTGTCCGGCGGCACGGACACCCACTTGGCCGTACTGGACCTGCGCGGCGCGGCGGGCGTCGCGGTACGGACGGCCGACGGGGTGAAAGTCACCGGCCGTGAGGCGGAACTGCGCTGCGAGCGCGCCGGAATCATGCTCAACCGCAGCTGCGTGCCGTACGACTCGGCCAAGCCGATGGTCACCTCGGGCCTGCGGGTCGGGACCGCGACCGTGACCACTCAAGGGATGAAGGAGCCTGAGATGCACCGGATCGCGGCGCTCGTCGGGCGCGCGGTCCGCGACGCCGACGGCTCCGTCGCCGCCGAGGTGCAGAAGGAAGTCGCCGAGTTGGTCGACGAATTCCCGCTCTACCAGGCCTGACTACCGGCCGGCGACAACACGGCCGGGCAAACAGGTTGATCCGCCGTTTGATGGCTCTAAGGTGCTGTTGCGGCGGTACGCGGGCAACCGGGCGGTGCTGGTGGGCGTCCTCTTGATAGGTGAGGACCGGCGTACCCTGATCACCGACACTGACCCCGGCCGGAAGGCGGCGAGCGAAGCTAGATGCGCGAGTATCTGGTCGTCTTGGCGGTCGCCTGGGTGGTCACTTATTTGACCACCGGGCTGGTCCGCGTGGCCGCCATCCGCTTCGCACCCCCGCCCGAGGTTCGCGAGCGTGACGTGCACACCGTGCCCACCCCCCGGCTCGGCGGCGTGGCGATGTACTTCGGGTTCCTCGCCGCGCTGTTGTTCGCCAGGCACATGCCGATGCTGCACCAGTGGGTTTACACCGAGTCGACGGCGGTTCCCGGTCTGCTGCTGGGTTCCGGCCTGCTCATCCTGCTCGGCGTCATCGACGACCGCTGGGGCGTCGACGCGCTGATCAAGCTGGCCGGGCAGGTCTTCGCCGCCTCCGTGATGGTGCTCAAGGGCGTGCAGATCCAGTGGCTGCCTATCCCGGGCTACGGCACGGTCGTGCTCGACCCGACCAGTTCCGCCGTGCTGTCGATCCTCATCGTGGTCATCATGATCAACGCGGTGAACTTCGTGGACGGGCTCGACGGGCTGGCCGCCGGCATGTGCGCCATCGCCGCCCTCGCGTTCTTCGTTTTCGGCTACCGGCTTCAGGTCGGCTACTTCATCTCGAGCGCCGCCCCGGCGGTGATGATCGCCGCGATCGTGGTCGGGATGTGCTTGGGCTTCCTGTGCCACAACTGGTCCCCGGCCCGCATCTTCATGGGCGACACCGGCTCGATGCTGCTTGGCCTGCTGCTGGCCGCCACCACCATTCTGGCCATCGGCCAGATCGACCAGGACCTGATGCTGCAGGCCGCGCACACGCAGACCGCGGCGACGCACAAGAGCCTGGCCGTCTACATCCCGCTGGTGCTGCCGTTCTCCTGCCTGGCGCTGCCGATGATCGACATGATCATGGCGGTGGTCCGGCGCACTGCCGCCGGGCTTTCGCCCTTCTCCGCGGACAAGCAGCATTTGCACCACCGGCTGCTGGAGATCGGCCACTCCAGGCAACGCGCAGTTCTGATCATGTACCTGTGGGCCGCTCTGATCTCCGGGGCCGTGATCCTGGTAACGGTCACGCCGCCGCACCGCCCGCCGATCCTCTTCGCGATGGGCGCCCTCGGCCTGTGGCTGCTGATCCTCTTGCTCCCGCAGGTGCGCAGGCGCATGGACGCACGCGCGGATCGGCGTTCCGCGCGGCACGCCGCCGCCCGCGCACGCCGGGGCGCTCCGGTCGCGGCGGCTTTCCACACCGAGGGCGCGACGCCTCCGCAGTGGCCCGACCTTGTGCACAGTGCCTCAGAAACGCGGCGGCCGCATAGCTGAGCTGCGGCTGCGCAGTCAGTGGCTGGATACGCGAGGAAATCGGCACTTCCCGCGTGTCGTACGTGATCGAGACCACGCCGACCAGGTAAAGACGTGCTCTGCCGTTTGTGATAGGTTTCACGAGCAAGGAACCATCGAGGACACGACCGCAGCCGATGGAACCTGCCCGCCCGCACGCACTTAATACGACGCAGCATATGACGCAGCCCGTGACCCCGAGCCCAGACCCCACGAGCCCTCCGGAGCCACACCATGCAGGCCGACGACGTCCGCGCGCTACGGCAATGTGCCGTGCCCACGGCGGCCGTTGGTGTGCTGTGCGCCGTCATCGCAGGCATCGCCGCGGGCGGCAAGGGAGTGCTCGGCGCCGCGCTGGCGCTGCTCATGGTCACCCTCTTCTTCTTGATCTCCACGGTAGTGGTCGGCCGCGCGGCGCGGGTGAGCCCGCAGAGCATGATGATCACCGCGCTGGCCACCTACCTCGTCAAGATCCTGATTCTCGCCGTGGTCACCGCGCAGTTCCGCGACACCACGCTGTTCAACCCGCGGGCCTTCGGGATCACCGCGATCGCGTGCGTCCTGTGCTGGAGCGGCACCCAAGTGCGCTCGTGGATGAAGGCCAAGACCTTCTACGTCGAGCCCGGGCAGCTGTGAGCCCCGATGACCACCATGCGCCGACGAGCCGCCGCCCGGATCAGCCACCGCGCGCGTCCCGGCCACTCGTTGCGGCGCCGCCGCGGAGCCGAACTCTGCCGGGAGCACGCGGGAGCGCGCACCGGGGCGGGCGATGAGCCCGACGACCCGAACACCCGCTGAGCCGCCCGCCGACGACAAGTCGGTGCTGGAGGAGGCCAAACAGACCGACGCCACCATGTGGGGCATCGTCGGCCATATGGTCTCGGCTATCGCCGTCTACGGCGGACTCGGCTACCTTCTCGGACGGTGGACCGGACACCCGATCCTGCTGCTGTTCGGCGTGCTCTTCGGCGTGGTGCTCTCGACCTGGTACACGATCCACACCGTGAGCAAGGCGGCGAACGGCGGCAGCCGGGCGAAGTGACGCTCCGTTGTACCCGAGCCGAGGCCCGCGAGAACCGGCGGTGAACAGGCCGGCGAAATCGGTGAAAACGGGCCCGCGAATCGGCTCGAGCAGTCCCAGACAGTTACAGTCCTGCAAGCCCACTTCAACATCAGTCCCGCACCGGCGACTGCGATGCGCCAAGCCGAAGGAGTGAACCGGTGAGTACCACGGCAACCGCGAGCACAGTGCTCGCCTCGGGCTGCCACCTGGGCTCCGGGTGCGGGTTTCCCGCGCCGTCGCTCGATGACTTCTATTTCAGCCCGATCTTCTCGATCGGCGGGTTCCACTTCACCAAGCCGATGCTGCTCGCGCTGATCTGCGCCGGGATCGTGTGCACGTACTTCTACTTCGCGTTCCGCCGGCCGAAGCTGGTGCCGCGCGGGTCGCAGAACGTGGGAGAGCTCGGATACCTGTTCATCAGGGATCAGATCGCCCGGCCGATGATCGGCAAGTCCGGGGACCGGTACGTGCCGTTCCTGTTCTCGCTGTTCTTCTTCATCTGGGTGATGAACCTGATGGAGATCATCCCGATCGCCCAGTTCCCGGCGACCTCGAAGATCGCGTTCCCGGCCGCATGCGTGCTGATGACGTACCTGACCTACTGGTACCAGGCGATCAAGCGGAACGGGTTCATCGGCTTCCTCCGCAAGGTGATTCCCAGCGGAGTGCCGGTCCCGGTGCTCATCATCCTGATTCCAGTCGAATGGCTGCGGGTCCTGGTGATCCAGCCGTTCACCCTGATGGTCCGGCTGTTCGCGAACATGTTCGCCGGCCACATGCTGCTGGCCACGTTCATGATCGCGACCTGGTACCTGACCAGCGCATCGATGGGCGCGCTCTTCGCGGCCGGCTCAGCGGTGATGGTGGTCGTGCTGACCGCCTTCGAAATGCTGATCCAGGCTCTGCAGGCCTACATCTTCACGATCCTTACCGCGCAGTACATCGGCGAGTCCTACAACGCCGGGCACTGAGCTGCACCGCAAGTCCCCACAAGCCAACCGGTGGAGAGCCGCCGGTTCGACCCGAAGGAAACGCAACCCATGTCCGCTGCTGTTGTTGACATCATCGCCGGCGCTAACAACGTCACCGGTTCGCTCGGCGCGGTCGCGTACGGCCTGGCCGCCATCGGCCCGGGTGTCGGAATCGGCCTGATCTTCGGCCACGGCGTCGAGGCCATGGCCCGCCAGCCCGAGGCCGCCGGCATGATCCGCACGAACATGTTCATCGGTTTCGCGCTGACCGAGGCGCTCGCGCTCCTCGGCATCGTGATGCCGTTCGTCTTCAAGTAAGCCGCTCCTCACGGACGACTGCCTTAAGGAGGCAATACCGTGGGACCCCAGGTCACGATTCTGGCCGACCACAACCCGGTCATCCCGGACGGCCCTGAGCTGATCCTCGGCATCATCGCGTTCGCGATCGTGTTCTTCTTCCTGTACGTCAAGGCTCTGCCTGGTATCAGGAAGCTGCTCGAGGAGCGCACCGAGGCGATCGAGGGCGGTCTGCTCAAGGCCGAGGCCGCGCAGGCCGAGGCCGAGCGGATCAAGGCCGACTTCACCGCGCGTCTGGCCGAGTCCCGGCACGAGGCGGCTGAGGTGCGGGCCAAGGCCCAGGCCGAGGGCGCCGCGCTGGTCGACAAGGCCCGCGAGGAGGCCAACCGGCAGCGCGAGTCCATCGTGGCCGCCGGGCAGGCGCAGCTGACCGCCGACCGCAACTCCGCGGTCTCCGTGCTCAAGGCCGATCTCGGCAAGCTCGCCGTGGAACTGGCCGACAAGATCGTCGGGGAGCGCGCGGCCGACGCCGCGCTGCAGGAGCGGATCATCGACCGCTTCCTCGACGAGCTCGACGGCCGGATCGGCGTGCAGCGCGCGGGCGAGGCCGCCGCGGCGGAGCAGGTGGGCTGATGCGCGGCGCGAGTCGGGAATCGCTCAAGCAGGCGCAGGAGTCGCTGGCCGCGCTCACCGCCGTGCCGGCGACCGACGTCACCAAGTTGTCCGACGACCTGGCCGCCATCGGCGCGCTGCTCGACGGCGACGTGACGTTGCGCCGGCTGCTGACCGACCCGTCACGGGAATCGGAGCAGCGTGCCCGGCTGGTGACCTCGCTGCTGTCCGGGAAGGTCGGCGACCCGGCCGTGGAGCTGATCGCGGGAACGGTGCGGGGCCGCTGGTCCTCACCGCGCGATCTGGCCGACGCGGTCGAGCTGCTGGCCACCGAGGCGGAGCTGGATCTGGCCGACCGGGCCGGGGCCCTGGACGCCGTCGAGGACGACCTGTTCCGCTTCGGCCGGATCCTGGCCGCGGAACCGGAACTGGCCGCGGCTCTGTCCCAGCGCATCCCGGCCTCGCAGCGCACCGCGCTGGTGGACTCGCTGCTCGCGGGCAAGGCGAACCCGTCTGCGCTGCGGCTGATCCACCGCCTGGTGGCCGCCCCGCGTGGCCGCAACGCGGTGGCCGGAGTCGAGGAGCTCAGCCGGATCGCGGCCGAGCGCAGGTCGCGGGTCACCGCCCTGGTCACGGCCGCCGTGCCGCTGACCGAGGCGCAGCGCGCGCGGCTCTCCGACATCCTGGCCCGCGCCTACGGCCGGGAGATCCGCCTTAACGTGGAGCTGGACCAGGCCCTCATCGGCGGCATGGTCATCCGGATCGGCGACGACATCATCGACGGCTCGGTCGCCGGGCGCCTCGGTGAGGCCGCGCGGCGCGTGTCGCAGTAGCAGGTTGATGACCAACCGTCAGACGTAGCCCTCCGATCGAGGGCGTGCAGTACCGAAATCGCGGGCGAAGGCCCCGAGAACCTAGGGAGTAAGGGAAGACTCATGACGGAGCTCACGATCCGTCCCGAGGAGATCCGGGACGCGCTGGAGCGCTTCGTCTCGTCGTACGAGCCTTCGGCCGCGAACGTCGACGAGATCGGTACGGTCACCGAGATCGGCGACGGTATCGCCAAGGTCGAGGGCCTGCCCTCGGCCATGACGAACGAGCTGCTGAAGTTCGAGGACGGGACCCTTGGCATCGCGCTGAACCTCGACGTGCGGGAGATCGGCGTCGTCGTCATGGGCGACTATGCCGAGATCGAAGAGGGCCAGACGGTCCGGCGCACCGGCGAGATCCTGTCCACCCCGGTCGGCGACGGCTTCCTCGGCCGGGTGGTCAACCCGCTCGGCGACCCGATCGACGGCCTCGGCCCGATCGAGGCGGAGACCCGGCGCGTCCTGGAACTTCAGGCGCCCTCGGTCATGCAGCGCCAATCGGTCAACGAGCCGCTGCAGACCGGCATCAAGGCCATCGACTCGATGACCCCGATCGGCCGCGGCCAGCGTCAGCTGATCATCGGCGACCGGCAGACCGGCAAGACCGCGGTGTGCATCGACACGATCCTGAACCAGAAGGCGAACTGGGCCACCGGCGACCCGAAGAAGCAGGTGCGCTGCATCTACGTCGCCATCGGCCAGAAGGGCTCGACGATCGCGGCGGTGCGCCAGGCGCTGGAGGACAACGGCGCGCTGGAGTACACCACGATCGTGGCCTCCCCGGCGTCCGACCCGGCGGGCTTCAAGTACCTCGCGCCGTACACGGGTTCCGCGATCGGGCAGCACTGGATGTACGCCGGCAAGCACGTGCTGATCGTGTTCGACGACCTGTCCAAGCAGGCCGAGGCGTACCGCGCGATGTCCCTGCTGCTGCGCCGCCCGCCGGGCCGCGAGGCCTACCCCGGCGACGTGTTCTACTTGCACTCCCGGCTGCTGGAGCGCTGCGCGAAGCTGTCCGACGACATGGGCGCCGGCTCCCTGACCGGCCTGCCGATCGTGGAGACCAAGGGCAACGACATCTCCGCGTTCATCCCGACCAACGTGATCTCCATCACCGACGGCCAGTGCTTCCTGGAGACCGACCTGTTCAACTCGGGCGTGCGTCCCGCGGTGAACGTCGGTACCTCGGTCTCCCGGGTCGGCGGCGCGGCGCAGGTCAAGTCGATGCGTCAGGTCTCCGGATCGCTGCGCGTGGACCTGGCCCAGTTCCGCGATCTGGAGGCGTTCGCGGCCTTCGCGTCAGACCTCGACGACGCCTCGAAGGCGCAGCTGGCCCGCGGCCAGCGGATGGTCGAGCTGCTCAAGCAGGCGCAGTACACCCCGTACCCGGTCGAGGACCAGGTGGTCTCGATCTGGTCCGGCACCTCGGGCGAGCTGGACGAGGTCCCGGCCGAGGACGTGCGCCGCTTCGAGCGCGAGTTCCTCGACCACCTCAAGTCCGCGCACCCGGAGATCCTGCAGAGCATCGCGGCCACCAACGACAAGCTCTCCGACGACACCATCGGGCTGCTGCGTTCGGCGATCGACGGCTTCAAGAACACCTTCGAGACCGGCGCGGGCAAGCTGCTGCGCGGCGGCGAGGCGGTCACTCCGCTCGACCCCTCGCAGGTGGGCCAGGAGACGATCACCCGGCACGCGAAGGGCTAAGGCGCCTACCGTGAGCACTGTGCAGCCCGGCGCGTCCGGGCAGTTCGAATCCGGAAGGGAGGGCTGAGGCCGTGGGAGCGCAACTTCGCGTCTATCGGCGGCGCATCGCGTCCGTCTCCTCGACGAAGAAGATCACCCGCGCCCAGGAGCTGATCGCCACGGCGCGCATCGTCAAGGCGCAGCAGCGTGTCGCGCAGTCGACCCCGTACGCGCGGGAGATCACCCGCGCGGTGTCCGCGGTCGCCTCGCACTCCAACGCCAAGCACCCGCTGATCGGCGAGCGGCCGCAGCTGCGGCGCGCGGCGATCCTGCTGATCACCGCGGACCGCGGTTTCGCCGGCGCCTACAACACCGGCGCGATCAAGCAGGCGGAGCAGCTGGCCGCGCTGCTGCGCAGCGAGGGCAAGGAAGTCGACCGGTACGTCGTCGGCCGCAAGGGCGCGGCGTACTACCGCTTCCGCGCAGTGCCGATGGCCGGCGAGTGGAGCGGGTTCTCCGACACCCCGCAGTATGGCGACGCGGCGGCGATCGGCGACGCGCTGATCGAGGCATTCGAGAAGGGCGGTGAGAACGGCGGGGTCGACGAGATCCACGTGGTCTCCACCCATTTCATCTCGATGCTCTCGCAGACCCCTGTCGCGGCTCGCTTCCTGCCGCTGGAGATCGAGGAGACCACCGAGGCCCCGGCCGGCGGAGTCTTCCCGCTCTACGAGTTCGAGCCCTCTCCCCCCGAGGTGCTCGACGCGCTGCTGCCGCAATACATCAAGGCGCGGCTGTTCAACGCGCTGCTGCAGTCCGCGGCCTCGGAGCACGCGGCGCGGCGGCGGGCGATGAAGTCGGCGACGGACAACGCCACCGATCTCATCAAGCAGTACACCCGGCTGGCCAACAGCGCCCGCCAGGCGGAGATCACCCAGGAGATCAGCGAGATCGTCGGCGGCGCGAACGCATTGGCCGACGCCTCAGCGGAGAACCAGTAGCCATGAGACAGCGCCGATCACAACCGAAGGCCGCTGAAACCGTGACGGAGAAGGAATGACGACGACCACTGAGACCACGACCGGCGTCGGCCGCGTCTCGCGGATCATCGGCCCCGTCGTCGACGTGGAGTTCCCCGTCGACGCGATGCCGGCGATCTTCAACGCGCTGACCATCGACTACGACTTCCAGGGCGAGACCCGCCGGCTGACCCTCGAGGTCGCCCAGCACGTGGGCGACAACATGGTTCGCGCCATCGCGATGAAGCCGACCGACGGACTGGTGCGCGGCGCCGAGGTGAAGGACACCGGCGAGGCCATCTCGGTGCCGGTCGGCGACATCACCAAGGGCCACGTGTTCAACGTGACCGGCGACGTGCTCAACCTCAAGGAGGGCGAGCGCTTCGAGGTCACCGAGCGCTGGCCGATCCACCGCAAGGCGCCCAGCTTCGACCAGCTGGACTCGAAGACCGAGATGTTCACCACCGGCATCAAGGTCATCGACCTGCTCACCCCGTACGTCAACGGCGGCAAGATCGGCCTGTTCGGCGGCGCGGGCGTGGGCAAGACCGTGCTGATCCAGGAGCTGATCTACCGGGTCGCGGAGAACTTCGGCGGCGTGTCGGTGTTCGCCGGAGTCGGCGAGCGCACCCGTGAGGGCAACGACCTGATCGCGGAGATGACCGAGACCGGCGTCATCGAGAAGACAGCCCTGGTCTTCGGCCAGATGGACGAGCCACCCGGCACCCGGCTGCGGGTGGCGCTCGGCGCGCTCACGATGGCGGAGTACTTCCGCGACGTGCAGAAGCAGGACGTGCTGCTGTTCATCGACAACATCTTCCGCTTCACCCAGGCGGGATCCGAGGTCTCGACGCTGCTCGGCCGGATGCCCTCGGCGGTCGGCT
>Ga0134126_10008575_pt1 | contig 12859 bp, 7 predicted proteins | sample KB31752_FD_96881 | JGI IMG/M metagenome (GOLD analysis project Ga0134126, IMG submission 96881) | Terrestrial soil microbial communities with excess Nitrogen fertilizer from Kellogg Biological Station, Michigan, USA - KB3-175-2 | ecosystem: Environmental > Terrestrial > Soil > Unclassified ...
ACTGTTCTGACTTTGATCTATACCTTCGAAGGCGGTCTTGCCGCGGTCATATGGACTGACGTAGTGCAAACGTTCATATATGTCGGAGGTACACTGGTCGGCGTGTTTACGATTCTCCATCTTGTTCCGGGCGGTTGGCCCGCGATTCAGAGCCTGGCCGACAGCGAGAACAAATTCCGCATGTTCGACTTTAGCCTGAACTTCTGGAAGCCATATACATTTTGGGCGGGGGTGATCGGTGGAGCGTTCCTGACCACGGCCAGCCACGGTACCGATCAATTAATCGTTCAACGATTGTTGGCGGCCCGCGACCGGAAAGAGTCAGTGAAGGCGTTGTTGTCGAGCGCCGTCGTAATCTTTTTCCAGTTCGCCCTATTCCTGATTGTCGGCGTCATGCTCTTCGCCTACTATCGGCTTCCCTCCTCGCACTTTGGCAAGTCCGATCGTATTTATCCCAGCTTCATCGTCAGCCATATGCCGCATGGAGTTTCAGGATTGCTGATCGCCGCAATTCTGGCCGCTGCCATGTCAAACCTTAGCGCCGCGCTCAACTCGCTTTCCTCAAGTTCCATCATGGATTTCTACGTGCAGCGAAACCCTCAGACGAGTGAACAGCGTAAAATCCGCCTATCGCGGATCTCTACTTTCTTCTGGGCTGCCGTATTGTTTGCTCTCGCGATTCTTTCATTGCGCGAAGCCGGGCGCGTGATTGAAGTCGGCTTACAAATTGCATCCGTCGCCTACGGCGCGCTGTTGGGCGTGTTCCTGTTGGGTGTACTTACAAAGCGGGCTACCCAAAATGGGGCAAGCATTGGAATGGTTTGCGGCTTCGCCGCCGAACTCTATCTTTGGCGTTACACGAGTGTTCCCTGGACTTGGTGGGTGATGATCGGAACCACAACGACATTCGCGATCGGCTACGGTATGAGCACGATCTTGAAGACCCCTCGGGAAGAGTATTCGGCGGATTGACTTTTACCCTGCTAACAAATCCATTTCGATTCCAGACTCAATCGAGTTTTCCTACCCCTCCATTTGGCAACTGAAAAACCTCGATACAAATCCCGAATCCAGAATGCAAGTCACGAAGTGGGTACTCGAATGGTTACCAAAGGACACCCCCTCCAGCGACTTTACCCTCATCTAAGCATTCCTTAATCTTGGAGGCTAGGCCCCTATCTCTTCTCCCCAGGCCAGGTTACGGATCCGGAGCTATTGTGATGCACGCGTCTGACGAGCTGCAATTTGGCTTATTGCCCGAACGCAGAGTGAACTGGCGGTCTTTGGCTACCAGCTATGGGCTGGAAGTTATATTTATTGTCCTGTTAGTGACCGCTAGCGCCTTCTGGCCGAGCGAGATTCAGATTCATCAGCGGCATACAGTCATGGATCTAGTGCCGCCCCCACCGGAGTTCACGCCAGCGCCCTTAAAGCTCAAGACATCGCCACATATCGTTGCCAAGCTTTTACCTCCTGTACCGTTGGCGGAGCCCAAGCTCGTAGTCCCCAAGGAATTTCGTCCCGCCCCGAAGGAAGTGGCGGAAGCTCCCAAGGTTGTGATGAATACCTTCAAGCCCGTTGTGCTCGAACAAAGTGGCGCCCGTAAAGCAAAATTGCTCTACACAGGTTCTTTTGGATCGACGCCCACACCCACGGTAAATGCCGCGGTGGAGAAGGTTCAGACCGGCGGATTTGGAGATCCCACCGGCCTACCCGGACAAGACAAAGCAAATGCCCATATGGCTGTGACCCAAGCCGGAGGCTTCGACATGCCCGTAGGGCAAGGCACCGGGAATGGTACTGGCGGAGCGAACGGAATCAAGGGGACAATCGCCAGTGCAGGATTCGGAAGTGGCGTTGCCCAGCCCGGCCAGGGCGACGGCCGCGGCAATGGACGCGGAGTGCAAACCGGAGGCTTCGGTGCTCAGCAGATTGCCCAATCAGTCAGGCCGCAACAGCAAATGCAGAACAGCGCCACGACTCCTGTTCAGATCACATTTAAACCCAATCCTGTTTACACGAATGAAGCCCGTCAACTGCGGTTGGAGGGCGAAGTGTTATTGGAAGTGATGTTTAGCGCGAATGGCGAACTAAAAGTAAACCGCGTGGTGAGAGGGTTGGGCCATGGCTTGGATGAAGCGGCGGTAGATGCCGCCAACAAGATCCGCTTTAAACCCGCAATGCGCGATGGCGTACCCATGGATTCCACGGCGGTTGTTCACGTGAGTTTCCAGATGGCCTTTTGAAAGCGAGGATTTTTGTGATGCGTGCTCCGAAATTGATATTGGCCGGCTGCGTACTGGCCTCATTGAGCGCAATAGCGCAGCAGTCTTCCGTGCCCACATCGGCCGCTGCGCCGGGTGCGCAACCTGCGGGACAGACCGTAGCGGCTCAGAACATGGCGGCTCCGACCACCATGAACGAAGTGGTGGACCGGGCAATTTTGCGCGAACACGCGTTGATGGATTTTCTGAAAAATCGAAAGCCGTTGGTGGAAACTTATCTTCAAAACCTTCGTTTTGACGAACAGTTAGGCACGGTGCCCAAAGAAGACCACTATTTCCTGGGACGCCTTGACCTGGACGACGTACAGCGCCACGACTATCTCTCCAAAGACGGAGGCGCAGAGACGCACTTGCTGGGCGGATTTTCGCGCCTCTATCGCTTCCAGTACCAGCCGTTGGGGCTTTCCTGGATGGTGTTTGTAGACCGCAACGACTTCGATCGTAACCACTATGACTTTCAGTATGACGGCACGGAATTTCTGGGCGATGTTAAGTGCTTCGTTTTCGATATCAAACCGAAACCGAGTGCAGGCAAGGGCCGCTTCATAGGGCGCGTGTGGGTGGAAGATCAGGGTTACAGCATCGTTCGCATGAACGGGACGTATGGTGAATCCAAGTCCTATTATTTCCACATGGATAGTTGGCGCTTGAATCTGGTGCCGGGATTCTGGGTCCCTTCCTACATCTACAGCGAAGAAGGCGACTTTACTTACGGCTCCAAGAGCAACAAGATGGCCTTCAAGGCGCAAACCCGCATTTGGGGTTATGAGTTGAAGCAGGACAATCCGGAAGAAGAACTTACACAGATTAAAGTGGATTCCACGGTGCAGGACGCCAGCGCATCCGCTGCCGACACCTCTCCACTGCAGGCGCAACGGGAGTGGCAACAGCAAGCTGAAGATAACGTGGTGAACCGTTTGGAAGTGGCAGGACTACTGGCTCCCGACGGCGAAGTGGATAGAGTGTTGATGACGGTTGTGAACAATCTGGAAGTTACAAACAACATCAATTTGCCTCGCCCGGTGCGTACTCGTGTCATGCTCACTTCTCCGCTCGAAACATTTAGCGTAGGAAACACGATCGTCATCAGCCGAGGCCTGATTGACGTACTCCCCGATGAAGCCAGCCTCGCGACCGTCCTTGCCCATGAGCTCGCGCACATAGTCTTGGGACATAACCTGGGCAGCCAATACGCCTTTACTGACCGCATGCTCTTTTCCGATGACGCCACCTACCGCACTATGGGCTTCCGTCATAGTCCCGAGGAAGAGGCCGCAGCCGACAAAAAAGCCGAGGAGATGTTGAAGAGTTCTCCGTACGCTCAGAAATTGGATTCCGCTGGACTATTCTTCCGCGAACTCGATGCCCGCGGCCCGCAGTTGACCGCGCTGCTTACCGCGCACCTGGGCAACGGTTTGGCGGACGATAAGGGCCACGTGATCCGCTTTACTTCCATCATGCAAGCGGCCCCGGCATTACAGGAAACGAAAATCGACCAGATCGCAGCTCTTCCTTTGGGCGGGCGCGTGAAGCTCGATCCCTGGACGGACAAAGTCACGCTCATCAAAGCCGCTCCGGTGGCATTTACATCGGCGCGTGACAAGATGCCGCTGGAAGTTACGCCATTCTTCCCTCGGTTAACCCGCTTGATTGTCAGCGACCCTATGAATGAAAAGGCGCCGACAAGTGCCAGCGCGTCCATGCCGTCGAATTGATTGGCAGTTAGCAATAGTTAAAAAGCCGGACCGGAGAATATTTTCCGGTCCGACTTTCTATTCTTACGAGAGTTCCAACGATCTCGCGAGAATCATGGGTTTCAGATCGGGAATTACCATCCAGATTCTCTAAACGCTGTTCCACCCGACCCTCTATACTTTCAATCATGCCTCCGGCATCCGACCTTCTCACACCGCTACGCCAGTACTGGGGCTACGACTCATTCCGCCCGCTCCAGGAGCGGATTGTGCGAAGCCTGATCGAGCGGCACGACACCTGCGTAGTCATGCCGACCGGCGGCGGCAAGTCATTGTGTTACCAGTTGCCCGCTCTTGCGCTCGGACAAACCGCAGTTGTCGTTTCCCCGCTGATCTCGCTCATGCAGGACCAGTCAGCGCAACTGGCGCAAATGGGTATTCCTGCAGCACTGCTCAACAGCACGCTCTCGCAAGACGAACAATCTGCGGTGGTGGCAAAGGCCCGCCGCGGAGAATTTCGATTGCTCTACCTTTCTCCCGAGCGGCTTGCGCAGTCTTCCACCATAAGTTGGCTCAGGAATGTCCCACTCTCTTTCTTTGCGATTGATGAAGCTCATTGCATTTCTGAGTGGGGACACGAATTCCGCCCTGACTATCGCCAGTTAAGCGCCCTGCGAACGCATTTTCCTGATAGCCCCATCGCGGCCTTCACCGCCAGCGCCACGCAGCGGGTGCGCCACGACATTCTTCATCAACTGCAAATGCGCCATCCTCACAAATATATTGCCAGCTTTCATCGCGCCAATCTGCAGTACATGGTGAGGCAGTGCGAAGCAGGCACGCAGATGGAAATGTTGCTGCGCGCGCTGCGGCGTCATGCGCAAAGCAACGTTATCGTGTACGCGCCCACAATCGCACGCGTGGAAGAAGTGGTGGCAATTCTCGCTCAGCAACGCATTGCGGCCCTTCCTTACCACGGCAAAATGGAAGCAGCTGAGCGGCGTACCAATCAGGAACGGTGGATGTCTGATGAAGTCCGTGTGCTGGTTGGGACCATTGCTTTTGGTCTGGGCATCAACAAAGCCACGGTGCGCGCCGTGATTCACCTTTCCCTGCCCCGTTCCATTGAACAGTACTATCAGGAGTCAGGACGAGCTGGGCGCGACGGTGAGCAAGCGGAGTGCATTTTGCTGTGGCAGAAGCGCGACGCGGGCTTGTTGGCGCACTTCAACCAGCAGATCAACGATGCTGCCGAGCGTGATCGCGCGTGGCAGCGTTACTACGACATCCGCAATTTCGCTGAATCTACGGTTTGCCGCCATCGGCAGATTTGCTTGCATTTCGGAGAAAAACCGGCTTGGGACTCCTGCGGCGTTTGCGACGTGTGCACGCCGGCCCCAGAATGGTTTTCTGCGCCCGCCACAAAACCGTCAAAGAAGAAGATGAATGCTCCCGTGTTCGTCACTGCTGTCCCTATCAAGACAGGCGCAAGCGAAGACGTTTCCGATCCCGAACTTCACGAGTATCTTCGCGAATGGCGGAGACGCATGGCCAAGGAGCGCGGCGTCGCCGCCTTCGTTGTGCTTCACGACACTTCGCTGCAAGAAATCTGCCGGCACAAGCCCGCTTCTCTCGCCGACATCCGCCAGATTCACGGCTTTGGAGAGCGAAAGACAGAAACTTATGGCCCATCAATACTCGATGCACTGGCGAAGTTTCGCGCCGGCGACCGTATTGTTGCACCGCCGCAGGCGAATCGCGGCGTTACGGCGTAACGCCGTGCGTCAATCCACGTGTCACGGCTAGACTCCTACTTCAATAAAGCGTCTATACCTGCCTGCGCAACGGCTTCATCGTTCTCAGATTTCGATCCGCTGGCCGCAATTCCGCCTATGGTCTGTCCGTCCACCTTGATTGGCAGACCTCCCTGGTTAGGAAAAAAACCCGGATAAATGAGCACATCCAAGTTGCCCTTCTTTAAGGCATCTTGGCCATCTTTTGAAGGGCTCCTGTAGAGGGCAGCGCTTCGAGCTTTTTTCTGGGCGAAGTCGAGCGTGTTGAAGGATGCCGTGTCAGCCTTTTCCAGGAAGAGCAGATTGCCGGTGTCGTCCACAATGCAGATGGTCACCTGAATATTCAATTCTTTGGCCTTCGCTTCAGCGCCAGCCACCATGACTTTGACGGCGGCGAGGTTCAGAACTTTTTTAGTGGGAAGATCGACAGCAAACGTCATTCCCGCAAGTGCGAGTATCACAACAAGTTGTTTGAGCATGCGCAGGATGCTATCAATTGCGCCGGGAATTTTCCAGATGAATTCTTTTGACATGAGATTCCAACAAGGTCCAAAGGGTAGAATGCAAGGTTCCAAATATCACTTCCCGAGTTCAACGGTGAAAATGAAATCTTCAAATATTTCTCGGCGCGATTTTCTCCAGGTAACCGCTCTCTCCATTGGAGCACTGAGTCCAGGCTCAAAAGCTTTGGCGCAAGTCGTGGGAGGCCACAGGATTTCGATTGTCGCCGATCCGAATGATCCCATTTGCGCCGCAGCGCCATCGGTGTGGGCGCTCCAGGAGTTGGCCCGGACTCTAGTTCAACGTGATATTGCAGTCGAACGTTGCGCTTCTCTAGCACAAGCGCCTGCGTCGGATTTATGCATCGTTGCAGCAGGAAGTGTCTCAGCACTTGCGACGCCGGTATTGCGTAGTGCAAATGCGTCAGTTGCCAACCAGCCGGAATCGCTTGGCTTGGTCCCTTTCAGCCATAAAGGAAAGCCTGCATTGTTGGCGTGTGGAAGCGATGCGCGCGGTCTTATGTATGCGCTGCTGGAGTTGGTGGATAGGATTCGTTACGCGGAGAATCCTTTTACAGCTCTAAAGATTGCCCGGCCACTCACGGAACAGCCGTTCAACCAGGTCCGCAGCATCGGCAAGTTGTTTTCCAGCGACGTGGAGGACAATCCCTGGTTCAACGATCGCGAAATGTGGCCCGGTTATTTCGCCATGCTGGCGGCGAACCGAATTAATCGCTTCAACTTCAGCGTGGGAATCGGCTATGACACGCTGGAATACGTGACGGACTCGTATTTTCTTTTTGCCTATCCGTTCTTGTTGCGGGTCCCGGGCTACGACGTGCGGGCGGTGAATTTGCCCGATGAAGAGCGCGATCACAATTTGGAGATGTTGCAATACATCAGCCGCCAGGCGGTCGCTCACGGCATTGATTTTCAGCTGGGAATTTGGACGCATGGTTATATATGGGAAAAGACGCCGCATTCCAACTACACAATCGAAGGAATCACTCCCGAGAACCACGCCGCCTACTCGCGCGATGCTCTGGCGGCCGTACTCACGGCGTGCCCGGACATCAGCGGAGTCACTTTGCGTACGCATGGCGAGAGCGGAGTGCGCGAGGGGAGCTATGGGTTCTGGAAGACGGTTTTTGAAGGCGTACCCAAGTCTGGACGCAAAGTAGAAATCGATCTGCATACAAAAGGGCTCAGCCAGACGATCCTTGATTCAGCGCTTGCCACGGGGATGCCGATCAAGCTCTCTCCCAAGTATTGGGCAGAACACATGGGACTTCCCTACCAGCAAACTGCGATTCGCGAACTGGAGATGCCCAAAGAGGACCGCGAGACACAAGGTTTCTACTCGCTCAGTACTGGATCGCGTAGCTTTACTCGTTACGGCTATGCTGATTTTCTTAAAGAAGAACGGCCCTACACTTTGATCTATCGCATCTGGCCGGGCACGCATCGCTTTCTGTTGTGGGGCGATCCCGCTTCCAACGCCGCCCATGCACGCGCCTTCAACTTCTGCGGCAGTAATGGTGTGGAGCTGTACGAGCCGCTATCATTCCGCGGCCGCCGCGGATCCGGACTTCCTGGCAATCGAGGGGCCTGCGCGGAGCCATCTCTTGTCCCACAATATGATTGGGAAAAATATCTCTACACCTATCGTACTTGGGGACGCCTGCTATATAACCCGGACTCCGATCCCGACGTGTGGCAACGACAACTGCGTTACGAATTCAAAGCCGCGGCTGGATCCGTAGAATCCGCGCTGGGCGCGGCCACGCAGATCGTACCGCTCGTGACCACAACGCATCTTCCCTCCGCGGCAAACGATACCTATGGGCCGGAGTTCTATACCAACCAATCCATTGTGGATGCGAGCAAGTATTCTCCGTATGGAGACACGCCTGCTCCCAAAGTTTTTGGCAATGTCAGTCCGCTCGATCCACAGATGTTTTATCGGATCAACGATTTCGCAGCCGACATGCTCGCGAACCAGCTCCAGGGAAAGTATTCGCCGATCGAAGTCGCGCAGTGGTTGGAAGACCTTTGCAACACCGCGTTTTCTCGGCTAATGGAAGCCGAGAAAACTGCCAACTCTCGCAGTGCAGCGTTTCGCCGTATGGCGGCAGACGTAGAGATACAGATTGGGCTGGGAAGATTCTTTGCCGCGAAGTTTCGCAGCGGAGTTCTTTATTCCATTTACCAACAATCGCAAGATCGCACGGCACTCGAAGCAGCGGTAAAAGCTTACCGCCAGGCGCGGGACGTTTGGTCGCAGTTTGCCAGCGATTCCGGGCGGATTTACACCTCTGATATTTCGTTTGGCCCGCGTCCCTACGAGCGCGGCCACTGGCTTGACCGGTTGGCGGCCATGGACGATGACATTGCGACCATGACCAAGATGCTCGAATCTTCGCCAGGCAATGCCGCACCAACAGCGCAGGTGCGCGCCGCAGTCGAGGATGCGCTGGGCCATCCCGCTAGGCGCTCTATTGCATGCGAGCATACCGCGCCTTCGCAGTTCGTCGCAGGGAAAGATCTGCCGCTTTCGCTGTCGCTAAAACACAGCGGGAAGTTTTCTGTGCGTTTGTACTACAGGCATGTAAATCAATCCGAACATTACCAGAACCTCCAACTGCAAAATCGCGGCGAACGATTCTATGGAGTAATTCCCGCAAGCTATACCCAATCACAATACCCACTGCAGTATTATTTCGAGCTTAAACAAGGGCAGAAGAAAGTGTGGCTGTATCCAGGGCTGAAGGCAGACCTGATGAACCAGCCGTATTTTGTCGTGCGCTCTGTTTAAGTGGTAAGCAGCATGGCGTCTTTTCCCGAGATAAGCACGTCGGGTCAAGATGTTCCTGACAAAATAGTGTTATCGCGAAGGGATTGGGACCGGAGGATTCTTCCCCTATTTTTTGCAGCATCTCGCAAAACAAACAAAGGGCAATAACCGCGCCAGGTTATTGCCCTTGTTACGTTCTTGTAACGACTCTCGCTATGGCTTTGCAGCAGGCTTTTCCGCTGGCTTCTTGGGCGCCATCGGCTTGGCCGCCTTATGCCCCCAGAAATCAGGATCGGCTTTTACCCACGAGTCCGCCGGGTAACTGATAGACGGGTTGAATATGAATAGATTGGTTTGGACGTCTTCCACCGCGGAGGATTCCAACTCAGACAGCTTTTTCATGCCATCTTCGCCCATGGCATCCATAAACTGCTTGTTTTGGCTGTTCTCCTGATCAAGCTCCATCCCGGACTTAAAAGCTGAAAATACGGCATAGGTAGGTCCTTCGGTTTCGCCATAAAGGACTTCAAAGGTGGCCCAGTGAGAATTGGGGACTTTTGCATATGCGGGTTTCACTAAGTTAACAAGGTCATTCCATTCCTTGCGATGTCCAACCTTGACTCGGAAGACGGTAATTTCAAACCCTCGCATGTGAGCGATATCAACATTCGGATTCAAGCTCTGATCTTCGTTGTAGCTAAGCACAGCCTGGTCGGTACCTGACAAAAGATCGCCATCGGCAAGGGAGAAACGGTCAAGTTCCGCACCCAATGCCGGATTTTTCATCATCATCATGTGATCTTTTTCCCAGTCCGCGAATGAACCGTAGCCGGTCAGGAACAAGGTACGCGGGCGGCCTGATAGTGAGTCAACAGCGAAATAATGGGTGGGCCACTTCGCCTTGGTCATGGCTTCTACGAATGGCCGTTCGGTTTTTTCGTGTGAGGTGCCGGCCCTTCCGGGTTTTGTGTATTCGCGGAAAATCACAAGAACTTTCGGCGGCGGAACTACCCCGCTTGCATCATCCTGCGCAACCGCAACCCCGAGCCCCGCAAACAGAAACAATGCCCCGAACAAAACTCCAATGAGTTTTTTCATGGATGCGGACCTCCTCGTCCGCTGACAGATTGAATTTTGGGATGAAAAACAAAACGCTGAAGAGTTCCAGCGCGTTCTAGAGACGCGCGGAGGTTACATCAAGAAAGCCGCGAAGTCAAGAAAGACTGAGCTGAGATCGTTGCGCGTGAACTGCTTGCGCCTAAATGGGGAAGTTGCATAAGGGACACTCAAAGTTGAAGGCCCCGCCGACGTTTCCCGATTGTTCTCTAGAGAACGTTCTAGTCAAGTATCCGACGGGGGGGGAGGCGCCCCAGGATTGTGGACGCGTTACTCCCCCGCCCACGCCAAACCATCCGCGCCAGCGCCGGCGTCAATCAGCGCTTGCACCTTCCATTGAGTCAGGTCAATCGCAGCAACCTGCTTGTCGTGATTGCAGGAAACATAAGCGACTAAACCATCCGGTCGCACCAGGATTTCCTGCGGGGAGCGAGGAGTATCGATCGTGCGGACGACTTTCAAAGCGCCAAGGTCAACAACAGCCACCTTGTTCATGGAAGGTATCGCCACCAAAAGCCAACGGCCATCTTTGGTGGAGGCCGTGCCATAACCCGGAGCCGGCAATGGTAGCCATGTTTTCAATTTATTTGTAGCAGTATCAATCACCGCAAGTCGCGGCCTCGTCTGGTCTGAAGTGAACACCGAGCGGTCGTCCCGCGAAACCGAAATGCGCTGGATGGTCGTGGAAATCGGAATGACCGCAATCGTCTTACGTGCACGCATGTCCAGCACGGAGACGGTCCCAGGGCCAACGTTCGCGGTGTAGCCATGTCGACCATCTTGCGTTATGGCAAGCATGTGCGATTCCGGTTGCGAGGTCGGTATCTTCCCAACGACTTTAAGCGTGTGCGGATTGACGATTGTAACGGCGTTGTCCAGCTCCGTCGTCACGTAAATCAAGTTGTTTGTCCCGTCGTAAACCACGCAGTGCGGGCGCACGCCATGGCCGAAGTTCACGTTGCCAATGATCTTGCGCGAAGCCAGGTCAATCACGAGCATGTGATCGCCGTCGGTGCCTGGTAAACCGACGCCGGAATTGCCATAAATAGGCACATACGCCGTGCGGCCATCGGGAGACGCGGCAACTTCGTGGCCGGTGACGTCCTCTTCGGGCACGACCGCAATCTGCTTCGCCCTGGAGGGATCAATGATGCTGAGGTCGCGTCCACCCTGGTTGGCGACGAGCAGATAAGGGCCAGCGTTGTGACTCGACTGGGCTCGAGATTGGGTTGGAGAAAACACAAGAACTATTGCCAGACAGACACCGCACGACAAACACGGCAACCATAGTTTGTTCATGACGGAGGAAGTCTATCACCTGCCTTGTCCGCGTCACGACGTTCATTGATTGGAGTGAGCGTCTAACAAATCGGGCGGCCCGCAGGCCGCCCGTATGAATCACAGCAAATCTAGTTCAGATTTACCGAGTCGTGTAACGGCAACGTTTGCGAGGACGGTCCTGCCATGAATGTGTATTGTCCAGGAACCAGTTGCCACGAGTCTTTCTCGACATTAAAGATGGAAAGATATTTGGGCTCGACCTCTACCGTTACATCTTTGATTTCGCCCGCGTTCAATTCCACTTTGCTCCAGCCCACCAAGCGCTTTGGCGGCTCGCCCGTTGAGGCTGGCAATGCCGCGTAGACTTCGGCTATCTCCGCGCCCGCGCGGCTTCCCGTGTTGGCGACGGTGAAAGTCACCCGGACTTCCTTGCCCGGCTCGACTTTAAAATTGGAGTATGCGTAATTGGTGTAGGAAAGCCCGTACCCAAAAGGAAATAGGACCGCTTTGTGCTCAGCGTCATACCACTTGTAGCCAACCTTTAATCCTTCATCATAAGTAGTTTGAAACGCAGGGAGTCCGGCGTCAATCTGCTTCCATGTGTCCGGTCCGAATTTGGGGTTTGACGCCGGTGGTGGCGTAATGATTCTCAGATGGGGCAAGTCTGGCTGGCTCTTCGGAAAAGTGATTGGCAGCTTCGCGCTGGGGTTGACGTCGCCGAAAAGGACGTTTGCCAAAGCATCGGCGCCCCGGCTGCCAGGATACCAAGCCTCCAGAATTGCGCTGACATCATTCACCCAGGGCATAGTAATCGGATCGCCAGTTTCGAGCACGACAATGGTATGTGGATTGGCCGCCGCGACCTTCGCGATCAGGGCGTCCTGGTTGTCAGGCAGCGTGAGGCTGGGAAGGTCCATCCCTTCACTCACCCACTGAGAAGCAAAGACAATAGCCACGTCGGCATTTTTCGCAAGTGCGGCTGCTGAATCTAGATCGGTGCCAGCGTCATATTCAATTTTCGCCTTTACCGCTTTTGCTTTGATGGCTTTCAGGGGCGAAGTCGGAAACCATATATGCTCCTGCCACCTTGTCGCGCCTTTGCCCGGAGGCATGATGGCATTTCCGCCCGGAGGGTCCACTTGCGCCGACCCGCCGCCCGAGAGCATTCCAACATCAGAATGCGCACCAATGACCGCGATGGTTTGCGCCTTGGACGCATCCAACGGCAACTGGGAGTTTTCGTTCTTAAGCAGCACCATGCTTTGCTCCGCGATCCTCTGCGAAACTTCAAAGCCGTGCACAACATCCACCACGCTTTTTTGCGGAGGGTCGTCAATCACCCCCGTTGCGAACATGGACCGCAGAATGCGATGCACATGATCGTTAAGTTCTGACA